>Ga0164242_10001718_pt1 | contig 25831 bp, 32 predicted proteins | sample OricomgcompostMG_FD_108783 | JGI IMG/M metagenome (GOLD analysis project Ga0164242, IMG submission 108783) | Miracle-Growth compost microbial communities from Emeryville, California, USA - Original compost - Miracle growth compost (MG) ...
CTTCTTCGGACGCCTGCCAGAAAAAGAGGTAAGGGCTGATAGTCGTGCCGAACACGCCAACGATCACCGCCGCCGCGTTGGCGTTCAGCGTAAGGTGCGGCCACAGCGCGCGCAGCGCGACTTCGCTCCACGGTACGTGAACCGTGAATAGCACGGCGGCATAGGCGAGCAGCGAGACGGTCAGCCACTTCAGAAAGAAGACGTACCGGTGGTAGGGGACGAATACCTGCAACAGCAGTGTTCCAAACACGAAGCAGGCCGTCATCAAATGGCGGTCGATGCCGCTCACGAGTTCCGCGACTTCACCCATGGCGGCGACGTCGGCAGCGATATTCAGGACATTGGCGACGAGCAGCAACAACACGACGCCCTGAAGCACGACCGGCGGGAATGCGCTCTTGATGTTGGCGGCGAGCCCCTTGCCGGTTACCCGGCCGAGGTTCGCGCACATGGCCTGGACGGCTGCCATCAACGGGAAGGCGAGCGGCATCGTCCAGAGCATGTTCAGGCCGAACTGCGCGCCTGCCTGCGAATAGGTGGCGATGCCGCTCGGATCGTCATCGGCGACACCGGTGATGAGGCCCGGGCCGACGCGTGCCAGCGGATGCTCCTTCAGACGTCCAAGAAGCGCACGAAAGCCTTTGATTTGCCGCGGTCCGTCGATGTCCACTGCATTACCTCGCTGAAAGACGTTGACACGGTTTTCTTCGAGAGCGGCGCACCTTGGCCGCACGGCTTTAGCGGGAAGCAGGATAGCGAGCGCTAGCGGTCACGCAACGTTGAAAACGCCTTGTACACGATCCGGGGGTCATGCTGGCCTTTGTAGACGTCTGGCGCCGCAAGATCGAGTCCAAGTAGCGCGTACACCGCATTCTGGGCGGAACGAACCGAGTATTCGACGGTGAAGACGACATCGTCGGGCAGCTCGCAGAACTGGCCCGTTAACGCCAGATTTTGCCAACCGTCGGGCACCACGTCCGGCCGGTCGCCCTTGCTGCGCGGCAGGAACTGGCTGGTGATGAAAGGCATCAGGCAGGGAATGCAGTTGGCGTGCTCGAGGATGCCGGATGCCCCTGCTTCGATCCGCAAATGGCCAAGTATTTCGGTCAGGATTTCGCGACCGGTGCATGCCGACATGGATTTGCCGACAAAGTCGCCGGGTTGGTCGACCCGCAAGCCGTAGCCCCACAGTACCTGCACGTCCGTAGGTTGACCGATGAAATGCGGTTGGTGCGGCAAAACGATGGACGCGAGCCAACTCGAGTCGGCAAAGGTGATCAGGCCGCCTTCACCCGGCACATTTCCCGTCATGTCGCGGATCAGCTGGAACATCGTCGGGTGGCGCAACGTTACCGTGAACGACAGCCACTTCGACTCGTCGATATGATCCGCGAAAACGGAAGGGTGACCGAACTCGGGCCGGCCGGCGGCGATCGTCTTCCACAGGCGCCAGGCACCCGTGCTGTCGACAGTATTCGAAGGCGCCGGCTGATCCATGCTGCCCAGGCTGGAACTGGCGGTCATCGATCCGAGCGTGACAATGACCTTGTCTGCCGCGGCGACCGGTATCTCCAGACGTTGATTCGCACTTTCGCAGACGATGCCGTGGACCCGGTTCTCCGCGCCACTTTCGTCGAACAGGAGATCGGTGACCTGGGTGTTCGGCCGGAAAACAACGCCATGGTCGTCCAGCCAGCGGCGCAACGGCCGGATCATCGAGTCGTACTGGTTATAGACGGTGCGCATGATGCCGTGCAGCTGGTTGAATCCGGAGGACATATGCGCGAAGCGCAACAGATAGCGCCGGAACTCGACCACGCTATGCCACGGCTGGAATGCGAACGTCGTACTCCACATCAACCAGAAATTTGTTTCGAAGAAGGGCGCGTCGAAGTGATCGAAAATCCGGCTGTTGCCGAGCATGATCTCGGGCTCGATCGATAACCGTCCCAGCGTCAGCAGGTCATGTTCATCGAGCCCGTAAGCGGGCGCATCTTCGCGTTTGCCGTTTCTGACGAGCCGTGACCGGGACGAGGTTCGGATGGTTTCGTTCCAGTCGAAGATCTCCTGCGTCACACTTTTGCTGCCGTCCAGAGCCGGTATCGACGAGAACAGGTCATAGGTGCACAGATACTTGCTTTCAAGCATGCGGCCGCCGCGCACCACGTACCCGCTTTCGGCCGAACCGGAGCCGTCGAGGCTGCCACCAGGTTTGTCGAGCGCTTCCAGAATGGTAATGGCGCAACCGCGCACGTGCCCATCGCGGATCAGGAAAGCCGCTGCGGCTAACGAAGCGATGCCGCCGCCGACGAGGTAGAACCTGGCGTCCTCTGCGTGGTAGCTGTCAACTTTAGCGGGACGGGCGCGTTGGGAAGTGTTGTCGGAGTTTTGCACGTCGATATGCCTTTTCATGTTTGTCGCCATCCGGATGCAGCGGAGCCGCCCGACGTGCGCGGCAGATGTTGACCCAACATACCCGCTGCGCCGGCGTTCTGATTGCGTTGGATCAAGCAGCGGTCATCAGAGCGTGCCCGATGGCCCGCACATCGCGCGGTTCGGTTCAGGTGCCGCGGGCCATTTCTGACGTTGTTCAGGCACATCTCGCAACCTTATGATCCGTATCAAAACCTGCCGAGGTTGAGCTCATACGATGGAGCACCAAGTGGCGTTATCCCGGTTACCCACGCGGCGACGTCATGGATCGACGTTGTAATTCAGCGTCGTAACCTCGGATGCGGTGGCGAAATGAACGAAGGTTTTCGCGTAGCCGGCCTGGGCGGTGTCGATCCGCATGACGGCGCGCGGGCAGTGCGCACATGGCGTTGGTTACAGTGGATCCTGTTTGGCTCCAGCCTGTTTGGCATTCCCGCCTTTTATCTCGAACTGGCCGTTGACTCACCCATGCTTCATCAAATGGGCCGAGCGCTATACGTGTGCATGGCGGCCGGGTTCGCTGCTTCGCTGGGCTCGATGGTGCGTCTGAGCCGCAAACCCAGACGATTCGTCATTCGGAACCGCTACGACATTCTGATCGCGTTTGGAGCCGGGGCCAGCGTCGCATGGGGCGTCGGGCCATGGTCGTCACTCGAGTGGGTTCTGCGCATTCTGTTCATGGGATTGGTGGCGGCGTGCATAGTGGTGTCGCTGCGCGGATTTTTCTCGCCCAACCGGCTACTCCTGTTGCTCGCAACGGCAGCGGCTCTGCTTGCCTCGGCAGGTGCCGGCTTTTACTGGCTGGAACCGGGCGTGCACACCTACGCCGAGGGGGTCTGGCTCGCATTCGAAAGCAGCGCAACAGTCGGGTACGGAGATATGGCGCCAACTACCCCGGCATCGCGCATCTTTGCAGCTTTCGTCGTGTTGCTCGGCTGCGGTCTGCTATCGCTGTTGTTCGCCAGCACTGCAGCCATTTTCGTCGAACAGGAAGAGCGCCTACTGCGCCGGGAAATGCATCGCGATATCAAGACATTGCAAGCGGAAATCGCGTCACTGCGAAAAGAAGTATGCAACCTGGGTGCCAGGACGCATATCGATGCCGGTCCCGCCCGGCGAGATCCAGCTTCCGGCGTACACGATTGATCCATGTGTACCCGCCGGCATGCAGATCCCGCGGGCAGGATGAAGCGTGCACCGCTCGCGCACCCGGCCGGTCATCGCGTCAGGGCGTTCGCGTCTGATCCGACCGGATAGCGCTGAGTGGAATATGAACGGCAATCCGGAAACTGGCGCCCGGCGCGCTATCTATCAGGACGAAGCCGCCCAGCTGACGCGCGCGTTCGCGCATGCCGAGCAGACCGAACGAGCGTGGCTTACGCCCGCCGTCGATCTCGGCGCCGCAGCCGTCATCCTCAATGCGTACGGTGCAGGTATCCGCGCTCGCGGAAATGGCAATCCGCACTTCGCTTGCGGGGGCATGCCTCGCCGCGTTGGTCAGCGCTTCCTGTACGATGCGGAAAATCGCGGTAGCGGCAGATTCTGTGAGTGTGGCATCGTCGACGTTGGCCTGAAGGGCGGTCTTCACGTCGTAGCGATGCGTGAAGTCGTCAGCAAGCCACTCGAGAGCAGCGACCAGTCCGAGGTCGTCCAGCATCGGCTGGGCGCAGGTTAGCAGCGATCCGTCGCAGCGATGCCATCATCGTGTCGATCTGCCGTTGCAGACCGCTCGTTGCGGCGAGCGCGGCAGGGTTCTCGTTGCGGGTCGCCAGTTGTCCTTCCAACGTCGCAATACCTATTTTGAGCGCCGTGAGCTGCTGGCCCAGATCATCGTGTAATTCGCGGGCAATGCGCTTTTGTTCTTCTTCGCGTGTGCTCTGAATCTGCGCGGATAGCTCGATGGCATGTTCGAGTTCGGCAAGCCGCACGCGTTCGGTCATATCGCGCGTGACCTTGGCAAAACCGAGCAATGCGCCGGACAGGTCGTGCACGGCGGTAATCGTAACGTCCGCCCAGAAACGCGATCCGTCCCGGCGCACGCGCCAGCCCTGGTCTTCCGCTCTGCCGCGCGCCGCAGCGAGGGCCAGTTCACGGCCTGGCTTGTCTGCGGCTACGTCTTCCGGCGTATAGAAAATCGAAAAATGCCGCCCTACGATTTCGTCGGCGGAATAGCCCTTGATCTTCCGGGCGCCGCTATTCCAGCTCGCCACGCGGCCCGCAGGATCGAGCATGAAGATAGCGTAATCCTGTACCGCATCGATCAGCAACTGATAGCGGTCCTCCATTGGGACGTCGGAGTCGTTCACGGCACCAGCTTTGCGCTTCGCATCGTTCCATTTGAAATCCACCGGCATCTCCTGACCAGCGTTGTAAAGCCACCGGACGATCGGCGGGACAGCGCGATCTTGCCAGCTTACGCTGATTGCGGGCACAAGGCGCGAAGGCGCAGAACGTTTGTCGGCCCGGCGCGCGGCTCGCTATTGCGTTGATACAAGTCAATTGCCCCACGCCATTCGCGCCGATGATTCAATCATGCCGCCGGTCGTACGCCGCTACCGGGGCGACCTGATTGCGAAGAGACGCACCCTCGACCGGCTACTCACACCCGGCGAATGAATCTGAAGTTCCGCATAAAGCGATGGAATCGGCCGCGTCGTCAGACCTGCCGGCAACGATGTATCGCCGATCTTCCTGTAGTCGCGATAGAAGCCGGCCTCACCAGAGAAATCGCGGCACGTCTGGGAGAACAGAGATGGGTGTCGGCATGCAAATCGTCTATCTCGGCTTTGCCGGGACGTCGCAGATTGAGGGCGAGGCGGCTACGCAGCTTATGCGCCTCGAACGGTTCAGCAGGGCTATCTCTGGTTGTCACCTGGCAATCGAAGCTATTCGCGAGCGGCCGGGAGGTGCCGGAGCCAGCGCGCCGGCCACTGATATCCGCTGTCCGGTTTTCGACGCGCGGCTCGACCTGATCATGCGTAACGGAGAGTTCGTGCCGATCGAGCATTGCCTGAACTTCGATCCAAACATAGCGGTACGGGCCGCATTCGACTTCGCCGAGCGGCAACTCGACCGACGTCCGGTTTAAATACGGTGCCAGGCAAGCTTGCGTCCGTTGCAGCGCCGTGCCTCGGTTTTCCCAACACTCCTTGAGGAGGGAGTCATGTACGCAAATATTCTGGTGGCAGTGGACGGCAGTGAAGCGTCGAAGTATGCGGTGAGCGAAGCCATCCGGATCGCCAAACTGTCGGGTGGCAAGCTGACGGCGGTCCATGTGCTGGACCAGTCCGCGGCCTTCACATACGCCGGTGCCTGCGATCCGCATCTGTTGACCGACACGGCGCGGCAGGTAGGACGCAGGTTCCTCGACGAGGCTTGCGCAAAGATGCGGGAGTTCGACGTGACGGGTGATTCCGAGATCATCGAGACGCAAGGCATCGGCGAGGACGTTGCCGGTTGCCTTGCTCGCTGCGCCGCTCGCCTCGGCGCCGACCTTGTCGTGATGGGCACGCATGGGCTGCGCGGCATGCGACGCATGGTGGTCGGCAGTGTCGCGGAGCGTTTCGTGCGGCAATCGACGTGTTCCGTGTTGCTGATCAGGGAAACGTGGACCGGCGCCTGAGTGTTGTTCAGGGAGGCGTGGCGGCCGTTCACATTCGACATTTTTCGCGGAGCGCCGCACGCTTGATACACATCAATCGGTCTCTTGGAGCGTCGCATAGATTGAACAGGCTGCTGCCGCGAACTCGATCGCGAGATAACCGCGCGGTGGATAGGCAATTCGTCTGGGCACCATTGGAGGGGCACCATGTCAACTGAATTCACCATGCCGTTTGATGCGTATCGAGCGAACCTGGAACTTGCGCTCCGGATGCTGTGCTCACACAACGGTTCAGCACAAGGAGAACACCATGTCGGTTAAGCGAGTTGCTTTCATCACTGGTGGCATGGGCGGGCTTGGCGCCGCTATTAGCCGGCGTCTGCACGATGCCGGTATGGTCATCGCCATGTCGCATTCCGAGCGCAACGATCACGTCGCCACCTGGCTCATGCACGAACGCGATGCCGGCCGCCGTTTTCATGCATACGAGGCGGACGTGACCAGCTTCGACTCATGTGCGCATTGCGCTGAACGCGTGCTCAACGAGTTTGGCTCGGTCGATATTCTCATCAACAATGCAGGCATCACCCGCGATTCGACCTTCGCCAAGATGAACAAGGACGAATGGGATACGGTGCTGCGCACCGATCTCGATTCACTGTTCAATATGACCAAGCCAATGCTAAAAGGGATGGTCGAGCAAAAGTTCGGACGTATTGTCAACATCGGCTCGGTGAACGGCGCTCGCGGCGCGTTCGGTCAGACCAACTATGCGGCGGCCAAGGCCGGCATTCACGGCTTCACGATGTCACTTGCGCTGGAGGTGGCGAAACATGGCGTGACGGTCAACACGGTGTCGCCCGGCTATCTGGCGACTGCGATGACCGCCGCGATTCCCAAGGACGTCATGGACGCAAAAATCCTGCCGCAGATACCCGTAGGCCGACTCGGTCAACCTGACGAAATCGCGGCGCTCGTTTCGTTCCTCTGTTCGGATGACGCGGGCTTCGTTACGGGCGCGGACTTTGCAATCAACGGCGGCATGCATATGCGATGACTTCCGGGCGTCTGCCGATGGTGCGGCAACCGTGCTGCTCAAGGTGTTTGCGTTGCCGCACATGCAGTGGACAGCGAGGCGCGGGGTGAAATGGTTGGGAATGGTCGGCGGCGGGAAACAATGAGGGCCAGTCCAGCATAGGCCCGCGTCATGAACCGGGATTGACCGAGGTCATGCTTTGCGCTGCACTTCGGGCGATGCATATCGCTTGATACACATCAATCGTCGCGGCGTCCACCATCCTAAAGTCTGTCATACAGCATGCTCGTTTTGATCAGTGGAGGCAGGATATGAAGGCGCTTGTGTATCACGGTCTTGACAAGAAGTCTCTCGACGAACGGCCCATTCCGCAGCTCGTCGCCCCTACAGATGCGATAGTCAAGATGACGCACACAACGATTTGCGGCACTGATTTGCACATTCTCAAAGGAGATGTGCCGACCTGTGAGCCGGGGCGCATCCTTGGCCATGAAGGGGTTGGAGTCGTGCAGCAGGTCGGCTCGGCGGTATCGTTGTTCAAGCCGGGCGACCGGGTGTTGATCTCGTGCATTTCGTCGTGCGGAAAATGCGACTATTGCCGGCGCGGCATGTATTCACACTGCACCACTGGCGGCTGGATGCTTGGCAACAAGATCGATGGCACGCAGGCCGAATATGTGCGCATTCCGCACGCCGAAACAAGCTTGTACCCGATTCCCACCGGTGCCGACGAAGAGGCGCTTGTGATGTTGTCGGACATCCTGCCGACCGGTTTCGAATGTGGTGTTCTGAGCGGCAAGGTGCATCCCGGCAGCACGGTAGCGATCGTTGGGGCCGGACCGATCGGCCTTGCAGCGCTCCTGACCGCCCAGTTTTATTCACCGGCACAGATTGTGATGATCGATCGCGATCCGAACCGCCTTGAAGTCGCGAGCCGCTTCGGCGCGACTGCATGTATCGACATCGGCCGCGCCGATCCAGTCGTCGAAGTGATGAAGCTAACCGAGCAGACCGGGGTCGATTGTGCGATCGAGGCGGTCGGCGTACCCGCAACGTTCGAGTTGTGCGAAGCGATAGTCGCGCCCGGTGGCGTGATTGCGAATATCGGCGTGCACGGCGTAAAGGTCGATCTGCACCTCGAAAAGTTGTGGGATCGCAACGTCGCGATCACGACGAGCCTCGTCGATACCGTTAGCACGCCGATGCTGCTCAAGACCGTTCGCGCTGGCCGCATCGATCCAGCGAAACTCATTACACACCGTTTCCGGCTCGAGGATGTTGCCAGCGCTTACGACACGTTCGGCCGCGCGGGCGAGACGCACGCACTGAAGGTAATCATCCTGGTCGCATAGGCGAGGTTGCTTGCGAGGGCAGATCAGCGCGATCCGTTCAGGCGAGTCACAAGACCGACGCGAACAACCCCGCCGAGCTACCCGGCACAGACCACGCCATGACGTTTGTGGATGAATCAAGGAGTTTTACGCGTCCTGTCGTTGACGCTGCCCAAGAAAGCAGCTTCCGGGCGCAAGCATCAGCCGATCGGCTGATCGGCACAGCACCGCGCCGAGCCGGCAGCTGCATGTCCTGCCGCGGAGGGATCTTTGCATGCCATCAAGGAGCAAGCAATGAAGTCGGACATGGAATTGAAACGGCAGGTTGAGGACGAACTGACGTGGGATCCGGCGGTCAACGTCACGGACATCGGCGTTGAAGTGCGCGACCGTGTAGTGACGCTGTCTGGCCACCCAGACAGCTACGCCGAGAAACTCGCAGCGGAAAAGGCCGCGCAGCGGGTGGCGGGCGTGAAAGCGGTCGTCGTGGAAATGAACATCCGCCTGCTGCATACGGACGTACGGACCGATGAGGACATCGCCAACGCCGTTCGCACCATGCTGCGCTGGACCGTCGGCCTGTATGAAGACGCTGTCAAGGTTCAGGTCGAGAAGGGCCGGGTGACTTTGAGCGGTGAGGTGGATTGCGCCTATCAGAGCCATGTCGCCACGCGGACCGTTTCGCAGATGCGCGGTGTGACGGGCGTGTCGAACATGATCCGGATAGGCGGTGACGCCGCCGCGCAGGATATCGGCAATCAGATTGGCGAGGCACTGCAGCGCCATGCCAACCGCGAAGCGAAACACATCGCTATCAGGGTACATGAAGGCACGGTTACGCTGACGGGTAAGGTTGACTCCTTTGCCGAGCGGTCGGCCGCGCGCGGGGCGGCATGGTCGGCACCAGGCGTGCATTCGGTCGTCGACAATCTGACGGTTGGCTAACTTGCCGCGAGGGGCCGGGCGCGCCTCTTTGAAGCGGCTTGGGCTTCGCGCGGCCGAAAGATCAGGAGTGACTCATGGCACTTTCGGGTAACGTCTGCGACAGCGATTGGTCGGTGTCGGCGGTCGGGCATCAGACGACTGGCGGCTTCGGTTGCACGATCCAGTTTAGCCACAATACGCCTGAGGGCGTCTTCAAACACGAGTTCACACACAGCCGTATTTTCCCGACTGAGCGTGAAGCAGTGCTCGACGGCTTGCGCGAAGGGATGGTCTGGGTGCAGCTCAAGATGTCGAAGACGCTGTCGGTGTAGGCGGGTGAATGGCGAGCGGCAGACTTGCAGTGCACGGTCAGAACGCGTGCAGGAGGAAGAGAATGCATCCACACCGGCGAGTCTTGAAAAGCTGCGCATCCCACGCTCGCGTCAAAAGCATCCGGGTAGAGTCTCGTGATACGTTCCGACCTCCAAGGTGAGGAACTGACATTTGATGGCCAGGTTTGGCAGGACACGATATATGACTGACGCATTCGAACGCCGAGCATTGTTGATCCACCTTGGAGACGTGCTTGCCGTAATGAACACACTGCTGGAGCGGGGCAACGACCGCACGACTGTACGCGAACTGGCGGCAGAAAACGCGTCTTTGGCGGCCCGCCCGCTGTTGATTCAGATATCGCCACAGATGATGTCTCGCGAGTTTGTCGCGCAGGCGGTCCGTGCATTCTCCATCTGGCCGCAGGCGTTGCTTGATGCCGATCTGCATGGGGAGCGCCTCGCCACTTCGGTTCAACGAAATCTTTTTGCTGACAACCCGGACGGATGGCTGGTCTATATCGCCGCCATGCAGACCGAGGTGCCGTGGTTCGGAAAGCGCGCATTTTCAGATCGCGCGCAGGATGAAGCTTCAGCCGATGCAGCGGCTAACGATCTCAACTGTGCCCAGGCAGACGCGCCTGGGCCGACGGCCGATGTCGAACGTAACGGTGCTGATCAAGCCGAAGCTGGGCGGGAAAGTGTCGAAGGCACTGCGTCGATCTATCCTGAATGGCCCTGGAACTCACGCTCCTAGTGCAAGGTTCGCGCACCAGTCACACAAATGATCCATGTCAATTGGAAGGACCTGTTCCGCGAATAACCTGAATACACACGAAGCCAAATCGCTTGTCGATTTTCATGTCGCTTGCGTCTGGCGCCCACGAACGCGCGGTGCGGATGGTGTCGATGCGTTTGTGCAGTATGGCGGGCAACTGCACTGCTGGCCGGCGCTGTATAGCAATGATCTGACTTCGTAGGGAAACCGGGAATCAGATAGTTCAGGAGACTTGCCATGCGTGCATCCGATGTAATGACCAGCAACGTGATATCTGTCATGCCTGATATGACCGTGCGCGAAGTTGCCAAAATTTTTATCGATAAGGGAATCAGCGGTGCGCCCGTAATAGATACGGAAGGACACGTCACAGGCATGATCAGCGAAGGCGATCTGCTGCGCCGGGTAGAACTGGGCACCGACGCGCCGCAGCGTTCGTCGTGGCTTGAGTTTTTTTCGTCGACTGATGACGCCCGGGACTACATCAAGACGCATGCGCCGAAAGTTCGGGACGTGATGACTGTGGACGTCGTTTTTGTGAGCGAAGACACGCCTCTGAGCGAAGTAGCCGGCATTCTGGAAACACGGCGTATCAAGCGGGTTCCCGTGACACGGGCGGGTCAGTTGGTCGGTATCGTGAGCCGCGCCAATCTTGTTCAGGCATTGGCCAGCCTTCCAGCTGAACCGGCGGCGGACGTGACCCTCTCGGATGCGGATATCCGTGCCACGCTGATGGGTGAACTGACCGGCCATAAGTGGGCTTTCGCCGGACGCAACATTGTCGTGAACGATGGTGTTGTGCACCTGTGGGGCATCTTTCACTCGATGGAAGCAGTCGAGGCCGTTCGGATTGCGGCAGAAAGCATTCCCGGAGTGAAGCGGGTGGAAGACCATACTGAACCTTACCCGGTGATGCCGGGAATATAAGAGGTCAAGCGCGAAGAGCCTCGATCCGGGAATCTGGTTTTCGGGGCGCGCGATTCTCAGGGCATAAGATCATGTATCGCAAGATCGTATTGGCCGTCGACGGAAGTGACGCATCGAAGCGCGCGTTGGACGAAGCTCTTGACATCGCGGCGCTCGCTCGAGGACGGCTTCATGCCGTGTATATCGTCCACCCATGGTGCGTTTCGCCGTACGCCGGTTATTCCGAGCCGGAGGCGCTCCGCAAAGTGCTCCGTGAGGACGGCCAAATCGCCCTGGAAGCTGTGCGCAAGGCGATGGCCGAACGTGGGGTGCCAGGCGATACTGAAATCGACGAAACGCAGAGTTCGGCAGACAATATCCCGAGTTGCCTGCATCGCTTTGTACAACGCCATGGCGCCGAGCTTGTGGTGATGGGTACGCACGGCAGGCGCGGCGTCGGCAGGGCGGTGCTTGGCAGCGTCGCCGAGCAGTTCCTGCGCATGGCGGCGTGCCCGGTGATGCTGGTCCGAAGCAGCGGCATTGACTTACAGCAGACGCGACCGACGGAAGAAAAAAACGCGTGAGTCAAGCCGGCCGGTGATGCTTGTCGAGAATGGCATAGCGGCGGCGGCTCTGCCGGCTTTCGCAGGCTGGTATAGAGTGCATCCGTGACGGACACGCGCCGCGTTTTTAAGTGCGCTGTCGTCCCTGCTCCTCATAGGTCTGGTTTCAGATGAAATACAAAGACTATTACGAGATTCTTGGCCTTGAGCGCGGTGCGTCTCAGGATGACGTCAAACGCTCCCATCGGAAGCTCGCAGGCAAATACCACCCGGACCTCAGTATCAGGCTCACTTGTGTCGCGGAGCCGAATTGCACATTTCGTGTTTGGCTGATTGGTGCCATGACGTACAGAAAGTTACGATCAGATGCTTTTCGTCCGTGATTCAATTTCAACGGAGGATATGATGGCAGCCACACTCGCGGTATGGCATGCAGAGCACGTCAATTTCGCGTGCCTCCTCGACCTCCTGGAAGAACAGGTCGCTGAATTCCACCAGGGAGAGCGTCCGGACTACGCGCTTATGTCCGATATCCTCTACTACATGCGGAATTTTGCCGATCGCGTTCACCATCCCCCCGAGGATATTGCTTACGCGCGGCTGGCAGAACGGGACCCCGGCGTTCAATTGCTGGTGAACCGGCTTCTGCAGGAGCATCGTGTCATCGCGACAGCAGGCGAGGAGCTACTGAATTGCCTTAACGAAATTGCGGGAGATGGGTTGGCTCCCCGATCGCATCTGGAGGCAGCCACCGCGACGTATCTTGTGTACTATCGTCACCATCTTGCCACCGAGGAGCGCGTTGTAATGCTTCGTGCCGCACAGGTGTTGACTGAAGAGGACTGGGCTGCGGTAGCTGCGGCAGTGCCGGCTTGTGCCGATCCACTATTCGGTGACAATATGCTGGAGCGCTTCGAGGGACTGCGTAGGCGGATCGATCGGCTGGTGCAGGCGTCTCGACAGGAACGGACATGACGAAGTTCGGCGCCTTGTGTCCTGGTACCGGATTCTCTCCACTGCAGACTACTTTTTCGCGCGTAAAACGACGTACTTTCTGACTAACCTGACCGGCAAGCCTTCGAACGCAACCTCCGTCGTTGTGAATTGTCCACGCCAGTGAGACGCCCGTTGGGACCATCCATGCTGGCTTCGTCGATGGTGCGGCGCAAACCGGTTAGACGGCATGGAGAACGTGAGTCTCCTTCCAGCTGAAATCGTGCACCTCGAGCGGTGCGCGAGGTATGAACGCCACGTCGACAGCGAAGCGCCGACACCGCCAAAGTCCTGCCGTGCCGGAGCGCTCAGGGTTCTGGCGCACAGGTTGGCCGACCCCGCCAGGACGACCAGGAGCAGCGTGGGTTGACGCCGCGTCAGCTTGATGCTGGCAGCCGCCAGGATGTCGGCCGCTGCGAAACGTAGCAACGCAACGGTACTCACGGTCGCTACAGTCAATCAAGCACCGTTTCTGGCTTGCCAATCAGCACGTGCCAGAGGTCGTGCAGACCCTTTTCGCCTTGCCACCAGAACTTGTCCGGCAGTTCGGCCACGAACTCTTCGAGCAACGGTTCGGGATTGTGATCCGACACGAGTTCGAGCGCCTGGCCCGGGGTCAGTCTTGCAAACGTCTCGAAAACCATTGAATGGCGTTCGCGCGGATCAACTGTGCCAACGTCGACGACGATTACGGCGGCAGGGGTTGCGATGGTAGACATGTTCGGACTCCAGAATGAGACAACAAGCACAATGAGATGAACGAAAAAGCCTCAATGCACAAGCCAGTGAAGCACCTCGCGAGCGGCCTCGCTCACGCGCCACGACAGGTAAACATGTGGCATGAGGCCGTGACACGCGCGCTGGGTCAATCGCATGACGCGCTCCTATTGAGGCCGTCGCCGAGAGGTCGGCCCGACGTCGCGTTTGCCGGGTGGATAAAATGTACTGTCAATACATGTTTTAGCACAGGAGAGACACGCCTAACGCAATCCGAGTCAATTGGCCGCACCATGACAAAGCCCGAACCATTGGCTTCATGAAAGCAATGGTGCCGGCGGACGACATCATCCGGTGGCTCAAGAGAGATCTCTCATTGGTCAATGGAGCCAATCGGTCGGCGTCATTGTGAATCTGGTGTAAATGATGTATTGTAAATGCATGTTAAGTCCGGTTCGAAGCTGAACGGCCTCGCGCACGGCCCCATGAGGCCGCTTCAAAGATTGAGTCGCCATGCACCTCACCGTCTACACCGATTACACGCTTCGAGTGATGATGTACCTGGCTCTGAAGTACCCGGACGATGACGTTGCGACGATCGACGAAATCGCGGGAGCCTACAGAATTTCGCGCAATCACCTGACGAAAATCATCCATGAGCTTAGTCGCGCCGGCTTCATCGAAACCACGCGTGGCCGTGCCGGGGGTGCTCGCCTGGCGCGCGCGCCCGAGCAGATATCGGTGGGCGAAATCGTGCGTGTTGCCGAGAAGGACTTTTCCGTTGTGCGTTGCCACGACATGACAGTCGCGCATGACTGCGCGATTTTTCCGGCCTGCAACCTCAGGCACAGGCTGTACCGGGCGGTCGACGCCTTTCTCCATGAACTTGACACGATGACGTTACGGGAGGCCATTGCGGCGCCCACCGTGGCGGCGACTGTACTGGGCATGGTCGATCGTCGCGAACCGGTGCCGGTGGCTGTGTCGCGCCCGAGTGGCGGTAAGGGCCGCCGGGCAGGAGTCAGGCCATGAAAATGCATCTGCCGCAACTTACTTCTTTCGTGTCTCCGGCGTCGGAGCTGCCGGTCCTGAGACTCGGCTTCCGGCCGTTTTACCTCGGGGGAGCGCTGTTCGGTGTGCTCGCGATGCTGGTCTGGCTCTGCGCGCTACATGGCGTTGCACCGGCAGGCCGGATGGCGTCACTCAACGGGCTCCTGTGGCATGCGCACGAGATGATCTTCGGGTTTGCCGCAGCCATCGTCGCTGGCTTTCTGTTGACGGCCGTGCGGGCCTGGACATCGCTTGAAACGCCATCCGGCGCGCCGCTGGCCCTGTTATGGCTTCTGTGGCTGGCCGGGCGCATCACTGTATGGTTTGGCCCGGAGCCGCTGGCCGCGATCGTGGATTCGGCGTTTCTGCCGGTCCTGATCATCGTTCTGTTGCGCGTGCTCATTCCGGCGCGCAACCGCCACAATATCTTTGTGCCCGTCGTGTTGGGCATGCTTGGCTTTCTGAACGTCCTGTTTCACGCATCGGTGTTGCAGGGACGAGCCGATCTGGCATTGCGCTCGGCTGACGCCGCCATTGGACTGCTGGTGACGCTCGTCACCATCATCGCGGGTCGGGTCACGCCGATGTTCGCGGCTAACGCGGTACCCGGCTATGCATTCAGGCGCTGGTGGGCAATCGAAGCGCTGGCCGTGCCATTGCCGCTGCTGGCGTTTGCGTTCGACGCGCTGGGCGCGAGCGCCTGGCTTGTCGGCAGCGCGGCAGGCGCGACGGCGGTGGTCCATGCCATCCGGCTCGCGGGATGGCGCCCGTGGCAAGTCGGGCGCCGGCCAATACTCGCTATCCTTCACGCCGCCTACGCCTGGGTTCCATTCGGCTTCGCCCTGCTGGCGCTGAGCGCGGCTGGACTGGTGCCGCATTCCGTCGCGCTCCACGCCCTTACCGTTGGTGTGCTCGGAGGCGCGATCATCGCCATGATCACGCGTACCGCGCTCGGACATACCGGCCGCACGCTCGCCGCCGGATCAACTGAGATTGCCTGTTACTGCCTCGTGATCGCCGCCGCGATCCTGCGCGTTTTCGGCCCGTTGCTCGCGAGTGCCTGGAGTGCCTGGTGGATCGACGCCGCCGGCCTCTGCTGGTGCGTGGCGTTTGCGCTGTACGCGCGCCAATACTGGCCCTGGCTGATACGACCGCGAGCCGACGGCAAGGCCGGCTGACGTGAAACGATGCGAGTACAAGATGAAGTCCGATAGCCTGTTGATCAAACCCGCGCCTTCTTTCGACCAACCCGTTGAAATGCTGATGGCGTGCCATGAACGCATTGCTGCACAGTGTGCGACGCTCGGAAAGCTCGCGGCACACCTGCCTTCGCAGGGGGCGGATACGCAGGCGCAGCAGGCCGCCAGAAACATCATGCGTTATTTCGACATCGCCGCGGCGCATCACCACGCTGACGAGGAACAGGATCTCTTTCCGGTGTTGATCGAGGCCAGTGAGCGCCTGCGCTCACCAGTGGATGAACGAATTGCATCCCTGCTCGACGAGCATCGGATCCTGGAGGCGTCGTGGGCGCAATTGCGCACGGTACTCGTCGACATCGCCGAAGGGAGAACGAGGCTGCTCGAACAGGACCTCGTGGCCGACTTTGTCGGCACTTACCGCAGCCATATCGCTCTTGAGGAACGTGAGATTTTCCCGTTTGCTCAAGCATGCCTCGATCGACAGCAACTGGCGAGGCTAAGCGCAGCCATGGTGGCACGCCGCAGCATGACGCCGCAGTGACAGCCACGATCAACCGTCTTTCAGGAGAAACAATCATGCAAAAAAACGCTGACGTCCTTCCCGTTATTTCCGAACCGTATGTCTTCGACGCCCGCGGCGTTGCCAGACGTTTTCGCCACGCTGCCATTTTCGGCGCGCTCGATGCACTGGAACCGGGCGAGGTGATGCGCTTTGTAAACGACCATGACCCGCTGCCGCTCCTGGCCCAGATCGAGCATCACTTCGGACCGCGCGTGGACATCGGATACGTTGCACGCGAATCAGGCAACATCGTGATTGACTTCACGGTGAGGGCGGTGGACTGAAATGCCCGCTGCGTCTACATAACCGGCCACCTGGTTATCCATGACTCGAGGAAAGTATGTTGACCATAACCGTACCCCGGAGAAGCGCCACTTCTGTCCCTGATCGTGAACTGCTCATGCGGCCGGACGATCAAGGCAGCCGGATGGCAGGTTTTGGCTGCAAGACGTGCGCGATGGCAGCGCTGTGCACTCGCAGCCCGATTGACGCCGTAGTCCACGAGCGGCTCAACGATGTCGTGCAGTGCGTGCGCACCGTACATCGCGGGCATGCCTTGTATCGCCCGGGCGACACCTTCGGAAGCATCTATGCTGTTCGCGCAGGTTCGTTCAAGACCGTGGTCACGCATCGCGAAGGGCACGAGCAGATCACGGGCTTTGACATCGTTGGCGACACGCTCGGCATTGATGGCATTGCCTGTGGCAGGCACAGCTGCGAGACCATCGCGCTGGAAGACAGCTCCGTCTGCGTGATGCCGTTCGACCTGCTCGAGATCCTGTGCCGGGAGGTCAAGACGATCCAGCACCATGTGCACCAGATGCTGGGCGCGGAGATCGTGCGCGAGTCCACCCTCATGATGCTGCTCGGCACCATGACGGCGGAGGAGCGGGTGGCCTCCTTTCTCGTCGACCTGTCGCGGCGCTGGGAAATGCGCGGCTACTCCGCTGCTGCATTTACGCTGAAGATGACGCGCGAGGAAATCGGCTGCTACCTCGGGCTGAAGCTCGAGACAGTCAGCCGGATGTTGACGAAATTGCAGCGGCGCCGGCTGATCCACGCATGCGGCAAGGATCTCCGGATTCTCGATATTGACGGGTTGCGGAAGCTCACGACAGACATTGGTCCTGCTTCCTTCCAGGGCGGACAGCACCAGCGCAGGCATACGGGCTACGCGTCTGCGACGTGCTTGTCAGAACGTCGGCCAGGAGAACATTGATGGAAACGCAGTACGACGACGTCGGAGGCATTGCCTCCCGACAGGTCAATCATGCTGATAACCAGCCGGGTGGGCGAGCACGGCCTGCAGGCCGGACCGCACCCGAAAGCGGTGCATCGTCCACCTGCGCCACGAATTTCCCGATGTTGACGCCACACGAGATCGCGACGCTCATGCTCGTCGCCCATACACCCGAGCAGGTCAGCATCGAGCGGCCTGACCTGCTGCCATTGTTGAGCCGCGACCTGGTAAGGATTGACAGGTGTTCCAGGTGCCAGGGCAAACCTCATGTAACGCCGTTGGGCGAAAATCTCGTTGTCCGGTTTTGCAAGGCGACGCGGCAGGCGCCGAAAAACGGGTCTTCAACCTTATTCTCAGTTCAGACCATCATTGAGGCTCATCATGCAAACTTCTGATGAAGTGGAGCGCGCGGCCCGTCAGCGCGCAGATCACCTCGAATCTCTGCTCGACGAGGCCGGGGCGGAGAGCTTTCCGGCAAGTGACCCTCCCGCCGTCCATCCGGAACCGCGGCCAGTCACCACAAACAATGCGACCGGGATCAAGCCGGCGAGAACACCGTCGTAGATCATGTGCTGAAGGCGAGATCATCCAGGCTGGCGCCGGTCCCGCCTTCAGCACCGCCAGGTGGGCTCTGCGCGTCGCACTCCCGGCATCCGCAATCGGCTTCGGTGCAATCATGCGGTGCAACTGCACAAAGCGCTCTGCGCCCGGGGTTTGAAAAAACAGGTCGACTGGACGATTGGGGGCTTGTCGGGAGATTTGAAGACCGGTCATCGGAATCCAGATGACGCGTCGCGACGCGAAACATCGTGAGTTCTTCAACCGCCATGTTATGGCGCAGCCGCTCCGCGTACAACCAGACACGAAACTCGATGAGCTCTGTGGACATATTTTCATCACGCACCGTTGATTCCGAAGCCTGAATCAACTCATGGACCTGAAGCGCCAGCGTCGCGTGCAGCGCAGACAGTTCGCTTCCCAGTTCGTGGTAGAACCTTCTTATCGAGCAGCATGCCGATGATGCGATCCTCCAGCGCGTGGTGGTTCACGTCGGGAAATCGTGTCAAGCGGAGTACCTTCTCCGCATGACGCGCAAGGAAATGTGCAACTACCTTGGCCTGCAACTTGAGACGATCAGCCGAGCTCTCTTAAGGTTCCAGAGGCTCGGATTCATCGAAGTGCGCGGCAAGCTGATACCCATTGTTGACCGGAGCGGACTCGAACGCATCTGAACCTGTCAGAACGGACATGAGCAGTGACGTGACGCGTGACTGCGGGCGCCCAATCGGCAATCGTCGCGATTTCATGACGGTGCTCACAAACGATCAGATGCCACTTGATACAGCAGCCACATTCGAAGCGACCGATGCGCGATGGAGTCAGCGCTGCACTACACTTCGCTGCCGTGACGAGTGACCGATTTTTCCTGCTCGACACGTGCGGTGACGTCCCGCGCGATTGCGACTGAGCCATGCACTTCACCCTCGTGATTCTTCACCATCGCGAACGTCATTTCGACGTAAAGCTTCTGGCCTGTCTTTCTGATCGCGCGGGTCAACGTTGCGCGGCCATGCAGCCGTGTGTGACCACTTGTCATCGCCGCTTCGAAGCCGCGCCAGTGTGCGGCTCGCAGATGTTGCGGGATGATCAGATCGAGGTTCTGGCCTAGCGCCTCAGCGGCACTGTAGCCGAAGAGCGTTGCTGCAGCACGGTTCCAGCGCACGATGGCGCCGGAACGGTTGGCATAGATGACGGCGTCAGCCGTCTGTTCGATTATCCATTCAGCAAGCGCGGGCGTCTCTTCCATGATGTCATTCCTGAGCGCTTCAAGGGCGCGATGGGACTTTGAGCGAGTGCCTGGTCCGGCTATTGAGTATTCACTCGATACGCAACGGCAAAACAGAAAAACCAGCAGCCGGGTACACGGCTTTCGTAATGGGGCTGCCCGGCACAAGCGCAATCCAGTTAGTGCGCGCGAGCAGTTCTTCCATGCCGATACGCAGTTCGAGCCGCGCGAGCGGAGCACCCGGACAATCGTGGATGCCGGAACCGTATAGCAGGTTACTGGCCGGATCGCGGTCGAGCCGGAATTCATCAGGGTTTCCAAAAACCGTCTCGTCCCGGTTCGCGGATGCCCAGATGAGCGTGATACGCTGGCCGGCGGGTAGCTTGCGACCGCCGATTTGCACCGCCCTGGTACTGATGCGGCGGTTGGCGATGAGCGGCGCGCGGATGCGGAGTATTTCGTCGATGGCCTTTGGCAGTAGCGACGGCTGCTCCCGCAACCGTTGCTGGACATCAGGGTGCTCAGCAAGGTAATGAGCGAGAATGCCTACGCACGCCGCAATCGTGCCGAGTTCGCCCACTGTCCAGTTGCGCAGGATGCTGACAATTTCGTCGTCGTGTAGCAGCCGGTCCCCGATCTCCTCGCGTAGCAGGCTGCTCGTGATGTCGTCTGGTGCGTCCGTGCCCGATTCCCGCCGTTGCATCAGCAAGCCCTTGAGTAGGTGTCAAATTCGACGGCCACCCGGTCGAGAGCGATTCTGTCACCCGTCAGCGTGGCTTCGCGGTTTTTGCGAATCCAGTGAAGAGGTGGCGCGCGTAATTCCCCAGGCCAACCCAGAAAAGCGCACTGGATGTTCATCGCAAAGTCCTGTGCGAACCGGGCGTTAAATTCGACTTCGTCGCCGCTCGAAAGTCCATTTACCAGACTGGCGGCAATCTCCCGGCACACAGGTTCAAAGACCGCCATCCGCTGCGGGCTGAAATAAGGCTCGATAATGCTTCTGTACCGGGTATGTTCAGGAGGATCCATGCCATTGGGCACGGAGAGATAGCTCGAGACTGCATTACTGAACGATTCAGGCTCGTTGAGCACGCGCACGACATCGTCATGGCGGAACAGGGACAAGTTCAGGTAGTCACTATGCGCAACGGGACAGCGGTGCCGCATGTCATCATATGCCGCAGCCTGATCGCGCGTGACGTCCCCGGACCTCGGATCCCAATCGTTGGTCAGCTTCTCGTTCATGCTCATTCCTTTCCTGCTCCCGACATCGGAGGTCGGCAGTATCGTGGTTTCTCGCGCACGGCAGGGTCCCGGCCAGCTTACGCGGTGTCCTGCGATTCCGTCACCGCGCAGCCGAAGCAATCGTTTCGTCATTGACGAGATCATCGCATTTGATGAGAGATCCTTTCAGGACGGACCGAATAGCACGGGCTGACCGTGCGCGTCGAATGGCATGAACATACCGATTGACCCAGCCTTGATCGATTCCACCATTGTGTTCAACGGCGCCTCGGCGTCTTCAGTCCGCGGCACACACCCGTTTTTACCTGAGAGCGCTGCGACGAAGACGATCGTCCATTCCTGGAGAACCTGTCGCGATTCTTCGAGCAGATCGCTAAACGTGCCGATTTCTTCGGGTGTTTTGTCCACGCACATCAGTGGCGTCAACGCGCCACCCTGACCCGCTTCGAAGCGGGCCCGCTGTTCGGGCGTGCAGTCATCGGGCAACTCAACCGTGGTAAAAACAAATAACAGGCGCTGAGGTTCGGGTTGTTGCCGCGCGACGCGAATCAGCTCATCAAAACTCGAAATACTCATCATCAGTCATCCATGTGATGTCGTGTCGATAGGACGCAGTACGTTGGCGGTTTACTCGGTCACTGTGGAGCCGTTCCGTCGATACGGACCTGTCGCACGCTGGACTGATACAGCAGAATCAGCGACACCCAGACGATGCCATACAGGAACATGAAGCAACTCGAGCGAATAGCAAGCCAGTCAAGAAGCACACCGAACAGGATCGGTAGCAGGAAGCCGCCGAGCCCGCCGGCCAGTCCAACGATGCCCGTGACCACGCCCATTTGCTCCGGAAAGTCATCGGCGACGTACTTGAACGTCGACGCCATACCGAAAGCGAACACCACGCCGAGAATGAACAGAAGTGCAATGAAGACCGGGACGCCCAGATGGATATGAAAGCTGCGCGGGCCGCTGATCGTGCTCACCACGAACGAAGTGTCCGGATACGACAACAGGAATAGACATACCCACGCGACCCACAATCCCCACCATGTCACCTTATGCGCACCAAAGCGGTCGGACAGGATGCCACCCAGCGCGCGCAATACCGATCCCGGCAGCGAAAAGCCGGCGGCTAACGCCGCAGCGGTGACAACCGAAAAGCCGAATTCGCCCTTCAGATATTGTGGGATCCACAGTGATAACGCGGTGAAACCACCGAAGCAGATCGAATAGTACTGGCAATATTTCCATACCTTGGGGTTCTTCAGCACCTGGAACTGCCTGTACCATGGCCCTGCCGATCTACCCGCGCCCGGGTCGGTCGCGGAGCCGAGCCAGAAGATCAGCGCCGTGACGAGGAGCGCGAGCGCATAGATTTTCGGAACGGCGCGCCAGCCCCATGCCGCCTCCAACGAAGGCGTGATGAACAGGTTCGCGGCGGCGCCCACCGTACCCGCACCAAAGAATCCCATTGCAAAACCACGCTTTTCGGGCGGGAAGAACCGCGCGACATACGGCGTCCCTACTGCGAACGATGCGCCGACCGCACCGAGACACAGGCCGATCGCGAGGAACTGCCAGAACGCCGTCGCGTATGCGATCAGGAACACGGGGATGGCGCAGAGGACCAGCAATAGCGTCATCACCACGCGACCACCAAAGCGGTCGGTCCAGATTCCCAGCGGGACGCGCAGTAGTGCGCCGCTCAGAACCGGCGTGGCCGTCAGCATGCCGAACTCCGTGCTGTTCAGTCCAAGCTCGGTTCGCAGCCCGATGCCGAGCACGCCGAACATCATCCAGACGACGAAGCAGACCAGAAATGCGAAAGTCGTAACACATAGAACCAGTATGGGACTTCTTTGTGAACTCATGAAAGCTCCATGGCAGGACAACAAGGCTGACGGTTGCACGCGGAGCGGACGTCATCAATAGGTGCGGAGGCGGTGTGCGCGTGCCGAAAGCAGATGTCAATACGCTGCAAACGCCGCGACCAATCACTATTGCAGCAACAGGCCGGGGCGTACATCCAGCGCGATGCCGCGCAGTTCGGCGCTGGATGCCAGCAGGTTCAGATATTGCTGAATCGACTTGTGCCGGACATGCTCGCAGAGATAGCGTTCGATGGTCGCCTGCACTGCTTCAAACGGAAGGGATTCACCCGCGATGCGACGCTCTATCCAGACAATATGGAAGCCATAACGCGTATTGACGAGCCCCGGCAAGAGGCCGATGTACTGGCTGCCGAAAATTGCCGCCTCGAATTCCGGTACGCTCTCGCCGCGGGTCAACTGCCCCAGATTCCCGCCGACCTGCCCGGACGGGCAATTGGATAACGTTCGGGCAAGCGCATCGAACCGGTCGAGATGCTGCGCAAGTTCACGGTGTGCTTCTTCAGCGCGGGCGCGGACACGCGTCATTGCCACCTTTTCGGTCAGCGCAAAAAGGATGTGACGCGCAAAGACCAGGTCCGGACTGCGGAATTTCTGCATGTTCGCTGCGTAGTAGCGCTGGCATTCTTCGGCGGACGGGACCGGCGTCGTGCACTCCAGTTCCAGCAGACGGTCGATGACCTCATCGTCGAGATCGGCGCCGTTCGCCGACAGGCCTGTTGTAACCGCGCGCTGGGCCAGCAGTTCACGCACGACCAGCGTCCGTCGCGCCGCGTGGTCGGGATCGGGCTCATCCACGTGCAACGCGGATTCCGCTGCAATGGCGGCGGCTTCGATCACGGCACCGTTGACGCTCAGTACGTCGATGGTGGCGGCCGCTGGTGAGATATCGTGGTTTGCCGACATGAAAGATTCCTCGGGTTAGCGCTTACGGACGATCTGGTGAGGCCGAACCAGGAAACCCACCGTCGCCATGCCGCTCCAGATATGGACGAGGCGGGTGAATGGGGAAATGAGGAAAATCGTGAAGCCGAGCGCGATATGGATTTTGTAGACGAGCGGTGCCTGGATGATGAGATCTGCGGCACCTGGTTGAAACGTGACGATGCCTTTCACGTAGTCGCTCAGGATTTCGAACATCGCACCGTCCATATGAGCCAAAGACAGCGGTATGGTGGCCAGTCCGAGCGCGAGTTGCAGCCACAGAATTGCCAGCACCAGAATGTCCGCATGGGCGCTATTGATGCGAATGCGCGGATCGGACAGGCGTCGGTACAGCAGGATCGACAGTCCGACGATCGCGACGATACCCGCGATGCCGCCCGCCATCACCGCGAGCCATTGGTGCTGGGACGCGTTCAGGAATGGTGACACCATCCAGTGAGGCGCGAGGAACCCGGCGAAGTGGCCGCCGATCACGATCAATACGCCGACATGGAACAGATTGCTTCCAAGGCGCAGTTGACGGCGTCTGAGCAGTTGCGACGAATCGCTCTTCCAGGTGTACTGCTCGCGATCGAAACGGATCAGGCTGCCGAGCAACCAGATTGCGAGACACACGTACGGATAGATGCCAAACAGCAGTGCGTTGACGAAGTGCTGACTCATGAGGTTTCTCCAGCCAGGATCCTGTTCTCTGATGCGTTGAATGTGAGCACGGAAGTCTGTCCTTTCTCGTTCACATGACCAAGGTGACCACAGCGACTAACGTGACGGTCTTTTGTCGTAAAACTGGATCGGCTGCGGCGCCGTCGACAAAGGCGCTTGCGCACCCAGGAAGCTCACCGGTTCCTCCCGCCACTCGCGATCGAGCGCTTCGCCATCTACCTCGCGCGTCGTCGCGGCGTCGCACACGGTCGTATTCGCGTTCGCCAGCGGCGGCTCGCCGGCGAGTGGCAACAATGCCGCAACGGCTGCGAAATACGGTGTTCCGCGCCCAGCCAGACTGGTCGCGATCTGCCGGTTGATATCGGCAATTTCGCCCAGCAGCGTGTGTGCCTGCGCCGGTGTTTCGTGAGACAGAAACTCGAGGAAAACCGGCAGGTAGTCGGGCAATTCGCCGGCGCCGAGAAACAGGCCCTTCGCTTCGTACATGGCGAGCAGATCCACCATCGCCTGCCCACGTTCGCGTGACTCGCCGTGAACATGTTCAAACAGATAGAGCGAAGTGGCCCGGCCGCGGTCGAAGATTTCGACGTAGTCTTCCTGCAGATCCAGCAGCGGCCGCGCCGACAGTCGGTCGACCAGATCGAGCAGGGCTGCGCGCGTGTCCGACGGCAAGCGGGCGTGCCCGGCCAGCGCGGTGCGGATCTCGTCGAGCGCTACGAGCAGTCTTTGATCGGGATAGTCCAGCAGCGCGCCCAACACGCTGAAAATCAGACGATTGTCTTCCATTTATTCACCCGCCGCGCGAATGGGGATTGTCTTGCGTGTCTTGTTGATACCCTTGCGTCCGCCGAACAGGCTGGTTTCCGTGGTGCCGTCGGAACATCCATTGCCGAACGAGAAACCGCACGATGCGCGCAGGTCGAAGGCATCTTCGGCATATTCGCGGTGAGCGGTCGGGATCACGAATCGATCTTCATAGTTGGCAATCGCCAGATACCGGTACATCTCGTCGACCTGCGCGCTGGTCAGATCGACTTCGCTCAGCAATTCCGGGCTCTCGCGACGTTCGACATGACGCTCCCGCATGAACGCTCGCATCGCCAGCATGCGCTTGAGGGCAAGCCGAACCGGCGCTTCGCGTCCGGCTGTGAGCAGATTGGCCAGATAGCGCAGCGGGATGCGCAGCGAATCGACGTCAGGCAGCAAACCCTTCATGCCAAGCCGGCCGTCGTTGGTGGCCGAGTTGATCGGTGACAGCGGCGGGACGTACCAGACCATCGGCAAGGTGCGGTATTCGGGGTGAAGCGGGAAGGCGATCTTCCATTCCATCGCCATCTTGTACACCGGTGAATGGCGCGCCGCTTCGAGCCAGTTCTCCGGCACGCCGTCGCGAGCCGCCTGTTCACGCACGGCTGGGTCGTTCGGATCCAGGAAGATGGACAGTTGCGCTTCGTACAGATCCTGGGGGTCCTTGACCGATGCGGCTTCCTCGATCCGGTCGGCGTCGTACAGCAGCACGCCGAGATAGCGGATCCGGCCGACGCAGGTTTCCGAGCACACGGTTGGCTGGCCCGCCTCGATACGCGGATAGCAGAAAATGCACTTCTCCGACTTGCCGCTTTGCCAGTTGTAATA
>Ga0164242_10001719_pt1 | contig 25826 bp, 28 predicted proteins | sample OricomgcompostMG_FD_108783 | JGI IMG/M metagenome (GOLD analysis project Ga0164242, IMG submission 108783) | Miracle-Growth compost microbial communities from Emeryville, California, USA - Original compost - Miracle growth compost (MG) ...
ATCCATCGCTTATTGTAGCGTGTAACCCTCGTTCATTCATGCGGACCCGTAGCTCAGTTGGATTAGAGCGCCACACTACGGATGTGGAGGTCATAGGTTCGAGCCCTTTCGGGTCCGCCATTTTTACGCTTCGATCAGCTTTTCAAGTTGTGCTTTGTCAATTCCGTATACGAGCTTCTTGCCCGCCTTCGTTTCCTTTAAAAGTTTAAGATCATACAATCTTTTCAACTCTTGCCGAGCCACTTCTCTGGACATTTTAATCTGGGACGCATAGTCCTCAATGCTCACCGTTCTGAATCGATGTAACGCAAGCCTCTGCAATAATCCGATTTGATTTGCCGTCAAGTTAAGCAATGCCTTCAACCGGTTTACCCTGAGTAAATAGTCCACCTTATTGGACACGATCAAAAGTGCTGACTGTATCGAGTCTAAGCAAAAATCGACAAAATAAGTGACGTCATCATCATTTTCCACGACTTTCTGAAAGGCTTTTTCATAGCGCTGCCCATGCTCTTTGAGGTAAGCCGAAATAGATAACAATTGCACGTAATCGAGCTTATTCCGCATCGATTTAAAGTAAAATAACGCACGCGCCGTACGCCCATTGCCGTCAAAGAACGGGTGGATATACGCGATAAAATAGTGAAGAAGAATTCCTTTAAGCAAGGGGTGGATATAGCGGGGATTCTTTCCGGTTATTTCCAAGCTTTCTTCAATCGCTTGCCTAATAAGCGTGTGCTCAATGCCTTCGTGAACTGTTCCAACAAATACCTTGCCGTTTCTAAATCGTCCTGAAAAATTCGAATCATCGCCTTCAAGTGTGTTCTGGGTCACTATTTTATGAAGCTCTAATATCACCTCTTCGGTAACGGCTTGATCTCGGTGTCCATGTACCCATTCCATTGCGTGATAATTATTGATGAGCATCCATTCATCTTTATTTTGGGGAGCTTGGTTCGAAGCAATCACTTGCTTTGCTTGCGCCCTCGTCGTGTGAGCGCCCTCGTAAATTGCCGACGTGATTGCCTCTTCAATCGTAGAATTTAGATAAAAATCCTGTTTGAAATCAGGTTGCTGATTGATTCGGCTATAAAGCTCCATTCCTATGCGTTCGATCTCATTAATTTTACGAGTAATGCTATCCGATGGATAAAACCAAAATTTTTTTTCTATACTCGGCAGGAACAGAGGGACTGCACCGATCTTCCTATGCGCGGAAATATTATTTTTCAATTCCTCCCAGTCTTTAGGAAGTGCCTTTTGTTGAGTCAGTCTATATTTAATTTCATCGAGGGATCTATACGCGACCTGGGTGTAGTCCAACCAGATTTTGGAATTCAAAAACTCAAATTCGTCTTTGCCACTTCTTGCCATATTGCTTATTCTACAATTTTAACTACAATTTTTGTGATTAAAATTGTAGAAAATTGACGTGATTTTTATTTTTGTAAATTATTTCAAACATTTATATTCACCAACCCGACTTCAGTTATTTGCTACAAAATTTTATTAAAAAATTGTAGAAAAGTCGAAACTTTAATAAAATATAAATAAATTCAATATTTATAAGCGCCGTCACGCTTTACCGCTTCAGTCGAAGATTCTTCCCATGCACATCGCGATACCCCGGGAACGCTCCGAGCGCCGTCGCTTCATACACGCCGCGAGCGACTGCGCGAGCAAGGCAATCGGCCGCGACCAGCCCGATCCGATTCACAAGATCGGCGCGGGCTTCGGTTTCTTTACCCCAGGTGCCGGTCGAAACGGCAAAAACAGTATCGCCATCAAACGGAGTGTGCACCGGGCGAATCGAACGGGCATAACCGTCTTGGGCCATGATCGCCACTCGTTGCGCTTCAGCCTTAGTGAGTTTCGCATTCGTCGCCACCACACCGATGGTCGTGTTCTCTCCGGCTTGACCCGTTAATGTATCGAGCGGAGAACCCGTCCACGCTTCGGCCTTCGAGGTAAAATCAATCGCCTTCGGCGTCGGTTGTCCGCCCATTTCGTCATTTTGCTCGAACGGCCATGCCCAGAACGAGGATTGCCCCGGCATAACTGCGCTTCCGACACAATTCACGGCGACCAGTGCACCGATTTGAAGTCCGTCGCCTGAAATCGCAGACGCGCTTCCGAGTCCGCCTTTCAAGGGTCCGGCTTTGGCGCCATAACCAGCTCCGGCATTACCGAGTTTGAAATCTAGCGCGACGTCATCCAGCGCATTCCGTCCAAGATCGGCGTAAGGCGATTTCTCTCCCCATTTTTTATTTCCGCCATTCAACAAATCAAACAAGACAGCACTTGGAACAATGGGGGCACGAGCTTCGTGAATCGGAAAGCCGATCCCGCGCGAAGCGAGCAGATCGGTCACCGCAGAAGAGGCGCCTAAGCCGAAAACGGAACCGCCGCTCAATACAATCGCATCCACGCGATCCACGAGGCAGCTTGGATTCAATGCGTCCGTGTCACGCGTTCCGGGTGCCCCACCCCGAACATCGACCGCCGCCACCGCGCCGTCGAGAAGCACGACTGAAACGCCACTCCAAGCATCACGATCTTCAGCCTGCCCGACTCGGATCGAATCAACGTCGGTAATCAAATTGCGTGGACCTGGACGAAAGTTAAAAGTCATTCGAGAGTCTCCTTTTGAAAAAACAGTATAGACGAATGACCTCGAAAAACAAACCCGATGCTTTTAATCAACCCTCTTCGCAAGATCATAAACGATCCCGCCGATTCCGTACGGAACCGAATACGGACGGCGCGCGGTACTGTCGTAATCGTGTTCGAACCCGAGTTTATGCGTCCATTCGTGAATGAGCGTTTCGGCTAACGCAGGAATCGAAGACGACGAAAAATAGCTGTCGTAGATATTCAGGTACGCATCCGTGGTACTCGTAAACGCGATCGCGCTGGTAACGCTGTACCAAGGCGGGTAATAGATCTTCACCTGAATGTCGGCCACGCCGTTTGCCTGAGTCGCGCTCGGATAAAGCTCGGCTGCCGCCATCAAGGTGTCGTAGATTTGCGCATTGGTCAGGCCGTTGTTTTGCACGAACTGCAAGGTGCCGCTGTAAGTGAAATTCTCGACTCGGGTTTTGAATTCGGCACTGTTCATGACTTCATCCAGTAACTGCACCGCTTGGTCGACTTTTGCCGCCTGGCTTGAATCGAGGTTTCCGTAATTGGCGACCCGGACGCTGAATGGCTGCACGCTGCCGGTCGAATCGTCGGGCAGACCGTCGTCGTTTCCGGTCTGGTTGGAGTTCTCGGAGGTGTCGGGATTCAACTGGCCTCCGACACCGTTTGAATTCGATGATCCGCACGCCGAGATGCCGATCATCGCAAAAACCAACAACGAACAATGGGTCGCAAAATACTTTTTCGTCATCCAAGAGGCCTTCCTTGTCCTCTGATGATGAGTTTATTTTTGCGAATTACATTTTTAAACAATAAATATTTACGATTCGGTACTTTTTCAAATTTGCCGCAAACCGTCCCGAAATTGCGGGTAGGCCTTTCTCATTTTGCAACTTTGAAGCAAATTGGATTTTGATGCCGCAAGTCACTCCGCCATCTCGAATGACCCTGGCCCTGCTTTGAAATGAATATACATTCTGCTACATTTCATATATCATCACCCCATGGGCATCGTCAGACTCTCCGATAAAATCCATGATCATTTACGAAAAGCTTCCAAAGTCTTTGACCGCTCGCTGAACGCACAGGCCGAGCACTGGATCAAAATCGGGATGCTAAGCGAGTTCCACCCCACGAAGGATTACGAGCAGATCCGAAATCTGCTTTTTCAACACGAAAACCTTTCGATCGAAAAAATCATCGCCCTGGGAAAGAAAAAGTGATCTCACTCAAAAGCGAAGCCGACCTGGTTCTTTACCGGGAGGCAGGAAGGATTGCGGCCGAAGTTCTGACTCTGCTCAAGGCTGAGGTCAAGCCGGGCGCCAATACCTACGACATTGCCAAAACCGCTGAAGACCTGATCGTCAAGAAGTTCAATGCCATTCCCTCGTCGATCGGTCAGTATGGGTTTCAATTCGCGCTGAATAGTTCGGTCAATCACGTCGTCTGTCATGGCGTGCCCTCGCGCAAAGAAATTTTAAAAGACGGCGATATCGTAAACCTCGACGTTACCGTGAAGAAAAACGGCTGGATCGCCGATACCTCTCGGATGTACCTCTTCGGAAATCCGTCGGAAGATGCAAAGAAACTTTGCCAAGTCGCTTACGAATGCCTTTACAAAGGAATCGCCAAAGTGAAGCCGGGGAATACCGTAGGCGATATCGGGCATGCGATCGAAAAGCACGCCACGCGAAACGGTTTCAGCGTCGTTCGCGATTACTGCGGGCATGGGATCGGAAGAAAAATGCACGAATCCCCCGAGATCGCGCATTATGGTAAAGCAGGTCGCGGCGTGGTGCTCAAAAAAGGAATGACGTTCACGATCGAACCGATGATCAACCAAGGCTCGCCCATGATCGAACACCTTGCCGACGATTGGACCGTGGTCACAAAAGACCGGAAGCTTTCAGCACAGTGGGAGCACACGATCGCCGTAACCGATAACGGGTGCGAGATCCTCACACTTCGGGATGAGGAGCGCTAATCGTCCTCGTCTTCGAGAATCGGCTGCGGGCCGGCGACGATTCCCTCTAAATCCGGATCTTTACCTTCCGAAATCAGGCGATCGCGTTCTTTTCTTTGTTCTTTACGAGATTCGCGCTTTTCTTGTTTCTCTTGATGGCGCTCTTGCTTTAAGCGTTCCCGACTTCGCTTTGCTTGACTTGCCGGCCCTGGTCGTCCCATGCAGATTTCCTTCCGTGATAAAAAAATGGCCGAGATCCGAATCAAATTCGAATCCCGGCCACAAACAAATTGGATAAACCTTAATAACGGCGTCCGCCACCTGCGTAGCCACCGCGATTAGAATTCCGGTCGCCGCGAGGCGGGCCGCGACGATCGCGCGGTTCCATCGGCTTCGCTTCGTTCACCGTCATCGCGCGTCCTTCGTACTCGGCTCCATGGAAGCGAGCGATCGCTGCTTCTGCTTCAGCGTCGGAAGACATTTCTACGAAGCCGAACCCTTTGCTACGGCCGGTCTCGCGGTCGGTGATGATTTTTGCGGACTCAACGGTACCGCATTCGGCGAAAGCTTCCGCTAAAACCTGATCGGTTGCTGAAAAAGACAAGTTACCCACGAATAATTTTTTACCCATATATACCTCCTTAAGGCAGGGAGCCGCTAAAGAGGATATGAGCACTATGCTCGTAGACTCGTAAGAAGCAAATTACTACGCAGGCAGTGTAACATTGATGCCATTCAATAGATATGCAATAAGGAGCGCGCTTTCAAAAGGGAGACATCCCCTATCATAACGCTGGCTTAACGTGGAGGGTGCCTGATAGAATGAAGACATGATGTCTCGCAAGCAATACTGGGTACTCATCGTCGGTCGACGAAACCGTCGCCGCTCCCCCCTAGGCGCAGGACTGTTGTTTTTCTTAGCCGAGTCAAAGGGCTTGGGCGAATTCCTGGTCGTGGATTCGGCCGGCATCCAAGCCGATGAGGCCGGAGCCGAGCCGGACGGTGCCATTCAATCTGTCGCCGAAAATCACGGATTCCGACTCAGTCATGAATCCCGCGCAGTCGATTCAGACGATCTCGAAGAGTTCGACGAGATCCTGGCTCTCGATCAAGAAGCTTACGATCATTTGATCGGCCTGACTCAAGATCAATCGCTCCGTCAGAAGGTCAGACTACTGTCGGAGCACGATCCGCGCTCCCCAAAACCTGCTGAAGTGAAGCTTAAACAAAAACCAAATGCAGATGATCTAGAAGCCCTCTACGAGCACTTGTGGTATTGCTGTCGTGGTTTTTTGAAAGCGGTCGAGGAATAGCTTACACCGAAATGAGTCCGACTTTGATTCCATCAGATTTCGTGAAGAAATCCCGAAACTCCGAACTCGGAGATTTTTGAAATGCCTTCACTTCAACGTACGAAGGGATGGATGACTTTACCCACTCCAACGAAACCTCCTGACCTCCGGTGGCAGCAGCCTTTTGATTGCATAAGACCGCGATGTGGATTGATAAATTCCTTCGATGCGCCTCCATCATTCCCAAAGCGCCGGTGGATAAAAAAGAAAAATCTCCCGTAACCGCAAGCGTTCGATATCCGCATAAAGTCGCCCCGATCGCCAGTGGAATGCTTCCGCCCATATAGGTTGTTACATCCATAAAAAGATGAGGAGGAAGCCCGAAAAGCGAGGAGGTTCCCGCATCACCCGTAACCCAATCAAAACCGGCTTTCTTTAACTCCGCGATCCAAGGCTCATAACTTTCGGCGGTACTCTTTAAGTGAGGCGGAAGGCTTCCCGGGCAATTTAGTTCCGGCAACGCCTCGTTAAAGTGAAATTCCGCATCTTTCGTTTTTGCGATGCTTCGCGCGAGGGCGCGCCTCTGTTGCCATTCACTTTGCAACGGATTGAGCAGTGCGATTCGCTTTTCTATTCTTGGGAAAGATCTTGATAAAAATGCCTTCCAATCAATCTCAATTGCTTGCGCGGTACAGAAAAAAGTCGGGACTCGATAACGTTCCGAGAGTTGAAACGCCTGCTCAACCGAATCAGTGACCCAAGCACCAGCGCCTTCCAGCATTGTCCGTGCGCAAAAAGCATGGTCCGAAGTTTTTCCGGAAGGATCATCAAACACGATGCCGATCATCGGAGCGGACGTCCCGGCAGCCAAGCTAGCAATAACCGCATTCATTGCTTTCGCCACACCGTGAGATTTCATCAAACAAAAAGACGGACGCCCGACAAAAGCTGCGCCATGCGCAACCCCATAAGCGATTTCTTCATGAAACGAGTGCCCTACGTGAGCGGCTTCGGCAAGAACCGTTGCCCCGGTACCCGGCACATAGGTGATCAGCGGTTTGTCCAAATAATGAATATACTTGTTCATATTGAGAATGAAGTTTTAGTCATCTGAAATACTAATCAAAATAAGCTGATGATTCCCACAAAAAAACTCCTCCTCGAACTTGACATTTCTGGGGCCGAATCCATGAAAAAAACCGTGGGGAGGTTCTCCACATGAAATTAAAATCAATAACGTCAATCTTTCGACCGTAAGGAGGTCGGTTTTAGGAAGAAGGAGGTTATTCCATGTGTAGTCAAATCATTCAACGCATTTTACGACTCAGTTATCCGTTCTTGATCCTAGGGATTGCCCTGGGCTCTTGGAGCGCCGCCAAATCTCAAAACACGCTGTTGTTCCATCCTCCCGTTAACGGTTTTGAGGTTCTCGATAGCGACGCCGTAACCGTCGCAACCGCGTGCCAAAAAAAGAAGATACCTCTTTCCAGAGTCGACCTTCAGGTCACATGCGATCATTAGGAGGAACTTATGCTTTTTCCGGAATTTGAATTCAAAGGTTTTTTGCCGGACGACTATTTATCGGCCGAGGCGGCGGGGGTTCTGGACGATCTGCAATCGGATCTGAACGGAGCCGTTTCCACCGTGGCTCGGATGGAGTTTGACGGGAAAAGATATTTTTGCACGATCGAACTCTCACAAAAAAGGGGCGTTTTTCAAGCCGCATCCTGCGACGAAAACCCGATGAAAGCACTTCATCGAGTTGAAGAAAGGTTAAGGGATAAGATTAGACGCACGAATGAAACAAAGTTTTTTACAAGGAACCCAAAACCACATGAAGAAAGGAGCACGTTATGAACTACATGACTAATTCGTTTCGCAAAGAGATGGGTCGATTGTTCGAGGACTTATGGCCGGAATCGGTCTCGTCGTGGAGCTCGTCCTGGAGTCCCGCCTGCGAAATCGAGGAAGACGACGGTCATTTTTTGATCACGGCGGAGATGGCCGGAATTCCGAAAGACCAGATCAAAATTGAACTTCGAGACAACCAGCTGTTGATCTCGGGTGAACGGCACCAAGGCACAAAAAGAAAAGAGGGCGGTTATCGCTACTCAGAGCGCCGCTTCGGAAAATTCCAACGCGCGTTTTCGCTGCCCACCGGAATCGACGCGGACCACGTCGAAGCCAATTATGAAGATGGCATTTTGAGGCTGTTCATTCCTAAAACGGATTCAGCCAAACCACGACAAATTAAAATCAGCAACGGATCCGCTACAGGGTTCTTCGGCAGACTGCTCGGTACACCGAAGAAAGAAAAGGAGGTGAAACATTCATCTGACGAACTCAAAACCGATCAAGCAGTTGCTTGAATAGTCCCGAAGGTTCGCGCTTCGGGTTGCCATTGCATTGGATCCTTCCCCGCGCCTCTCGTCGTACCTGAGGGCGCGGGTCTTTTTTAGGATCATACTACTTTTTCGCGACGTTTTCTTCCTTCAAGACGCACTTCGCGATCAAAAACACAACGAAAGCGACGATGATGAAATCGATCGCCGAGCCGATCACTTTGCCGTACAGAATTCCGTGGTAGCTCAGCTTGCGGATGTCGTCGACATTCGCGGCCTTCAAAGCCGGCTGAAATACGAGCGGCATCAACAGATCATTCACCAGCGACGACACGAAATCGTTCAACTTGCCCCCAATGATGACCGCGATGGCCAGACCGATGACTCCGTACTGTTTCAAGAACGTGATAAATTCCTTAACCATGATTTCCCCTTTGTTTTGAGTGTAAAGGTTTAAAAAAAACGAGGAAGGGAAGCTCCCCTCCTCGCTCCCGGACTTAGTGGGCGCTGCTCAATGAAGCAACCACGCGACGGTTTTTCGCGCGGCCTTCGGCAGTCGCGTTATCCGCGATCGGATTCGCGGGACCATAACCCTTCGAGCTCAGTTGTGCGGCCGGAACGCCCAGTTTTTTCACCAAGTAAGTCGCCACCGCCTTGGCCCGAGCGGCCGAAAGCTGGACGTTCGATTCCTTTTTGCCGCTGCTGTCGGTAAAGCCTTCGATTTCAGCCTTCATGTCGGAGTGCGCTTTCAAAAGAGCGGCCATTTTGGCAAGTTCGCCGTGGTATTGCGGCTTCACCGCCGCTTTGCTCGCGTCGAACTGGATATTGATCGTGAAGTCGACTTTCTGGTCGAGCGGGCAACCGAGTGAATTCACTTTCACTCCCTTCGGGGTGTTCGCGCACTGATCGGCGCTGTTGGCGACTCCGTCGCCGTCGTCATCTCCGTCCACTTTGTCGACCGAAGCCGACGCATGCGAACCGCCGAAGAAATACGTGAAGTTCACTTGCGGCATAAAGCCGTGCTCGTCATGGGTCGCATCGCCGTTGCCGTCGAGCCATGCCCATTTCGCCGTAGCGCTCAGCACCCAATTTTCGCAGATCGCGTAATCGAGACCCAACTTCGCATTGAGCGTAAATCCGTCATAGTTCAAACTGGGCGCATTCGAGCCCGAGGTGGTCGCGTATCCCGCGCCGAATCCGGCGACCGGAGTCAGCACCGCCGTCGGCAGAAAACGGTAAATCACGCCCAAGCCGTAGCTGTTGGTCGTCGGAGCACCTGAATCGTAGTGATACCGGTTGTAGGCAGCCTCGACTCCCCATGCGTCCGAGAGATAATAATCAGCGTGCCCTTCGAGCGAATACCCCGTATCGGTCGGATCGCTGAACGACGACGGAGCGACCGGAATCGCGAAACCGACGCCGGCCCCCAAGCCGAAGCGTTTTTCGAGGTGAATTTGATTTGCTTGAGCACCCGGCACGAAAGTCATCAGACTGATCGCGCAGAGAGCGAAAATACCCTGGATTTGTTGTTTTTTCATGATGTTGTTTCTATCCTTTCCGATTGGATATCCCCATGCTTCCAAAAACAAAAAAATAGTTCAATAGGAATGTAGTCCCCGCATCTTCATTTCGTGGGAGGCCCCATTCACCGCAACATATCGCAACATATCGCAACACTTTGTTGCGACTTAGATTGAAAAATGCATTTCTCCAATCTATGCTTGAAAACAATGAAACACGGTCAGACTCAATACCAAGATCTTTTAATCCATGAACTGGAAGTTCGGCAGAACGGAAATCCCGCCTATTCGCTGCGAGCATACGCTAGAGACCTCGGAATCTCGGCATCGAACCTATCCCGAATCTTGAACGGATCGCAGGATCTATCGTTGCGAAAAGCGAAACAAGTCGCCGTCGCCTTGGGCCTCAATCCGGACGAAACGGAATATTTTTATACTCTCATCCAAGAACGGTACGTTCGATCCGAAAAGAGCATGAACCAGATTCGATCGAAACTTCGCTCGCAAGAAATGGTCGGCACGGACTTTTCATTGGAGTATTTCAAGACCATTTCGGATTGGCATTATTTCGCAATCATTGAGTTGACCGGCGTAAAAGATTTTCAATCCGATCCGAATTGGATCGCGACACGCTTAGGGATTTCGTCCGATACGGTTCAAGACTCCCTTGCCCGGTTGATCAAGCTTGAGTTGCTGGAACGAGACGGCCGGGGAAACCTGAAAAAAACATATGGGTTTCGCGCCACGCCTTCAGGAATCCCCAATCGCGCAATCAAAGCCCATCATCAGCAAATTTTAAGAAAAGCCGAAACGACCCTATTCGAAAAAAATCTTCAAGAGACTGATTTTTCAAGCATCACGTTTTCGATGAAGATCGAAGATCTTGCCTGGGCAAAAGACGAAATCAAAAAATTCAGACGAAAGTTGACCAAAAAGCTGGCCGAACATCCGGCATGCGAACGCATCTACGAACTTTCGATCCAGCTGTTTCCACTTGATCAAATGGAATTAACCGAGACAAAACCGAAAAAAGGAGAACGATGAACATGAAACTGAAAACAACGATCTTTTTACTGATGGTCAGTACCATCACGGCCTCGCTGTGCTTTGCACAATCAGAGGTAGGACATGGCGGAGATGCCGTATTGAAGGACGGAAAATATGATCTACTCGATCTGGTCGAAGCCGGAATCGAAAGGACCGGAAAACTGGACGAAGACTATCGTGGATGCACGGGATCACCTAACGATGTCGATAATGGGATCTGTCATTGGTACCTTTCAACAAATCTGGAATCGACCTTCGGCAAAAAGGTGGCACGAGGAGTTCTGAATGCGCTCACCCATATGCCTGATCTCGATGCGATGGCGATTCTCAAAACGATCAGCCTTTTCGATTGGAACTTTATTGATATGCCGCTGGTCGAAATTCGGGATGCGCAGACTCCAATCGATATCGGTCAGTATCCGATCTATCAACTTGCGATTCGGAAAGATCACACCATTACCGTCAATTCGAGAATCTGGAATCAGATGGATCCATTGAATCAGGCGGCGCTAGTGACTCACGAAGCTCTTTATGCGATGGTTCGCCCGGCCGCGGACGTCCGGAACGACGACTTCGAATATCAGGACTCGTATATCGCTCGTCAAGTCAACTATAAGCTATACCAAGCCACTCCGAATTGCGCCGGATGCTCGCCGACGAATATTTTCCCTAGTGTTCGACTGCGCGACGCCTATGCTGACGAAAACTATGCCTTCAGCGTCTATCGAAGCAACTTCGGAGATTACGGTAACGCGGACAACTTTATCGGATACAACGTCAATGACGAAGGCTCGGCGAACAACCAACGATTCATTTCAACCGGAGCTTACGTCAAACTCGAAGGGGTGTTGAATACGGATCCACGTCCGGGAAGTTCATTGATTCAGACGGCCATCAGGGAAAAATATATTTTCTTCAAGCAAGATGCGCATCATATCTGCAGCGAACTTTTCGCGAACACCGGAACGTATCAACTGAAGGTTTCGCTGGTCCGAACCCTCTTCACCCTTGGTTTAAGCCCATACCTGAGTAACAGCGGTCCTTCCAACTTTGTTCAAGTGATCACGAACGAAGTGTCTTTTTCGGAATGGTATCCTGACCATCTGGGACTCGGAAAAGACAGCGTCGAAATCAATACCGACGACGCGGCTCAATGCGAACAAACACTGAAAAACACCGCTGTTCAATTCGACCAAATCATGAAACAGGCTCCGGATTACATCACTCGCTGGAGTGATGGTCATTAAATCCGTCATCTGTCTTCCAAATAGGGTCGGGGCAAAGCTCCGGCCCTGTTTTTTTATTATTTCAAGAAGACCGTTCATCGGCCCCCGGAAACCTTTGCCCTCGTCGGATACGAAAAAATACCCGAATCTTCGCGTCCGCATTAAGGCATTTTGTCAAAAGCGATATAAAGAAAGTATAAAATGACGGCTTTTTTTCGATTGAAATTAGATCCCGAAGGCACACAATAAAATCATTCAACCAGAAAGGAACTATTCAATATGTTCAAATCCATGCTCGTTCTCAGTCTTTTGGTCGGCATTCCGGCCTTGGCCGATTCGAATGCCGCCGTGAAAGCTCCCTGCCTGCAAATCAAAAAAGCGTGCGAAAACGTCGGATTCGCCAAAAAACAAGCGAAAGAAGGCAAAGGCCTCTGGGTCGATTGCGTCAATCCCATCATGCAAGGTAAAGCGCAGCCGTCCAAAGCCGTCATCAAATTGCCGACGGTCGACGCATCGCTGATCTCGGCTTGTAAGGCCAAGCGCCCGAATTTCGGCCAAGGCCACGGCAAAATGAAAAAACACTCTTAATCAAGGCGCCTGATCTGCGCGCCTGATCTGTGGGCGACCACCCAGGATTCGAAGCGCTTCAGATACGGATAAGCGGCCGGGACCACGACCAAGGTCAAAAGCGTCGAGCTGACGAGGCCGCCGATCACGGCGACGGCCATTCCCGATCGGGCCTTGGCCGCTTCTTCGAGCGGGATGGCGACCGGGATCATCCCCGCGATGAGCGCAAAGGTCGTCATTAGGATCGGGCGAAGACGGTTTCGTCCAGCGTCCAAAATCGCGTCTTTGAGGGGTTTCGACGATCGGATTCCTTGTTGAATTCGATCGACGAGCAAGATCGAGTTTTTCGCCGAAACCCCCATCAACAAAATGCAACCGATGACGGAGTTGATTTCGAGCGGCATCCCCGTCGCGAATAACGCATAAAACGCGCCGCAAACCGCAAGTGGCAACACCAGCATGATGTTGAGCGGGATGAAGAACGACTCGTAAAGGCTCGCCAATACCAGATACATGAACCCGATCGAAAGACCGATCGCGATCAAAGCGCTGCTCAGCAAATCCTGAAAATCGCGCGTCTGCCCCGCGAACTCGTAACCGACGTCGGCCGGGATTTGATCGCGATGGGCCTCGAACCAATCGCGCGTCAGTTGAGTCGCCGCCGTCAGACCGCGACCGTGCGGGTTCACGTCGGCCGTGACTTCGATGAAGCGTTTGCGGTTTTCACGACGGATATTCGACGGGCTTTCGGTCATCTTCGGCGTCGCCACCGCGCTGAGCGGAACGAGGCGATGATTCAGGTTCGGAACCATGAGTTGCCCGAAGTCGCGCACGAGATCGCGCTGATCGGGTTTCAGTCGCACGCGCACATCGTACTGCTCGCCTTTTTCGTGATAATGCGCGGGAGCGTACCCGGCCAGCATCATCCGAAGCTCTTGCCCCACCTGGGTCGTCGAAATTCCGTAATCCTCGACCGCATCCGGACGGAAATCGACTTGCAATTCATCGGCGCCTTTGCGGTAAGAACTGTCGACGTCTTTCAAGTCGCCGCTTTTTCGAAGCGCCTCCGTCAACCGCTGCGATACTTTTTGAATTTCCCCGAGATCGTGGCCAGTGACGTTGACGGTAAAAGGAGCGCCCGCGCCGCCGCCGATGTCTAGGATGTCTTGAACGACCGAGTGAATGCCGTGAAAGGAAGCCAATTGCCCGCGAACCGCTTCTTTCATCTCGCCCGTCGATCGATCACGATCCTCTTTCAACAGCACTAAAATCTGAGCGAGATTGCTTTCGCCGTGATCGCCGCCGACGGTCAGAAGCGTTCGCTCGACCTCTCCGCGCGAGCGGATGGCGGCATCGACCCTCGAAGCCAGTGCGTCGGTCGCGGCCAAAGAAGTGCCCGACGGAGTATCGAGCAAAACCTGAAACTCGCCCGTTCCCGAAGGCGGAACGAAAGACTTCGGGAGGAGCTGAAAGGCACCGAGACTCAAAACAAAAATCGCGCCCGCAACGAAGAGCACCGTCAGCGGATGCGCCACCGTTTTTTCAAGCACACGCACATACGCGCCTTCTTGCCAGGTTTGGAATTTTTCGAATCGCCGAAGCACGGGTGCAAATAACGATTCGATCCGTGAGCGAACCTGCGCCCGGCTCGTGGCAAAGTAAGCCGACAGCATCGGCGCCATCGTCAACGAATCGAGCAAACTAATCAACATGGCAAAACAAATGGTCAGCCCGAACTCCTTGAAGAACTGCCCGATGATTCCGCTCAGAAACGCGATCGGCCCGAACACCGAAAGGACGGTCAGCGTCGTCGCCACCACAGCAAGCGTCACTTCGCGCGTGCCCTCGATCGCCGCATGCGTGGGCTCGTCACCTGCTTCGATGCGCTTAAAGATATTCTCTCGAACCACGATCGAATCGTCGATCAGCAATCCCACCGCGATCGACAGCGCGGCCAGGGTCGTGATGTTGAGCGAAAAGTGCGCAATCCAGATCAGAAAAAACGCGCCGAACAGCGAGTTCGGAATCGCGATTCCTGTAATGAGCGTCGAACGCACGCTTCCCAGAAAAAAGAACACTACGAGGATGGTCAGAATCACACCGATCTCGATTGCCGAAAGCGCCTCGTGCGTGCCCGCGCGGATCGGCCGGGTTCCGTCATGGGCGACGGCCAAGCTCCAGCCCGGGTATTTCGCCGAATACTCCGTGTTGATGCGCTTCACTTCATCGCCGACGCGATCGGCGATCGTCTGCGTATCGCCCCCGGCCTGGCGGTAAATTTTGAGCGTGATGGCCTTTTGACCATCGACGTAAACGCGGGTCCGTTCGTCTTCAAGGCCGTCCCGGACCTGAGCGACGTCCGAAAGACGGGTCAGTACCTCATTCCCCGAGAACCGAACCGGAAGCCGCGACAACTCCGAAAGCGAATCGAATTCGCCCATCGACCGCACCAAGGTCGAACGCTCGGCGGTATCGACCTGGCCCGAGGGAACATTCATCCCCGACTCGCCCAGGCGTTGCACCACCTCACCCACGGTCATCTGGCGCGCGTTGAGTTGGTCGCGATCCAACTCGACTTGAATTTCGCGCTTGCGCTCACCCTCGATCTCGACCAGGCCGATCTGTGGAATCTGCTGAAGGCGCGCGCGAATCTCGCGGTCGGCAATCCCAGCCAACTGACTTTCGGGGATTTGCGCCGTCAGCGAAAGCGTCAGCAGCGGAACGTCCGAGGGATTGATCGTCTGAATCGAAGGCTCCTGCACCCCCGACGGAAAGTCGCGGCGGACGCGGTTCAAGGCCTGAAGCACCCCTTGCTCGGCTCGATTCGGATCGGTCGCCATCGTAAACACCGTAGTGACGATGCCCACCCCTTGCAGGTTGTTCGAACGCAGGCTTCGCACGCCCGCCAAACTGCTGAGCGCGTTTTCAAGCGGTTTTGAAATCTGGTTTTCGACTTCTTCGGGCGCAGCCCCGGGAAAAGGCACCACCACGTTCACGACCGGGAAGCGCACGTCGGGATAAAGTTCGGTCGTCAGCCGAAAATACGACAGAATGCCAAGCCCGAGGGTCAGTAAAAAGATGCAGCTCACGAAAACCGGGCGCTTCACCGCTAATCGAGGAAGATTCACCGCTCGTCCCCCGCATTGAGATAAAGCTTCGACTGGGCCCGAAGCCCCAAAAGCTGGCCCTGCAATCGAAGCCGATTTTGCTCGGTCGTCAGGTAATCGAGTTCGTATTGGAACACCTGAAAAGCGACACTTCGTCCGTAATCGCGTTTTTTGCGCATGTCTTCGAACTTGCGACGTTGCAGATCTTCGAGCTTCACCGCAAGTTTCAAGCGGTCGACGAGGTCGTGGAAACGGGTTTTCAGATCCTTCCATTCCATCTCGTGCTCGAAGGTTTTGCGGTGATAATCGAGTTCGGCCGCGTGGATTTTTCGCGCGTAACCGTCGCGGGCATCGCCCGTCGTACCGAGATCGAGCGGCATGCTGAACGAAATCCCCGCAGCGAAGATCGAACCGAAGAAGCTTAAATCCGGAAGCAGCTTTTCTTTTGCCATCTCATAGCCCGCTTTCGCGGCCTGTTCTTGCTGCTCCAGCGCCTTCAAATCGCCGCGCGCGGCAGTCGGGCGCTCGGGGAGCTTCCAGCGATAGAACTCTTCGGGCTTGGGGAGCACGAGCGATTCACTCACTTCGTCCGAATCGATGCCGCGAGCAGCGTTGAACTCTCGGGCGGCGCTTTTTTCTTCGCTTTCGATCGACTTCAGTTCGAGTTCTTTTCCCTGCACGGCGGATTCGCTCAATAGCGCGTCACTCGGGTCGATCAATTGTTTTCGCGCCTTTTTGCGGTCAAGGCTCATGACCGAACGGGCGCGCGCCAAGCTGTCTTTCGTCAACTGAATCGCTTCACGAAGGATTGCCAACTTCCAATACCGACCCTCGGCCTCGACGAGCGCCACGCGCGCTTGAAAATCCGAGCCGTAGGCTTCGGCGAGCGACTGCGCCCGATTTACTTGCTGGCTTGCGCGATCCATCCGTCCGCCCCAGTTTTGCCAAAGCGACCACCTGAAAATCGGGACTGGATAAAGATTGGTGACGGTCGGACGCGTGATCAGCGGAGAGGACGTCCCAAGCAGCATGTTCTGGCTGTAATCCATCGAAAGCTGGAGTTGAATCCCCCACGGCGTCTGATCACGAAGGCCGATCGAGGCAAGCTTACCGATGGTGCGGTCGCCGTAAAGTTCGGGCGAGAACGTGTCGCGAGGGTCGTAGGTGAATTGCAGCTTCGCGAAAACCTGGGGTTTGAAAAACAAGTCCGAAGCCTCGGCCGCAGCCAGACTGCCTTCGGCCGCCTCGCGCGCGGACCGATACCCTTCGTGCAAGCGGGTGACTTCCGAAAGGTAATCCTCCACCGACAACGCGTGCGAGACATCACTCAAAAGGACACCGAAAAGAAGACCGAATAAAAAAAATGCACACGCGGCAACCCGGGCTCGACTCATCCCACACATGGTGGAGTTTACATACCATGGCAAGGCTCGGATTTCACATACTTTGTACTTGAAATCGAAGGGTTGGAACGATAAACCGACTTCTATGCAGGGGATTGATTTTTACCAGCAACACCTTGATCGCGTCAGCCGAAGTTTCGCGTTTTGTATTCAAAAACTGAACGATCCGTTTCGCAGACACGTCTCGTTAGCCTACTTGCTTTGTCGCGTGCTCGATACGATCGAAGACTCGGCCTGGACCACCACCGCACAACAACTGCACCAATATGCCGCGTTCGAGCAGTTCTTAAAAACGCTGCCCTCGCCCGAATCGGTTCAGGCTTGGGCCAAAGACTTTCCGACATCGATTCCCGATTCGGAGCGCGCGTTGGCGCAAGACGCTTTTTTACTGTTTCAAGACCTTCACGACTTGCCTGCGACCGCGCAAGCGGCCATGCGTGAGACCGTTCTGCGGATGGGCGACGGGATGAAGCATTATTCGGAGACTCAGAACGCCATCGGGCAAAATGCCACGCCTCGCGCGGCGCTGAAGCTGACCAACTTGAAGGAAGTGAACCAGTACTGTTATTTCGTCGCAGGCATCGTGGGCGAACTCCTGAGCCGGCTCTTCATTGCCTATCGGGACGATTTTCAAGCCCCGACCGACTTCATGAAAAACGCCTTTCACTTCGGGCTTTTTCTTCAGAAGGTCAATCTTTTGAAGGACCAGCGCGGGGATGAAAAAGAAGGACGCTTCCTCGTCCCGAATCGCGAGCGCGTGCTCGAAAGTTTGCGCAAAAACGCAATGGGGTCTTTGCGTTATCTCACCTCGCTTCCGGCCGACGAAGCCGGATACCGCACCTTCTGTGCGTGGTCGCTTTTTTTGGGCCTGGCGTCGATGCCGACCATTCAAGAAAACTACGAAGCTCAAAACGGCGTGAAGATCTCGCGCGAAACGACGATGGCCTTGCTTGCGGAAATCGAAACCATGGTTCAGGACAACGCCGCCATTCTTCGCCACGGCGAGGAATGTTTAGCGTTGATTCCGACGACGACCGCATCGCCCTCTGAAACGCGATCGGCCGAAGCGCCGTCCGTAGGGGACGCGTGGTTTTCAAAAATCGCGGGCAATGCGTTGAATCGGCACGAGCTTGCCGAGCTTGAAATTCTTTAACTCCGAAATTCGTTCGTCAGTAATTGCTCCCAGAGGCGTCTTAATTTTGTGGGCAAGCTACTGCTGCGGGCGATGAATCTCGCCAATCGGAGCGGCGAACTCACCATCTCAAGCCAGCCTCCGTCCGGAATCGGATGTTCAGGGTCGTCACTCACGATGCGAATCACCGAAAACGGAATTTGAAACCGAGCTGCCACTTCGGCCAGCGAATACGATTCCATATCGACGGCTTCGACCTCTCCCGTTTCGTCCTCGCCTGCCGCACCCATGATTTTCGACACTTGTTCGAGAGAAACTTCGCGAAAGGGGATCGATCGGATTGCGGCTGGCACGATTGGAATCGACTTCCCCTCGCTTGAAACCTTCCGGACTGTAATCACGTCGCCCATTTTGAGGAGAGCGCGACGACTCCCTGCAAATCCGGTCGAGATCACCCGCTCTGGCTGCACTCCCGATGCGATCGCCGATTCCAATGCGCGTGTGAGCGCCGAGGCCGCAGCCTCGCCGCCCATCCCCGTTTTTAAAACTGAAACTTTTGCCGATGCCTTCGCCTGCCGAACCGCCTTCTGGCACGCTCCCGCCTCGAACACCGTCGCCGCGCAAAGAAGGATTTTCATGACGGCCTCCTCTCGCCGGTACGGCGATGGGCCCAAAGAAGCGCACTCAAGGTTGCGATCGTAATCCCCGTGCTCGCCGCGAGTAACGGCCATTCCCGAATCCAAGCGGTGATCGCCAGATTAAACAAAAATACGCCGGCATACACGCCGAGCGCACCCCGAGCCGCAAAGCGCGGAAGCGGATTTCGCTTCATTCGAAGCCGCTGAAATAAAAAAATCACCGCCGACCCCACGAACCACCAACCCAGAAAATTCGTGAGCGTCACCCCGAAGTAGCTGCCGCCGTAGGGATAATAGTAAATCTTTCCCAAAAACCAGCGATCGCCGAGCAACGTTAAAGGATCGATCACGACGTCCAAAAGCATCATTAAAAATCCGCCTAAAAAGGCGCTCTTCGGCGATGAAAGCGCCGAATCGGGGTCGGCCGGACGAAGCGCCGAGGCCGCGACGATCCAGCTGAAATACGAAAGAAAAACGAAAGAGAGCGAATCCCAAAACGGAATGTTCGAAATCCAAAGCTCGCGCACGCGGGTCTCGTCGAGGTAGACGTACATCCCGAACGGAAAACCGTTTCGAGTCGCGCTGAATTCGCTCCCGTAGGCCACCAGGTAAGCGAGAACCAGAAACACGAGGGTTCCCTTCACCCGCAGATGCTTGAATGAAAAAAACAAAAAGCAGACGAAGAAGGCATAGACGTACGGCCGATGAATCACCGTTCCCCAAAGGAGCCTGAAAAACTCGTGGATCATGAAGGCGTTCAAGCGCGAACGGCCTCAAGATAACGGCCCAAGGCCATCATCGGAAAATAATGCGCATAAAGATGATACCGCAGATAAAAATGCTTCGGAAAACCCGTGCCGGTAAAATGCTCGTCCTTCCAGGTGCCGCCCTTCGCCTGTTGAAGCAACCAGTGCACACCTCGCTGAATAGCCGGATGCTCGGGCGGAAGATAACTCAAAAGTCCCATCAACGCCCATGCCGTCTGGGAAGGCGTGGATGAGCCCCGGCCCATGAAGCTTTTGTCCTGGTACGAGGCCACGCTCTCGCCCCACCCGCCGTCGTCGTTCTGGCATTCGATCAGCCACGGAAGCGCCCGCCTGACCATCGGGTTTTGCGACAGCACCCCTTGTGCGGCCAAGCCACAAAGCACGTTGCTCGTTCCGTAAATGTAATTCACGCCCCAACGACCGAACCAGGGGCCCGTTTCTTCTTGCGAAGATTCCAGATAACGAAGCCCTTCTTGAAGCGCGGCCTCGATGCGAAACCGAAGATCGGCGTGGGTATCCGTCGGCGGCAGACGAACGAGCATTTGACTGAAGGCCTCGATCACGCGGCCGGTGATGTCGGGGCAGCTCTGGTCGCAAAGCGCGTCGATATCGGCGAACGGAATCTCGTTTAAAAACTCGCGATTGTTATTCACGTCGAATGCAGCCCAACCGCCGTCGCGGTTCTGCATTCCTAAAACCCATTCGGCTGCCCGGCGGATCGACTCACCCGCCGCCGATGACGGGTCCTGTTTCAAAATCGCCAGCATCACCGCCGCCGTATCGTCGACGTCGGGGTACCAGGTATTGTGATACTCGAAGGCCCAGCCGCCCGAAATCAAATTCGGACGATACACTTTCCAGTCGCCGTAATCGGTGTTGATCTGACGATCGAGCAACCATTGAATCGCGTCTTTAACCCTTGAATCAGAGCCCGAAACGCCCGAATCCAGCAACCCGATCGCGGCCAAGGCCGTATCCCACACGGGTGAAACGCAAGCCTGAATGCGAAACCCGCGTTCATCCCTCCATGCAAAAGCATCGACGGCTTGAATCCCGCGCCGGATCTCGTCCGCTTCGGGCGAATACCCGTGGGCAAGCAAGGCCACGATGCCGTTGAACATCGGCGGGAAAATCCCGCCCCAATCGCCCGACGCTTCTTGATGTTCCAGAATGAACCGCACACAGCGTTCGATGGCGCGTTTACGCAAGGCCCGCACGTGAATGCGCTCGTAGTGCTTAAGAAGACGATCCGAGAGATTGAAAATGTGTTTTAAACCCGCGCGCGCGCTGATGCCGTACTGGCGCAACAGCGAAGTCCAGGGCGACGAGTACGGCACGTTTTTATTTTTCGAATTCAGCCACAGATGATCGAGCCAGTCGTTGTGCTTCGATTTTCCGTTCGGAAGCGCGAACACCGGGCGATAGTGAAACAAAATGAACAGCGGCACCATCGTCCCGCGCGCCCAGCTCGAAAGTGCATAGACGTTGACCGGCGATTGCGGCGGAAGCAGGATCGCTTCGGGCGGCAGCGCCGGGATCGCATCCCACGGGACTAACCCAAAGAGCGCGAAATGAATGCGGGTAAAGACGCGTACCTTTTCCATCCCGCCGTTTTTGAGGATGTAAGACTGGGCCCGAGTCAGCATCGGATCGTAAAGGTCGACGCCTAAAATCCGGAGTGCCAAATAAACCTCGGCCGTGCTCGAAACGTCGCCTTTCCAGTTTTGGGCGATGCCGAAACTTCCGTCGCTGTTTTGCGCGCTCTGAAAATAGCGGATCATTTCGGGCGCCCGCGCCGAAGGGTCGCGGCCCAGAATCTGGTTCAGATACACGTACTCGGCCGTGATGGTCGCGTTCGATTCGAGTTCTCCGCACCAATGTTTACTTTCGCGCTGAATCGAAAACAGGTACTCGACGCCGTTTTTGACGGCGTCTTCGACCTGCATTCCGGAAATGCGCTTTTCGACGACCTTTTCGTTCATAACTTAATTTGCGAAGCTCGACTTGAAAGAGCGGGCCATGTTCTTCACCGACGACATGCTGTCGGCCACGGCGGTACCTTCATACCCGCAGTGGGTCATGCAATTCGAACACTTGTCATGCCGCCCGCGTCCGTATTTTTCCCACTCGGTGTCCTCCATCAATTCTTTGAACGTCTTGGCGTATCCGTCTTCGCTAAAGAGGTAGCACGGGCGCTGCCAGCCGAAGATGCTGTAATTCGGCATGCTCCACGGCGTGCACTGGTAATCGATTTTGCCTTCCAAAAAATCGAGAAAGAACGGCGAATGGTTGAACTGCCATTTCTTCTCGCCCCGGCGAAGCGGCGCCAAGGTTTCGCGAAAGAATTTGCGCGTCTGTTCGACCTTCAAAAACTTGTCCTGAACCGGAGCCTTTTCATAACTATAACCGGGCGAGATCATCATGCCGTCGACGTTCAGCTCGGTCATCTGATCGAAAAATCGTTGCAGATCGGCCGACGGATGGCCCTCGAAAATCGTGGTGTTCGTCGTCACGCGAAATCCGCGCTTCTTCGCCTCTTTGATCGCCTCGACCGCCGTGTCGAAAGTTCCCGGACGGCAGACCGAAGCGTCGTGATGCGATTGAATGCCGTCCATGTGAACGGTAAAGGTCAAATACTCGCTCGGCGTGAACAGATCGAGCTTACGCTTCAGCAGCAGCGCGTTCGTGCAGACGTAAAGAAACTTCTTCTTCGCGACGATCGCCTCGACCATCTCTTTAATTTGCGGATGGATGAGCGGCTCGCCGCCTGCGATGTTCACCATCGGGACTCCGCATTCGTCGATCGCGGCCAACACCTGCTCGACCGTCAGATACTTCTTCAGGGTTTCTTCGGGGTATTGAATCTTTCCGCAACCCGCGCAGGCGAGGTTGCAGCGATACAGCGGATCGACCATCAAGACGAGGGGGAAGCGCTTTTTCCGCAGCAACTTTTGTTTGAAAATATAACTTCCGACGACAGCGGCCTGTTTAACGGGAATTGACATACATTTTCCTTTCTTGAGCGAATTGAAAATAACCGTGAGCCCGAAACCATTGGAGCGCGTCCCGGATCGGCTTTTCGATCGGGGTCTGGGGGATTCCCAGTTCGCGGCTCGCCTTCGATGAATCGAAAAACAAATATCGCTGCGACATCTTCACCGCCTCCAGAGCCACGGCGGGTTCGCGACGGGTCACATGGTTCGCCCACGCGGTCGAAACGGCGCCCGTCAACCAAGCCAGCCGATACGGAATCCGAATGCGCGGTCCCTGCTTCGGGCAGCCTTCGATCCCGATCTCTGAAGCCATTTTCGCAATCAAGTCGAGAAAGTCAATCATCGGAAGATTCCGGCCGCCCAGAATGTAACGTTCGCCGATCCTGCCTTTTTGCGCGGCCAGCAGATGTCCCTCTGCCACGTCGCGAACGTCGACGAAATTCAAACCCGTGTCGACGTAAGCGGGCATTTTTCCGTTTACGAAATCGACGATGATCTTGCCCGTGGGCGTCGGTTTTTGATCCCACGCTCCGATCGGAGTGCTCGGATTGACGATCACGATCGGTAATCCCTTTTGCGCGAATTCGAGTGCCACCTTTTCGGCTTCGAGCTTCGAGCGTTTGTAGTGACTCGTCAACTGCCCCGGGTCTTGGGCGGTTTCTTCGTCGCAGGGTTGCGGCTGACGCGAAAGCCCGATCGTGCCCACGGTCGAAGTGTAGATGATTTTTTTTACGCCCGCGTTTCCGGCCGCCGTCAAAAAGTTTCGCGTGCCACGCACGTTGCTGTCGTACAGCTCGGTCGAATCAAGCGCCCAAAAGCGGTAATCGGCTGCGACGTGGTAGACCTCTTCACAGCCCTTCAACGCGGCGGCAAACGACGAAGGATCGCGCAAATCTCCGACGACGGTTTCGAATGCGGGGTTCACCGGTAAATAGCGTTTTTCGGAAGTGGGACGAATCAACGCACGAACGCGGTATCCCCGCTCCAGAAGCAAGCGCGCCAGGTTGGCGCCGACAAAACCCGAAACTCCGGTTAAGAACGCCGTTTTGCTCATGTCGCTTCCACCGCTTTGCCCGCAATCCATTTCGAAACCACGAACCAAATGAACGTCGCGTAGGCCGTTCCCATCAACACGTCGACGACATAATGGTGCTGAAGGTAAACCGCGCTGAAGCACATCAACAGATAAAACGCGAGCGCAGGCGCGCGCGCGAGCTTCAGGGCGGGAAGGCTCAGCGTGACCAGAAACACCAAAAAGGGATAGCTCACGTGCAACGAGGGATAGGCGCCGTAAACGTCGACGCCGCGTCCGTAAACCTGGTCAAAAAAATGCGTGCCTAAAATCTGATCAAAGCGCGCGGCGGCGGCGGCACTCGGGTGAACGTCCATCCGCGCGGGCCCCAGGCCGTATTGGCTCACGTACCAGGGAGGCGCCGCCGGATAAATGAAGTACGTGAGGAAGCCCATTACGTTCACCGTCAAAAACGACCATCCGAAACGCTTGAGCCATCCTAAGCGTTTCGAGAAAAAAAGATAAAACGCCATCAACAGGTATTCGCCCACGAAGACGAGGTAGGCAAATCCGCACAGTAAGTCCACCGCCGTCCAGTGGTGAAGCGCGAAAAATTCGTTAGGCGTCAGGCGCTTCACCGCCCCGCCGACCTGCGCGTGGATTCCGAACCACGAAAGATCGCGCAGGTACGGCTCGGCCACCTTCACGTGCCCTTCGATTCCCTGCCAATAAAAGTAGCGCATGAAATCGAAAATCTGTCCGGTCAGAATGAACGGAAAAAACGAAATCAGAAAAGAACGGGTTTTTTGATTGTAAGAATCCAGCAGCACGAGTGAGGCGATCGCGACGTGATCGCCGCGCAAGCCGCCGAGGTCAGCGATCAACGCGACATAACCGACGGCGACCATCACGGGCCAGATTCGGCGAGGCAGATTTTTCTCGGGTAAAATCCATTCTAAAAATTGAGCCCAGATGAACGCGGGAAGAGATAAAAGCCGTGAAGATTCGCTCGTGGCATCGTCACTGAAAGTGACTTTTGACTTGGCTTTCATACGGAACAGTCGTAAGACTGATTCCACGTAAATTCAAGGACTTTTTCGGAGTTTTCCATGACCCTTCTCGACGCCGTCGAACAGCATTTTGAAAGTTTTTTTCAACGCCATCTTTCAAGAGGGGTAGAATTCAGTTCCAGGATCGCGCAGTACCATTTTTCCACGGGCGGAAAGCGCCTTCGCGCTCTGATTCCGCTTCAGGTGTTTCAAGCGTGTGGCGAAAATCCCGAAAAGGCGCTCGCGCTCGGATGCGCGCTTGAAATGATCCACAACGCGACGCTGGTTCATGACGATCTTCAAGACGGCGACACCGTTCGCCGAGGCAAGCCCACCGTCTGGAAAAAATGGTCGCCCGCGCAAGCCATCAACGGCGGAGATGCGATGTTCGAGTTCGCCGTCGAATTGATTTCGGAACTACCGATCGATCCTGCGCGATTGATTTCGGTCATTCGCACCGTGACCGCCGGAACGCTTCGGGTGATCGAAGGGCAATCGCAAGAGTTTCTCATGAAAGACGAACCCTTCCCCTCTTTTTCGCGCTATTTGGGCGTGATCGAAGGCAAAACCGCAGCCCTGATCGAGACTGCCGTCACTTCGGCGCTGATCGCGCTTGGGAAATCTCAAGAAGTCGTCGCGCTGGCTTCGAACGCCGCCTTGCAAATCGGCATTTTGTTTCAATTGCAAGACGACCTTCTCGATCTTTACGGGGAAAAAGGTCGCGACCGAGTCGGAAGCGACATCGCCGAAGGCAAGGTCAGCGCCTTGATTGCGGCCTTCTACGACCGCGCATCCGAAGCCGAGCGCGAGCAGGTCAAAGCCGTCTTGGCCAAAGGTCGGGACGAGACGACCGATGACGACATCCGAACGGTCCTCAGGCTGCTGGAAAGCTCCGGGGCAAAACGGGAAGTCATCCGAAATGTTCAGACGATTCAACAAAATTTACGGGACCATGCGCTGGCTCAACACGAGCCTAAGGTACTAGAGCTGATTCAGGGCCTCTCGGCGGTTTTCTTGAAGCCGATTGAGGGCTTAATTTCGTAAAAACAATGGTTTTATTGACCTTTTCGCGCTAAGATGTTCCCGCATGGACATCCCACAGTTTGAAGGACGGAAGCGCGAGCACAT
>Ga0164242_10001720_pt1 | contig 25820 bp, 18 predicted proteins | sample OricomgcompostMG_FD_108783 | JGI IMG/M metagenome (GOLD analysis project Ga0164242, IMG submission 108783) | Miracle-Growth compost microbial communities from Emeryville, California, USA - Original compost - Miracle growth compost (MG) ...
AGTATTGTTAGAACGGCGCCCCGGCCGCTGATGCGGGATTTGGACAGCCTGCCGCTGCCAGCCTGGGATTTGCTGAATATGCGGGCTTACCGCGATGCCTGGATGCCTGTCAAAGGATATTTTTCCGTCAATATGGCCACGACGCGCGGGTGTCCGTTCAAATGCAACTGGTGCGCCAAACCCATCTATGGGAACCGGTATCATTCAAGATCTCCGGAAAATGTGCTGATGGAAATCAAGACGCTCGCCGAACAAGTGCCCTTCGATCACATCTGGTTTTGCGACGACATATTCGGGTTAAAACCCGGGTGGGTGAAAAGCTTTGCGGACCTGACCGAGCAGGCGGGTATGCGGCTCCGGTTCAAGATCCAGTCGCGGGCGGACTTGCTGGTGCAGGAGAATTATGTGCGCGATCTGGCGCGGGCTGGCTGTGAAACGGTTTGGATGGGTGCGGAGAGCGGCTCGCAAAAGATACTGGATGCCATGGACAAAGGAACCACGATCCGGCAGATCAGAGAGGCCACGGTATTGTTGAAACGATACGGCATCAAGCCTGCTTTTTTCATTCAGTTCGGCTATCCCGGTGAAACGTGGGAGGATATCGCGCTGACCATTCGCCTCATCAATGAGATGCTGCCGCATGAAATAGGCATTTCCATTTCCTATCCGCTGCCCGGCACGCCATTCTATGAACGGGTGCGCGCGGAAATGAGCGAGAAGTCCAACTGGACCGATTCCGACGAGCTGAAGCTGATGTTTCGCAACACCTTTCCGGCGGCCTTTTACAAGCAGCTGCACCGGTATGTCCATAAAAGTTACCGTCAGCATCTTGCACTGGAAAGCGTGCGAAGGCTTGCGGAAGGCTTTTCGATGAAGGATTTTAAAAAGGCAGCCTCGCTTGCCTATTATCTTCCGGCGGCTTTCCTCTCGGGCCGCCGGCTCCGGCACCTGGAAACGGAGGGTTTGTCATGAAAACAACTACACCGAACGAAAACGCTGTCACTGAAGCATTCGACAGGCAATCCGTGTTGTTTGATGCTTTGTATGACCACAATACCATCGTCCGCTATAAACGGAGCGTTGTCCGGGAACGGCTGCTGCAGAGTCTTCCTCCACACAGCCGCGTACTGGAATTAAATGCCGGTACAGGAGAGGATGCGTTGTTCCTGGCCCGGCAGGGACACCGGGTCCATGCAACCGACATTTCTCAGGGGATGCAAAAAGTGCTGGCGAAGAAGGCGGCGCAAAGCGGCTTACAAGACCATATCACCCAGGAATGCTGTTCCTTCAGTTGCCTGGATCAGCTAAAAGACAAAGGGCCTTATGACCTGATATTTTCCAATTTTGCCGGCCTGAATTGCACTGGAGAATTAGAGAAAGTTCTGGCTTCGTTTCCGCCTTTGCTGAAACCTCATGGCAGGGTGGTCATGGTATTGCTGCCCGGTTTCTGCTTGTGGGAGTTCCTGCTGCTGTTCCGGGGTAAATGGAAGACGGCCACCCGCAGGCTGTGGAACCGCAAAGGAACGACGGCGCATGTGGAAGGTGTGCTGTTCAAATGCTGGTATTACCGTCCCTCCCGCGTACGGCATTTAATGAAGCATGCGTTTCAGGAGAGGAGCACCGAGGGGCTTTGCACCCTGGTACCGCCATCCTACCTGGAAGGTTTCGCGGAAAAGTATCCCCGCCTGTATCATTTTCTTAAAAGACAAGAGTCCCTTAAACGGGCGAGGTGGCCCTGGCGGGGAATCGGCGATTATGTGATTTTTTCTTTCGAGAAGAAAGACCGAAGCGGATCCGCCAGTTGCAAGGGATAGTGCGAACGGAGTTCCTGAAGCCTGGCGTGATACCGGCTTAACAACGCTTGCTGGAAATACACCGGGTTAGGCTTGCAATAATGAGTTCCCGTATCGAGCCCCATCCGGTTGCCTTTTACATTGCGTTTTCCCTGTCGCTCTTTGTTGTGCCACCTGTGGGTGGTGAGGTGCATCAGGTAGCTTTCCAGCCGGTCGCCGAGCCTGCCTTTAAACATGCTTTCCAGGATCTTTTTCATCCCGGAAGTCTTTTCCGGATGCGGTGAGTGCAACGCAGTCAGCGCGTGATTCGGAAAATAAGCATCCGTCCAGGTGTTTGAAAGGAAGAACCGGCAGACGGAGGCTATGCCGCATAACGGAACGAGGGTGACGATCTCCATGGCGGTGTACACATTTTGTTCCGGGATTTTCAATGCCTGTTCGTCGATATAATAATTCATGCAATACCGGTGCTGGTTGCCTGACAGGTAGGCGAACTTTTTTAACAGGTGCATGCAGGTCCGGGCGATCCAAAGTCTCCCTTTTGCCGTGATGATAAAGTAATCGATGTCACCGTCTTCTCCGGCAGTATTCTTGGACAGGGATCCCGAAAGGCAAATACCACGCACGAAAGGAAAACGGTACAGCCGGGGAGACAGGCTGTGGGCAATATCCAGTAGTGGCTTTGCACGCCGGTTACCTTCGATCCTTGCTGTCACGAGACGGGGATTGTCGCGCAAGCTATAGTATGCGCCCAATCGGAAAACAACTGCCGTTTCGCTTAGGTACCGGAGCGCCACAGCCATCTCGTATTCGGAAATTTCTTTCAGGAAATGACGGATCTCTCCGGCAGTCAAAGGATAGTCAAACAGGTCAAAGTAGGCCAGTATCTTTAATATCTCTGATGGGGTATCAGGCATTTTAGTCGTTTATCGTATACGCTGCTTTCCGCTCCTGGACCTATTTGCATGAGGCGTTAGTATGCAGGAACACTGCGTAAAACGAACCGGCCGGACAAATGGTTGCTCCGTTTTCCGAAGGTTTAAAATAATAGTTCAGGTGACCGTTGCCCACGCAACCTTTAAGAAAACACTTGCGATTACATACTAAAATTCATCCGTAATGGTTCATGGAATGTTCCCGCTGCCAGATGTGATCATCGTTCCCGAACAACGCGATCCGGGAACGCGTTTTGCACTGCCGCGCTCCGAGGAAAATGAAGTGCTTTCCGGTACCGTCCTGCCGCCGGAACTTTGGGTTGCTTCCCGCAGAACGTCGTTCGAAGCGGTGAAGCGCCTCGTGGATATTGTGGTTGCAGGGCTGGTCATCCTGTTTATTTTATCGTGGCTGATCCCTTTGATAGGCCTTTTGATCAAACTGGATTCCAGGGGCCCTGTTTTTTTTGTGCAACGCAGGAGCGGGCTCTACGGAAAGCCATTTTATTGCATTAAGTTCCGGTCCATGATTGTGAATCCGGAATCGGATACGATGCCCGCCAGCGGAAACGATCCACGCATCACCCCGACCGGTAGATTCCTGCGGCACTATTTTATTGACGAGGTGCCCCAGTTCATCAACGTGCTCACGGGGACGATGAGTATCGTCGGGCCGCGTCCCCATATGGTGTTGGAAAATAAGCGGTACGAAGAACTCATTGAACGCTACCCCTTGCGTTACCGTGTTAAACCCGGTATTACAGGACCGGGTCAGATTCTGGAAACCCCCGGGGTAACAGGTCTCGAAAAGATGAAAAGGCGGACATATTGGGATCTTTGGTATATACGTCACCGTAATAGCCGGATCGATGTCCGGATGGTCTTTAAGACAGTGGGTTATTTGGCGGACAGGCGCCGGCATTCATGAGGCCCGTATGGGTAGGAGTGATCAAGATGCGTTTCAAACTTTCATACATGACTGGCCTTAACCTGGGCGTCCGGGTTGGTTTTCCGGTAGCCGTGCTGTATTTTTTCTTTAACAGCACGTTGCTTCCCCCGGGCTTGGAATACACCACGCTCCTCACGCCGTTTTTCCTCTGGTGGTTATACAAAACGGGAACGATGAAGCCGCTGTTTTATTTTTTGCTGGGCACGCTAGCGTTTATTCCCTTCCATCTGATGAAAGGAGTGGTACCGGTATACTATTTTCGCTCTTACTTGCTGCTTTTATCGGCTTGCATATTTGCGCTTGCCTTTCGTGCCTATCTCATCAGCAGACGCGGGGATATCAAACGGATTTTTGCGCTCCTGCTGGGCATTAATTTCCTGTTAGTGGTACTGGCGGTGGCGACCTTTCCGCTACGTTCTCTCCGGCCGGTATTTTGGTATCTGCAGGAATTCTCTCCCGGCACCGGCATTGTACCCCGGTTGAAATTGCTGAGTTACGAGGCGTCGTATTATTCGCTTTTGCTGGTCCCGGTGGTGGTATATTTTTACTTGCGACTGATCCTGGGACGGATTAGAAAACCAGTGCTCATTTTCATCCTGACGACGGCGCCACTTCTGTTGTCTTTGTCGCTGGGTGTGTTGGCAGCGCTGGGTTTCACATTCTTCACCCTGATGGCTTATGCCCCACGGGTTTTTCTGGCCAGAAAGCAGGTCGTCCGCTTCGTCATCTGGTCGGGGGTTGGCGTATTGGCAGGTGCGGTGCTGCTGTTGTTGATGGATCCCCATAACCCCCTGTATGGCAGGATTGGAAATATTTTTACGGGGAAGGATACTTCTTTCCGCGGCAGGACTTACCAGGCTTTTATACTGGCCTGGAGTATCGCCAAACAAAAGAGCGTGCTGTTCGGGTGCGGGCCGGGACAACCCAAATTACTCGGAATATCGGTCTTTAGACAGTACTACAATTATTTGCCCGAGGTGGTCCGGATACCCAATACGCTGGCCGATACGCTGGCGGCCTATGGATTGGTAGGGCTCGCCGGGCGGCTTGCACTAACGGTTTTTCTTTTTTTTCGGACAAAGGTCTCCCGGAATTACTATCAGTTGTCAATGTTTCTCTTCATGTGCCTTTATCAATTTACGGGAAGCTTTATGACCAACATCGCGGAGTATGTCATCTGGGTACTGGCTTTTACACCGGCGTTCGGGGACTTCGATCGTTCACGCGTTGGGAGAGGCATACAGACCAGTAATTTGTGGATAAGGACCACCGGACAGCTTTTTGAACGACCAGTATGAGAATCGCGATCTTAGGCACGAGGGGTATTCCCAACCGATATGGAGGTTTCGAGCAGTTTGCTTCCTTCATCGCCCCGATGCTGGTACACCGGGGACACCAGGTATCCGTTTACAACTCTTCTTTAAATGGTTACCGGGAATCTTGCTGGCAGGGCGTCGAGATCATTACCCGCCGCGATCCTCAAAAACTCCTCGGCGGTGCCGGGCAGTTTATCTATGATTTGTTATGCATTCTGGATGCGCGTCAAAGAGGTTACGAATTGATCTTTCAGCTGGGCTATACTTCAAGCAGTCTCTGGAGCAGCCTCTTTCCGCGAGAGGCGGCCCTGGTGACGAGTCTGGATGGCCTGGAATGGCGGCGCGCTAAGTATGGATGGATAACCAGGCGCTTTCTGACACGGGCAGAAAGTTGGGCGGTCAGGAGCAGCAGGTTCCTGATCGCCGATTCCAGGGTCATTGGAACCTATCTGTTGCGAACCTATGCTGCGCAGGCGCTTTATATCCCTTATGGCGCAGAGCCTTTTGAGAACCCGGATCCCGCTGTCCTCGGACCCTATGATCTGGCCCCCCGGGAATACGACTTGATGATCGCGCGATGCGAGCCGGAGAACCATCCCGAAATAATCATCCGGGGATGGCTGGATGCCGATCCTGGCAGGACCCTGGTGGTGGTCGGGAATTATCACAACAGGTATGGGAAAATTCTGCAGCAACGCTACCCGGACCGACGCGTCCGGTTTATCAGCGGGCTGTATGACATGCAGGTGCTGAACAACCTGCGTTTTCATGCGCGCCTGTATTTTCATGGCCATTCCGCCGGAGGCACCAATCCGTCCCTGCTGGAGGCGATGGCCGCAGGTTGTCTGATCGTGGCACACGATAATCCGTTTAACCGGGAAGTGTTGGGCCGGAATGCCTTTTATTTTTCACATACGGAAGAGATTACGGCGCTGGCATCCCATATCCGGTATAAATGCGCCTATGAAGCATTTTTGGAGAACAATCTCCGGAAGATCCGGGAACAGTATAGCTGGGACCATATTGTGGATCTGATAGAACAAAATATAATCCGCCCCTTATGCAGATAGGTTTTGATGCGAAACGCATTTTTTTCAATGCCACGGGACTGGGAAACTACGGGCGCACTTTGCTGGAGGGCATGGCCGGCCGGTATCCCGGGGAAGGTTACCTTTTATTTACCCCGCGGATGTCCACGCTCGTGCCACAACCGGCCTGGCCGGGAACGACGACCATCATTCCTGCAAGTTTTGCGGGCCGGGCACTTCCCGCACTCTGGCGCAGCGGGATGCTGGCCCGGGAGGCGATGAAACGAAAAGTGGACCTCTACCATGGCTTAAGCAGCGAACTTCCTTTTGGCATTCACCGGACAAAGCTTCCGACGGTAGTCACCGTGCATGATCTGATATTCGAACGTTATCCGGCACACTATAACCCCCTGGACGTCCGGATATACCGTTTTAAGACGCGGTATGCTTGCAGGCATGCCGGCCATATTATCGCCGTCAGTGAACAGACCAAAAGTGATCTGATGCGCTTCTATGATATACGACCCGAGAAGATCAGCGTGATTTACCAGGGAAGTGATCCCGTATTCGGATTACCGGTCCCCCGAAAGGAAAAAGAAGCGATCCGCACGCTGTATGGTTTACCAGAAGACTTTTTTCTCTACGTTGGCGCGGTCGTTGAGCGGAAAAACCTGTTGGTGGCGGCGCAGGCGCTGATCGACTCCCCGGATCTTCCTCCGTTGGCGGTCGTGGGAGCGGGAAGGCAGTATAAAGCCAGGATAAAGCACTTGCTCTCGGCCCATCACATGGAGCACCGGATATTTTGGCTCAGCGAGCGGGGAACCGTGACCCGCCCTGTGCTGGCGGCCTTATATCGCATGGCCTGTGCCTTGCTCTATCCTTCTTTATTTGAAGGATATGGGATTCCCATTCAGGAGGCTTTCCTCAGCGGGACGCCCGTGATTACTTCCCACGGGTCCTGCCTGACCGAAACCGGCGGAGACGCGGCCCTGTATATCGATCCGAAGGATGCCAAGGCTTTGGCGGAGGCGATGGAGGCGGTTTGGGGCAGCCCGGTACTGGCGGAAGCGCTGCGGCGGAAGGGATTCGCGCAAGCCGCCCGGCACAGCGCCCGGCAGTCGGCAGCGGAAACGATGCAGCTGTACCGGCGGCTTTGTGGGCTGGCCGTGTTTCCTGAAAAGAAAAAACCGGCGCAGGGCCGGTTTTTATGGAACACGATGTAAATTCCTTAGTTTTCTTTTTCGTAGAGGTACTTTTCGTAGTATTTATCCTCATGATTCCTGTTGGAATCAAAAAAGACATTGCACAAATGTCCTAAAAGGATAATGCCCAGTCCGGTCGTGAACCATGCCGGCCAGGGGTACGTGCGTCCGAAAGATGCTTTGGCCTGGTGGCCATAAATACTCCAAAGGATAACCATGATGATACCATAAACGATCGCATGTACTACCAGCAGTTTCCAGGAGGGTGCTTTATATTCCTTTTGGCTCATGAGCGTATGTTTGACTACGATTATTGCGAGACAAAGATAAGAATAATTTCATTTTTTTTCCGGGTAATTTTCTACGGTTTTCCAGGGCCTCCGCGTGGCGCATGGCCGGTGAAACCTGACCCTTATTGCGGAAGGGCTTGCGGTTCGAAGGTAACTTTTCCCTCCTGGTAAAATTGGCCTTCCGGCGGAACCAGGGGATGGCTATTGAGATATTGGATCAGCCGGTTCATGACGTCCTGGTGCTGGGTCACCCAGCTTTTGTATGCGGCCAGGTTGGTCGCCGGTCCGAATACCCATTGGTTATAAGCCTCAAAGAGCCCTTCTTTGAGCAGCTGTTGCTGGTAATCGAACAGGGAGAAGGGATACAGGAGCTTATAGAAGCTGGACCAGTCCAGGACGAAGCGAGTTCTGAGCATGACAAGCGTTTCGGGCGTAATGCCCCGGCTGGTGATGGTGGCAGCTCCTTTGGAGAGTGCCCGGAGGAACGATTGCCGGAAGTCGGGGGATGCCGACTGATCCTGGTCCTGTCCGTCGGGTACGGCCGCACTGGCTACCAGGCCACTGTTAAAGAGGTCTTTATAGGCCGCCAGCAGGATGTTTTTCATTTCGGTGGTCCGTTTGGTATACCGTTCCAGGTCAATGAATATCTCTCCGTACAGGACAGTCCATACCTTATCCTTGCTATAATAATAGGTCTTGGCCGCGTTGTAGTAATTGGAAGGCAGGCGCGGTTCCACCTTAATACCGGTGGTCCATGCCTTCAGTGCATCGGTATATTGCCGCTGGTCCGAGTATATCTGTCCCAGTTCGTTGTACAGATCGCCGCTCGCCGGAAATTTTTTCAAGCCGCGGCGGTAATTTTTTTCCGCCCCCTTTAGATCGCCCCGCGCTTTGATGATATTGCCCTCGATCTGGTAGGTCTGCACATCCACCGCATCACTGTTCAGCACGTCTTTGATCACTTTTTCCGCCTGGGGAAGATTGTTGTTCAGGTAGTATGCGAAAGCCAGCTGCTTGCGGTATTCGGCATTTTCGGGAGACAACTTGACGGCCCGGTTCAGCACGAGGATCGCATTGGCATAGTCACCCGAATGCATAAAAGATCGCGCCGTATTGTACAACTGGGCCGCATCGGTCTGGGACCAGGAGACCCCATGACAGCATATGATCAGTAATAAGGCGGCAAGTAAGGTGCGGATGCGCATGATAATTGTAAAAGTAAGGAAAAATGATTTCCCCCTTCCCAGCAAGGACAATGCCAGAGGACCCTCCTCTTCGCTTAATCCGTGATGAGATGGGTCAGCAATCCATCGCGAAGCTTCGGTTCGAACCAGGTGGATTTGGGTGGCATGATCTCTCCGGAATCGGCGATATCGAAAAGCTGTTCCATGGAAACGGGATAAACGGTAAAGGCGACTTTCATTTCCCCGGAGTCCACGCGCTTCGCGAGCTCGTCCGTGCCCCGGATACCGCCTACGAAATCGATGCGTTTATCTGTCCGGGGATCCGAGATACCCAGGAGCTTTTCCAGAATGTTTTGCTGCAGAATCGTCACGTCCAGGATGCCGATGGGGTCGGTTTTGTAAGTGCCCGCCCGCGAGACCAGCCGGTACCAGGTACCTCCGAGGTACATGCCGAACTCATGCGGAGAAGCCGGCTTGACGGCCGTCTTGTCTACCGCGTCCACGGTAAAGTCGTAGTCCAGCCGGGAAAGAAATGCTTCCGGGGATAGTCCATTCAAATCACGGACCACCCGGTTGTAATCCAGGATGCTGAGCTGGTTGTCCGGGAACAGGGTCGTCAGGAAGAACCTGGCAGGAGCGCCCGGTTCCAGCGCTTTCCCCGCTTCCTCCAGCCGGCTCGCGACTTTTGCGGCGGAGGCCGCCCGGTGGTGTCCGTCGGCGATATAGGTACAGGGCGTCTCGGAAAATTCGGCACTGATCCGGTTGATCGTTTGGGGCTCATCCACCACCCACACGGTATGGGAAACACCGTCTTCCGAGGTAAAGTCATAGACCGGTGCATGGTCCTGTTGCCAGTCCGCTACCAGCTTATCCAGGCTTTCGCGGGCATGATAAGTCAGAAAGACGTTCCCGGTCTGCGCACCGGTAACCGTGATATGATTGATGCGGTCCTGCTCTTTCTCCGGCCGGGTAAGTTCATGCTTTTTAATGATATCCTGCTCGTAATCGCTTACGGCGGATGCCCCCGTGATGCCCGTCTGCTTTTTCCCGTTCATCGCCAGCTGATAGATATAGTAGCAAGGGGTAGCTTCCCGGAGGAGCGTTCCGTCTCGCATAAACTTGTCCAGATTCTCCTTGGCTTTTCCGTAAACAGCCGCGTCATGGACATCTACCGAAGCAGGCAGGTCTATTTCTGACTTGGAAATATGGTAAAAGGAATGAGGATTCTCCTGCGCTTCCGCGCGGGCTTCCTCGGAATTCAGAACATCATAAGGCCTGGAGGCCACCCGGGCGGCCAGAGAGGGTTCAGGACGCAAAGCTTTGAATGGTTTGACGATCGACATAAGGACTGCGCTTTTTTTTAGGGTGTAAAAATACGGCAGCCGGGAGGAACAGCATAATCTAATATCATGTGTTACAGCCCGTGCCGTGCGGAACCGCACCGGTGCCTGGCGGAAAATCAGGCTTTGACGCCAGCGAAATGGTGCATGGCCTCGGTGAAGGTGCGGACGCTTTCCAGGGTTACGGCATTGTATAGCGATACCCGGAATCCTCCTACGGAACGGTGGCCTTTGATCCCGTAAAAACCTTCGGTTTTGCAATAGGCTGCGAATTCGGCTTCCAGATCCTTGTCCTCCATGACAAAGCAGACATTCATCCGGCTCCGGTCGCCGGGTACCACCGTACCGGTAAACAGCGGATTGGCGTCGATTTCCTGGTAGAGCAAGGTGGCTTTGGCAATGTTATTGACTTCGATGGCCTGGATGCCTTGCGCTTTCAGCCAGCGTAGCATCAACAGGCAGGTATAGACCGAGAAAACAGGGGGCGTATTGTACATGGAAGCATTCTTGATGTGCACCCGGTAATCCATCATGGAAGGAATGGGCCGGGCAATTTTTCCCAGGATGCTTTTGCGTACGGCAACCAGCGTTACACCGGCGGCGCCGATGTTTTTCTGGGCACCCGCGTAAATCAGTCCGAAGCGGTTATAGTCCATTTCTCGGCTCAAAATGTCGGAGCTCATGTCGGCTACCAGCGGAACGGGAGATTCGGGTATCTGCAGCCACTCGGTCCCGTAAATGGTATTATTCGTCGTGAGGTGCAGGTAACTGGCGTCAGAAGGAATGGAGAATTCTTTCGGTATATAGTTAAAATTCCGGTCTTCGGAAGAGGCGATTACTTCGACTCGTCCAAAGAGTTGCGCCTCTTCGATTGCCTTAGTAGCCCAGGTCCCCGTGTTGATGTAGGCGGCCTTTTTCCCGGTCTCCAGCAGGTTCATGGCAGCCTGCAGGAATTGCATGCGACCACCTCCGTGGAGGAAAAGCACTTCAAAATCGTCTTCGAGCTGCATCAGTTCCCGGGCCAGCTGACGAGCTTCCTCGATCACGGCCACAAACTGATCTGCCCGGTGGGAGATCTCCAGCAGGGAAAGCCCCTTTCCCTGAAAATCCAGAACCGCTTCTGCGGCTTCTTGCAATACGGCTTCCGGCAGGTGCGAAGGACCGGCATTAAAGTTATGTACAGGCATGGTTTGAAGGTATTTGTCTTAATGGTTTCGCTTGATTCACCCCGGCTCTGAATGCCTCCGGGCAGCGCAAAGTTAGCTATGTTTCAGGAATACAAAAAAGTCCTTTGCAGATGCCGGCTGTCCCGGTAAGGCGGCCAGTTATCCACAGAATGCGGCCGGCTGCTCAGCTTCCCGGAGCGGATCACGGCTGATCTCCTATTTTTGGGAATACCGGTTGAACGCCTTGCGATCACGGGAATATCCGGTCTCCCTGGTCTGGCATGCTGTTAGGATCACCGGGATGACTTTTCGGGATAGGGTGGTTTTAAACAAAGCAGTTATGTGGGTTCGGCTCATTTGTTTGGGCGTTTGCCTTGCTGTTTTTATGGCTGCATGCCAGCATGGTCGGTCCACCCGGAAAGCCCGGATGGCCGCCGGACCCTCGTTGGGTTTCGTACATACGGCCCCCGAAGGATACCGCATGCGTGCCCGGATTGCAGAAAGCCTCTGGGAGGCTTCCGAGATGCGGGCTTTCGATAACACCGGTGGCGCGGTTCGCATAGAAGGTGTCTCCTCCGGCACGTCAATTGGATTCAGCCTGTGGTTGCCGAGGCTCAAAACAGGCAGCAGGATCGGCTTTTATGCGGGCTCGCCTGCGGAACTCATTTTGCAAGGCAGCGGGAACATCTGGGAAGGTACTTCCGGAGAGGTGCAAATCCTCCGTATTGATCCCTATATCCTGGAAGGAAATTTCCACTTTAGTGCGATTACAGCCGGAACGGACAGTATCTTGTTGGTGACAGACGGATATTTCAGGTTACCGCTTGACGGTCCCGAGCCGTAAGCCGGGGGAAAAGCCGTTCCGACATTTGTCGCGATTCTTTCCATTACCTTCAATCCGGAGTCGCTTCCCCGAGTGGTGCCGTCGCGGGTTCTTGTCCCGTGACGCCTCCCGAGACGGCAAACTTCATGGCGTTTCCCGCCGAAATGTTCTTTAGCCGGATGATTTTGTGCGATTTGACAAAATAGACTTTCCCGCTGATGGCCAGTGACATCGGTACATATACGGCAACCACGTCCTTTAGCCCGAAATCGCTGGCATCGTCCAGGGTAATGAATCCCAGCTCCCAGACGTCGTCGGCATAGATGTTGGCCAGGACGGGATGATCGAATTTCTTCTTTTCTCCCATCAGGGCATCGAATACATCCTTAATGGAGGAATACAGGAACTTGATGACCGGGATCTTTTCCAGGAGGCGCTCGAACAGGTCGAACATCCGTCCCAGGATGAAGGAGGAGGATAAAAATCCTACCGCGGTGATACCCGCCAGGATGATGATCACACCCAGGCCGGGGATAATGCCGACATGGGGTATTTTCACACGTATAAAGCTATCCAGTTTCTCAAAAAGCCAAACCAGTGCATAGAATGTCAGGAAAATAGGCGCCAGGATCAGGACACCCTGGAAGAAATGCTGGACCACCCGAATCGTAGATATTTTTCTTTTCATAGAAGGTCATTTTACCGCAAAATTAACCCTTTCACGGCGCTTCGCCCCTTCCAAAAAACTTTCGTTCACCGCCCCGTTTCCGGTATTGACCGATTTTTAACTGAAAAAACTGCGGAAACTTTTGTGATCTAAATAGTTTCCATAGTTTTGCAGCCGTTTGCAAACCGATTGATCAGATTCATGGACCAAGAGAAAAAAAGCGAGTTAGGAAAACGTATTGCCGATGTGGGGTTCTCCCTTTTCAGGCAGTATGGAGTGCGGGCGATCACCCTGGATGAGATTGCCTTGCAGCTAGGTATTTCCAAAAAGACCATTTATGAGCATTTTACAGGAAAGGATGAGCTGGTCACCGAAATACTCCGCCAGCGCATTGGGCAGGTGCAGGAACAGTTTACGGAGCTGACATCCCATTCCAGGGATGCCATCGAGGCCAATGTGCTGATGATCCAGTTTTTAGACGGTCTTTTCAGGAATATGAACCCGGTAGTAGTCATGGACCTGCAGAAATACCATCCCGACGCTTTTCAGATATACCAGGACCACATGTACGGCTTTGTGATTAATTCCATGCGCAGGAACCTGGCAAGGGGGGTGGAGGAAGGACTTTACCGGGAGGATGTGGATCAGGAGATCATGGCCCGTTTCCGCGTAGAATCCTGCAACATGTGTTTCAAGCCGGGGACCTTTCCGAAAGACCATTTTGAAATGAGCAGGGTACAGCGACAGTTACTGGAACATTTTTTATTCGGCGTTGCCACTGAAAAGGGGTATAAGCTGCTGATGGAATATAAGCAACACATGCTAAATAAGTAGGGTCAATGAATCGGAGATCAGCTGCCGGCGAAGTATGAAAAGCGGGAGACCAGCCGGCACCGGGACGATTCAACTGGACGTTCACCACAGAAAATAAATTGAGATGAAAGCCTTTATCAATCGCGGAATCAGCGTCTTGTTTTTAATCACTGCCTTTTCAGGAATGCTTCGCGCACAGGATTCCCTGTCGCATCCCTATAGCCTGGCGCAATGCATCGATTATGCTCTGACGCACCAGACACAGATTCGCAGCGCGGAAATAGACCTCCAAAGCACGATTGCCCATAACAAGGAAGTCACCGGACAGGCCCTTCCTCAGATTTCGGCCAAAGGAGACTTGCAGTACCTTCCCCAGATACCGACCCAGTTCATCCCGGATTTTATTTCGCCGTCAGTATACGGGGTGCTGATCAAAGAAGGGGTGCTTCCATCCGATACTAAAATCCCCGAAGCGGGTATGTTTCCCGTGGCATTTGGTACCAAATACAGCGCGGACGGAACGATATCGGTGAGCCAGACCCTTTTTGATGGAAGTGTATTGGTGGCCTTGCAGGCGAAAAAAACGGTGGAGGCACTTTCCCGCAAGAGCGTGCAACAGAGCAAACGTGATGTGCGGGAAGCGGTATCCAAAGCTTATTACAACCTGCTGATCACTCAAAAGCAAATGGATCTGACCAATACCAACATTGCCCGGGTGGAAAAATTGCTGCATGATACCAAGGCTATGTACGATCAGGGTTTTGCGGAGAAGCTGGACATTGACCGGGTACAGGTACAGTTGAACAACCTTCAGACCTCCCGGATCAAATTGCTGAACATGCTGGCACTGAGCGATCAGTTGCTTAAGTTCCAGATGGGCATGCCAATGAAGGAATTACTGACACCCACCGATACGCTTAGCACGGGCGATCTCACGGGTATATTGGCGGATTCCGCGGGGTTTGATTATGATCAGCGTATTGAGTATTCTCTTTTGCAGACCCAGAAAAAGGCCAACCAGTATAACCTGAAGCGTTACCGGATGGCCTACCTGCCCACCGTGTCGGCCTTCATGAATTACGGCAAGAACGCAGGCCGCAGTGAATTTGACTTTTTTAAGCATGACGAGCCCTGGTTTAGCACGTGGATAGTTGGCTTGTCGGTCAATGTGCCCATCTTCGATGGTATGCAGCGGAAGTACCGGGTCGATCAGGCCAAGCTGGCGGTGGAAAAGAATGATATTCAGCTGGAAGGACTCCAGCAATCCATCGACCTGGATATCCAGCAGTCCAAAACCTCTCTTCGCAACGATATCGAAAACCTGTCTTCCCAGCAGGATAACATGGATCTGGCGGAAAGCGTTTACGAGTCCGCCAAGAAGAAATACGAGGCGGGCGTCGGAAGCAATATTGAAGTGATCAATGCGGAGAGCGACCTGAAGCAGGCGCAGACCAATTATTTCAGCGCACTGTATGATGCCATCATCGCCAAGATAGAATATCAGAAAGCTCTTGGGAAATTATAAAGTCTAACATGCAAAATCCAATTTTCGTTATGAAACGTATCGCCATACTCAGTTTGATCGTCTTGCTGGGAGCCTGCAACTCTACTGCGCCCAATAAGCAGCAACAACTCGATAAGCTAAAACAGGAGCGCGATAAGCTGAATGCCCAGATTTCCAAACTGGAAGCTTCGGTGGACAGTACTTCGGAAAATACCAAAACGGTATCGGTGTCCCTGATGACGGTGAAGCCTTCGCTTTTTAAAAATTATATAGAAGTGCAGGGCAAGGTGGATGCGGATAAGAATGTCACTGTTACGGCAGAAGTGCCAGCCGTGGTCACCGCCATTTATGTACATACCGGCCAAATGGTGGCCGCGGGTCAGACCCTGGCGCAACTGGATTCCAAAGTGATCACCGACCAGATCGCCCAGTTGCAGAATCAGCTGGATTATACCAAGAACCTCTATGAGCGTCAGCAAAATCTCTGGGACCAGAATATCGGGACGAAGGTGCAGCTGCTGACGGCTAAGAATAACTATGAAAACGTACAGAAGCAAATCCAGGTGCAGCAATCGCAGATGGCCATGTATAAAGTCAAAGCGCCCATCAGCGGCGTCGTGGACGAAGTGATCGCCAAGATCGGGCAAGCGGTCTCTCCGGGGGTTCCGGCTTTCCGGGTCGTGAATACCAACGACCTGAAAGTGACCGGGCAGATCGGCGAGAATAATATTTCCCGGGTCAATACCGGGGATGCGGTGGAAGTGGTGTTGCCGGATCTGAGGGATACACTGCACACGCGGCTAACCTATGTGAGTAAGGTAGTGGATCCCGCCAGCCGTGCCTTTAATGTGGAGATCAAGCTGCCGCACCGGTCCGTTTATCATCCCAACATGCTGGCCGTGATCCGGGTGGTAAGCTATACGAACGAGGGAGCGCTTACCGTTCCGATCAATGTCATCCAGCATGGCTCCGACGGTGATTATATCTATCTGTCAGATGACAAACGGGCTAAAAGGATACCGGTTACCGTCAGCCAGACCTATGGTGGAACAGCTGAAATCGGCAAGGGGCTCAAAGCAGGAGACCAGATCATTACCGCCGGATTCGATAACCTGAACGAAGGCGATTCGGTATCCGCTGATTAAAGATGCCTGGCTCCGAGGGGAGACTGGGCTGCACAATAGTGTTATAGCAGCATAATCATTCAATCATGAAGGACGTTTTTAAAGAATTTAAGCCATCCAGCTGGGCGATCAACAATCGCACCGCGGTCTATATTCTGACCATCATTATCACGCTGGCAGGAATCATGGCTTATAACGGGCTTCCCAAGGAACAATTTCCCGATATCACGATCCCCACGATTTACGTGACCACCGTTTATCCGGGTACTTCTCCTGAAAATATGGAGAAGCTGGTGAGCAAGGAGATCGAAAAACAATGTAAATCCCTCAAGGGGCTCAAGCGGGTGACCAGCAACTCTATCCAGGATTTTTCTATGGTCAAGGTAGAGTTCAAGACCGATGTGGATATCAATGTGGCAAAACAGGAAGTGAAGGATGCCGTGGACAAGGCTAAGGCCTCTACCAACTTCCCCAAGGATCTGCCCCAGGCCCCGGATGTGGTCGATGTAAACCTTTCGGATATGCCCATCCTGTATGTGAACCTCTCGGGCAACTATGATCTGAAGAAACTGAAGAAATACGCCGATGACATGCAGGATGCCATCGAGGCCATGCCGGAGATCAACCGGGTGGATGAAGTAGGTGCCCTGGACCGCGAAGTCCAGATCAATGTAGACATGAATAAAATGGCGGCCGCCCAGATATCCTTCAGTGATATCCAGAAGGCGGTAGCCAACGAGAACCATACTATTTCAGGAGGGGCGGTAAAGATGAACGGCCAGCAGCGCGACCTGGAGGTGAAGGAAGAATTTACCAATGCCAGCCAGATCGCCAATCTGATCATCCGTACACCGAAAGGGGCGGAAGTCTACCTGAAAGATATCGCCCAGGTAAAGGATACCGCGAAGGAACAGGAGAGTTTTGCCAGCCTGGATGGGAAACCTGTGATTACCCTGAATATCGTGAAACGCAGCGGCGCCAATCTTATCGAAGCTTCCGATAATGTTCGTAAAGTGGTCGAGAAGATGCAGCAGACGGAATTTCCGAAAGACCTGCACATCGTCATCACCGGTGACCAGTCGGACCTGACCCGGAGCACTTTGCATGATCTTATCAATACGATCATTATCGGGTTTGTCCTGGTAACGATCATCCTGATGTTTTTCATGGGCGCCACCAATGCCATTTTCGTGGGACTTTCGGTGCCGTTGTCCATGTTCATCGCTTTTTTGATATTGCCCACCCTCGGGTTCACCATGAATATGATCGTGCTGTTCTCCTTTTTACTCGCGCTGGGTATCGTGGTGGATGATGCGATCGTCGTGATTGAGAATACGCACCGTATTTATGATAACGGGAAGATGCCCATTGCCAAGGCGGCCAAAATTGCAACCGGCGAAGTGTTCCTGCCGGTGCTCGCAGGAACGCTCACGACTCTTGCGCCGTTTGTCCCCCTGGCCTTCTGGAGCGGTATTGTAGGCAGCTTCATGTTCTTTTTGCCCGTGACACTGATTATCACCCTGCTGGCTTCCCTGTTTGTGGCCTACATCATCAACCCGGTGTTTGCCACGGACTTCATGAAGCCCGAAAAGAAACAGCATCCCGGCGAAAAGAAATGGACGAAGGGATTGAAAATCACGGTGGTCGTCTTCGTGGCCCTGGCACTGTTGTTCTATGTGGCCGGTAGTTTCGGGATGGGTAATTTCGTGATCGCCCTGTTGCTCATCTACCTGCTGTACCAGTTCGTTTTGGAAAGAATGGTCAAAAAATTCCAGACACGGACATGGCCGGCCTGCCAGCGGGCTTATACCCGGGTGCTGCAATGGTCCCTGAGTCACTCCGGCTGGATGCTGGTGGGCACCTTGGTATTGCTGGTGTTGTCGTTCATCTTTTTTGTGGCGCGGGGACCGAAGGTCGTCTTCTTCCCCGACGCGGATCCGAACTTTGCCTATGTTTACCTTAGCATGCCTGTGGGAACCGATCAGGTTACTACCAATCAGGTGCTGAAAACCCTGGAAAAGCGGGTAGACAGCGTACTGGACATCAATTATGCCACCCATAAAACCAATCCCATTGTCAAATCCATCATCACCAATGTGGCGGTTGGCGCGGCGGAACAGAACAGCGATGATAATTTCGGAACGCACTCTAACCTGGGAAAGATCACCGTTGCCTTTGTAAAGTATAACGAACGCCATGGCGTCTCGACCCAAAAATACCTGGATGAGATACGGGCCTCCATGGGAGGCATTCCGGGTGCCGTTGTCACAGTGGATAAGGAACAGAGCGGGCCTCCGGTTGGAAAACCGATCGTGGTGGAAATTACCGGAGACGACCTGGACACTTTGATCGCTACTTCGGATAAGTTGAAGCAATACCTCGTTGCCCAGAACATCGGTGGGATAGAAGGACTTCGTTCGGATTTTGACAACAATAAGCCCGAGATCGTCTTTGACGTCAACAGGGAGTTCGCCAACCGCCAGGGAATCTCCTCGGGACAGATCGGTTCCGCGCTGAGAACGGCCGTGTTTGGTACGGAGATCAGCCGCTTCCGCGATCCGCGGGAAGACGATGACTATCCCATCAATTTGCGGGTGGAAGAAGATCAGCGTAATAATGTCAGCCTGCTGAAGAACCTGGTGGTTACCTACCAGGACATGGCACTCAACGGTGCGATCCGCCAGGTGCCGCTTTCCGCATTAACCGATGCGCGGTATAGTTCTACCTATGGTGGGATTCGCAGGAAGAACCAGAAAAGGATCATTTCACTGTCTTCCAACGTGTTGAATGGGTATAATGCGAATGACGTTGTGCAAAAGATCAAGACGGCGATCAGCCATTACCACCTGCCCGACGGTGTATCCGTGGACATGGGTGGAGACCAGGAAGATCAGGCAGAAACCATGGCCTTCCTGCAGGTTGCCATGGTGGCGGCCATTGGTCTCATCTTCCTGATCCTGATCCTTCAGTTCAATTCCCTGGGGAAGACTTTGATCATCATGAGTGAGGTTGTATTGAGCATCATTGGCGTGTTCCTGGGAACGGGTCTGTTTAAAATGGATCTCTCCATCGTCATGAGCGGTGTGGGCATCGTGGCGCTCGCGGGGATCGTGGTGAGAAACGGTATCCTGTTGGTGGAATTTACCGACCTGATGCTGGAGCAAGGTATGTCCATCCGGGAAGCGCTGATAGAAGCTGGCCGCGTCCGTATGACGCCGGTGCTGCTGACCGCAACGGCTACCATCCTGGGATTGATCCCCATCGGCATCGGCATGAACATCGACTTTGTCTCTCTGTTCACCCAACTGAACCCCCATTTATTTTTCGGAGGCGATAATGCCGCTTTCTGGGGACCGCTTTGCTGGGCCATGATATTCGGATTGGCTTTTGCCACCTTTTTGACCTTGTTGTTGGTTCCCTGTATGTATCTGATCATGTGGCGGTTGCAACCGATGAAAAAGTTTTACGGAGGCAAATGGATCAGTTTTACCGCGCTGCTGTTCCCGGTATTCCTGATCCTGAGACTTATCTATTATATTTTCGGAGAACGCCGGAAGAAGTATGAGCCGGAGGAGGTTCCCGAAGCGGTCCTTCAGACCTGATAAACTTTTGACAGTTGTAGGTTTAATCTGCCGGGGTAGTCTTGCCCCGGCTTTTTTTTTGACTTCTGCAAGTGGTTTCTCCGAATGTCGTAAATTTGATGGTAACGTTATCATCGTGTTCAAAAACCAATCCGCCATGTACAAGAAATATTGTCTTTCATTCCTTTTGATCTTCAGCCTTTCGCTCTTGATTACCCGGTATGGCTTTGCCCAATCGGTAGAATTGTCAAAGGGCTTCACGGCACCTACATTTGCCGCCAAGGCCAGTCTGGCCGGCAAAGAATTCGACTTCTCTTTAAAAAAGGCCCTGGCCAAAGGACCGGTTGTGGTGTATTTCTATCCGGCTGCTTATACGGGTGGCTGTGATTTGGAGGCGCATACCTTTGCCGAGATGAAGGATCAATTTACGGCAGCAGGCGCTACCATTATCGGGGTATCTGCCGATAATATTCAGCGGTTGAATTCGTTCTCATCCGATCCTGCCTACTGTGCAGGCAAGTTTCCGGTAGCTTCGGATCCCGGCGGTAAAATTGCAGCAAGCTATGGCCTGAAGTTAATGCCACCAAAACCTGGTATTAAAGATGTGCGAGGCGATGAGGTTACCCACGGTTTTATTCCGCGAACGACATTTGTGATTGATAAGAAAGGCAAGATTGCAGCGGTATTTTCTTCAGCGACTGATCAAATCTCACCGGATGAACATGTAAAAAAGGCATTGGCCATGGTGAAGGGATTGTAGTGATGAAAAGGGAGGCTGGTTCAGCTTTCATTTAACTGAATCCTTGGCTAAAGATGCAATCTGGAAAGGCAGACAGGCTTGTGCCAGGCGACAGACAGCCAAGCATGAACCAGTGAATTTACTGGAATGCTGTCTTACAGGTCCTGACAGATCCGCTATTCACTAAGCCAGAATTAAAGCCTGTACATGCTCAATAAAGGCGTTATGCCTGCTCTTTTGCTTGTTTAAATACGAGTGATTTCTGATTGTTATTCTTCATTATGGTCCCTGGTCAATCGTCGAGAAAACCTGTCGGATTTCTGTGAAGGATGCCATCTTTACTTTTCCCAATGGAAAAATCTTTAATGTGACCACGTATTTTGGATAATGATCTTCGATCCGTAAAAGGCTCGCAAAGTCGCGATGATTTGTGGCTCCCCGATTGAATGCAGGGCGCGCCATTTTAAAACAGGCGCGTACCAGTGGCATAGCCTTAATCATGACCGGCTGTAGGAACTACCGGATGGTGGTGCCCTGTGAAACTTATCATGCTGAATCCGGGAATAATGGATGACCTGTTGCCATAGAACAGCAGAAAGCATTCGTGTTAAGAATCAAATAGCTGATTGACGAGGTGGAAGGAATTCAAAACGAGTGGTGTGATATCTTACCGTACCATGGGCGCCGAAAGTTACTGACCACGGCGATGGAAACCCAGTACTGCAAAAAGGTCGTCATCCGTCCTCGCAGGAAGCCGACGCAGACGTACCGAAAACCTAAGGTGCGCTAAGGTTTACATACCGGCAGTTTGCATGTAAAGGCCTTGTAGTCTCCCGGCTGGAAGATCAGGCTCCGGATGTTACTGATGGTCAATTTCTTCGTCTGAATGGGTCGCAACGGCAATTAAATGGTTTATATTTTTTCTTTGCGAGAAGTGCATTCTTACAATGGTGAGATCCAGAAACGCTGATGCACTGCCGGTTAAAATGGGACAATGCTTTTAAAATACCGGCTAGCTATTTTTAGTCAAAAAAGTATCAGTAATAGGTAAGATATAGGGAGTTTAGCACCTTGTTACAGATTATTTTTGTTTACACGGTTATACCCATGATTTCATCAGTTAATGATGAGATTATTTACTAAAGGCTCAGGCAGGAAAATTACTAATAAATTCAGGCAGGAAGATCCACCAGTTTTTAATTTATCCGCACACGCAATACGAAGGGCTGTCCTCCCTGGGGCAATACTTATGAAACCCCTGATTTAATGGCTTGCAAGGACCATATTACCCAAAGTGTGTAAAAACGGATCTATAATTTGGGTTTCAAACAAGAAATAAAAGACAAAAACATAACGCTTTATAGTAAATTTTCAGCTTTCCGCATGGGTATAGCGTCAATGAATTTATCTAAAAAAGATCTTACAAAGATCTTCAATTTTTCGTTCCATTACTTTTAGTCGCATCTATTTAGCTGTTTTTGGAATCCTCGGTTACAATATCTCAAACAGCCAGATTAAAGTAATTGGGTTTGGTTGTAATATATAGCGGTGACGAAAATGAATCAAGATTTTCAAGCCAATCAAAACCCATCCTAACCCACTTTAATCGACGCCAAATTTTAAAGGTAAACCTTAAAATTTTTTCTCATGACTATAAAACAAATATGATCTGGTAAAAATAGCTTCATGCTGCAATAAGCCCCTGTGCATAGAAGACATCTGTTAAACCTATTAATTTGAAAAATATGAAAGAAAATCTACGGAGAGCAATTATCCTGCTGTCGAAGTATTTAATAGCAGGGTTCTTTTTGCAGATCATCGCTTTGAACGCTTTGGCTAATAAGCGTATCGAAGCCCGACTACCTCACCTTCTATTTAGCCAACCACAAATTCAGGTTTCCGGTACAGTTAAAGAGTCTAGTGGTAATCCGCTGATTGGTGTTACAGTGCAGATTAAAGGGACTACAGGAGGAACTACGACTGATGCGCAGGGTCATTATAAAATAAATGCACCCGGAGATGCCACATTGGTATTTTCTTATGTGGGCTATGAGAACAGTGAGGTTGCCGTAAATAACAGGGCAACGATAGATGTTACGCTGTTGGTTGCTAATACAGGACTAAATGAGGTGATGGTAGTGGGATATGGAACGCAGAAGAAGAAAGACCTCACAGGATCGGTAGAAAGGGTTGATCTTGGAACACTTGCGGAAGATCCTAATCCTAGCCTCGGAACACTTTTGCATGGCACCGTTCCTGGCTTAAATGTCGGGGCCACGACAACCGCAGGTTCTGATCCAACTATTTCCATACGCGGGCAAACGACCATATCAGGCAGTAATTCTCCACTCATTGTTTTGGATGGCATTATTTATCGGGGCAGCCTGATTGATATTGCTCCCAGCGATATTGCTTCAATAGACGTTTTAAAAGATGCAAGTGCGGCGGCAATCTATGGATCACAGGCAAGTAACGGTGTAATTTTAATTACCACAAAAGAAGGAACGACTAGCAAGCCTGTCATTAGCTATAGTTTTTCCTACTCTTTACAGGAAATAACGAACAAGAGCATGTTGCCATTGGACAATAAAGGGTTTCTGCAGCGGCTTAATGACAGGTACTTAACGGAAAGCAGAACAGGCGATGATTTATTAACACCTAATCCAAATTGGGATCCTACGACTAAATTTGTTGATCCCTCCATGTTGACAGGGTACCAAAAAGGTATTGATAACAACTATTGGAAATTATTAACAAACAAATTGCCGTCTATTCAAAACCATAATGTGACTATCAGCGGCAGGAGCGATATATTTAATTACTTTGCTTCCTTTGGCTTTACCAACCAGGAGAACGTGGTGAAGAACGATGATTATAAAAGGTACAGCTATCGTATTAACCTTAATATGAAAGTGACAGACTGGTTTAAAATTGGCACCCAGTCTTTTCTCACGGTGAGCGATTATTCCGGTGTGGCTCCTTCTTTAGGCGACGTTGTTGGTACCCCGCCCATGGTACCCTATCTTGACAGTAGTGGTAATTACATACTTCAGCCGTTTATGGGGCATTTAAATCCATTTTTACAAATGGATCAGCAAGACCTGGACAAAAGGTATACCCTTAGCGGCACCTTTTATGGAGATGTTGATATTCCCTTTATTCCAGGATTAAATTACCGGTTGAATTTTTCTGAAAATGCGATTACCGGCCGAGATTATAATTTTAATGCTTATGGTGCCAGTTTTACCGGTGTAGGTTCGAAAGAAAATTCTTACTTACACGCTTATACTTTAGACAATATCGTTTCATACCGGCGGGAATTTAATGCCCATTCGATATATGCCACGTTCGTTTACGGTTTGGAAAAGCGGGAATATGAGAGTTCCACTGCAGGAGCCCAGGGATTCAATAGTGATATTTTAGGCTACAATTCGTTGCAGGAAGGGCAGGCGGATCTACAGAGCGCTTCTTCTTCTGCATGGCAGGAGACAAGCTTATATATGATGGGACGGCTTGTCTACTCTTATCTGGATCGTTACATCCTGACGGGTACCATACGTCGTGATGGCTTTTCCGGATTTGGTGAAAAAAATAAATTTGGCGTTTTTCCATCTGTTGCATTGGCGTGGAGGGTAAGTGAGGAGCCGTTTTTTAAAGAGAACTCGCATGTTTTTGACGATTTGAAACTTAGACTGTCTTATGGTACCAATGGTAACAGGACTATCGATCGCTATCAGACGCTGTCAAGGCTTCAGTCATCGATAGGGGACGGGTATTCCTATGGAGACAATGGGTCGGCGGAGCAGGGTCAGTTCATAAGCAGCTTAGCTAATTCCGACCTCAAATGGGAGACCACTAATTCCTTTAATGTTGGAGTAGATTTCAGTGTCCTGAATAACAGACTTTCCGGATCGATTGATGCATATGTGGCAACCACCCATGATGTACTGTATGATATTAATATTCCTGAGATGAATGGATTCGGATCAATTCCGACAAACATTGGAAAATTGAAGAATTCCGGCCAGGAAATTAAAATAAATGGCACCCCCATAGAATCCAGCGCCTTCAGATGGGACGTAACGGTAAATTTCTCCAGAAACAGGAATAAGATAGTCAGTATACTGGGCCCCGATAAAAATGGCGTTGAACAGGACATTGTTTCATCAAAGTTATTTATCGGAAAGCCTTTGGGGACTATTTATGATTTCAATATTATTGGGATGTGGCAAATGGATGATTGTAATAAAGGTATTATTCCCGATGGATTTACATACGGCACTTATAAAGTCGAAGATGTAAATAAGGATGGAAAATATACGGCTGCAGATGATCGTAAAATACTGGGTTATACCGATCCTTCCTATCAATTTAGTATTTCAAGTAATATGGATTACAAGAATTGGAATCTTAAGTTTTTGATAAATTCGATTCAGGGAAGTAAGAACTATTATTATGGACAGCCGGGATCCAGCCTTCCTAATCCGGATAATGTTCATAACTCCAATAGCTTTAGTTTCGATTATTGGACGCCGGAAAATCCAGGTGCGAGATATAGACAATTGGGCTATTATACGGTAGCATTGGGTGAAACTTTTTCTCCCTATGTCCAGCGAAGTTTTGTTCGCCTTCAGGATGTAACAATTTCATATAATTTATCGGCGATAGAATTCTTTAAGAGGGCTAAGATCAATAATCTTAGAATTTATTTGTCTGGCTCAAACTTAATTACTTTCTCAGATTGGGATGGATGGGATCCTGAGACAGGGACTGGTTTGGTGTCGAGTGCCTATCCTCTTTTGAGAAATTATACTATTGGTGCTAATATTCAATTCTAAAACCGTTGTTATGAAATTCAATAAAATAATAAAGAATATATTTTTCTTAGGTCTGTGTATTTTATTATCTACAGGCTGTGGAAAAGATTTCTTACAAGAGAAGCCGTTAGATTTCTATACTCCCGACAATGCGCTGCAAACCAAATCCGATTTTCAGTCATCCGTGAATAATTTATACAATAGATTTAGAAGTATTTTATTCGGAGGAATTAATCTGGATGCTAATTTCGCGCTTCGATATGCGACGGATTTTGCAGTGAATGCTACAGATTATCAGCCACCGGTCAAACTCAATGATTATAAAAATACAATGGTACCGGAATTTTTTGTTGTGTCTGAGATATGGAATGCATTTTATAAAATCATATTAAATGCGAATGTCGTTATCGATCGAGCGAATGTTTCTGATCAATTGTCGGATGAAGATAAGGCTGAATTTATCGGACAAGCACTTTTTTTCAGAGCCTTGTCATATAAAATTCTGGCTAATTTATATGGTGGAGTGCCGTTAATATTAGAAGAAATAAAGGA
>Ga0164242_10001721_pt1 | contig 25800 bp, 22 predicted proteins | sample OricomgcompostMG_FD_108783 | JGI IMG/M metagenome (GOLD analysis project Ga0164242, IMG submission 108783) | Miracle-Growth compost microbial communities from Emeryville, California, USA - Original compost - Miracle growth compost (MG) ...
GGAAGTCGCCGTCGGGGTAGCACATGGGCGACGAGCCGTCGCAGCACCCGCCGCTCTGGTGGAACATGAGGTCGCCGTGCCGGCGCCGCAGCCGCGCGAGGAGCGCGGCCGCGGCGTCGGTGACGTCGACCCTGCCCAGATCCGGTGGCATGGTCACGTCGGCCGTCTCCTAGAAGAAGCCGAGCTTCTGCGGCGAGTAGCTGACCAGGAGGTTCTTGGTCTGCTGGTAGTGGTCGAGCATCATCTTGTGGTTCTCGCGCCCGACGCCGGACCCCTTGTACCCGCCGAACGCCGCAGCCGCGGGGTACGCGTGGTAGCAGTTCGTCCACACCCGCCCGGCCTCGATCGACCGCCCGGCCCGGTAGGCGGTGTTGGCCTCGCGGGACCACACGCCGGCCCCCAGCCCGTACAGGGTGTCGTTGGCGATGGTGATGGCGTCGTCGAAGTCGGTGAAGCTCGTGACCGCGACCACGGGGCCGAAGATCTCCTCCTGGAAGATCCGCATGGAGTTCTTGCCCTCGAAGATCGTCGGCTGGACGTAGTAGCCGTCCGCGAGGTCGCCGCCGAGGTCCGCCGGGGCGCCACCCGTGAGGACCTTCGCGCCCTCCGCCTTGCCGATGTCGATGTACGACAGGATCTTCTCGAGCTGGTCGTTGCTGGCCTGGGCGCCGATCATCGTGTCGGTGTCGAGCGGGTTGCCCTGCTTGATCGCCTGGGTGCGGCCGATCGCGTCGGCGAGGAAGCCGTCGTAGATGGACTCCTGGATGAGCGCGCGCGACGGGCAGGTGCACACCTCGCCCTGGTTGAGCGCGAACATCGTGAAGCCCTCGAGCGCCTTGTCGTAGAAGTCGTCGCGCGAGCGAGCGATGTCGTCGAAGAAGATGTTCGGGCTCTTGCCGCCCAGCTCGAGCGTCACCGGGATGATGTTCTCGCTGGCGTACTGCATGATCAGGCGCCCGGTCGTCGTCTCGCCCGTGAACGCGATCTTGCGGATGCGCGGGCTGCTCGCGAGCGGCTTGCCCGCCTCGACGCCGAACCCGTTGACGACGTTCACGACCCCCGCCGGGAGCAGGTCGCCGATGAGGTCCATGAGGAACAGGATCGACGCGGGCGTCTGCTCGGCCGGCTTGAGCACGACCGTGTTCCCGGCCGCGAGCGCCGGCGCGAGCTTCCAGGTGGCCATGAGGATCGGGAAGTTCCAGGGGATGATCTGCCCGACGACGCCGAGCGGCTCGTGGAAGTGGTACGCGATGGTGTCCTCGTCGATCTCGGAGATCGAGCCCTCCTGCGCGCGGATGGCACCCGCGAAGTAGCGGAAGTGGTCGATCGCGAGGGGGATGTCGGCGGCCAGGGTCTCGCGGACAGGCTTGCCGTTCTCCCACGACTCGGCGACCGCGATCTCCTCGAGGTGCGCCTCCATGCGGTCGGCGATCTTGTTGAGGATGTTGGCGCGCTCGGTCGCGCTGGTGCGGCCCCACGACCGAGCGGCGCCGTGCGCGGCGTCGAGGGCGCGCTCGATGTCGGCGGCGTTGCCGCGCGCGACCTCGGTGAAGGTCCGGCCCGTGACAGGGCTGGGGTTCTCGAAGTAGTCCCCGCTCGACGGCGGCACGTACTCCCCGCCGATCCAGTGGTCGTACCGCTCGCGGTACGTGACGATGCTGCCCGGGGTCCCCGGGGCGGCGTACACGGTCATCGCTGCCTCCTCGCAGTCGTGCCCCGGCACCCCGGTCCAGGGGCGCCGCACGGCGTCATGCGCCGTCGGGCACGACGCTAGGGACGCGGCGTTGCAGGTGCGTTGCACCCCGCCGGCACGCGCAGACGTGCGCGGCGTGGGGGTTGCCCAGCACTTGCGACGGCGCGGATCCGTTCGAGCTGGTCGGCCGAGATACCGAGATTCGGCTGAGATACCGAGTCTGCCTCGGTATCTCAGCCGAATCTCGGTATCTCGGCTGTCCGGCCAGGGGGTCAGCGGAGGGCGCGGTCGAGGAGCGCGAGGCGGCCGAGCGCGCGGGCGTGCGCGGCGCTGCCGGGCGGCGTGAGCGCGGCGAGGCGCGTCCAGGCCGCGTGGTCGTCGGCTCCCTCGCGCCGCGCCGTCCACCGGTCGAGGACGTCCGGGTCCGCGCTCCGCAGGACGGCGGAGCGCACGTCGGCCTCGAGCTCGTCCCGGAGCCGTTCGACCCCCGGTGCCACGGACCGCGGGAGCAGCGGTCCGGGATAGCGCTCGAGCGCGCCTGCGACGTCGTCGGAGGCGAGGCTCGCCCTCACGGCGGCGACGTCCGTGGCGAGCGGCACGGCGAGGCGGTAGGGACGGCCGTCGTCGAGCAGCGGCCCGACGACGCGGCGCAGCCGCGACACCTCGGCACGCACGGTGACGTCGGAGAGGGCGCCGGGCGCGAGGAGGACGGCGAGTTCGTCGGCGGTCGAGCCGTCCGGGCCCTCCGCGAGCAGGACGAGCAGCTCGGCGTGCCGGAGGCTGAGCCGCTGCGGGGGCGCACCGGGGAGGCGGAGCGTCGGGACGGCGCCGAGGGCGTGGAGCTGCGGACCGGCCGGAGCGGCTTCCTCACGGCGAGAGAGCCGGGCCAGCTCGCGCTCCACGGCCGCGGCCGAGGCACGCACGAGCGAGAGCATCACGCCCGACGCCGCCGGCGCGCCGCCGGTGACGTCGAGGACGCCGAGCACGCGGCCCGTCGCGAGGTCCCGCACGGGCGCCGCCGCGCACGAGTACGCCTGGACGGGCCGCGTGAAGTGCTCCGGCCCGACGACCTGCACCGGCCGGCCGGTCGCGAGCGCCGTGCCTGGCGCGTTGGTGCCGACGACGTCCTCGCGCCAGACCGCTCCCTCGACGAACCCGATCCGCCCGACCTCGTCGCGCACCCGCCGGTTGCCCTCGACCCACAGGAGCCGGCCGGCGCCGTCCGAGAGGGCGACGATCAGCCCGTCGTCGGCGACGGCGTCCACGAGCAGGTCCCGGACGACGGGCATCGCGGCGGCGAGCGGGCTGCGGGACCGCTCGCCCACGAGGTCGGCGTGCGTCGTGACCTCGGTGCGCGGGGTGTCGGGGTCGAGGCCCCGGCGCAGGCTGCGGGCCCACGAGTCCGCCACGAGCGGCCGGACGCCGGGCCGGCGCCGCAGCGACGCCACGTCCCCGGACACGGCGGCCTCGTAGGCGAGGCTCACGCGGTCGTCGACGGGCATCGACGCTCCCTCCCGGGTGTCGCCCGCGTCGTCGCGGGCCGAGGTGCAGCCAGTGTACGTAGGGGCGCACGATGAGCCCATGGGTGAGATTCCTGGCTCGGGCGACGCGAGCGGCCGCCACGGCCCGCGGGTCGCCGTGACCGGCGCGACCGGGCACGTGGGCGGCCTGGTCGCCCGCCTGCTCGCCGCCGACGACGTCCCGCAGCGGCTCCTCGTCCGCACGCCGGCGCGCGCCCCGGAGCTGCCGGGCGCCCAGGTGGTCGAGGCGCCCTACGGCGACGGCGCGGCCGTCGAGCGGGCGCTGGCCGGCGTGGACGTCGTGCTCTTCGTGTCGGCGACCGAGTCCGCCGACCGGCTCGAGCAGCACGAGCGGTTCGTCGAGGCGGCCGCCCGGGCAGGCGTCCGGCACGTCGTCTACACGTCGTTCCAGGGTGCCGGCCCGGACGCCTCGTTCACGCTCGCGCGCGACCACGCCGCCACGGAGGAGCTCGTCCGGCTGTCGGGGATGGCGTGGACGTTCCTGCGCGACAGCCTGTACCTCGACGTGCTCGCGGAGTGGGTCGGGGACGACGGCGTGCTGCGCGGCCCGGCCGGGGACGGCGTCGTCGCGGCGGTCGCCCGGGCGGACGTCGCGCGGTGCGCGGCCGCCGTCCTGACGGACGTCCTGGCCGACCCGGCCGCGCACGGCGGCCGCGCGTACGAGCTCACGGGCCGGGAGGCCGTCGGCCTCGCCGACGTGGCCCGAATCGTCCACGAGGTGACCGGGCGGCCCGCGCGGTACCACGCGGAGTCCGTGCGCGAGGCGTACGAGTCGCGGGCGGTCTACGGCGCGCCCCGCTGGCAGGTCGACGCGTGGGTGTCGACGTACACGGCGATCGCGGAGGGCGCGCTCCGGCACGTGAGCGGCGACGTCGCGCGGCTGACCGGGCGCGAGCCGCTGACGCTCCGGGACGTGCTGCAGGCCACGTGACGCGAAGGCCGGGGTTATGACATGCCGGTGCTACCGTGTCAGCATGCCAAAGATCATCGGGGGGTCGCTGCACGAGCACCGTGCGCAGACCCGGCAGAAGCTCTTCACCGCCCTGTCCAGCCTGATGACCGACCGAGGCTTCGACACCATCACGCTCGCCGAGATCGCGGCCGCCGCCGGCGTCGGCCGCACGGCCGTCTACAACCACTTCCCCGACAAGGAGGCGATGCTGCTCGGCTTCATCACGCACGAGACCGAGCAGTACGTGCAGACGCTCGAGCGGGCGCTCGCCGACGTCGACGACCCCGTGGAGAAGCTCCGCACCTACGTCCGCCAGCAGGCCCGGCTGACGCGCGTCTTCCACCTCGCGCCCGGGCCGGACCTGCGCAGCATCCTGTCCCGGCCCGCGCAGCACCGGCTCCGCGAGCACGCGGTGCTCGTCGAGACGATCCTGCGCCGCATCCTCGACGAGGGCATCGAGGCGGGCGAGCTCCCGCCCCAGGACGTCGAGGTCACCGTCGGGCTCGTCAACGCGTGCCTCTCCGGACGCCTCATCCCGGAGTCCTCGCCCGAGCGCGAGCGCTGCATCGAGGCGACCGAGTCGTTCGTCCTGCGCGCGGTCGGCGCGCAGCAGGTCGCGGCCTAGACCCAGGTCGCGCGGGCTCACGCGCCGACGAGCTCGTCCGGCGCGAGCCATCGCACCCCGTCCCGGTGGCTGAGGAGCTGGCCGCGCAGGCGCACCCGGGCGGCGCGGCACGCCTCCGCCAGCCGGGCGGCCCAGGCCCGGTCGAGCGTGGTCGCGCGGTCGTCCAGCCACCGCTCCCAGACCACGACCACCTGCGCTGCGTCGACCTCCTCGACCAGGGCAGCGAGCGACCCGGCGAGGCGCTCGGCGTGGCCGCCGTCGGGGCTGGGCGGGAAGTCGGGGATCGGCAGCAGCACGGGGAGCTGGTGGTCGTCGGCGTCGAGGAAGAACAGCCAGAGCTGGCGGCGGGCGGCACGGCCGACGATCGCGCGGACGCGCTCGGTCACGTCCGCGTCGGTCGCGAGGGGAAGGTCGGGGAGGTCGAGGGCGTCGGGGAGCGTCATGCGCCCAGGGTGTCGCCGGCGTGCGGGGGCGCACCGGCCGGGCGACATGCCCTGTGCACGACGCCTCCCGGACGCCGACTGGGGGTGGCGGCCGTCGGGCGCCACTCCGCCCGTCGGACAACTGAGGGTAGGCAAGCCTAACTTTGTCGCGTAGGCTTCCTGACATCATGTCATCTGCCCCTCGAGGAGGCCGCCCGTGAGCCTGACCGTCGCACCCGACGCGCCCACCACCGCCCCGCTGTCCGTGCGGCTGCGCGAGGGCACACGGCCGGAGCACGAGCAGGCCGAGGCCTCCGGGTTCGTCGAACAGCTCCTCGCCGGCCGGCTCGACGTCGCCGCCTACGCCGACCTCGCCGCCCAGCAGCTCGCGGTCTATCGCACGCTCGAGGCCGAGAGCACCGTCGTGCGGTCCGACGCGCGCGGCGCGGACCTCGTCTTCGAGGAGCTGACGCGGGTCCCGTCCATCGAGCGAGACCTCGCGTTCCTGCTCGGGCCGCAGTGGCGCGAGCGGATCACCGTCCGCCCCGCGACGCTCACCTACGTCGCGCACCTCGAGGGGGTCGGGTCCGACGTCGCCCGCTACGCCGCGCACGCCTACACGCGCTACCTCGGCGACCTGTCCGGCGGCCAGATCATCAAGCGCATGCTCGAGCGGCACTACGGGCTCGGCCCGGACGGCCTCGCGTTCTACACGTTCGACGAGATCCCGAAGTCCAAGCCCTTCAAGGACCTCTACCGCGAGCGCCTCGACGGCCTCGGGCTCGACGACGCGGAGGTCGCGCGCGCGGTCGAGGAGGCGAGGCTCGCGTTCCGGCTCAACGCGGCGGTCTTCGCGGACCTGGGCGCGGTGCACTGCGCCTGACCCGGTCCGGGAGCGCCCGCCGGTGCTGTACTGAGACATGGGCACGAAGGGGCAGGGCCACGACGAGGCCGCGTGGTTCGAGCAGCTCCGTCAGCACAGCGAGCGCCGGATGAAGGCCGCCCAGGAACGCAATGAGCTGGCGGCGGAGCGCGTCGCCGAGCTCCGCTCGCAGCAGGCGGCCCGGGACGACGAGCACGGCGGACCCACCGACGACGCCGTCGCGGTGTCGCGCCGGCACGCCCGTGAGGCGCTCGCCCGGTCGGCCGACGCGCACGCGCGGTCGGCCGAGACGCACGAGGACGCGGCGGAGCTGCAGGACCGGCTCGAGCGCGCCGACCCCGGGCACGGTCACGCCCGGCGTGCGGCCGAGCAACGCGCACTGGCGGAGGCCGCCCGTGAGGCGGCTGCCCGCGACGCCGAGGCGGCAGGGGGCGACTGACAGACCGGTCCCGGGTGCGACACCCCAGACGGCGCCGGCGCTCAGCCGCAGACGTCGACGAGCGCCGCCACCGTGCCCTCGAGCGCGGCCGCGTAGGCGTGCGCGGGAGGCGCCCCGAACCCGACGACGACGCAGCGGTCGTCTCCGTCGGGTTCGCCCACGACGCCGGCGGCGGGCGCGCGGAAGTCGGCGAGGGCCTCGAACCGGACCCCACGCCGCTCCCCCGCCTCCACCGCGGCGCGCGCGGCGACGCCGTCGGGCAGCTCGACGACGACGTGCAGGCCGGCGGGCAGCCCTCGCAGACGGGCGCCCGGCACGCGCGACGCGAGCGCGACGGCCAGCCGGTCGCGACGCTCCCGGTAGGCCGCGCGCACCCGCCGGACGTGACGGTCGTAGGCGTGCGTGGCGAGGAGCTCGGCGAGGACGGCCTGCCCGAGCCCGTCGGCGCGCACGCCCCGGTCGGCGCGGAGCCTCCCCAGCTCGGCCACCAGCCAGCCCGGGACGGCCGCCCAGCCGATCCCGAGCGACGGCGCGAACGCCTTGTTCGCGGTCCCCGCGTAGACGACGTGCCCCGGCGCGAGCGCCTGGAGCGCGCCGACCGGGCGGCGGTCGTAGCGCAGCTCGCCGTCGTAGTCGTCCTCGACGACGAGCCCGTCCGTCGCCTCGGCCCAGCGCGCCACGGCGACCCGGCGCGCGGGCGCGAGCGGGACGCCCGTCGGGAACTGGTGCGCGGGCGTGAGGAGCACGGCGTCGGCGTCGAGGAGGTCGACGCGCGCGCCGTCGTCGTCGACGGGCAGGACCTGCAGGTCGAGGCCCGCCGCGCGGGCGACCTCGCGGTGCCGCTCGTGCCCGTAGGCCTCGACGGCGAGCCGTCGAGCCCCGGTCGCCCGCAGCGCTGCGCAGACCAGCGCGAGCGTCTCGCTGAAGCCCGTCGTCACGACGACGTCGTCGGGCCGGGCGACGACCCCGCGGGTCCGCGCGACGTACCCGGCGACCTCCTCCCGGAGCCGGGGCAGCCCGGCGCGCGGCGTGTACCCGAGGTCGCCCGGGCCCAGCGCCGCGATCGCGCGCCGGGTCGCGGTGGTCCAGGCCGACCGCGGGAGCTGGGTGCCGTCCGGCAGTCCGGCGCGCAGGTCGGTCACCCCGCGGGCGGCCCGCTCCGGGGGCGCCGGTCGCGAGGCAGGAAGGGGACGTTCCCCCACCCAGGTGCCCGCTCCCACGCGGGCCTCGAACCACCCCTCGGCGACGAGCTGCCCGTACACCTCGACGACCGTGTTGCGGGCGATCCCGAGGTCCGCGGCGAGGCTCCGCGAGGACGGCACGCGCGTCCCCGGGGCGAGCCGACCGGTCCGGACGGCGTCGCGCAGCGCGTCCTCGAGCGCGCGGCGCGGCCTCGTGCCGCGCGCCGCCTCGGGCGCGAGGAACAGGTCGAGGCCCGTGCGAGTGGCCCAGGTTTCCGCCATCGAAGTGGACTCTACGCGCGGTCCGGTCGTGCGTAGCGTCGAGGACATGACAACGACCACCCCCACCGAGACCAGCCCCGCCACCACGGACGACGCGCCCGTCACCATCCCGGTCCGCCTCGACGTCGAGAAGGCCGCGCCCGGCTTCAGCGCTGCGATGAACCGGATGCACCGCGCCGCCGAGGCCGAGCTCGACCGGGTCGGGTTCGACGCGCGCCTGCGCGACCTGATCCGGCTCCGCGCCTCGCAGCTCAACGGCTGCGCCTACTGCGTCGACCTCCACACGACCGACGCCCTCGCCGCGGGCGAGCACCCGCAGCGCGTGACGGCCGTGGCCGTGTGGCGCGAGGCGCCGTTCTTCACGGCCCGCGAGCGCGCCGCCCTCGACCTCGCCGAGCAGGTCACGCTCCTCGCGCAGACCCACGTGCCCGACGACGTGTGGGACGAGGCCGCGCGGCACTTCACGCCCGAGGAGCTCGGCGCCCTCGTCGCCGCGCTCACGACCATCAACGCGTGGAACACGATCAACGTCACGACCCGGACGTGGAACCCGGCCCTGCGGGACTGATCGCCGACGCCGGCGTGGCGTCCACCGCCTCGTCTTCGGGGCGGCGCCGGTCGACCAGGCGCGGGAGCAGGACGGCACCGAAGACGACGAGCACGACGACGCCGGCCGCGCCCCAGGGCACGGCCCACGTCGACGCGCCGGCCGACGCGGACGCCGTCGCCCCTCCCCCGACGCCGACCGCGACGGCGTGCACGTCGACGTCCGCCGACACCCGGCCGAGCGGGCGCACCCCGGCCACGGTGACGGTTCGCACGACGCTCGACCCGGGCAGCACCTCGGGGGCGTCGTCAGGCAGGGTCACGGCCGCCCACCCGAACGGGCCGGTGACCGTGACGGTGCCGGTCGGGACGATGCGGGCGTTGCCGGTGTTCGTGACGCGGTACCGCACGGTCACCGGCACGGTCGCGACGGGGTTCACCGAGCTGCCCGCGTCGACGTGCACGTCCGACACGGTCATCGCGGGGGCGAGCGCCCCCGCGACCCGCAGGTGCATGCGCAGCGCGAGGCGACGGTCCACGGTCACCGTGGAACCCGCCGTCTGCTGCGCGAGCGACGTCACGAGGCCCGCGCTGTGGTCTCCCGGCGCTGCGTCCGTCGGGACGCGCACGGTGAACCGGACGGTCGTGCTGCCGTGCGCGGGGACGTGCACGGACGACGTCGCGACGGTCGTCCACGCCCCGAGGTCCGTCGACCTCGTGCCCGCCGCGAGCAGGTCGAGCTGCCCCGACGACGTCGTGAACGCGTCCGCCGCGTACACGCGCAGGTCCAGCGCCTCGGCGGAGTGGTTCGTGACCACGACGGCGTCCTTGACGGTGGCGCCGGGCTTCGCCGCGTACGCGTAGTTGGCGCGGCTGCCCCCGGCGACGTCGGCGGCCGGCGCCTTGCTCGCGGGCGCGAGCCCCCACGAGACCGTGCCCGGCGACGCGGCCGCGGCCGGGACCACGGACGCGAGCGCCGTCGTCGGGAGCGCGAGGAAGAGGCTCACGGCGACGACGACGAGCCCGACTCGTCGCCGAAGGAGGCGGGATGCCCGACCACCTCGCGGGAGGGCGGGGGCGGGCCGGGCGGCCGAGACAGCGGTGAGGGCGTCCATCATGGTCTTCCTTCGGGTCGCCCCGGCGGGCCGGTCCGTCGAGCACGGACCGGCACGCCAGGGCTCTGGTGCGTCAGCCGACCGCGGTCAGCGTGAGCGTGCCGGTGTAGTCGCCGGCCGCCGTGTCGAGCGGGATCTGCAGGGTCAGGCCGGCGTCGATCGTCACGTCGCCCTTCGGGTGGCCGGCGGCCGCCTGCGCGAGGGTGCGCGACGCGGCGAGGCCGCCGCCCGAGCCGGGCGCCACCTCGGCGCCGGCGACGGCGCCCACGGTGTTCGTGCCGACGGCCGGCTTCCAGCCGAGGTACGTGCCGCCGAACGACGCGGCACCGTCCGAGGAGCGGAAGTCGGACACCGAGCCGGACAGCGTCCACGCCGGAGCGTCGGTGCGCGTGTCCGTGACCTTCACCTGGCGCAGCGCGCCGGTCGCGGTGAAGACGTCGGTCCCCGCGGTCGCGGTGCCGAGGTCCACGGCGCCCGAGCCGAGCACGGTCCACGCGAACTCGCCGGGGTCCTCGCCGCCCTCCCCGGGACCGCCCGGGTTCTCGCCGCCGGTCTCGGGGACGGTCACGTCCACGGGCACGTCGCCGTCGGCGACGAACGTCAGCGGGGTGAAGGTCTCGTACCCGGCCTGCACGGCACCGCCGCCGGGGTACGTGTAGATGCCGTACCGGCCGTCCGTGAGGCCCTTGGCGGTGGCCGCCTCGTCGGCGGCGTCCTTCGAGACGGTGAACGTGGCGGTGAACGAGCCGTCGGCCGCGAGCTCGATCGCGCCCTTCGACGGGCCGCCGATGGTGTCGATGTCCTCAGCGGACACGGCCCACTTGACGTCTGCCGTCGGGCGAGCCGACGACGCGGCCCCGCCGGACGGCTTCCAGTCCTCCGCGAACTTGCCGAACGCCACGTAGACGCCGGCCGGCTTGCCGGCGAGCGGCGGGCGCGACGCGATCGCGGCCGACGGGTCGAACCCGGTGCCCTTGACGGTGACCTCGGTCTCGCCCGACGCGGAGAGCGTCGTCGTCGAGACGGTGACCTTCGGGTCGAGCACGGGCGCCGCGGGGACGTCCCACGCCACGCCGAGCGGCGCGGCGACCTTGCGGGCGTCCGTCGAGCCGCCCGACGAGTACCAGTACGAGCTCTGGCCCGTGAGCTGCTGGAAGTCGACGAACGACTGCGGGAACGAGCCCCACGCGTCCCCGGTCCGGCTCTGCGGGGTGCCGGCCGCGTCGACCGTCACGCCGAGGTACTCGGGGGTCACGGTGAAGCCGTCCGCGTCGACCGTCACGCCCGTGAGGGTGGCGAGGGTGACCGTCCGGGGGGTGAGCGCGCTCCACTTGGACGAGTCGTTCATGTCGGCGCCCCAGCCCGACGCGGTCGCCGTGAGCGCGGCGGTGCCGTCGGCGGCGACCTTCAGCTTGAGGTCCGACGCGGTCCAGTACGTCAGGCCGCCGTAGTAGACCACGGTGAACGCGCCGTCCCAGGTGATGTCGGCGGTGCCCGCCGCGGTGTCGACCGTGCCGGTGCCGTTCCTCAGCTCGACCCGGTTGCCCGTCGTGCTGGTCGCCGCGGTGGTGACCGCCTTGCCGTCCTTGTCCTGGCACTTGGTGGCCCACGTGGGCTGCGCCCAGCCGCCGGACGCGGTCGGCTTCTCGATCGTGACGTCGCCGTCCTGCGTCTGGTAGAAGCCGTCCGCCTCGGTCCAGAGGCGCGACGAGCCCGCGTTCCCGGCCGCTCCGGCGGACAGGAAGTTGCAGCCGCCGAAGAAGGCGCCGCCGCCGGACTCGGCGTTGACCGCCCAGTCGAGCTCGACCCCGCTGACGGCGCTGCCGCCCGCGGCCTGCGCCGTACCGGCGCCGACGAGCGCACCCGTGACGCCCAGCGCGAGCGCCCCCATCCCGGCCGCGAGCCTGCGGCCCGCTCGCCATCGTGGCGTGTTCGTGTCCATGATGTCCTTTCGTGTCGGCACCACGCGGTGCCTGTCTCGTTGACGCGAGGCGCACGGCCGAGCCGTGCGCGTGGGTGCCGTCGCCGGCACGTGCCGTCCCGCCGTCGGCCGGTGTCCAGACCCCGGCGGCGGGGCGGGTTCACCCCAGGAACGGGAGGACGAGCCACCCCCTCCGAAAGCCGTGGACCGCGCCGGCCGCGAGCACGAGCAGCCCGGCCGTCGCGTACGTGAGCGCCTCGCCGCCCGACGGCGCCGCGCCGAGCGCCGGGACGAGCGCCGTGCTCGCGCCGACCGTGGGCGCCGCGGCGGCGGCGAACGCCGCCTGGCCGGGGTCGGTCGCGACGGGGTCCGTGGGCTCGAGGGCCGGCGACGTGCCGGTTCCCCCGAAGCCCGGGGCCGCGGCGGGCGAGCCGGTGCCGGCCGCCCCCGAGCCGCCGTCGGCCGCACCGCCCGTCCCCCCGGACGACGCGGGCGGCTCCGTGACCGCGTTGGACGGCCCCGACCCGGCGTCCGTGCCGCCTCCGGACGTGCCGTCCCCGGGGTCCACGGCGACCGGCGCGTCGGCGTCGTAGCTCACGGAGACGGGCGCGGCCACCTTGAACGGGTCCCGCTGGCCGCCGGACGCGAACCAGTACGACACCTGCCCGGTCGCGGCCTGGAAGTCGACGAAGCTCTGCGGGAACGAACCCCAGTAGGCCGCGTTCTCCGACGTGCGCGCGGTCTGCGCCGTCGCGCCCGCGGGCACGCTCACGGCCGTCCCGACGTACGCCGGGACGGCCGTGAAGCCCCTGGACCCGGTGAGCGGGACGCGCCTGAGGTCCGCGAGCACGACCGTCGTCGCCGGCAACGCGTCCCACCTCGACTGGTCCTCCATGGACGTGCCGTAGCCGCCCGCCGTCGCGGTGAGGGTGCCGGTCCCGTCGGCCTCGACCGTGAGCACCGGGTCGCTCGCCCACCAGTACGTGAGCCCGCCGTAGAACACGGACGTGAACGTGCCCTTCCAGCGGATCGTCGCCGTTCCCGCGTCGGGGTCCACGGTCCCGGTGCCGCCGTCGACCACGACCTGCGTGCCCGTGCTCAGCCCGTTGCCCGTCGACACGGCCGTCCTGCCGTCCGCGGCGAGGCAGCGCGACGCGAACGTCGCCACCCCGTAGGCGCCCTTCGCGTCCGGCTTCTCGACCCTCACCTTCCCGGACGTCGCGTGGTAGTACGTCGCGTCCGTCCAGACCTTCCCGCCGTGCGTGTTCCCGTCCGTGCCCGGCCGGCCCGCCATGAGGAAGTTGCAGCCGCCGAAGTACGCGCCGCTGCCCGCCTCCGCGTTGAGCGCCCAGCGCAGGCTCGCGTCCGACACCGTGAACGGCCCGTCCGCCTTCCCCGTGTCCGGGACGGTCACGGTGATCGGGATGTCCGGGTCCGACGACGCAGCCCGGGCGGGTGCACCGGTGGCGGCCGCGAGGGGCACGCCCAGGGCGACGGTGGCGAGTGCGAGGGCGGCGACACGTCCGACCGTGCGCGTCGCACGCCTCGCGGGGCGGCGCGTCACGCGTGCCTCCCCGTCGGGACGGGCTGGGTGGACGGCTCCACCGGCTCGGCCGGCGTCTCCGCTTCGCTCGGCGGACCTGGCTCCGCCGGCGTCGGCGCCTGCGCGGCCCGCTTGCGCCGCCGGGCCGTGACGAACGACGACAGGACCACCGCGAGGAGGACCAGCGCGGCCACGCCCACGGCGATCTCGGCGGGCGACCAGGCGTCGTCCTTCGCGCTCGCGGCGGCCTCGACGCGAGCCGCGGCGTCCGCCGCGGACGCCTCGGCCGGGTCGCGCCGGACCGTCACCTCGACCTCGGGCGCCTGCCCCGACGTGGCACCCGTCAGCTTGAGGGTGTGCGTGCCGAGCCGGGTGCCGTCCGGGAGCTGGAGGACCCCGGCGACGTCGCCCTGCGCGCCCGCGGTGAGCGGGCCGACCGCGAGGGCGCCGTCGTCGAACGAGCCCACGACCTGCTCGCCCGGCGCGAAGCCCTGCGCGACGAAGCTCATCGCGCGCCCCGCGACCGCCGTCGTCGTGTCGACGCCGAGCGTGGCGCTCGCGGGCGCCTCGGCGTTCCTCGCGGTCGTCCCCGCGTCCGCGGAGGTGGTCGCCGCGCCGCCGGACGCCGTCGCACCCGCGCCGGTGCCGGTCGAGCCGCCCCCCGAGCCTCCGGAGCCGCTCCCCGCGGAGCTCGAACCGGAGGCCGCGGCGCCCGCCGCCGAGCCCTGGGCCGCGGCGCCCGCGCCCGACGCGCTCTTCTTCGCGCCCTGCAGGTCGACGAAGTTCACGGGCGTGAACGTCTCGTTGCTCGGGTTGACGACGCCGTGCGCGCCGATCGTGATGACGCCGCACGTGACGGTGCGGCAGTCGACGCTGACGGTCTTCCCGTCCCGGTCCTGCGTCTGGAACGTCGGACCGGGGACGACCAGCGTCGTCTTCCACGTGCCGTCGGCCGTGATCTCGCCGCCGTTCGCGGCGTCCTCGGTGTCCGAGCCGGGGAACGCGACGAACTTCTCGAAGCCCTTGTTGTCCTTGGCCTCGGAATCGGGGACGTAACGCAGGTCCGTGCCCGTGCGGCCGCCCTGGCTGGGTCGCCAGGAGCCGCCCTGCGGGTCGTCGACCCAGCCGAACAGCACGTAGATCCCTCCGAAGCCGCCCTTGATCGACTGGAACCCGCTGCCCTGGAGCGTGAGCGTCGTCGAGTACGTGAGGTCGGCGTGGGCGGCGCCGTCGGGGCCGGTCACGGTGACGCGCGGCGCGGCGGACGCCGGGGCGGCTGCGGCGAGGAGGCCCGCTCCCGCGAGCAGCGCCGTCGCGAAGGTCCCGACGACGGCGCCGACGAGGCGGGTGCGGCGGACGGGGGTCATGCTCGGCTTCCTTCGGTCGTGGCCGTGCGCCCGCGTACGGGCAGCACCAGCAGCTCGCCGGTGCCGGGGTGGCGCAGGGTCTGCACGGGGTGGTCGTACACGCGGCTCAGCAGCTCGCTCGTGAGGACGTCGTCGGGCGTGCCGACGCCGGCGACACGCCCGCGCTCGAGCACGACCACGCGGTCCGCCCAGGCGGCCGCGAGGGACAGGTCGTGCAGCACGACGACGACGGCGTCGCCCGCCCGGGCGCGCGCGCTCGCCTGTGCGAGCACGTGCTCCTGGTGGCGGACGTCGAGGGCCGCGGTGGGCTCGTCGAGCAGCAGCAGGCGCGGCGTCTGGGCGAGGACGCGCGCGAAGGACGTGCGGGCCTTCTCCCCGCCGGACAACGTGGGGAACCTGCGCTCGGCGAGGTGCAGGACGTCGGCGGTGAGCAGCGCGCGGGCGACGATCGTGTCGTCGTCGGGCTCCGGCTCGCCCGGAACGCCGCCGCGGGCCCAGGGCGCGCGGCCCATCCGCACGACGTCGACCACGCGGAACGGGAAGCTCAGGGACTGCTCCTGCAGGAGCACGGCCCGGCGCCGGGCGAGCTCGGCGACCGGCAGGGACGCGAGCGGCTCGGCGGCGAGGAGCTCGTCGGCAGGCGGGTCGCCGTCCGCGGCGTGCCCGGGGACGGGCGGGAGCGCCGACACCCACGTGACCGTGCCGGTCGTGGGCGTCACGTCGCCCGCGAGCACACCGAGCAGCGTGGACTTCCCGGCGCCGTTCGGCCCGACGAGCGCGAGGACCTCCCCGGCCCGGGCGTCGACGTCGACGCCGTCCAGGATGGTGTTCCCGTCGATGCGGTGCCCGACCCCGCGGGCGACCAGGACGGGCGCGGCGACGCTCATGCCCAGCCTCCCGCGCTCGTGCGCGTGCGGCGCAGCAGCCAGAAGAAGAACGGCCCGCCGACGAGCGCCGTGAGCATGCCGATGGGCAGGTCCGCGTAGGCGACGGCGGTGCGGGCGGCCAGGTCCGCGGCGAGCAGCAGGACGGCGCCCCCGAGGGCGCTGGCCGGGACGAGCACGCGGTGCCCGGGGCCGACGATCATCCGCACCAGGTGCGGCACGACGAGCCCGACGAACGCGATGATCCCGCAGAACGCGACGGCGGCCGCGGTGAGCAGCGCGATCGCGACGATGCACACGAGCCGGAGCCTCTCGACGTCGACGCCCACGTGCCGCGCGGCGCGCTCGCCGAGCGAGAGCAGGTCGAGCCGGGGCGCGAGGACGACCGCGACCGCGATCCCGACGACGACGAAGGGCGCGACGATCCCGACGTACGGCCAGCGGGTCCCGTTGAGGCTGCCGAGCTGCCAGAACACGATCTGCTCGCGGGCCTGCTGGTCCGCGAGGAACGTGAAGAACGCGATCGCCGCCCCGCACACCGCGTTGACCGCGATGCCGGTGAGGACGAGCGTGACGACCTCGGTGCGGCCGTCCGACCGCGCGAGCACGTACACGAGGAGGGTGGTGACGAGCCCGCCGACGAACGCGGCGGTCGCCGTCGTCCACGGGCCGAGCGTCGACAGGCCGAACACGATGGTCGCGCAAGCCGCGACCGCCGCCCCCGAGGAGACGCCGATGACGCCCGGCTCGGCGAGCGGGTTGCCGAACACGCCCTGCATGAGCGCGCCGCCGGTCGCGAGCGCAGCCCCCACCAGCACCGCCATCGTGACGCGGGGGAACCGGATGGTCCACAGGACGGCGTCGCCGTTGACGTGCTCCGGGGTCGGCCCGACGTCGAGCCCCAGGTGGTGGAGCACCGACCCGACGACCTGGGCCGGCGGGAGGTCGAGCTGGCCGACGCCCGCCGAGACGACCGCGAGGACGAGCAGGAGCGCGCCGAGCACGACGAAGAGAGCGGTCGCCCGGGCCGGGCGCGCAGGCGGAAGGACGGCCGGGCCGTCGAGCGCGCGGACCGCGTCGACGGCTCGGCGCTCGTCGGGGTTCGCGGCCGGCGCGGGCGCGGTGGGTGCGCTCACTTCGCGCTCCCCGGCGCGTAGACGGCGCGCGTGACCGCGTCGAGGACGTTCGCGGTCTCCGGGCCGAAGCCGAGGATCTCGGTGTCGTCCATGTCGACGATCCGCCGGTGCTTCCCGGCCGGCGTCTGCGCGACGGCGGGGAGCTTCTCGAGGAGCCCGTCGACGCCGCCCACGGACTCGAGGCCCTTCGTCATCATGAGGATCACGTCGGGAGCCGCCTTGACGAGGCCCTCGTCGTTGATCGGCTTCATGCCCTTCCAGCCGATCTCGGACGCGACGTCGACGCCGCCGATCGAGTCGATCAGCGAGTCCGCGCCCGAGCCCTTCCCGAACAGGTAGTAGATCCCCGCCTGGCCGCGGACGTAGAGGAAGACGATGCGGGGGCGGTCGGCGACCTCCTTCGGGACGACCGCGGCGATCTCGGCGGCCTTGGCCTTGATCTCCTTGTCGGTGCGCCGGGCGAGCGCGTCGCCCTGGTCCGGGACGCCGAGCGCGTCGGCGACCTCGTGGATCAGCGTGCCCACGGTATCGAGGTTCCGCTTCGCGTCGACGACGACCACCGGGATCCCGGCGTCGCGCATCTGCAGGACGACGTCCCACGGGCCGAGCGACGTGTCCGTGACGATGACGGTCGGTGCGAGCTCGAGGATCGCCTCGGCGTTGAGGTCGTGCCCGTTCTGGGTGACGAGCGGCTTGTCCTCGATGCCGTCGAACGCGGACGACACGTCACGCCCGACCACGCGGTCACCGAGGCCCAGGTCGTAGACGATGCGGGACGTCGAGCCGTAGAGGTCGAGGGCAAGGATGCGGCTCGTGTCGGTGACCGTGACTGTGGTGCCCTGCGCGTCGGTGACGGTCGCGGGCAGCGTGGGCTCCGGGTTCTTCGCGACCGGGTCGACGGCGCCCTCCGCGAGGCGCGCGGTGCTCGGGCCGGTGAGGTCGCGCGGGTGCGCGGCGATATCGAGCGCGCTGAGCGGGGTGGTGTCGACCGTGCCGCCGTCGTCGGAGCCGCTGCCGCCCGACGCCCCGGGGACGGCGCAGCCCGCGAGCGCGAGCCCCGCGACCAGCAGGACCGCGAGGGACGCGAGCGCTCGCGGGCGGTGCAGACGGCTCGCCGGGCGTGCGGACGGTCGCGATGCGGGCATGGCGGTGCTCGGGCTCCTTCGACAGGGGGACCCGGCGCGCCGGGCAGTAAGTCTCGCCTAACCTAAGTGAGGTGAGCCTTACCTGACAAGCGCGCGTCTCGGGATGCGGATGTGCCTCCGGTCACGCCGACGGTGGGATGCTGCGGGCATGGAGTTCCAGGACGTCGTCGACCGCCGCCGCATGACCCGCAGCTACACCACGGACCCGGTCGACCGGGCCGTCGTCGACCGCGCGCTGCGCAACGCGGTGCGCGCCCCCAGCGCGGGGTTCAGCCAGGGCTGGGGTTTCCTCGTCCTCGACACGCCCGACGACGTCCGCCGCTACTGGGAGGCCACGGCCGACACCGAGCACCCGGACGCCTGGCTCGAGGGGATGATGCGCGCGCCCGTCGTCGTGATCCCGTGCAGCAGCAAGGCGACCTACCTCGACCGCTACGCCGAGCCCGACAAGGGCTGGACCGACCGCGACGAGGCCCGCTGGCCGCAGCCCTTCTGGGACCTCGACACCGCGATGGCGAGCCTGCTCGTCCTGCAGACCGTCGTCGACGAGGGCCTGGGCGCCCTGTTCTTCGGGATCCCGCCCGAGGCCGACGCCGCGGTCCGGGAGACGTTCGGGATCCCGGACGACCACGACCCCGTCGGCGCGATCACCATCGGCCACCCGGCGCCCGGCGGCGCCACGGGCTCGGCGAAGCGGCGTCCGCGCCGCCCGATGGACGAGGTCGTGCACCGCGGCCGCTGGTAGTCAGGCGGGTCGCCGCAGCGGCGGGTCCGGGTCAGCTCCGGCGGCGTGCCACGAGGAGCGCGGCCGTGCCGGCCAGCAGCAGCAGGACGGCCAGGCCGACCGGTCGGACGAGGTCCGCGCCCGTCGTCGCGAGCGCCCCACCGCCCGAGGACCCGCCGCCGGGGCCGACGGTCGTGGCACCGCCCCCGCCCGCGGGCGTCGTCGTCGAGCTCGTCGGCGCGGTCGTGGTCGGCGGTGGGGTCGTCGGCGTAGCCGTCGACCGCACGTCGTCGTTGACGAGGGTGCAGGTCACCTCGACGGGCCCCTCGAGCGAGACCACCCCCGCGCCGGACACGTCGACCGCCTCGCCGGAGGCGTCCTCGCACGTCCACGCGCCGGCCTCGTAGCCGGCGGGACCGCCGTGCTCGCCCAGGGTGTAGTCGCCCGGGAGGACGGGGACATCCGTGACGTCCTGCTCGCCGGACGTGCCGGAGACCGAGGTCGGGCCGTCGGCCGTCAGCACCCAGTCCCCGGGGCTCGCCGTGCCGCCGTCGTCGTTCACGACGCGCTTCACCAGCGTCAGGTGCGGCTCGCAGTCCACGGTGTTCGTGACGGTCACGCTGCGCCGCGGGTGCTGGGCCGTCGTCGTGTACGGCAGGGCCGCGCTGACCGCGTCGCCGTCCACCGCCGTGACCCGGGCGCTCGCCAGGGCGCAGCCCTCGGGGACGACGGTGGTCTCGTCCACGGTCGCGTCCTCGCCCGGCTCGTACCCGGTGCGCTCCACGCCCCAGGCCTGCTCGGTGGGGCCCGCGTCGCCCGGCCCGGTGAGCGTGGCGCTCGCCGTCATCCCCGCCGGCTGGTCGCCGTTCGCGTAGCCGACGCCGTCCACGACCCAGCGCTTCTGCACGACGACCGCGGCGGACGGGCGGTTGTAGACCGTGCACGCCACGAAGGCGCCCGCGGGCAGGGAGACTGTGAAGCCCGGCGACTGGCCGGAGCCCGCCCCGTCGACGGGGACCGGGGCGTCGCCGTCGCTGCGGTTGACGCACACGGCGTTGGCGCCGTCCTGGGTGACGAGCGAGTAGCCCGGGTGCTGCGCCTCGGTGACGGTGATGTCGCCGGACTCGGTGCCCGTCGGGAACTCGGGCTCGAAGGTCACGGTCCCGGTGCCGTCGTCGGTGGTGGTCTGCGGCCCGGGGAGGACCACCCCCGCCGTGCTCGACGACGCGGTGAACTGCCAGCCCTCCCCCGCGGGCTGCGCGCCGCTGACGTCCTCGCCCGTCGTGGCGGCGGGGACGATCTGCTTGACGACCGAGAGGTGCTGGTCGCACTGGGACAGCACGAGCGAGCGGAGCGCCGTGCCCGCCCCCGCGTAGTCCGTCGCCTGGAAGTAGTCGGCGTCCGCGATGTTGCTCCCGTCGTACGCGACGGGTCCGGAGATGGCGGCGAGGTTGAGCGCGGTGAGCCCGCTGACCCCCGACCCCACGCCGAGCGCGACGACCCGCGAGCCCTTCGCCTTGACGGTGTTGGCGGAGAAGATGCCGTTCTCGACGTCCGTGAAGTGCGTGTTCGAGCCGTCCCCGTGGATGGGGTCCGTGCCGAACCGGGTCGGGTTGCCGTCGGTGAGGACGACCACGAGCTGGTACGTCGGGCTCGCCTGCGCGACCTGCCAGAGCGCCTGGTCCCAGTTCGTGCCCGCCGAGGTCTGCCAGTCCGCGTACTGCGCCTTGAACGCGTCGGCTCCCGCCTGCGTCGACACCGACCGCAGCTCGGGGTGGTTGGCGTCCGCGCCCAGCGACGGGGACGTCGCGCTGAACGAGAAGACCGCCATGCGCGACGGCGTGCCCACCAGGGCGTCCGCGAAGGAGTCGGCCGCCGCCTTGAGGTCGGGCAGGTCCGAGCCCACGGACGCCGACAGGTCGAGCACCAGGGCCACGTCGGCGCCGCACTGCACGGGCAGCGCCGGGTTGTCGCGGGACGTCTGCCAGACGCCGCCGGAGCGCGTGGGCAGCGCGTTCGACGACGAGCGCATGAAGTCCCGCGTCGAGAGGTACGTCTCGCCGGCCACCAGCGCCGGCACCTGGAACGTGTAGGGGCTGGCCACCGATCCCGAGCCGCTGCCCGAGCCCGTGCGCAGGCTCGGGTTCACGAACCAGCCGGCGGGGGCTCCCGTCTGGCGGACCCAGGGCTGGGTCCCGGCGTTGGCGCCCCCGGCCTGCGTGTCGGGGACCACGAAGCTGCAGTCGCCGTCCGCGTCCGCGGTGCACGTCGCGATGGGGTCGGTCGCGTCCTCCGTCGCGAACAGGCCGAGCTGGACGCCCGCGAGGGGCGCCGCGGCGTCGTTCGCGTTCCGGTCGCCGCCCGTCTTCACCGACACGACGGAGGTCGTCGGGCCGGGAGCGGGCACCTCGGCCACGGCCGCACCGGGCACGACGAGCGACGTCGCGAGCGCCACGACGCCCGCGAGCGAGGCCGTCGCGGCGACCCGCCACCAGGTGCTGCTCCGTTCCCGTCGGGGCATGCCCGTTCCTCCCGCCGTCGTTGCCACCCTACGAAGGGGGACGCCGATCGGCGCGGCGACGCGTCTCGGAGTCCGAGGCGTCCGTCGCCGGCACCCGGAGAACCGTTCGGATCGTGGGCGCGAGGCGCCGCGACGAAGACCCGACGATCCGCGGCAGGACTTCCTGGTCCTGCGGCGTCACACGCACGCGAACGGCACCGAGGTCGAGGACGGTCGCGTGAGGACGAACGCGTGCCCTCGGTCTGCGCGCCGCCCTCAGGCGCGCGCGGTCCGCCGCGAGGCCACGGGGAACTCGTGCGCGGTCGACGCGAGCGGGACGCCTGCGGTGTCGGTCGCCCGGACGTGGACCGCGTGCCGCCCCGCGCGGAGCGTGCCCGGCGTCTCGTAGACCCACTCCCCCAGCACCACACGGTCCGCGGGCATCCACGGGCCGTCGTCGACGCGGACCCACACGCGGGCGCGCGGGTCCGCTCCGTCGACCTGGCCGGTGAACACGACCCGCTCGTCGTGGTGCGCGACGCCGCCCTGCTCCGACCCCACGGGATCGAGGGTGACGGTCGCGAGGCGACGCCGCGCCCCGGGGACGGTCGTGTGGACCGCGCCCACCGGGAACGTCGTCGCCGTCGTGGTGCACTCGGTCGTCATGGCTGGTTCCCCTCGGGTCGTGCGGATCGGCTCGCCGCACGGTGCGGCGGTGATTCGATCCCAACCCCGGCGGGCGGCCCCTCGCGCCACGAGAGCCCGGACGTGCGCCCGTGGTGCCATGAAGTGCACCGTGGACGACGATCCGTGCGCCGGACGCGCCGACCGGTGCGTCCGCCCGCGCGTCAGATCCAGCGGCGCGCTTTGAAGATGCTCCACAGCCCGACGCTCACGCAGAGCATCGCGACCAGCGCGAACGGGTAGCCGTACCGCCACTGCAGCTCCGGCATGTTGAAGTTCATGCCGTAGATCGTCCCCACGAGCGTCGGCGCGAACAGGATGGCCGCCCACGCGGAGATCTTCTTGACCTCCTCGTTCTGGGCGTTGCTCGCCTCCGACAGCGCCTGCATCTCCTCGTTCTGCCGCTGCGACACGAGCGTCGCGTTGACGGTGAGGATGTCGCGCAGCGCGACCCGGAAGCCGTCGATGCGCTCGGCGACCTCGGTCGCGTGGTCGGCGACGTCGCGCAGGTAGCTCTGGAGCTCCTCGTCGATCTGGTACTTGTCGAAGCCGGCGCGCAGCGCGCTGAGGATCTGCCGCAGCGGGCGCACGGCGCGCTGGAACTCGACGACCTCGCGCGAGAGCTCGTAGATGCGCCGCGACACCGACGCCTCCCCGCGGAACACCTCGGTCTCGATCTCGTCGATGTCGTTCTCGAGCCCGGCGACCACGGGCGCGTACCCGTCGACGACGGCGTCCAGGATCGCGTAGAGCACCGCCTCCGGGCCGCGCGCGAGCATCGACGGGTCCGCCTCGGTGCGGCGGCGCACCGCCGTGAGGTTCGGCGACTCCGCGTGCCGGACGGTCACCACGAAGTCCGGCCCGACGAACACGTGCAGCTCGCCGAACTCGACCTGCTCGGTCGCGTCGACGTACCGCGCGGCCCGCAGGACGACGAACAGCGTGTCCCCGTAGCGCTCCAGCTTGGGCCGCTGGTGGGCGACGATCGCGTCCTCGACGGCGAGCTCGTGCAGGTCGAACTCGACCGCGAGCCGGGTCAGGTCCTTCTCGCTCGGCCGGTACAGGCCGATCCACGCCATCGCGTCGTCCTCGGCGCGCAGCGCGCGGAACGTGTCGGCGAGCGAGGGCGGCGTCGTGACGCGGCGGCCCTGCACGTAGATGGCGGAGTCGACGATGCTCGAGCCGGCCTCGGGCGCCGGGCCGGCGTCGGCGGGGACGGGGAGGGCGGTGAGCGAGCCGCGGCGGGCGCGCGCGAGCTCGGAGTCGCGGCGGGCGAGCAGGTGCGGGCGGCGCGCGAGGGTGGCGAGACGGGTGATGGGACGGTCGGTCATGACGGGCTCCAGGACAGCGCTGGCGCACCGTCGACGCACGTCGCGGCGGTCAGAGGTCCGCGGCGCCGGGCGCGCGCGGGCCGTCAGCCGCGCGCGGGGCGGGCGGGACGGTGCTGGAGGTGCAGGGACACACCGCGGCTGAGGCCGCGGGAGCGACTATCACTGGGAGGTTCGCTGCGCATGGCGGTCCTCCCCTCGCTCGGCACGCGTCGCGTGCGGGTGTCGGTGCTGCTGTCAGCCCTGACCGGGCCGTCCTCCAGGGTACCGCGTCAGCGGGAGCCGAGCAGCAGCGCGGCGAGCTCGGCAGGCGTCCCGACGACGGCGACCGCGCCCGCGGCCTCCAGCTCGCCCGGCTCCGCGTAGCCCCAGGACACGCCGACCGTCGGGAGGCCGTGGCGCCCGGCCCCGAGGACGTCGTGCTCCCGGTCGCCCACCATGACGGTCGTCGTCGGGCCCACGTCCACGCCCCGGGCACGGAGGCTCGCGAGGGCGTGCGCGACGACCTCCGCCTTGCCGGAGCGCGGCCCCTGGTCGGCGTCCGCGCCGAACACGCCGTCGACGCCGTGGGTCAGGTGCGCGTCGAGGCCGAAGTGCTCCACGATCTGCCGCGCGTAGACCTCGGGCTTCGACGTCGCGACGGCGAGCACCGCGCCGGCGCCGCGGAGCGCGTCCAGCGCGTCCACGATCCCCGGGAAGACCGCGTTGTCGAACATGCCGCCCGCGGTGAAGTGGGCGCGGTAGCGGGCCACGAGCTCGTCCAGCCGGTCGGCCGGCACCCCGTGCGCCGCGAGCATCTGCGGGAGGGGCGGCCCGACGAACCGGCGCAACGTGGCGTCGTCGGGCACGGGGAGGCCGGCGTCGGTGAGCGCGGAGCGGAGCGAACCCGTGATCCCGGGCGCGGAGTCCGTGAGGGTGCCGTCGAGGTCGAGCAGGACCACGCCCGGCGGCAGGGCGGGAAGGCGGAGGGGGTGCGGCGCGGCGGGTGAGGTCACGTCCGGAAGGCTACGGGGTTGACCCGGACGCATGACCCGCTAGTTTGCCGACGCGGTCGAGCTGTGGCTGCGGCGCCGTTCGGACGCCTCGACCACCCAGAGGAGGAACACCTGGTCCTGCAACGGGACGTCCGGCGTGACCCCGAGCGAGAACCGGCTCGTCACCATGCCCGCACGCCGCGCCTCCCCGATCTGGACACCGCCCCGCAGCACCTGGAACGCCGTCGAGAACATGCCCTGCTTCAGCTCGTACGGGGCCGCGGGCGTCACCACGTCCCACGTGTACGTGAAGAACGACCGGCGGGTCGCCCAGAGCTGGAACGGTGTCAGGGAGCCCATCGGGCCCGTCCCGAGGATCTGGCCGCCCGGCTGCCGCGCGTACTCCCAGGTCTCCGTCCCAAGCTGTACCGTCGTGCGCTCTCGGAAGGTCCCGGTGTCGAACCGGCCCACCGTCGTCCCGTCCAGCACCAGCTCTCGGTTGCCCCAGCTCCTGCCCCATGTCAGCACGCGGGCACGGTATCAAGCGTGGACCGCACGCCTCGATGGGGAGCGCTCCCCCACCTCCCTGCACGGAGAAGCCCCACCGCGCAGGTTCACGCGGTGGGGCTTCGGTCACCTCAGACCTCGGTCTCCTCCTCCTTGCGGCGGCGGAACCCGAGAGCCGCGAGACCCGCGGCCAGCAAGCCACCCATGAGGGCCAGGATGCCGGCCGTGTCCGCACCCGTCGTGGCGAGCGCACCCGTCGAGGTGCCCGACGACGCGTCGGTCGTGGCTGCCGAGCCGGTCGAGCCGGAGTCGGCCGAACCGGAGCCAGCCGAGCCCTGCAGCGAGGGCTCCGCGGGCAGGACGAGCGCCGCGTCACCGATCGAGCCGCCGTCGGCGAGGCCGCCGGTGCTCCGGGTGTCCGTCGAACCCGAGCTCGTGCCCGAACCGTCACCGGTGTCGGTGCCGTCGGTGCCGGTGCCGTCGGTGCCGGTGCCGTCGGTGCCGGTGCCGTCGGTGTCGGTGCCGTCGGTGTCGGTGCCGTCGGTGTCCGTGCCCGAACCGCCGTCGTCGCCACCCCCGGTGTCGTCGCCGTCCTCATCGCCACCACTGGCGTCAGTGGCCTTGACGGTGATGCTCACCGACTCGGAGCTGACCTCGCCGGCCTCGTGGCCGGTCGTGTCGGCGACGGTCGCCTTCAGCTCGTACGTGCCGGGCTCGAGGCCTTCCAGCGCCGCTCTGTACGTCGTCCCGACGGACCGTGCCAACGAGGACACCCCGTGCAACGGGTGCACGGTCTCGGCACCCGCGGCGTCGGTCACCTTGAGCACCACGGACGCGGTGCCATGGGTTCCCTCGGTCACCAGAGCGTCGACGTCGACCGTCTCGCCCACGGTGGACTCCGTCCCGTGCCCGGGCGCGGTGATCTCGACGCCGGGCGCCTGGTAGGCGACGATCTCGAAGGTCGCCTTCTCCTGCTGGGCGGTGTTCCCGTTGGCGTCGATCGCCGACGCCAAGACGTGGTAGGTGCCCGGCGCCATACCGGCGTCCAGCACCAGCTGCCACGAAGCCGGGTCCTTCGTCTGCTTCACCGAAGCACCCACCGACTTCCCGTTCGCGTCGTAGACGGCCACGTGACCGCGGACGAGGTCGAACGTGCCCTTCCCGACGCTCACCGAGACCGTGACCTGCTCGTCCGTGTAGTGGCCCCCGTCACCGGACCGATCCGACTCGATCGAGTCGATCTTCACCGTCGGCGCGTCGAACTGCGCCTCGAGCGTGAAGGTGATCGTCGTGGAGTTCCCCAGCGTGTCGAACACGACCAGCGTGTTCACACCCTCAACCGCACCGAACACCCCCGGACGGACCCCGTTCAGATCCGACCACACGTTGTCACTCAGGTCCTTCTTGA
>Ga0164242_10001722_pt1 | contig 25794 bp, 23 predicted proteins | sample OricomgcompostMG_FD_108783 | JGI IMG/M metagenome (GOLD analysis project Ga0164242, IMG submission 108783) | Miracle-Growth compost microbial communities from Emeryville, California, USA - Original compost - Miracle growth compost (MG) ...
GGCTGGTCACAAGTAGAGGTGTTCGGCAGACCGGCGAAGCGGCTATTGATCCAGGTGATGACTTCGGGCGCGATAGCGCCGCTCAGCTGAGCGTGATTCAGGTCGGTCAACCAGAGCGAGGTAAGATCGGAACCGGCTTGGCAGGCCCGCTGCTCATAGAGCGCCGTGGTGTTCGGCAGGACTACTTGATCGGTCAGACTTTCGGCAATCAACAACGGTTGCGAGGGGTTCAGGATGGGCGCCGTCTGAGCTTGGGCGGCGGCTCGCCAGGCCGGCACCTTGGAAATGTCGGTATTAAAGAATTGCTGTTTGAACTGGTTGCGGATTTGCCCGCCAAGCGCGGCCGCTACGATGCACTGGTTGGCGATTTTTTGGTAGGTCCGATAACCGGTCGAAGTCGTCACGGCCTTGACGTTCAGCCCCGGGTAGACCGACGGCCATGAGGTGAGCACCGAGGGGCCGATCACCCAGTCCAAAGTGGTTCCCGAGGTTTCATTAAGAAGGGCTACCAGTTCGGCGGCCGGTACGGTGGCTACGGTGCCGGCCAAATGAAGCTCCGGCGCGTAGCCGGCCGCTTGACTGGCCGTAAAGAGCGCCGAATGCCCGCCTTGGGAGGCTCCCCAGACGGCAAAAGTCGGCCCGGCCTGCGCCGCCGGGATATCGCGGGCGGCACGCACGCTGTTCAGTACGTCGCGGGCCTCATCACTGCCCACCAAATAGCCGCTCGTGCCCGGTGTGCCCAGCCCGGCATAGTCGGTGGCGGTCACTACCCAACCCTTGGCCAGCATACTGTTGACCCAATCAATGCCCGCCAGCGGGTTCGCGGTCCGCGACGGCGCGCATTGGTCGCCCAGGCCGACCGTGCCGTGGGCCCAGGCCACGACCGGCCGCGGCGTACCGGCATGAGTGTTATTTGGAATAAATAGCATGCCCGAAGAAAAAGTCGGCTTGCCGCCGGCGTCCTGACTACGATACAGAATCCGTTTGGCCGTGCCGTTCTGCACGCCGACGCCCAGCGGCTGGCTGCGCACCACCTGCCCCAGGGGGCCGTTCGGATTGAGCCCCGCCGTATTATAAAAAGGCTCCAGTTTGCTTTGGCGATGATGACTTTTGATGCTTGAGTAAGTAACGAGCCCGGCGATGGCAATAATGACAATCAAAAGGCCGATCAAAAAATGCTTGAGATGCCAGTGGCGGGCCAGGAACGATTTTTTGAGCTTGTTTTTGGGTTTGGCGCCCATAGGCTCATTCTAGCATAAGCGGCACTTGACGGCTCGACGACAGGCGGGTGTATACTTATAGGTAGTCATGTATGGGCTGGCTCGGCCTTCCTCCATGCAGATGATTTATAACACCGAGACAGCACGCTCCGGCCCCTGCTCTCTCCTAGCTCCAACAGCTTTCCGGTTACGAATGTCATCTTGAACGGTGATTGATGTTTTATCCGGGCAGCTCCACTTCTCTACCAGAGATGAAAGCCGTTCAGCGCTGGTTCAAACGCCTGTCGCTACTCTTTAGTTATTAATCGAAATCAGGAGCTAAATCATGGAAGATGTAACGATGATCAACGAAGACGTCACGATCGTGGCCTATTATTTCAAAGACAAAAAGCACCCCAAGTGTTTTCCTAAAAAAATGGAATACAACAACCGGCAGGTCATCTTTACCGAGACCGGTCTGCGCCACCCCACCCACCACGGCGAGCGGATGGTCCACGTGTTCGACATGACCGACGGCGAGGCTGATTACCGCCTGGAATTTGACGCCGAGAGCTTGCGCTGGAAGCTGGTCTACATCGCCGATCAGGCCCAAGGCGGTCTGCGGAAACTAAGCTATGCACCTGCCGCTTAACACCGAAGAGCCGCAGATCATGCACATCGATCTGAACTCCTGCTTCGCTACCGTCGAGCAGCAGGCCCGGCCGCTGCTGCGCGGCCGGCCGGTGGGCGTCACCAACCGCCGGGTCACGGAAGCTAAGTACGCCTGCATCGTGGCGGCCTCGTATGAGGCCAAGAATCGCGGCGTGAGGGTCGGCATGCGCGCCGACGAGGCGCGCCGATTGGCGCCGGACCTGGTGGTGCTGGAGACCGATCCGCCGAAGTATCATTACGCCTACCAGCAGTTGGTGCGCATCATGAAATCGTATTCTCCGGACGTTACTATGAAGAGTATCGACGAAGGCGTCATTGACTTTCACGGCACGCGCCGCCACGTCAATCAACGGCCGCTGACCGACATCGGCTACGAGATTAAGCGTCGGCTCAAAGCGGACGTCGGTTGCTGGATGCGCTGCAACGTCGGTATCGCGCCGAACCGCTTTCTGGCGAAATTGGCGGCGTCTTTGCACAAGCCGGACGGGCTGGACGTTATCACTCATAAGAATCTGCGCGCCGTGCTGGCAGAGCTGCGGCTGACCGACCTGCACGGCATCGCCGAGCGTAACCAGGCGCGGCTGAACGTCGCCGGCATTTACACGCCGCTGCAATTTTTGGATGCGCCGGCCGATGTGCTGCGTCGCCAAGTTTTCCGCAGCGTGTGCGGCGAAGACTGGTACCAGCGGCTGCGCGGACATGAGGTGGATGCCGCGGTCTTCGACACCAAGACTATCGGCCGGCAGTACGTGCTGGAAAACCGGCGGCTGGACGAGACGGCGCTGCTGTCGCGGCTGGGCTACCTCTGCGAGACCACCGGCCGCAAGTTGCGCCACAAGGGCTTCTCGGCCCGCGGCATCATGGTCTACGCTCGCTACGCCGGCGGCGATTACTGGTACGACCGCAAAATGTTCAAAACCAGCTTTTTCACCAATGCCGAGGTGCACCGTCGGGCGATGTTACTCTTTAATAAACGCCCGCGCCACGATTACGTGCGCGAGATCGGCGTCAGCTGTTACCGTCTGGAACCGTCGAGCCAGAATCAAATCAGTATGCTCGAAGAGGTCAATCGCGAGACCTGGCTGACCGAGGCGGTCGATCAGGTCAATAACCAGTACGGCGAATTTACACTGACCTTTGCCAGCAGCCACCCCTCGCGCCGGGTGGTCCGGCAGAAGATCCCCTTCGGCACGACCCGTTATTTCGAACTGCTGTGTCGCAGTGCCTAGCCGGCCTTCCTGGCAAGCCCGCGGACGGGGGTTTCCGCTGCCGCGTCTAATTCCCCGCCAGGCACCGCTTCGATCGCCGCGCCGGCCTCCAGGCCGAGGACGTGCAGGCCGTTGACGGTCGCGATGCGTGCCAGGGCCGCGATGTCGTAGAGATGATTCGCTTCCAGTAAGAAGCGCAGTTCCGTCCACATGTCGCCGTCGTTGAACGGCTTGTAGATGTCGGCGATATCGTCGGTGCCGAGGGCCACCCGGACGCCGGCCGCGAGCATCTCGTCAACCGGCGTGATGGCATTGTGGGTGGGTGCCAGTGTCTCGTTGCGCCGGCAATCGATCCAGGCCGTCGGGCAGGAAATCACGCTGATATCTTGCTCCCGCAGCTGATCGTAGACGGCCTGCCGGTACGCTTTAGCCTGGGCGGCCAGCGAAATGCAGTGCACCAGGCTGACGTTACCCTGGTAGTCGTACTCTATGGTCTTGGCTATCACCTGCTCGGTGTCGCGCTGCGAGGGCTGGTTGAGCTGGTCGCCGTGGATATGCAGCGCTTTGCCACGGGCACGGGCGATGTCGAAAATGATGTCCAGATGCTCGGCGCTATGGTCGGTTTCGTGGTGCGCGCCGCTGTCCCGCTCCGGCAAGCCGCCGATGATATCCACGTAGTCGGCGGCTTCTTCGAACCAGGCCCGCTCCACCGGGTCCATGAGGCCCTTGATCGGCTGATTCATGAATTTAAGCCGTATATCCCGGCCGTAGCGTTCTTTTAGTTTTTCCGCGGCGCGGAGATTCTTGTCTCTCACGACGCTGTCGCAATCGATGAACGAGCCGAGCGCCTGCACGCCTTGCGCCAGCTGATTCTCGATGACCTGCGACATGTGCCCGACGATATCGCCGACGGAGGCCCGGGCTTTGAACTCGTCGGGGTGGTCCCACTTAACGTGCAGCGGGTCGGCGGTCTTGCCCCAGTTAGCGGCGTTGATGATGTAACTGCGATCGATGTGCGTGTGGCTGTTGACCCAGCCGCCGCCGGCCGCTATTTCTTCGGTTACCAGTTGTCTCGGGTTGATGGTTTCCCAGCTCATGCGGGTGTCCTTTCGTTATATTTTTATAGAATGACGTGAAGAGCGCCGGCGGTTAGGGCGGTCGCCAGGCTTTTAGAGATATAAAAAAATCGCCCCTTTCGGAGCGATATGCTTCGTTAGCTGAGCGTTTGCACGGCGGTATTTCTCTCTGCACCGTAATTGATTCTATCATAGCGCCGGCACAGCCGCCTGTGATAATTCGCACCGGATGTAAGCTTGTTTTCAGCTGCCGGGCCTACAATGGCATGCGTGTGGCGGGCAACCACAGCAAAACCCCTCGGAATGACAAAACGATTCCCGCTGCCCACCCCTCCATACGGTTGCCGGCGCTTCTCTCGGGCGCCGGCATACCCAACTTATTAGCATTGACACTTCAGAATTGGCGTTCCGAGCAGAAAGCCAGCAGCGCCTCAAACGCTTGCTTGGAAGCTTGGCTCGTCGCCAGCCGCTCGATGTGTATCTGTGCCTCGCGGCGCAGACCGGCAATCTCTTCGGCGACCAGCTCGGAAACTTCGTATTTTCGGAGCAATGCCTGAGCCGAACGGATGTCGGCGTAGGTGGCCGCGGGATTACCGAAGATGCCTGCCAGCTTCCGGCGCTCGTCCGCCGTACAGCGCCGCATGAGGTGATAGCGCAGCAGCGTCTTTTTATTTTCGCGGATGTCCGCGCCGACCGGTTTGCCGGTTTGCCGCTGGCTGCCCAACACGCCGAGCTCGTCGTCGCGGATCTGGAAGATGATGCCGATCAGCCTGCCGATCGTTTGTATTCTTTGTAAGATCGGCGCCGGCCGGCCCGCCATGACGGCGCCTATGGCCAGCGGCAGAGCGATCGTATAACCGGCCGTTTTTTGCTCCATGATTTCATATATCGCCCGTCTGTCCGGCTCGGCGCTCGCGGCTCCGAGATAAATGTCCTGCATCTGACCGCCGCAGGTTTGTAATAATTGGTTGGTGAATAGTTGCTGCGCCGTCGGACTGTTGGCCTGTCCGAGCAGTTCAAAGGCCAGCAGTAGCGCGATATCGCCGCCGCTGAGCGCCATACCGAGGCCGAAGCCGGGCGGATTCGTGAGCCGCCGCCGGCCGGCCAGGGTCTCGTATTGCCGATGCATCGACGGCTGCCCGCGGCGCAACTCGTCGCCGTCCATGATGTCGTCGTGTATCAGCAGACTGTCGTGGGCCAGCTCGACGGCCAAAGCGGCGTCAATCACTTGCTTGGTCGGCCGCCGGCCGCTCCAGATGTGGTAACCGAAACACACCAGGCAGCCGCGCAACAGCTTGCCGCCTCCGGCGAAGATTTGCAGTCGCTTTAGAAAATCATCGCCCCGCTCACCGGCGGCATGTCCGGCCCGTTTGGCGCTTAGGAAGCGGTCGAGTTCCGTTTGCAGCAGCGGCTTGTACTTTGTGATGGGCTCCATGGCGTCACGTCGCTTAGCTGGTTTAACGGCGGATTTTCTGGCGGGCTGATTCGCGCGAGCGGACTTTTTCACGACACGACCTGTTTATATTGTTGTAGAAATCGCATCGCCTGTCGTTGTTGCGCGATGGTGGCGGTCAGTGACGACTCCTGATCATCTAGTAATTGCTCCATGACGCTGCCCTGTTTGAGCAACCCGCTGGCGGCGAACGCCTGACGGCCACCGGCGATATGGCCGCGCATCAACTGGCAGACGGCCGGCAAGGTGCGGCGCCAAAACCGTCGCTGGGCCCGGCGGCTCAAATCAGCCAGCTGATACGTTCCCGGACGAAGGCGGAGCTCCCTTAGCAGCCTGGCGACCACGTACGAGATATGGCCGCGTGCCAGATCCTCCGGCCAATCGTGCAGGTCGTCGTTCAGCTGACGGACGATCAGATAGTGGCGCAGCGCCCGGTCGATGAGTCGGAACGGCTGGCTCGCCGGCCTTATATCCTTGAGAGTCAGCACGGTCAGCGCCGGCAGGCTGTGCCCGAGCGAACGTTCGGCCAATTTTTGGCGGTTGCCGTAATGCGGCAGTCTGGTAAGGGTAATGGCTCCGTCCGAGACTCGGAAACGGCAATGAGCTTGCTCCCAGGCGTTGGCGCCGTCGATTACGTCGAACGTTCGATGGATAAAGCCATGAAAGCTCGGGCTTGCCGCCGCCCGGTCGAAATTTTCTAACGAGTAGCGGAGCGCTACGTTGGCCGCCGGCAAGTTCGCCGGCTTGCCTTCCTCGTCCAGGAAATCGTCGTAAATGGTATAAGCTAGCCAGCCATAGAGATTGGCCAGGCTTAAAATATCGAACGTTTTGGCGGGTTCCGGTTGGAGCGGATCGATAAGCGAATGATTGAAGTTATACGGTACGTCCAGAATCGTCGGCCCGTTACCGCTGCCGGCCAGCCGGCGCAAGAGAGTCAGAAGCTGGTCGCGCAGCGCCGGGTCGAGTGAGTGACATTGATCGGCGGCCAGTGAAAGTACCGGTCGGCGGCGGGAGCGCCGCCGTGAAGAGGCGCGCGGAGAACTTAGCGAATCGGCCGTCCGACGATCAGCCGCCGTTCCGATCTTCGCCTGTTGGTACAGCGCCAGCGCTTCGAGCGCGAAAGCCGTCGTCAGCGTGGCCGCCCCGTTGTAGTACGGCCGTCCGTGCTTGACGGGGTCGGCGTAAAAAGCGGCCGCCGGCCAGCTGCCGTCCCGGCGCTGGTCGTTTAGCAGTGATTTCGCCGTGTCCTCGATTTCTCGCCGGCCGCTTGCCGGGTGTTTATCGCCCAAGTGCAGGCGGGCGCTCAGGCAGAGCGCCCGGTTCAGGTCGTTGTCCGCGGCGGCATGCAGTTTTCGCGTTTGCCGCAACAGTTGCGATCGGTATGGCCCATGATACGAACGGGCGAAATAATACACAAACGCGTACTTCGACGGATAATATGGCGAAGCATAAGCGTCGGCCCGAATGGCCTGTCCGATAAACGCGTCGAGCTTGGGCAGCCGGTGACCGGCCAGCGACAAAAAATAAGCGATATTGCTGTTGACCGCCACGTCGACGTCGAGCCATACCGGGTCGCTATCCTTGGTCGTCAACCATGTCCGATACGGCCCGCCGACCGACGCTTCGGTGGCCAGCAACAGCTTGATGATCCGCGCCATGGCCGCTTCATCGACCAAGCCCGGGTCGTGGCGGTAGAGTCCGGCCAGCGCGCAGAAAGTGTCGTCCAAATCATTCGGATAAGCCTGCGCCCGATATTCCGGCGCCTGTTTAGACCAATAATTAAAACTCCAATCGTCGGTTTTTTGGTCGAGTAGAAATCCGGCCAATCGTTGACGTATCGCCTGGGCGACCGGCGTAACCAGTTCGCTGAGCGAGCTCAGCATCAGCGCCGGTACGAAGACCGTTTGCCAGCTGCGTAGGCGCCGGAAGTGCTCCATGGAGGCGCTGGAATAGCTCAAGAAACTACCGTCACGCTGTTGTTGTCGGGCCAGATAAGCCAACCCGCGATCCATGGCCGCGGTTACGTCGGCGGCAATATCACCGGCTTTGCCGTCGCCGGCCTGAGCGGCGCCATCAAGCCCGGGCATAATAACTCTTCGGCAGACTGATATCGAAGCTGGTGCCCTGGCTGGAGGTAGTCATAGCCAGCGTGCCGCCGAAATCCTGCTCCGCCACCTGCTTGACGATGAACAAGCCGATACCGGTGCCGCTTGCTTTGGTGGTATAAAACGGGTTGAAGATCTTGGTCCGGTGCTCGACCGGTATGCCCGGGCCGTGGTCGGTCACTTTGATGTGCAACGTGGTTCGCTGGCGTTTCAAGTGCAACTCCACGGTCCGCGGCCGATCTTTTTGCGCTGTTGCCGGCCCTGTCGTCCGCCCGGTGGCCGGCGGGTAGGCCTCGATGGCGTTATTCAAGAGGTTAAGGATGATTTGCCGGAAGCGGACCACATCGCCCTCGTACACGAGCGACGGCTTCACCGCTTTGTCGCGTTCCAGAACGATCGTCACCGCAGCCGCTTCGGCCACTGGTTTGAGAATCTTTAGAACCTCGTCGATCTCGTCCAAAACATTGAAAACCTCGAGATGATTTTGGCCGCGCAGCTGCTGCCGGACGCGCTGCACGATGGCGTCGATGTGGCCGATGTTCTGGCTGATGCGCCGGGTGATATCCGCCTGGCCGTTGCCGGAGAGACCCTCGATGTCCAGGCTGACCGTTGACAGATGATTGGCCAGGTCATGAAACAGCGCCGTGCTGAGTCGGCCGAGCTCGGCAAAGCGATACAACTCCTGTAACTGCTCCAATTGGGCGGCGGCCAGCTGCTGAGCGCGTTTTTCGGCCTTGGTCTCCAAAAGGTCCCGCTGTCGCGCCAGGGCTTTCTCTGATCGCCGGGCCCGCCGCAGCGACAGCTCCATCTGGCGGTTGAAAAGCCACGAAACGAGCGCGATGATCAGCAATATGGCCGAAAAACCGATGACGTCGCCGACGGTCGGCTTGGTATCCAACCAGCTCAGATCCGGATGCAGCCGGCCGCTGGCCTGGCCGCGCTGCAAAGCGGCCAAAACGACAATCAACCCGCCGGTAACGTACAGCGAATAGCGCGCGCCGATCAAAACGCCGGCCATGACGACCGCCAGGCTGAGCAGCAGCATGCTATTGGTGTTCAGGATGCCCCACTGCAGGGCGACGAAGCAGCCGAAGAGCGTTATCAGCAGCGTCAGCAACACGGCGACAGTTCGCTGTCGCCGGTGGTACCGCGAGACGTAGTAGAGACCGCCGATCAGCAAGATCGCCGCCAAGTTGACAGCTACGCGGTACGGATAATTGCTTTCGTGAGAGATGATCGGCGCCAGCAGCGTATCAATCAGTGCCACCACCGCCAAAATGAAGATACCGACCAGGAGATAATTCAAGACGATCTCGTGGGCGGCCTGGTCAGCGTCTGTCGACGCCGGGGCGATGAATTTCCGGTAAAAGCTCTGCATATACTGTCGTTTTCTGTCGTTACGCGGCAACCGGGCAGTAGTATGTCCTATGCCCGGTTGCCGGTTCGTCGTTGACCTCTTTAGACGTCAACGCTTGACCACGGTATAGCGGTCGCCTGTTCGGTCAACGCCGCTTCGACCGCTATGCTGTCGCGCGCTTGCTCGTCGGTTAGGATCCGCGTAATGATATCCTTCATGCCCACCTCCTTCCTCCTGCCTTATGCGCGGGCTACGCCCTATCATTAATAGTATAGCCCAAACCGTAAGCGGTTTTAATAAGCTTGCGTTTGTACGCCCGGTCGATCTGGTCGCGCAGGCGCTTGATATGTACGTTGACGGTACCGTCCCACGAAACGCTGCCGGACTCCCACACATTGTCCATGATCATCGAACGGGTAACAATTTTGCCACGATTGCGCATCAGATACTCCAGGATGTCGAATTCCTTGGGGCGGAGCTTGATGGGCTTACCGGAGCGCTTGACCTGGCGACTCAACGGGTCGAGGGTCAGGGTGCCGACTTTAAGTAGATACAGACTTTGTGGTTCGGGGTCGTGGTTAGCGCGCTTGAGCAGCGCGAACAGACGGGCGCGCAACTCGGCGACGGTAAACGGTTTGGTGAGATAATCGTCGGCGCCGGCCTCGAACAGCGAGACCTTGGTGTTAGTATCCTGATTACCCGAAAGCACTAGGATGGGCAGCTGCAGGTCATGGCGCCGTAGGCGCCGGCAGACTTCAAGCCCCGATATGTCCGGCAAGCCGAGGTCGAGGATAATAGCGTCGTAACGGTTCTGCTTAACGAGCCGCAGACCGTCTTTGCCGGTTGAAGCTTCGGCAATGGTCGACCCGGCCGACAAGAAGTGGCGCAGGCTGTCCACCAGTTCGGCGTTGTCTTCGATGCATAATAACTTCATGTCGGCTCTACCTGGCATTAATTTAACAACTAAATTATTAAAATCTTATTAAATAGTTATCCACATCTGTGTCACGGTGGCTCCAAAAAAGAATTATGAACGCCGCCAAGGACTAGATCTTCTCGAGGGCGGCCAGCTTTTTAACGCCGACGGCGATCGGTATGTAACCGGCGGCGATAATCATCAAGAAACAGTAAATAAGCGCGATTACGGCGGCCGTCGACAAGTTTTGCAATTGCCCGGTCAGTACCGTGAGGATCTGCGTGATAATGGAGCCGGCGATAACGACGCCGATGCCCAACGACAAGAATCCGACATCGTGGGTATACAGCTTACCGCCGATGTTTTTCTGATAAAACCATAGCAGGCGAACCGCCAGCGCGCCGACGTACCAGCTGATAAGATACGGGATCAGCAGCGTTATCACGATGAGGCCGGTCGGTATGAAATAAGCGGAGTGGCTGGTGGCGGTCAGCGGTATATGGCGGGCCGCCGGCAAGCGGTTTAAGAAAAGATACGTATAGAGGACGATCAAAGCGATGCAGAAGCCGTTATAGGTAGCGTCGCCGCTGGGGTGGAACTTTTTGCCGGTCAGGCCGGCCAGCCGTGCGGCGCCCGCGTACATGAAGCCGAACGCGGCGGCGGTTATCAGCATTGTCAAATAGTTACTGATTATTACTTGCGGCCGGACGAAGCTCAGGTGGCTGCCGCTATAGTAGCCGAACAGCGCCGCTACCACGCTGGTGACAACCGTGCCCGCCGCTAAAATCGATACGCCGTAGCTAATGGTCCGCAGTGCCGCGCCGTCTTTATGACGTTTGATGGATAGCGCATAACTTTCGAAGATCGAGGCGCCGTAAAAAGCGGTCGCCCAAATGGCCACCAACGGCAGGATGACGAGCGTGTCGATGATACGTAATTGGACTACGGTCAAGTGGTATTTGTGCAATAGCGCGCCGGAGGCCGGCGTCAGATAGGTCGCGATTGCAAAGATAAGGCTGAGACCGACAAGGCTGAGCAGATATCTTCTTTGCATAGCGAGGTCCTTCCAAGGGTATAGTACTCCATCGGAAAGGGGTTGGGAAGTATAGAATGGCGAACCGGTGGCCGAGGTGTAATATTTCTAGAGACCGACAAGTTGTTCCTCGGCGCGGGCGCGGTCTTCTTTATCCTTTTTGTCCGGCATCTGCTCCGGTTCCGCGTAGAAATATTGGCCGCCCCTGAGCCACGAAGCGATAGCCGCCAACAGAAACAGTACTAGCGAAGCCGTGAAGGCGATCTTGAGACCGTGCATGAACGGTTTTGATATGAGGTCCGGGAAGAAATGCTTGCCGGTCAGCACAGTCTGGTTGTGAGCCGGCAGCTGCTGCATGGTGGCCGGCGGGATCAGCTTACTCATCGGGTTGTAGCCCAAGAAGGCCGCGAACAGACTGCCGACCGGCGGCGCGGTGGCGATCTGATGAGCTACCCCGGCCGGCACTTTTTGGGCGGTGAGCTGTGTTTCCATAGTGCGCGGCAACGTCGTACTGAGGCCGATGATGATCAGGCTGAAGAAGATGCCGATCGACAGTACCATGCCGGCGTTCATGGTGGTGGCACGCATGCCGGAGGCCTGCCCGCGCTCGCTCGGCGGTACGGCGTTCATGATGCCGCTGCTGTTCGGCGCCGCGAACAAGCCGGAGCCGATACCGTTCAAGAAAATGAACAGCGCGAAGGCCCAGTACGGAAAGTCCGCCGGCAGGAACATCAGTAGCAAGAAACTAAGTGCCCCGAGCAGCATGCCGCCGGTAGCGAACGGCCGGGCGCCGAAGCGGTCCGACAGATAGCCGGAAAGCGGCCCGGCCGCCAAAAAGCCGACGGTCAGCGGCAGCATGAAGATGCCGGCCCAGAGCGGTGTTTTCTCGAAGCTGTAGCCGTGCAGCGGCAGCCAGATGCCCTGTAGCCAGATGATCAGCATGAACTGTAGACCGCCCCGCCCCACCGCCGCCAGCAAGCTGGCGATGTTGCCGGCCGCGAAAGCCCGGATCTTAAACAGCCGCAGATTGAACAGCGGATCTTTGACCCGTTGCTCGATAAAGATGAAGCCGATCAAAAGCAATAGGCCGGCCGCCAAAAAGCTGACCACCTTGGGGCTGGTCCAGCCCATCACGTGGCTGCCGTACGGCTGGATGCCGTAGGTGATGCCTATGAGTATCAGGATAAGACCGACGGCAAAAGTAATGTTACCCAGCCAGTCGATGCGCTGGCGGACGCGTCGGCCGGTGTCCCGGAGCGCCGCGTAAGCCCAGACGGTGCCGATGATACCGAACGGCACGCTGACCCAGAAGACCAGCCGCCAGTGCAGGTCGGCCAGCAGGCCGCCGACCAACAGGCCGATGAACGAACCGCCGATGCCGGCGATGGTGTTAATGCCGAGCGCCAGGCCGCGCTGGTTGGCCGGAAAAGCGTCGGTCAGAATGGCGGTCGAATTGGCGAACAGCAGCGCCGCGCCAACTCCCTGGATAATGCGCATGCCGATGATATACAGCGCAGCCGACGAGCCGTGGCCGGGCGTCAGGCTGAGCGCGATCGAGGCCAGCGTGAAGACCGCGAAGCCGCCGTTGTACATCTTGGCCCGGCCGAACATGTCGCCGAGCCGGCCGAAGGTCACCACCAGCACGGCGGTACAGACCATGAAGCCCATCAGCGTCCATAACAGATAATTGATGTTGCCGGCCTGCAGCGGGTCGAGGTCGATACCGCGGAAAATCGCCGGCAGGCTGATGATGGTGATCGAGCCGTTGATGGCGGCCATCAGCACGCCCAGCGTGGTGTTGCTGAGGGCGATCCATTTGTAGTGCGGGCTTTCGGGGTGGGCGTGGTGCAGCAGTTTGCGGAACATTATTCGTCCGCCTCCGCGGCCTCCGTGCCGTCCAGCCATTCCCTGGTGGTAACGACGTCGGCCTGGCGCGGGAAGACTTTCTCAAGCAGCACTTTGTGGACTTCGTCGTCCATGTCGGCGCACAGATCGGACAGCACGGTGATACGATAATCTTTGTCGGCGGCCTCGCGTAGCGTCGACAGTACCACGCCGCTGGTAGCGATGCCGGCCAGAACGATGTGCCGGGCGCCCAGACCGCGCAGCACGACCTCCAGGTCGCTGCCCGTGAAGGCGCTGACCCGGCGCTTGGTCACCACTACTTCCCCGTCTTCCGGCGTCAAACTCGGCTCGGGATTGATGAGGTCGCTGCCTCCGTTTTTCATAGCGCCGAACGACTTGTTCTCGGTGCTTATTTCCGGCAAGCCCGGTCGAAAACCAACCACCACGTGCACGATCGGCAGCTGCCGCCGGCGCGCTTCGTCCGCGGCAGCCGTGATTTTTTTGAGATAAGTTTCCGGATCGGCCAGCCGCTTAACGATGTCGGGCTGTACGTCCATGATTAAAAATGCTGTTTTGTCGGTCGTTGCCATGCTTCTTAGGCCTCCTTTTTAAGTAAGTTGTTTGATGATTTTGGTCAGCGAATCGCGTAGTAGTTCGGCGCTTTTCGGGTCGAGCTGCTTTCGAATCGCATGGTGAAGAGCTTCGGCAGGCGGTGGAATGTCTCGGAATTTGCGCTGCCCGGCGGTCGTCAAGCGGATGCGCTTGATGCGCTGGTCCTGTTCATCCCGCACGCGCACCAGCCAATCTTTTTTGGCCAGGGCGTCGATAATCCGCGTCAGCGTGGCCGCCTCCACCCGCAGCAAGCCGGCCAGCTCCGTTTGGGTGAGCTCGCCGCGCCGGTCCACGTAGTACAGGACGCGATATTGGCTGCGCGCGATGTCGTAAGCTTTGAGCATCTGGTCGATTTCGCGGTCGATCAGCCGGGCACTGCGCTTTATCAGGATGGGAAGGAGCGTTTCCTCGTGCATTTTCAGGAACACCTGCTAATTAGTTAGCTACCTAACTAATATACACCCTGCCGCGCGTTTTGTAAAGCCGTCTCATTGAAGTATAGCCAACCGCACTGCCTGCCAAGTGCGGCGTTTCACGCGGGCCGGCTATCGCCGGTCCGGTTGCACTAGGCCTAACCGCACTTGGCAGGCAGTGCGGTTGGCTGTCGGTCTTAGCTGGATAGTTGTGTCAGGTCTTCGTCGTCAAGTTTTATATCGGCGGCTGCCAGATTGCTTTCCAGGTGTTCGACTGAACCGGTACCCGGAATGGGCAGCATGACCGGCGACTTGGCGAGCAGCCAGGCCAGCGCGATTTGCCGGACGTCGGCACCATGCTTCTCGGCGACGCTTTCCAGGGCGCTCAGGTCGGCTTCATGGCCGCCGATCGGGAAGTATGGAATAAAGGCGATCTGCCGTTCGGTGCAATATTGCAAAACATCCTCGCTGCCGGTGTCGCTGACGTTATAGCGGTTCTGGACGCTGACGATGTCGGTCATGTCGAGCGCCTGCTTGAGTTGATCCAGCGACACGTTGCTGACGCCGATGTGCTTGATCTTCCCTGCTTTTTGCAGATCCATCAGCGCGCGGATGGAGTCTTGGAACGGCACCTTCGGGTCTGGACGATGGAATTGGTAAAGATCGATCGTGTCGACGCCGAGGCGCTTCAGGCTGCCCTCGAGCGCCTGGCGCAGGTGTTCCGGCCGGCCGTCGGGCGTCCACTGCCCCGGCCCGCCGCGCGTCAAGCCGCCTTTGGTGGCGATCACCAGACCTTCGTATGGGTGCAGCGCTTCTCTTATCAGATTTTCCGATACGTCCGGTCCGTAAGCGTCGGCCGTGTCAAAAAAGTTCACGCCGAGCTCGGCCGCCCGTTTCAGCACCTTGATAGCTTCGTCGTGATCCTTAGGTTCACCCCAGATGCCTTCACCGGTAATCCGCATAGCCCCGAAACCGAGTCGGTTGACCTTAAAATCGCCTATTTTTACTTGTCCGGCGTCTGCCGCGTTTGCCATGGATCCCTCCTTTACTGGTTTGTACAGATGTTTAATCTACTATATTAAGTATAGTAGATGCAGCGAAATTATTCACGGCGTCTGTCGCGCTCGATGCTATACTTTGTATATGAAGAAGCTGGCTATCAAGGTGTTTACCGACCCCGCCTGCCCGTACGCTTATTCGGCCGAGCCGAGCCGCTGGCGATTGCGGTGGCTGTACGGTGATCAGCTGCAGTGGCGCGAGACCATGATCGTACTGAGCGGCTATCAGGAAGAAACCAGCGCTCGTACTCCCGAACAAATCGCTAAGAATTTTACCAGCCTGCGCGAGCAGTACGGCATGCCGATCAATGACAGGCCGCGACCGCGGCTGGCTACTTCGGTAGAGGCTTGCCGCGCCTATGTCGCCGCCCGACGTCACGAGCCGGCGAAGGCCGAACTGCTGCTTAGAAGGCTGCGTGTGGCGGCCATGGGCGGCGAGCTACTTGACGCGCCGGCGGTGATTGAAAAAGCGGTCGCCGATGCCGGACTCGACGTAGAAACCTGGCGCGGCTGGACAACCGAACCGGCCACCGAACAGGAACTTATGAAAGACGCCGAAGCGGCCCGCCGGCCAAGCGACGTGGCTCGCGGTTTTCGCCGCAAACTTTCCGAAACTTCGACCGGCCGCCTGCGTTACTCAGCGCCGTCTTATCAATTCATGGACGGCACGACCATCTTGTTCGAGCTGCCCGGCTTCTGGCCGCTGGAGGCTTACGAGGCGGCTATCGGCAACCTGGCGCCGGAGCTGACGCGAGCCGATGATCCGCAGTCGGTCGTGGAAGTATTGCGTTGGGCCGGCGTGCCGCTGGCCACCAAAGAAGTCGCCGTTATCTGCAACAAAGGGCTCGACGCAGTACGCGCCGAGCTGGAAAAAGCCGCCGATTTTACGCCGCTCGGCCAAGACGGCTTCTGGAAGTTCGGCTAGTTCCGCCGGTCGGCTTGTCTGCCTGTGACTCCTGTTCCATGGCGTTCCGCAGTACGATGAAGAGCGCCAAGTTTACGATCAGACCGGGCAACGCCCCGAATTGAATCCTGGTAAAAGTGAAGAACTCGGTCAGGAAGATGTTCACGAGCAGTGCCCGCCGGAAGTATTCGTAGGCTTGCAAGCGCGATCGGCGCAGCTTAAAAGCGCCGATGATGGCGAAAACGGAAGCCGCTACCGAGGAAGCCAGCTGGCCGATCAGCAGTTTGGTGGCGTAGCTGTCGTAATGTTGCAGCAGTTCGTGCAGACTTTTGTAGCTGTGCGACAGATTGCCAAGAACCACCCCCAGAAAAATCAACGCCTCGATCACGAAGACGGCGCCCACCAATTGTCCCGAACCCTCCAGTTTCCAAAAGCGGTCATAGGCCCGTTTGAGCGCGGCCTGCCAGCGCTGATAGCGGCCCGGCGCATGTTTCATCGGCTTGATGTCGCGCAGCAAGGCCTGCAGCTGACTGGTGATCGGGTCGTTTTGGTCGGCGCGGGCCAGCATGGCCATCGCGGCGGCCTTTTCGCGTTCGTCCATATCGTTGCGTGCCGCCTCCTCCAGCTGCTGCAGCGCGTTCAGCTGATATTCGTCCGAGCTGAGCTGCCGGTTGCGGGTCAAAAAGTTAAAAATCAGATACAAAATTGCAAAAATAGCGTAAATCAGCCCGATGGTCGGCCGGAAGAAATAATTATTATCGCGTGTGATGAATTTGCCGAGTTCGTCGATAAACAGACCGAAGCCGACACCGCCGATGAAGGCGCACAGCCTTTGGACGCGCACTCCGAGGAACGACAGGTTGATAACGATGGCCGCCAGCATCAACATGCCGCCGTAGAGCATGTGGGCAATGTGGTATTTCGAACCGCCCACCGACGGGTAGTGTGTAATATGCAGAAAAAACCGATTGATGAGCAGTGCGCTGATAGCTGTCACCAAAAAGACTTCCAGGTGGTCCCTGGCGTAGATGTTCCGGTACAGCAGTCGCCGCGTCATACGGCTAGTATAGCGCAGCCGCGAGGATCAGAGCCCGTGCGGCGCCAAAGGCGCTTGCGTCATCCGGCGTAGTGGCTCCCGGCGGCTTTTCTTTCGCGGAGGAAGCGGCTGATACCATAGCCGAGCCCGGCGGCCAGCAGACTGGCGAGGCCGCCGACGATGATCGGCGCCCGGCCGCCGTGGCTGTCCGCCAGCCAACCCAATAGCGGTCCGCCGAGCGGCGTGGTGCCGATCAGTAGAACGGTTTGCAGAGCCAGCACCCGGCCGCGCATGGTCGGCGCGGCTTCGATCTGTACCAGGGCCGTGGTGGAGGTGGTATAAAGGATGCTGGCGCCGCCGACGAAAAAGGCGATCACGGCCGCCACCGCCACGCTTTGAGCCAGGGACAGGACCAGCATGGCCACGCCGAGCGCCACCGCGCCGCCGATGACATGGCGCAGTTTCACAAGCCCGCGGTGAGCGACGATCAGCGCGGTTATTACCGAGCCGACGCTCATTACGGAATACAGGACGGTATAGGTGGTGTTGGCCTTGTGCAGTCCGTCGGTCACGAACAGCGGCAGCGTCACGCCGAAGTTATAGGACAGGACGCCGATAATCAGGAGGATCAAGAAGTTGATCCATAAAACCGGCCGCGAAAGCACGTAACGCAGCCCGGCGCGTACTTCGCCCCGGGCGCGTTCGGCGGGCGGAGAGCGGTACAGTTCGCTACCACGCATCATCACCAGACAGGCCAGCACCGCCAGATAGGACGCGGCGTCGACGCTGAAGCACCAACCGTAGCCGACGGTTACCACCAGCAGGCCGGCTAGCGCCGGTCCGAAAATGCGCGACAAGTTGACGATGGTGCTGTATAGCACGACGGCGTTCGGCACGTCTTCCGTCGGCACCATTTCGCTGACGAATGATCGTCTGAGCGGATTGTCGAAAGCCAGGAAGATGCCGCCGGCTACGGCTAGGACGTACAGACCGGCCAGCGGCGGGTGCGGCAGAAAGGCCAGCACCGCCAGGCCGACCGATTGCGCCATTTCCAGGCTTTGGGTTACGAGCAGCATGCGCCGTTTGTCCGACCGGTCGGCGATGGCGCCGGCCCAAACGGACAAAAGCAGGATCGGCCCGAACTGGCAGGCCGCCAAAAGACCCACCGCCAGGCCGCTGTGGGTCAAGTGCAAAACGAGCAATGTCAGCGCTATATTGGTCAGCCAGTTGCCGGTATTGGAAACGATCTGGCCGCTGAAATACAGACGGAAATTACGGTGTTTGAGCGACGAGAACGTCGCGCTAAGCGCCTGCCGCGCGCGTCCGGGCGGCAAGGTAACAGTTTCGGGCTCCATTGCTTCTATTATGCCACGACTCTGATCGACGCCGTGCGGCTAAGCGAGGAGACGACCCCGTTAGAGTTTGCGCCCTTTGAGGCCGGAATAATCGGTTGGATATTTGGAGAAACGGAAGACGTTGTTGGTCTTGGGCCCGGAGGCGTTCAGTAGATTGGTGTTGTATATCGGGCTGGCGTAGTTCCATACTTGTTTGTCGCCGGCCGTGACTTCCAGAGCGCGGCCGTGCGTGGCGTCGGTGACCAGCGTGTCGCCGTTCGGCAGACGTTCGGCCGAGCCCATGATGTTGGAATAGAACTCTTCCTGGCCGGTCGGAGCGTACGTCCAAACGACTTTCGGCTGGGCGTAAGCGCCGGTGCCGTCTTTGGCGTAAGTGTAGCCGGTTTGCGGCAGCTTGAGTTCCAGGACACTCGAGTAGGCCCGCTTGCCGGTAGCGGTGTCGCCGTTGTTGAAAATCAGCACGTTGCCGGCGCCGGGAAGCCCCTGGTCGATCCAGTGCACGTCGTGCTGCAGATAGAGCGTGCGGTCGGCGACCGTGCCCTGATCATACGCGGCCGGATTGCCGTAGCGGTACAGCAGGTCTCCGCCCATACCGCTGTTGCCGCCGTGAGAAGTAGCCGCCTCCGCGGTGGTTGTACTGTGATCAATGACCCAAAACTCGTTGAATTCGCGGGCGCTGATGATCACCTGATTGGTCTTGGAGTTATAGCTGAGGGCGTTGGTGTGCAGCCAATCGGGCTTTTGGGAATAAGCGTAGTAGTTGGCATTGATGCGCTGCGGGCTGCCGCTTACCGAACCGTAGTTAGCCTTGCTGGCGTCGTAATCCTGCACCAGATGATCCCAGGCGTTCCATTGCCAGACTATCTTGTTAGTGTTCGGATTGACCTCTACGACCTGATCGGACCAGGTAGCGTTGGTCTTGGGATCGATGTTTTTGGGGTTGACGCCGGCGGCTATGGCCTCCGCTTTGGGGATTTTGACCCACGCCAGCATCATGATGTCGCCGTTGGGCATCATGATGGCGTCGTGATGCTGGTCGTGATCGGTCGTGTCGTAGGTGTAATTCCACTTCACGTTGCCGTTCCAATCGACCAGCTCGATACCGCCGCCGCGGCCACCCATCGAGAAATTATTGGCGCCTTGGTAGGTGCGCAAAAGTAAGCCGTTGCTCAGCAGTTTGGTGACCGCCCCCGCATAATTGTTGAGCTTCCATTCATGGACGACACGGCCGGAATTGTCGACCAGGAAGGCGCTTTTGTTGTTGAGCGGCGCCACCAATGTATAACCGGCTTGGGCCAACTTGGGGTCGTAGTGCGTGACCGGCGGCGTTCCGAGCGCGTCAGTAACGATGGCGGCGATTATCAGGCAGACCACGAGGGTCGACGCGAAGGTCAGCCAGCGTCCCCGGCGCGACAGCTTGATAAATCGAAGGCGCGAGCGTGATAAATGTCTACGTATAGGCATGAATTGTACCTATTATATCGCCGAACCTTAAATTTGTCTGAAGAAGTCGCTCTTGCAGCCGTTCATTTTTTGAAAATTGATACCTGCTCTCACCGACTCCAAGTCGCTTTTAAAGCGGTCTTCTATTTAAGGTTTCTAAAGTGTCAGCAGCAACTCAATCTGCCAAGCGCTTAATGAGTATCACGTTATCCTTGATAGTCGCTGGCGTGCCCGCGGGGCCGGTGGTTTGGCGTTCGGGAGAGCCAAGAGACTCTACGTGCCATTTGGCGGTGTCTAGCTCCAGGCTGTCAAAGGTTTCTCTGGCGGTGGGAAATGTATGGTCGCGGTGCTCGCTCCATGGTGGGGCCGCCGCGTGCTCCACGATGATCAATCTCCCGTCCGTTGCAACGGCCGCCGCTGCCTTTCGCAATACTTTTTGGCGCTGGAAATCCAGCGGCGACTGCAGGTATTGGGCCGACACCAGGTCGTATTTTCCGCTTGGAAAGCCGATTTCGAGGTCGTACCATTGAAAATCGATGCGGTCTTCCACGTTTCGTTCCGTGGCAAGCTGTTTGGCCCGACTGAGCGCCACGGTCGACATATCGGTGGCGATTACCCGCCAACCATGTTCGGCCAGCCAGACGGCGTCGCCGCCCTCACCGCAGCCGAGGTCGAGCACCGTGCCTGGCCGGAGCGGCCCGGCGGCCTCAACCAACGGCGCGTTGGCCCGCCCCGACCATATTCGCTCCTTTTTTTCGTACAATTGGTTCCAGAATGACTCGGCGCTGGTGTGTGAGTGATGACTCATGATGTTTCTCCATGACATTAAATGACTGTAATCGGTCTTTTTATTTTGGGCCGGTATCCTTATAACTGCAAATTTGTCGCATTTATCACATATACTGCGCCGTATCATCAACATCCCGACTCAGTTCCCTGTTTGCCCACTGCGCTTCCGTACCATTGCCAGCTCCAATGTCTAAAACGGTGGGATTCTCAAGTTCAGGAAGAGCTGCGTGCATAGCAGGTTTTTCGTAATATGCATGGAGGGGCGAATTGGTTGAGTCAGAAAGGTGTGTATCATATGCCCGCGCAGCTTCGTTATAGATTTCTGCGATAGGTCGCTCCGGGGTTGTCATGGTGTGGCAGTCCTTAAAGGTGCGCCTTTAGTGCCTTTAAAAATGAGCGGCTTGTAGTATTTACGAGGCTGGTCTAATAAATGCCGGCGAAAGCCGCAAAAAGGTCCGACCTATCTTTAGCGTCAGATGATTTGTGGGGATTTAATAAGAATTTAATATTTATTTAGTATTATTGCAGTGAAGATATGACTATGGCGAGGGCGGGTAAAAAGAGATGAGAGAAAGAATCGCGTCCATAGCTACGGCAATCATAGTAGCAATTGGCTTTATCTATCCTGTTACCGCGCACGCGGCCGGCACGTATAATATTACTTATATCAACAACGGCGTAAGTACTACCAGGGCCTATGCTGCTGGCAGTACCGTTACTCTGGATTCTCTTCCAGCCGGCGCTATCGCCTGGACCGACGATAATGACCCCGATGCGCCGAACGGGAAAATGGCCTATGTCAGCTACGATAACCGGCTAACTATTAGCCGAAATATGACGCTGACGGCAGATTACGGCAGCTATGCCGGTGGCGCGCCGGGTCCGCGGCTCATCCAATACCATCTGGAGCTCAAATATTACGAACCAAGTATTAGTGCCTTCATGGAATTCCAGCAGCAGTATAACAGCGTCACCGCGCCGGCCGGCTATTACATCCACTTACCCGACGAAAACTACTTTGACCCTATAGAATTTACTACGAACCCGCCAGTAACCCTGGACACCGCCCTTCATATTCACAAATGGGTGTATGACGCCAGTTACACAGGTGGTTCCGTCGCCGACCCAACGCTGCTTCACGACCCAAACAGTCTAATACTCGTTGACCCGAACAACTACAACCAGATTTATAACGTCATGGTTGATCCTTCTTACGACGTAGAGCCGCCGGGACCCGGCGTAAACCCTGTGGTACTGCCAAGCGCCTTGCCTAGAAATGCAGTGCAATTCACGGTGTCGCAAAGAGATCTGCCGGATGGCGGCGGCTTTACCGCCGATGGCAACAGCTATACCAAAACACCGGGCAACGATACCTCGCAAGATACCTATCTACAGCGGCCGGTCAATGGGCTGACATGGGAAAACGCTTTCAGCTCGAACCCGCCGACCACCACGTATGATCTGTTGCCGACGGTCAACGATATATCCGGCTATACCTGGAGCTGGATACGGGACGATACCGCGCCCACCATAAGCACGATCACCAGCACCGGCAACTCACTGACGATTACCGCTTCACACGCTTACATCCTTCAGTACACACCAACCACACCTCAGTTGGACCTCACTGTAACAGTTAACAGAAACACGGTGGTGTGGGATGGCCAGCCGCACACGGTAGCCGGCTACACCGTAAATGGCCTTGAGGCCGGCGACCGGCTAGTCTATAGCCCGTTGACCGGCGCTACGGACTCTGTAACCCAAACAGACGTTGGTTCATACCCGCTGAACCTGGCGCCAGAGGATTTTTACGTCGAGGATAGCGGTGGTAACGTGTTGCCGGATAAATACAATATCAGCGTGATCGGCGGCGGTTTGACTATTCTGCCAACCACCTCAGACGTTAACGTGAACCCCGGTGGCGGCAATGATTTAGGTTTAGGCGGCAACGAGAGTGTCAACGGTGCCGGCCTCAAAGCGCCTGATACTGGCGCTGGCCGTGAGCACGACTTGAGCATGGCAATACCGATTCTCATTAGCGCCGGCGCCGCTCTGATCATGGCCGGCTGCAGGTTGTTCAATCGGTCATAGCCTTCACGATTCTTAGTGTATTTATCGTGCGCCTGCCTGGGGCATAAGCGAGCTCAGACGGCGGGCGGCCGAAATAAGACATACGTCCGAACTAGAATCGCCACTCGGTGATAGTGATCACGGCAATTCGTTAGTCACAAGTTTTTTCTTGGATAAAGTTGTCAAAATAGAGCATTATGACGAAGGGTATGTCGCTTGGGTTTATGATTCTGGGGTCAACTCTCACTTGTCACGCGATCTGGCAGGATTAGTCCGAAAACCTCACGAGACTGTCGAGATCCTGACTCAGCACAATTGGTGAGCACGCTTTCAGTTGACGATGACCTTTCTTACCTGATCGATAGATATATTTTTTTTGAGAATCTCCGGGTCGCCATAATGCCGGCTGCGCCAAATTTTTCCATCTTTGATTTGACAGACGAGTACATATGGCCAAACGACGTTATTTTCTCTAGGTTCTATCTCGGCCAACTCAACAAATACCGTTTGCGTCCGTACGTTTACCGCTATGTTCCATATGTAAAACTGCCTGCCCTTAACTTTGTAAGCGTGTTCCAGTTCGGCATCTATAGTCTCTCCAGATAAAGCGGGAAAAATCTTATCGCCGCTGACCACCATGCTGATTTTCTTAAAGTCACCCCTGATGAGGCTTTTGCCCGCCTTAATGTCGCCTGTTTTCTCCGCTTCAAAAGAGGTGGTAACGATTCTTATTAATTCTTCGGCACCCATATTCATGGCCCCATAATAACAAACAGAGGTTTTTTCGTCTCTATTCCTGGCGCCCGCTAGTGGACGAGCTTCGCAATTTAAGCGTAGAGTGCAAAAGCGTCTTTACTCTTAATAAATGCGCTTTTAAGTAAGTTTTAAATCATTAAACTCCTTGATGGTGCTAGATAAAATCTCTTCATCAATTTCCTTTACTGTGTAGCCATGGTCTGTGGGGAGCGTAAATATTATAGAGTTATGATGACTAATTTTATCTCGAAGTAAAAAATCGTGAAGCGTTTTCGGTAATAAAGCATGCTTAATGCTATCCAGTTTACGAAATTCCCTTTCAAACACTACGGCGGTCTTTATTATTTCATCGAACCGACCGTCGCTGATTGCGCCAAGTTTTTTCGCGATAACGACTTCAAACACAATGCCGTACATCACTGCTTCCGCATGAAATAAATGCTTACTCTCTTCAAGATAGTTTGCCAGAGTATGCCCAAGACTTAATGCCTTATGTACGCTGTTAGTGTCGTTCCAATCTGGTAGAACAAATTTGGACTTTACTGTCATTGACCACATAGCTAACTCGATAAGCTCATTTGAGGCGGCCCCATTTAGTAAAATGTTTTCTACTTTCTCTCTCTTCGTAGCATTATTTGTAATGAGAGTATGTTTCCATACTTCAACTAATCCAAAATATATTTCTCTTTTAGGAAGTGATCCTAGCAAGCTAGAGTTTATCAGTATCCAAATTGGTGATTTAAATGAGCCAATTAAATTTTTATGTCCCGCATGATTTACCGCAACTTTACCAATTATTCCGTCAGTCATCGATATATAGTTCGTTGGAATTACAGCGTAGTCTATCCCGCGCATATACATTGATGCCGCGACTCCGACCAAGTCTCCGATCGAGCCGCCTCCGATAGCAATGATAAGAGATTTTCTAGTAAGGCCGAAACAAGCCATGGAATCTAAAACGGTCAGAAGTAGGTTTGTATTTTTTATGAAACTATTTATATGAAATGATGTCTCGCGGACTTCTTTTTTAAGCTTCTTGATGTTGTCTACGAATGCGCCGACATCTTTTATGCCTCGAACTCGTTGGTCAATAACCAAAAGTATGTGATCGTACTGCCTCAACAATGAGGCATCTAGTGGTGTGTCGAATAAAACTACCTGATTATGAGTGGCAGTAGGTATGTTAAGCGTATACTCTGTTGACATCTATTCTAGGCGGAATTTACTATGATCTCGCTGATCTCTTCGGGTAAGCAGTTTAATGTGTGTAAGTTTTTAATTTCAAACCAGTCTGGTGAATATGTACCTGAGTATGAGCTCTCAGTTAGTTCTGGCGACGATGACGACATGTGCAAATCCTTAAACTCGTCCTTCGCCCATCCTATATAAAAATACTCATCTTCGTACTTTAGGACAGCTCCATTGAAAGTAACTTCATCCGGGGCAATTTCTAGCTCTTCGTCAAGCTCTCGGTATAGGCCCTCTAGGGGTGTATTGTCTTTCTCGTCAAGCCCTCCCCCAGGAAAAGTAATATAGGGGTCTCGATCTGGTTTTATGCGTTGTATGCCTATTATTTTTGTTCCATTAGGGCTAAAGACAATTGCACGGCATCTTCGAGGCCTATTACCCCTCTCTGGGGTGAAGCCGAGTTCTGTTATTCTTTCGACTATCGTTGGGGGGGTGGGCATCTCGTAAACTCCTTCTCTATCTCTCACAAATGGTTAAACCTTTCGCAATATTGCTTACAGTTTGTTCTATCGGACCGGAATTATCAATACGAAGGTCGGCTAAATGACCGTATTCTAAGGCGCCGCGCTCTATTTTGGTAGTATCTTTGGCAGCTTGCGTGGCGATAGCTTTGTCCGCTTCGATACCTTCACCCCTTGATTCTTCGATAGTACGTCGTTGACGTGTTTCTTTATCGACCTCAAGCATAATAGATTGCCATCTCTCGCCCAAGAGAAGCTTTAATTCGGCGGCAAGATTGGGACTATGAAAACTCTCTAAGGTAATTCTCCGGAGGTGCCTGTTATTTGCAATAAATCTTACGATATTCATAGCAATTTCATGAGGATCTCCGTATTGTTCCCCAGTACCTTCGCGGACGATCTCGTTAAAATACCCAATTTTCAAGCGCGAAAACCCATAACGGTCCGTAAGCTCGTTAGCAACTGACCCCTTGCCTGATTCACTTAGGCCGCCGAGGCCCACAGCTAAGGGTTCTTGTGCAAGCAGAGGGGGTAGCTCAAGGTGCTCTATCTCTAAACTTCGTCTTAACGTGTTTTGTATGCTTACGGCAGGCCCGTTTACTAAAGCGCAATTGGCTCCAAATATCCCCCGATAATGATCAAGAGCCTCCCTTAGGTTAGTTTGATATTGATCGTAAAAGTCGTTTTGGTAGGGGCTGAAATTTGGATTGTGCGGACTGACTGTTCGTACCAGCTTCAAGTAATGGCTCATAAGTTTGAGCCAATCGTTATCTGATTCTAAAATA
>Ga0164242_10001723_pt1 | contig 25793 bp, 26 predicted proteins | sample OricomgcompostMG_FD_108783 | JGI IMG/M metagenome (GOLD analysis project Ga0164242, IMG submission 108783) | Miracle-Growth compost microbial communities from Emeryville, California, USA - Original compost - Miracle growth compost (MG) ...
AGCACCACCGGTGTTTCGTCCCACGGCTGCCGCATCATCCACAGTGCATGCTTCGATTCTCCAGTGCGCCATTGCTGGAAGGGATAACGGACCAGGAATGATGTGCAGAGCTGCACGGGCGCGGTGGGGTGACCAACTGCATATTTATATATTGCATGCTGGCAAGGGTAAGCACCAACCTGCATCCCGCTATGGATGCCGAGGAAGGCAACGTCTAACTTGACTGGACGTTCCCCCGCGCCTGCTGCGTTGCACAAGCGTGGATCATACACAAATTCAGGGTCTTCACAAGGCCAACGGACCTCCGCTGTATGACACCTTCAGGGGTGCTTGCCTGTTCTGAAGACACGATGCGGTGGAAAGAGGCGGTATACGAGAGGGGCGGCACACGAGAGAGATGGTATATCCAGGCCCCACTAGGTTGGCCATTGTCATATTGCTGGGTACGTCAAGAAAGCCGGTACTTTGCATGTCCATCCCAGCGGGGATCTCTTATCGAAGTTCCCCCAACATCAGTCATAACTATCATAATTACAGGCAACCATGCACGGGAAGAAAATACAGAGCAGATAGGATCACCTCCAAAAGCTGGCCTTCGCGGACCGCCGTAAGAGCGCCACGGCGGAGAATGACTCGGTCTAGCAGTTTCCGGTTGCGACAGTATCCTTCCCACTCATTTGGCATTAGACGTTTCCCTCCCTCGGCTGGCCCATGTCTCACCTACTCCTCAATAGGGTCGTACTTTAGGTACTTCACCTTGCCCGGGGGTGCGTGCTCCTTGACAGGATCATACTTTAGGTATTTCACCTTTCCCAGCAGGGCGCATTCCTCGACGGGGTCGTATTTAAACACGCGTAAGATTCTAACTTGGAATTGTCGATTAAGAGCAGTCTAATACCTAAACGCTCCTATAAAGAAGATAATATAAAAATATAGCTCTTCTTCTCAAGTCATAAGCATACCTTAATAAGTCAACTCAACTTACCTCTCTAATTTCTAAATCAGCTACAAGAAAGTATAAGTCAATTAGCTTCAAACCTCTACTAGCTAACTTCTAAGACTACTAACATATACTTTCAGGTCATTCTTTTTTCTATAACCTTCTTTGCCTTAGCTACCAATGGCATGAAAACTCTTAGGGTATCTGACCTTTCTCTAACCTAGCTTGATATTCGTTAGAGTAATCCTGAATAGATTGTAGAGGAAATCGAAGTGACGAAAAACTAAATGATTGTTACAACAAGAGCTCTCTTGGTGGAAATCGCCGCTGTAGTCGCCGCGATGTTTTTTAGCTGTATTGAAGGAGGCCCGGAAGCTATAGCCCGCCTAGAGGAGCTAAAGAATATAGCGGCATAGCTAGATTCTGAGTTAGCTCAATTTGAATAGTATTTCCAGGAGCGTGAGGGTTAAAACTGGTCACACTGCAATATTATGCAGTTGTAATAGTTAGATTACTGTTTGGAGAAATCAAGACACAGTCGGCGGAACATCTAGGAGAACATGCAAAGCTATTCATATAAAGACGGCGCCAAGTAATCGCAGGCTGACCAAGTGCGTAATGTTGGACTATCTGTCTCCTGATATGGTCGATCCTAGAAGATGGGACAAATTCTGGATAGAAAGTGGGGATTTGTGTGTCTTGGGAGTTTTGATGTATGAGTTCCTGGGTGGGGAGGCATCCTTGAGGATATACATGCTATTGCTAGACGCAAAGAATGATCATGAGGGTGGCTGTGACCCATCGGTCGTTAGCCAATTGACAAAGTGCCTGATTAAAAGGGTAAGTAATACCATCTTTATCCTCAAAGCCAGTATTCCGTATAGAACTGACATCAATTAAGCCTCTCGTCCGTAATGCCTATAAGGGGATACCTCCCGGCTGTGGGACGATGGGTGGCCTCAATACGCTCGGCCATGGCGCCAGAGTCGGCACGGAGCCGGCCTCGGCACCGCTGACCTCCACCGGTCCAGACCCACAGGTTGCCGGGGTGATTGTACGGGCCACGTGCTCGGAACTAATTCTTCTTCTCTTCTCTCCCTAGATTCACTATCCTTGTAGAGTAGGCAATAACTGTGTAGGGTAATACGCAGAGCGTGGCATAGAGGGATCATAGTGCGCTGCTGAAGCATCGGGTTCATACTGGCGGTGGGTGTGTTCTTCTACGGCCAATGATGTCTAGGAAACATATTCATGATGCCGTCCTTTTCTTCTAGTACCAGTCTATACTACCACATCCAACCAAGGCTAAAGTATCGTGTACAAGTGCATACAGCTGTGGCGGTATCAAGAGGGCTGTATCAACGGGGCTGACTTACCCCACCAATTCTGCCTCACGAGGCTACCACACTTCTTGGACTTCACCCATTTCTCTTCCGCGCAAATCTTACAGTTTAGCAGCTTTGAAGAATCGAAATAGCCATCCTCTATCATGGCCGAAGTGGTCGGTTTAGTCTCCGCCGGTTTCGGCTTGGCCTCTTTCTCGCTTCAGGTGTCAGACAAGCTTCGGGCGTTAAGGCGCATCAAGGACGTCGACGTGGAATTGCTCTCCGGGCGCCTTGAGGTGTTACAAAGAATGCTAGCTAGTCTGGAGCCCTTTGAAGAGCACCCTGCCGTCGGCACTATGATCAGACCTTTACATCAACTCTACAGCCTGGCTGAGAGTGAACTCGAAAAACTCCTAGCAAAGTTCCCGAGAGATATTGCCGATGGGAAGCGTCGGGTCAAGATGCTCAAACTCGCTCTCCGCAACCAAGTGGAGAAGAAGCTCCAGATCATAAGAGGCTACATCAATGAGCTGATATCAATGCTTGACTTGGTTGTGAGCATGTGCGTTCTCAGAGACACGAGTGTCAACAGTGGAGCCGCGGCGATGGCGCCGTCCCGCTAACAGGTCATCAGGCTATTGCTCGAGCCCAACCGACCCGGCTCCCAGGCCGTCCCCACCTCCGACGAACCAGCCCAACTCCAAGAAGTAGGCGGGATTTCCGACGCAGACAATGAAGCAACCCAAGAGGCCCAAGATCTAGATTCGAAGGATGCCCCATCTCTTCGGCCCAAGCGACCAGACGTGGAGAAGTCGGTTCATGTCTGTGGCAAAAGAAGCTGCGCGTGTTCCTGCCATCTGACCGGCACTGTGTCGAGGCGGTTCTGGAGTCTGGAGTATACCCCTCTCTCCGTCTTCCTAGCCAAACCTCGGACAGCACATTGCAACACAAGTCGACTTCGTCTCCAACTCCGAGTGGCGCTGTCCGGGTACGGAGTTCCAAGAGCTGTTATTTTTGGATTGGATCTCGTCTCGGGTACGGCGGGATGGTCGCTCCAACCAGTCCTCCAAACGCAAGTCATCGTGAATTATACATCACCGGGCTTTGAAACTCTCTGGCTCTGCAAGAATATGTTGATCAGCCTCGACGAAGCGACCCGAAGGCTCGTAAAACTGTTCAAGTCAGACTCCACTTTTAAGCACCATAGAGACCCGAGTGGGCGGAGCTATATCCAAGTACGTTTGCCTGCTTACGTAGCTAAGGTCGCGCCGGCCTTCTCTGACCACTTCTTAGCAACTCCTTTACAACGGGCCATGGAGGTGGGGACAAGATGACCAGTTCTCTCTTCTTGAACTATTTTGCAACGAGTTTGAAATGACTCTCGAGAATGAAGATCAAACGTAAGTCAAGACATGACAACTAAACAAGACTTATCCCTACCTAGCTCAACTATATGCGTTGCCTCCATGCCCCAGACTTGCTAACAATGAACGCAACAAAAGGTTTCTGGCGCGTTGTGCCGAATGGATCGGAGAAGGCGATCACATGTATCTTTTGCGCCAAATTCTGCATTTCGGCTTCGATCCTTCTGTGATCGATAGCCCGCTCGTCAAGAAATGGCCTCTGACGAGTTCTCCGAATTGGTTGTCAGAAGAGCGTACACAGGATCCATTCTTCATCGAGTACATAGCGTGTCTAGTCAAGGACAACCCCGGTGAGATGGAGTGATCCGAGTTTTAGAAGTAAGCTTTCAGAGTAAGAGACGCCCCGCTAACAAGGTGAGACAGGCTTTTCTGGATCAACGCCACTACAAAACGCTATCTTATCTGGTTCAGTTGAGACAGTTCGTGCTTGGATTGCTCGATCCCAGTCGGTGGACGAGGATATTAACTTCCTTGGCCAAACGCCTCTCCATCTCGCAGTGGGGCGCCCTTCGGTGTTCTGTTTGGTACTCGACTCGACCAAAAATATCGATGCTCCTGATATCTGGGGCACCACTCCTCTCATGTACGCTGCCGCGGCCGGAAACACCACGGCTGTTAGGCACCTAATACTGAAGAGAGCCCGCCCGCTTCTCCGCGAAGATAGGCCCGATGGCTGCAAAAGGTCATTCCTCGATTACGCAATCACCTACAGCCGGTGTGAATTGGTCCTCGAGGTCCTGGAATTGATAGGCGCCACGGATGGTGAGGTGGCACTTCAGGATCTTGCTCGTTGGGCGATTATGCGCCTGATATCCGTACCCCGTTACTCCCACATGGACGAAAGGAGCTTGCTCTTGCGAAAAATCATCTCCTTATGCCACGACGTCAACTTTACGTTCTATGACTCCCACCAAGGAGTCAAAAACAACAATCTAATGCACTACGCCAAAAACGTTGAGGAAGCCGAGGCATTGTTTGCTTCCGGGTTCACCGCGTGGAACCAAGCAAACAGCCAGGGAGAGATCGCTTTGCACACCCTTGCCCAGCTTACCAACCCGACTTTGATTAGATTTAGTATCGAGAACGGTGCCAATGTCAACCACATCTGCGAAGAAAAGCGCTCGCCTTTATTCAACCTCTTCTCGCAATTGGGTTCCAGCGACTGGGGTAGTACATGGAACATTGCGGACTCAATACTCGTGTGTGTCGATGCAGGGGCTGATGTCTTCTTGCGTGACGACTGCAGGTGCTGTTGTTCCCCCCTTGGTTGTGACATCTCCGCGGTCTTCCAGCTCAATCTGCAAAGGAGCAGTTGGGTTAGTGAATTCGTCAATACGGTCTGGATACTGGAGCTCGTGTCATTGGTTGAGGAGGTCCAAAGCATTGAGTCTGCCAGGAAGCTCATGCGCATATTTATTCGAAGACTCGAATTCGAGGCCGAGGAGACCGCCATAACCCATGTGTGCTGCCACAGAGGGTTAGGAATTGGAATGTGGTGTTTATCGCAGCAAACCAAATTACCAGAAGACGACATCGACGAGATTCTCATTGAGGAATCGGAATTTGTTGAAATCTTCGAAGAGAGGATACGGAGCCTTTGCTCCAGTCCTAGTCTTGAAGACCTACAGAGAACATGGATGCTCCAGTTCAAAGAGCATTATCAAATTCGTCTTGCAGCGGTCAAAGCCAATAAAGAAGAGCTTCGCCTAGGGAATCGTAAGGTACGTCCAGTAAACGAGCGGCAACCCACCGGTTTGTTTTCACCCCCCGACAGCGGTAAACTCATAAGTACATTTATGGTTTAGGGAAAGTCGTTCATAGTAGACTACGAAAAGGACGAATATGTGGGTCTAGTCGTTGATGTAAGTCGTTTGTCGAGGCCCTGCCCCCTCTCGTCTAAGATGGCGGGGTATGCCTGTTGGCTCCAGCACGAAGCATCAAGGGCCAGCACTTCCCCGTTTTACAATCTTCACAAACAAGGTTGGTATGAAAGAAGAATGGAATGGTTCATAAAGTTTATGGACGTTATGGAGGTCAGGGAGGAAGATATCGCAAAAGAAATAAGGCATAGTAGCATCACAGAGACCTACACTGAGAAACTCGATGCATCTATCGTGGCAGCGTTGTTTTTACGCTCGGTCAAGGCCACAAGGATGGGCAACACGGGAACGTAGGCCAAAACGATTGCGGTATACGGAAGCATCCCGATGAGGAGATAATAGATACAAGTTTATCCACAAGGGGAATAGGGGATACTACTATCTTATATCTGTGTGTCATTTAAGCTCAACGCGTAGCCATTGCTGGTTCCGTGACGATCGCGATGACCTACATCGGTACATCATTGCCCCAGTGCAGTGCGGTGTGCAAGTGGTAGAAAGAAGAAGTGTCCTAGAGGGCAACCTAATTACCAACACTCATGGGTAGCTATTAATACGTAGAGTAGTTAGGAGTGGGGATAGCCTCTGGGACTTCTTCTTTTCTCTGCTTGTCGTGTTTCACATTTGATGGCTTGCCGTGGACTTACAGCCCCTAAAGACCAGCCTTGGCCATGGTGGTTTGCAAAGCTGCCTCGACTCTCAACACCCCATGAGTCTCGCTGGGGTCGGTGTCTTGAAGGAGTTCCTATGCTTCTGGTCAGAGCCGCTGAGATTGCTCCATGGAAAGCCTTCAAATCAATATGAAGGAAGGAATGTTTGGGCCTGCTGAGTCGGCTGCAGTTGCAAATCTTGCTGTGGCAGCTCTCAGACCCAAGGACTAGATGAATTGGTCGAGCAGTGGTGTATCGTTCATATACTTGACAGTTGATGCTTTGACCACACAGCTAGGTTTGAGAGAAAATTGATTATCAAGTCTAAGACCAAGATGGCTGTCACTAGCAACAGCAAGGAATGAGAAGGCTTCTCGTTGCCAAGTAGGCCTGATTTATGGATCCGACACAGTATCTCGGACTAGTGTGTTTGGGTCCCTGACTCGTGTGGTCGCACGCACTCTGGCTCTGTTCGAGAAGATCAAGACGAGCATTTCTCGCTCCAAATAGGTCACGCTGTTTGGCACGTACATGAATTAAAAGTAGGGTCAATTGGTGATGGCACTCTTTGGATCAACTCCAACCCGAGAAGGCACATTTACCCCTGTTAGTAATAAGCATAGGAATAGGAATGTTGAGCGAGGCCTGCCACTGCTCTGAAGATCCTCATGCTAGAAATGGAAACATTACATTGGTGTCTGCGCCGGGTCTAGACCCGATCTGCTAAGTAGGGAAGGAGCCGCGTGCAATCCAGGTTTTGGCTCGGGAGCCAAATGAACCTGGTAGGTCAGTTTCGACCCGAAGAGTCAGCATGATTGGCTGGAAAAAGCTTGCTAAGCACGGGTATCCCGGCTGGTCCTGAAGGTAGCGGGTGGGGATCGGGCATGGGCCCTGAGTCGTTCCTGGTTTGCAACTAGAAAGCGAGGACTCTTGATTGCGATTAATCAAGTGATGGTTTAATCTGCACCGAGTAACCCGTACACCGCAGTGGCTTTGTCCGTATGCGAGTTGGTGGTGGTGCAGCAGTGACGACATGCAATCTGACATTGAAGGTACCCGATTCAGTCGGACCTTTCAGGTTTCTGCACGATTCCATCACTGCAACCAGCGTCGTGGGGCGTTCAAGCGTGCGGCCCTGTTTTCCTTCTTTGTTGCTTTTGCGTGGCAACAGGCCTCGTATTTTCCATTTTTGGTATGTAAGACATGTCTCGATCGCCACTAGCGCAGGTACTCACACCCAGCGGCCCACTGCTTGCGAATCGCTGGCGCTCTAGCCACCAAGCTTTTCGTCGTGCTTGCCTCTGCTTGGCCGGTTGTTGCTGCCGTGCGGTGGGACGGTGGAGCGAGGCCCGGTGACAGGCGGACCCCGCTCTGTTGCTCGTATTATGATGCAAGTTTTGGTGGTTTGTTGTGCACACCCACCACACCACACCCACACACGGGCAATGCCTGGTTTGCTGGTCAAGCTGGTGTGGCTGCCCTCCACTCCGACGTTGCGTGCTGGAGTGTACTTGCCCTTTGTATATGTCCGGCTTCTTGCCCACCTCCGTTCCTACCTTCCGGTCTCTCCGCCATTTCTCTCGGGACTTTGTACTTGCCCTCCTGTCGTTTCCACTTTGCTTCCCTCTCTCTCCGCCCGCAATCGTTTCCATTGCGTGCATTGCCGACACTCATACACTTGCATTTGAAGTCTAACCTGCTTGCTCTGCGAACCATCGTCATCTGCATCTGCATCTGCATCTATCTGATCTCTACGCTTGCTCCTTGGACGACCATCTGCCCGTCATGCATAAAACTGCAGGCCTAGTGGCCCTTGCTGCCACCTTCTCCTCGGCAATGGCCGCTTTCCAGGGCTTCAACTACGGCTCTACCTTTACCACTGGCGCTGTCAAGGCTGAGTCCGACTTCGAGGCCGAGTTCAAGGCCGCCCAGGCCCTGGCTGGCACCAACGGTGCCTTCAACAGCGCCCGCCTCTACACCACCGTGGTAAGTTTTACCTCTGCGGGCCTGGAGTTTAAACCTTGATGACTAACGACAGCCCGTCGACAGCAAGGGGGAACTTCCAACACCCCAATCTCGGCCATCCCGGCTGCTATCAAGACCAAGACAAGTCTGTTGCTTGGTCTCTGGGCTTCTGCGGGTGAAGCTGTCTTCGCCAATGAGCTGCAGGCCCTGAAGTCGGCCATCGACCAGTATGGAAGTGACTTTACGAGCCTCGTCGCCGGCATTTCCGTCGGTAGCGAGGATCTCTACCGTATCTCTCCTACCGGCATTCTCAACAAAGAGAACCCTGGCGCTGAGCCTTCCACTATCGCCGACTACATCAAGCAGGTCCGCGAAGCCATTGCCGGCACTAGTCTCAAGGGCGCCGCCATTGGTCATGTTGACACCTGGACCGTCTGGGTCAACGGCTCCAACCAGGCTGTGATTGATGCATGCGACTGGATCGGCGTTGATGCCTACCCCTACTTCCAGGACACCATGGCCAACTCCATCGAGAATAATAAGGGTCTCTTCTTCGATGCCTTCGACGCCACCAAGGCTGCTGCTGGCGGAAAGCCCGTCTGGGTTACCGAGACTGGCTACCCCGTCAGCGGTAAGACCGCCGGTCAGGCTGTCGCTTCTCCCGAAAACGCCGAGACATACTGGGACGAGGTCGGCTGCCCGCTGTTTGGGGAGACCAACGTGTGGTGGTACACTCTTCAGGACGCCGCTCCCGACACACCGAACCCGAGCTTCGGTGTCCTTGGCAACTCGCTGACCTCGGCTCCTCTCTACGACCTGTCCTGCAAGGATGCCGATCAATCGTATGTCTAGCCGCGCCAATTTCTTTCTTTTTGTTTCCTCTTGTTTCCTTGCGCAGCATGTCACTGACCGTTAGCAGCTCCACCAAATCTTCTGCCTCTCCAACTTCAACTGGCTCTAGCAACCCCCCCAGCTCCTCCGCCCTTGGCGGTGGCAGCCCTGGTGCCGGTGACGGCATCGCTAGCTCTCAGATCTCCCTCGAGACTTCGACCCTAACCGGGACTGCTTCCAACCCAACCGGAACTGGCGCCGGCTCCACCGGTGGCTCCACCGGCGGTTCTGGAAGTGGCTCTGGAAGTGGATCTGGTGGTGTCTCCAACAGCACCGCCAACCCGACCGGCAGCAGCCCGACGCCAACCGCCTCCCCAAGCACCACCCTCCCCAACGGTGCTGGCATCATCTCGGGATCCATCAGCGCCGCCTTCGCCGCCGTGATGGCCGCAGCTCTTGCTCTGTAAATTACATTGGTCCTTTCCATTATAGGCACGGCTGGCGTTTATTTGGGACGACGGCAGGGGCGAGGGTTTGGTTTCCTGCACAACGGGGGTATTTGTATTCGAAACCCCTGTCTGCGTAGGACAACCCTCCTTTTTGCATCCTTAGCACTTGTAGTGCATCACATATGGTATAGAACCGGTACATATTTTTGGCGGCCTGGGATGGATGGGAATGGATTACATAGGGCATGGCATCGAGGGCAGGATGTTCTTTTGGAATTAGTCATGGCTACGCTCTCGTTGCATCCGCCCGGAGTTTGATTCATGAGGTCCAGTGGAAACGGGAAGCCTCGGTATAGATTAAGGGTAACAACGAAGATTTTCGGATAATGCTCCAACTACCAACGTAGCCCGTAATGTTGAGGTCTCTGTTTGAACTGTGAGGTCGTCGAAAGTTACTTCGAGCTTTGTAGTCCTCCTTGCCTTGCTGGCCAAGTACTGTTTAGGACGACTCATAGGGACCCAATACCACATTTGAAGCAATGCGCCTTTTTTTTATTCCTGTGGTTCCTATTGGCATTTACCAAACGTTTATAATACAGGGAGCGATCTCGACATCGTGCCCCTCCCTCAAGCTTCTAGAAAGCTGGGTAGCTAAGATGGGAGTCTCCCGAGCAAGTGGTTGGTTGCTAAGACGGCTCACTCCTCCTCAGACGGGGCGTCCTCAGCAAAGCCGGGGTCGACATACGCCTCGCCATTCCCGACCTTCACGTCCTCCATTGCGGTCGTAGCTGCTTCCGCACCCGGATTCTCCTTCGCCTCCTCAGCCCCGGCTTCCCCGTCCTCCAACGCGGCGGCGGCAGCGGCTTGCTGCTGCTGCTGCTGCTCGCCCTTCTTCTTAAGACCGATGTTGATCAGCGGGGTGGTGTCGTTGAAGATGCGCAGCAGCATGGCGCTGCGGTCCTCCTTGGGCAGCATGAGGTTGAGGGACTGGAAGCTCTTCCACAGCGGCAGGGCCATGCGCTCGTCAAAGTCCGGGTCGGAGCCGTCGGGCTCGACGCGCAGGACGCAGCAGCCCATTCTGATGTCGCGGACGCGCTCGCCGATCTCGCCGAGCTCGGCCCACTGTCCGTCGGCGACCTTGGGGAACATCTCGACGAGGAGGCGCCGGAAGGTCTCCTTCTCGCGCAGCACCACGACGCGGTCCGGGCCAACGTAGGCCTGGAGGATGGGCAGCCCTTCGCACTGGATGCGCCACCGGCACACGTCGGCAGAGGGGGCGTCCTGCTTGACGAACATCTTGACGCCGCCGTGGATAAACTTGATACCGCGCCCTTCGTTGTGCACGAGGATGTCGCGGACGAGGGAGCTGGTGTAGTAGATGGACTTGGCCGGGTCGCCGGCGCCGTTGCGGACTAGATAGCGGTCGGTGGGGAAGCGCGGCGAGATCTGGTAGAACTTGGCGACGTCCTTGATCACGTCGTGGTCCGAGGGGAGGTATTTGAAGGGCTCTTCGTACGGGCCCATCTGTTTTCGTTTCCTCTCGGGTAGAGGCGTGCCGGGGTCTTGGGTCTGCGCTGGGGTCTGCGCTGGGGTCTGCACGTTCGAGGTCGCCGGCGAATCGTCAACGACGGGCTCGGGCACGACCTCGGGCGCAACCTCGGCCTCAGGCTTTAGGTCCTCCTTGACCTGGGCCTCATCTGTCGCGATGGGCGCTTGGGCTTCGCTCTTGTCCTCGACGGCGTCGACCTTTGGCCGTTTGGACTCCTCGCCCTCGACGTCGTTTTCCTCCCGCGGACGCTTGGACCCGGTCGCAGTGCTGGGGGCCTTCTTATCCTCTGGCTTGGCTTTGAAGTCGGTCTTCTTCTCCAAGACAGTGATGAAGAAGCCTCCCGTGTCCTGCATATGGGGGTACATCCTCATGCAGCGCTCAAGGGGAAGATCCGCGCACTCACCCTCCGTGGGCGGGAACATGGATTCTACCAGTCGCGACGGCACTACTCCGTTCTCAAAGCCGCTGATGTGGTCTAGGACCTCCCCCCAATTGTTCCATATACGGGTAGATTTGTCCATGACCTTCCACGTTTTGAGGCCGTCTTTCCTCTTCAGAAGGGGAAGTTCGGCGCTGCAATCGAGGATCTCGACATTTTCTGGCCCGCGACATCTATCGATAGCAGCGGCGACCACGGCTTCATTCTCAACCGGGTTCATGCTGCAGGTGGAATAAACCACTCTCCCGCCGACTTTAAGCATCTGCAGAGCGCGAACCAGGATCCGGACTTGTGTGAGATGCAGACCGAGAGCATTCGAAGGGTTCCAGTCTTTCCACATATTCACGTTCTTCCGGAGCGTCCCGTCTCCCGAGCAGGGAACGTCGGCAAGGATCCGGTCGAACTTGAGGAAAGAGTTTTTGCTCGGGTTATTGGGGTCTGGTATGCGGATTAGAGGATACATGGTGGCGTCGTGGTTGGTGACGATCATATTGGGGGAGGAGAGTCTCTTCAGCTGGTGGATGAGCATGTGGCTCCGCTTGTAGTCGCTGTCATTCGCGATCAGCATGCCCGTGGCCCTGCCGTCATCGCTCGGGTCCGCATCCAGTCTGGCAGCCTCGTCCTCCTCCACTTCAACATTGTCCTCCGTCGCATGACCGTTCTCCCCAGAAAACGCCTTCTGGACCGTGCGCATGCGGCCCTCCTCGCCGCGGTGGATCATCTCCAGAAGCTGCGCCGCCTTGCTTCCGGGGGCGGCGCAGAGGTCCAGGACAGTCATGCCCGGTCGGACGTCCATCAGCATGGGCGGGATCATGCTGACCACCTCCTGGCGGCTGATGTTGCCGACGCTCGTCTCGGATACGAGGAACTTCTGGAAGGCGGCGAACGGGGGGAACTTCCGGACGACGTTCTTTGGGGTGGTCATCCACCAGGCGAGGTTGTCGGGGTACCATGGCACGGCCTTGGGGGGGTCGACGAACTGGCCGTCGACGTGGGTGATCTTGGTAATCTCGGGGATGTACCTGGTCTGCAGAAGTCGCTTGACAGCAAGTGCGTGCCTATCGCATACATATTAGAGCGGAATAACGCGACATCACTAGCAAATAGTGCGCATACCCTTTTGAACCGCAGAACCTGAAGCTGTTGGGAAGCTCTCGCTTCAGCGCATCCCAAAACTCCTTCTTCTCCTCTTCGGGCAAGTCGAGCAAGGTGTTGTAGTATCGCTCGAGTTTCTCGTTGCCCTTGGGAATGTCGGCATAGGTCTGGTAAGGGTGCGATCCCCCGCCACCACGACGGTCATCTTTTCGGAAGCCTCCTCTGCCGCCACGGTTCTGAGAAGCGCAAGGTCAGCGCAATCTACCAGTATTCGGGTGATAGTGTGGACAAACCCTGGATTTACCACGTCCCATAATATCAATTGAGGCCTCTAAGCTCCGGGATCTGTCAAGAATGGGCCTCCGCATGCACTTTGAAAGTAGCAGCACACGATGACTCGAGAGGATTTTTTTTTGGACCAAATCTTTCCAAAGTATGTTCACCACAGCTTCTTCCCCTCCCCCACTTTTGGTCATTCAGATAGGCGCCGAGGATCAACCGGGCGGGCGGTGTGCAGTGACTAAAGCCACTCCCCTGATGACCCACTTCTCCCTTGGAGTATGAAAGTTGGCTCGGGGATCGAGAATCGCGTTTATATTGAGTACTTCACTCCTCGTTCTAATGTCACGTACAAAGATTACAATACATAGATATTACCCATCGAGTAATCCCACTGTCCAATGGACTATTCTATCCACGCCATGCCCGTTAATAGCGCTGACAGGAATTGCCACGCAATTCTCCGTCCAGCCATCTTCAATGCCGCTCGGATGGGGTGCATCTCCCCGAGTTATGCTATCAAGGTATTCTCTCAGCTCTTTGTAGTTTTCCTGCGTGCCCGGCAAGTCGCCTTTCGTGGCCACCACAAACCACGGCTTGGAGGCTATATGTAAGCCCGTCGGATTTGGGGGAGGAATCGGAGAATCCGCCATCAGCGACTCGGCTCCCCAGGACGCAGGGATGTCCGTGCCTGCCTCGGCGTTCCATTCGATTCTGGCATCTCTCTCCCGGTCATTCTCCTCCTCTTCTCGCATCTTGGCGTACAGCCCGACCTCGTTCCAGAGCGAATTCAGAGCCTTGACCGCATTTCCGGCACTCAGGTCGATGACGAAGGCGAGGACGCCGGCCCGCTCTACGTGGCGAAGGAACGCAATACCGAGGCCTCGATCTAAGTGGGCGCCCTCGATAAGGCCCGGGATATCGGCGATCGTGAACCTGGTTCTCCTCTCCAATTCCGTCTCCGCCTCCGAGAGGGAGGCATAGGGGTCATCAGATGCCGCAACGGGTTGGCGACGGTAGCTGGTGATTAGAGGGCGACCTTTATTGTTGTCTAGCACGACGGTGCCGATATTGGGCTGCAAGGTCGTGAACGCCCAGTGGCCGACCCGTGCCCGGCTGTTGCTCAGAGCTCGGATCAGTGTGCTTTTGCCAGCGTTCGGCAGGCCCACCAAGCCGACGTCGGCCAAGAGCTTGAGTTCGAGCTCAATCTCCATCGAAATGGCCCGTTCGCCTTTGGTCGCAAAAAGCGGCCTTGGGAACTCCCGGGAAACAAAGTGTGGGTTTCCAAACCCGCCAACGCCCCCGACAGCCAGGAGTATTGGTCGGACGGTCGGCTCGGAAAGATCTAGATGGATCGGAGCCGCGGGTTGCGCATACAGGCGCTCGCGGCGAGGCAAGCGCGGTGTTTGGATCCTCGCGGCCTCCGAGGAGGATACGCCTGGGTAGAGCAGCCATTTGTGTCGATCGGGGTCGTCGGCCGGTTCGCTGGCAGCATTTTGAGCAGCTTCTTCAGGCGTAGGCGGGATTTCGGCAGGCTTAGGCTTTTTACGCCGCCGGCTTGCGGCCAAGAGCGCTTCCTCAGCTTCGGGGTCGTCTCGACTCAGCTCCCTCACGACGGTGCCAACAGGCACAGTGATGATCACATCCTCCCCCTTTTGGCCGCCCTGAGAACTCCCTTGTCCGTGTTTTCCCTTCGCGGCGCGAATGAAGCGCCTTCGGGCGAGCTTGTGGAGTGAAGTTTCGCCATGTACGGCTTGGATGTAAAGATTCCCGCCGTGGCCGCCATCTCCGCCATTCGCGGGACCCTCGTCGACGTAAGCCTCGCGCAAGAAGGAAATGCAACCGTCGCCCCCGTTTCCCGCATATAGGGTCAACTTCGCCTTGTCGGCGAAATTAGGGATGGAGTAATCATCTGGCGCTGGGTTGAGCCTTACTTGGGGCTCGGCGGCTTCGATGTCGGCGCTGCTATATCGACGGCAGATAACTAGCAAGGGAAGTCGCCGGAGGTTCGCGTTTTGTCTAATAAAAAGAGGCGGATAAAGAAACGGCAAGAATTGACTCGCGCCAGGTGAGCATCGAGGAGGCATGTTTGAGCTGTGAAGTAATCCTCTTAAAAGCCCAGGAAGCAAAAGTTGCGACGGAGGTAGTAAAATTGGGAGCTACTGTAGGTAGGGTTTGATAAGATAAGATACGTCGAACTACACTAGTAACACACCCCCCTGGGGTGGGTAGCGTGACTGACCGACCAATAATGGCCGCGATTAGTCGAGCTTCGCACGAACTAGAATTACGTTGCACCTGTGCAACAGAATTGCCAAACATATCACTGTCCGGGGAGCTTATGTTCTACCTGCATAGGTATCCTCGGTCTCCTTTGGTTCGCGAAAGGATGCCAGGCCAATGGTTGGTCTTGGGCAGAGCTCTGGGACTGGAAGCTCGAGCCCAATCTGGGGCACGGCGTCGGAAGATACTCTCCGCCGATGATATTGACGACCTAACCTCGCTGCTACGAGTCAAACAGGGATTAGGTCCCATGCGCCAACGCGGAGTAGTCAACAGAAAAGACTGCACGGCGCCGTCCTGAATCGCTGTGCAGGGTCCGAGCCTTGGCCTGAACCGGGGGATGCGGTGGTCCCGCAAGGGGCCGTGGACGCAGCCATCGACACATCTTACCCCGTAGCCGGAGGCGGTGAGGGTTTCCTCGGTTGCTGGAACATGCACCCTCATCAGCCGCACAAGGGCGCCCTCGAGGTCGGCGTGGGTGGCGCGGTACTCCACGGCGGGTGCCGTCCTAGTTTCCGGGAGCTAAAGAACCAGTTCACGCAAGGCTGGGGCTGGGGGGCTGATGCCGACGCAGACGATGCCAAAGCTTGCAAAGTCATGCTGGGCGATTGCCACGGGTGATGCTATGATTGATTGCTTATGATTGCTTACTAGCCGTGGGTCGATCTCCAAGTGGAGGAAGGGTTCGATTTGGCCAGGGCCCAGGGGGTAAAAGCGGAGGGGAGCGGGGGCGCTATGCCCGTCCAGGCTTGCAGCTAAACCTGACGAGTGCAAGTGCGGTTATTCCGAGTGGGATGATGGAAAGTATGGAAAGCAGTGAACGTCTCCGGCCGGCCGGGGGACACATTGAACAAAGAAGGCGGAAAAGGGAGTCTCTATGAAAGTGGTTTTGTGCAACCGGCTGCAGCTATTATAACAAGTCCAGTCAGTACCCGTCAACCACTGCATTATCCGTACATGCTTCCATGTTGGCGGCAGAATTATTGCCCGATACTTGGAGTGTTTTGGTTTTGGGCGGTTGGGTTCGCGTGTCACTCTTCTGCAAGTCCTGTCTCCTCTCCTCCGCCCCCCTCCTTTTTCCTCCACAAAATTTATTTACTCTCTTTCCCCCCACCCCGGAATGTTTTTGTTAGTAGCAGGTGGCTCGCCTCATCTGGTTTAACGGTATTCCGGCTCGAGATCTAAGTGGTCCAAGCCGCGTCGGAGGCAATTGAGGTTAATTGGGCATCGGGGAGAGACCACTGTCCAAAGGGACCAAATCAATTCGGCGAGCCGTCGATTGGGCCGCTGCACGCTGCAAACCTACCTCGAGGGGTGGTCCCGCATTCGAGCCACGACACAAATTCCAGTCTAAACGTGGTTAAGCCGGGCTCGAATTGTGGGAAGCAGCCAACCCTCACGAGGACGACTCCCCCATCGTCTCCTCGCCATTCCCTTCCCCCCTCCCGTTGGGAATCTTTTGTCCTGCCTGCACCTCTCCGCCAAAGAGATCTTCTCTCCTACCCACTGCTCGTCCCTTACTCGACGGCGCCTGACTTGCTTTTCGACCGAACCTGCTGTTACGACATTCCCCCCTCCTCTCCCACTTTCTCCCCTTCGATACATCCCCCCTCGCCGCCCTTGCTCGTTCGCTGCTGGCCATCGAGGCGTTCACGACTTGCTGCATGAGACCAGCGGACTCGCATTACTGCCTTTTCTCCCTTTTCCCTCTCTTACCGCCAGCGCTGCTGTGCTCCAAAATCCGGCACTCTTGATAAGCCAGGTCAGTTAGTTTTGTCTCGACACTTCCCACTTCTCTTCTAGACTTCCTCTCTCCTCCTTTTCCCCCCTCCTTCCCTCACCCGACCCTTGCTTCCCCAACCTGGCACCACCTCGTGGTCCCCTCTCCCCCTCCCTATCTTCCCTCTGGGCAGGACCCTGAATGGGGTTTGGGGAAGAAATGCTCCATGTCGATGCCGTGCACTTCTCTGTATTATTACCTTCTATTCCCTCCTTTGACTACGTCGTCCTCCGTCGCTCCCCACCGTCAGCCTCCCGAACTAAACCATGTATACCAGCGACTACCCCTACAAGCCGCGAAAGTCGGTCATCAGGATGGACCCGGACTGTGCCATATGTCGGGCTCCGGCAACCCTAGCCTGTGACTGCGAGGCAAAGGGGCTGGAGACCGCCGTCCGTCAAGCCGAGGCTAGAATGATGCAGTCAATATACAACGATATACGGTAAGCCCGATCTGCCCTTAGCTCTCTCCCCTTACCAGGCGGCCAAGGGCTTCCCGCCTCTAATTGACATTCCTTTGCTAACCTCGTCCCTAGTACTTGGGTGCGAGCACATGCTCAAGACTACATCCTGGAGTATTTCCGTTTGCTCACGGAGAGACGAAAAACAGCACATACGTCTCACCTGGACCGCATCACGGCCCACGCTTACCATTACTACCACGCACCCCCGCACCCTAACGAGATTGCCGCCGCCCAGGCCCAGCTGAAGCGTGGTATCGACGAGGACTGGCAAGCCTCGGTCCAACGGTACCCCGAGGTGCTCGAGTACTTTTACAGTCTCGTCGAACTAACCCTCCCCGACGACGACGAGGCCGCCGTCAAGGACCCGCCCCTCAGCGCCCTCAGCGGCTCGAGGAAGGCTGGACGCCGCGGTGTCGGCGCCCCGACCGTCGTGAGCGGCCCGAGTCTCCACGAGAGGGAGTCCCTAGCGCGTGGACGGACGCCGCCCCCGCTAGAGCCGCCAAGGGAGAGAAGGACGCCAGGTCCGCGGGACCGGAGGAGCCACACGAGCCACGCAGGGGGCCACGGTTACAGGCCGCCGCCAACCCCGGCGCCGGCATCTTATTACATCCCGACACCGCCCTATTAGCAACGAAGTGCCAGCCGACATCGGTCTCGTAACCGCGATTCACGGACCCCTCGTCACGGCTGAGAGTTCGGCGCTCTACTCGCCTCTTTTTACGTTCTCCTTTGTTCAAACTGCGAGTAATGACGATGTTCAACGAGATCATGACCAGTGCATGAGAGCGGTTTATTTATTTATTTTTGCTTCTACTTGGATCCTGGGGCTAAACACGCATTGCATAGCGCAGGCTGTGGCATTTTCTCTTAGAAGGGGAGGGGTGCTTTTATTTCTCATACCTGCCTACCACTCAACATATTTATTGCCCATCCTAACTCTTCACCCCCCTCACTGATTTACGGACACTCATGAGGCGGCGTGGTCGAAAGGAGAGGGACAGACGGACACCCGGATTTTTGTTTAACTTGGATGGATTTTACGTGCTGGTATTCTAAACCTGAGCGGAGTTTGGAAAACGGTTTCACTACGAGTTTGTTGGGCATTTGGGGTTCTAGTTTTTTATTCCGCCTCTTGTGGCAAAGGAGGATCGAGGGGTCATTTTTTTGGCAACACTCCCGGGAAGGACCACCAGACATAACGAGATAATGGAGATTGAAAACGCAGGGCGAGGGAGCTTGGAGGAAGGCTCTGTGGACATAGTATGTATATGCCATAGGAATGATGCCAACGACAGATACCCACCCAGATCAAAAGTGCCCCCTGAAAGTGAGTACTGAAGGCAGTTGATACTCCGTACCGAGCTACCTGTCAACCGGTTATGACCCACCGCTACGAAATAATTCATCGTGTTCACGCTCACCAGTCTCCCTCGCTCTACGCATCTCCAATACTTGGCCTGCATGACATGTCCATCCGCAGCCTTGCCCACCAGTCCTTGTTAACGTGTTTGCTGGCAATGGGGGAAGCTAGGCAGTGAACGACTGGCGCAACAACAGCACCACCATCATCGGCGCACCAAATGCATTGCCGGCCGGTGATCTCCGTGCGGCGATTCGAGAACTAGAAATCGGGCACACGTTGGGCATGATGCTCATGTCAACAAGGTGGTCTCATCATCGGCGCGCAACAGACGACTAGAGACGCGCGTGTGATTGGGTTCGGGGAATATGCACGCAAGGCAGGACGAAAGTAGACTCGGGTATGCAGAGCTAGGATGGGGGCCGCTGTCTCGTTTATTGAGAACCAGCCAAAAGGAAACTACAAAAATGCAGTCAAAACGTAGCTAATGATGCAGGTTTTTAATATTAAAGAAAAGAGGGAAATCAGCTCGTAGGTAATAACGAGCTCCTCGCTGATAGAGCAACTATCCGAAGACCTTTTTGGTATGCAGTAGTCCTGGTGAGATGAGTTTGACTTCCCTAGTATGTCAACGACCATACCTATCGATGTGGCAGGCGACTAGACCTTATTTATGCCTTAACTCCCTCCTTCTCGGCGATAGAGGTCTCCTTAAGATCAGTGGTCACTTCGGCCACAGCCTTGTCCTCGCTCTTCTTGGTGCCATTGGTGGCGGTGGCAGCACCAGACCCCTCGGCAGCTTCTGCGGCCTCGAGACGTTCAATCTCCTTCTTGGCCTTCTCAATGTTCTAAAAAAAAAGGGGGGGTTAGATTCATTTTCGAAAGTAAGGGCAGGCAGTTAAGGAGCTCTCGACTTACCCGCTTGGTCTGCTCGGGCTGGTCGGCCTTCCAGTGCTCCAGCTTGGCGTTGATCTTCTCGATCACATTAGGCACATCTGGCGCGCCCATGGGTGGGTCGATGCCCACAAAGGCGCAATCCTCAATCACGGACGGCGGGCAGTTGAAGTGTTTGGAAGGTGCTTCGGTAGCAGTTCCCGTCTTCTTGCCCTTCTTCCCCTTCTTCACAGCCGGCAAGTACTCGTCCTCGCGGTCCTCTTTCCGGGCAAGCTTAACACCCTTGATGCCAGCACCGTCAACCTTCCGTTGCGCCTCAGCGTTCAGGCCCTTGCTGGCCAGGAGGGGAGACTTCTCGGTCTTAGCTTGGCTTGACGGGTCGAAGAAGTGCAACAGACTGTGAGCCCGGCGGATCTCCTCGAGGTACGCAGGGTCGCTAGCTTCGGCGAGCAGGGCCTGAGCACGCTCCATCTTCCGTTCCTTGGCAATGCGATCCCGGTCGGCCTGGTGCCTCTCCCGAGCACGCTGACGGGCCTCGCGCTCATATTGGTCAAAGGCCTTCTTTTGGCTATAATATTCATCCTTCAGTTTCCGAATGGCCTGGAACTTGACCTGCTGCTCGGCTTGGAGCTTCGAGCGCTCGTCGCGGAGGCTGTTTATGTTCTTGTAGACCTCATCCTGCTCGGCCTTGATGGCATCAAGCTCCCCCTGGATTTTGGAGTACTGCTCGCTCAGCGCCTTGGCCTCGGGGTCGTCCATGCTGTCCTTGATGGCCTTGATCTTGGCGCGCAGCTCGTCGATCTGCTTCTGGGAGTCGTCGAACTGGGCAAAGTTCTTGCGCAGCTTGCGGAGGCTCGAGATCTCCGCGAGGGCCTTCTTCTCGTCGACAAGCTTCATCATGCCGCCATTGACCTGGCGGTCGAGCCTGTCGATCTCCTTGTCGACCTCATCGGTATTCTTGAAGGAGACTTTGCCCCGGGCGGCCTTCTGCTCAGTGATACGGCTGCGGACCTGCTCATCGAGCCGCTTGATCTGGTCTAGCTTGGCGCCACGGGAGGTCTTGCCGCCGGCCTGCTTCTGCCGGATCTCGTTTGCTTGAGCGATCAGGTCCTGTCGGCGCTTCTGGGTTGGGTTTGGCGCATCCTTGTTCTTGTTCGGCTGGGCAATTTCAATTTTGGCCTTGATAGCATTCTGCGGTCAAGCCTGTCAGCCTGCGTGTCAAATCTTGCGGGTACGGGTATGGGGACAGGGACAGGGACAGGGACGGGAGGGGATGTGCATCTCGGAGAGGCACAGCTGGAGATGCACCGAAGCGGGGGACGGCCGGCGAGGTGTAAAGGGACATATTTACTCACGTATTTAGCCATAGCTTCCTTGTACTCTTTCTCGGCCTTGGCCAGTTCCTCATTGAAGAGGTCTTGGTTGGGCTTCAGAGGCTTGACCGTTGCGGGAGCAGCAGTCCCAACCTCGGCAGCAGGAGCAGCATCGGGGGCAGTAGTAGTTTCGGCCATGATAGCGAGTAACCGTAGATGGAGCACGCGACGACGGAAAAGCCCTGAGGCAAGAGGATCTGACTTGGATAGTGCTACTCAGGTGAGCCTACAAGTGTTGATGTGAGTCGGAGGAGTTCAATTGGAGTAAGTTCGGCGAACGCTCCTCGAGCAAGAAATTCAACCTTTGTTGGAATTCAACCTTTTTTGATGCGTGTCCATGTGTGGCCTTTGGGGTGATTAACAGTCCGTGCGTTACCCGCATCCTTACATAATTTGAGTATGGGTGAGGAGGTGGGGCCTTTGATAGGTGAACCCCCTGCACCCTCCAAAACGCCCGCGACCTTCTGGAATATTTTTTTTGACGAGGCTGAAAGTACAAGGGCGCTTTTGCATTGACAACATCTCTTCTTTCAACGCTTTCTGCTCTCGCGCCTCCACCCACCTTTCAACGCCACGCAAACATGGAAGACGATTCAAAGCTTGGAATGTGGTCGAAGGAGGTCACAAGGCTCTGGAGGGCATGGAGAACAGTGCATGAGATGGTACAAGACCGGGTACGCGATCGCCCCTCCACCACAAACACCATCAGTTGGCCACTTGCGTTTTAGGCCGGGGGACAATCCCCCCTCGCTCTATAGCCATCTGAGCTCTAAGATTACTTGCTGACTTTGCGACAATCTAGGGTTACGAGCTAGCCGAGGACGAGGTCAAGATATCGCTCGACCGGTTCAGATTAGAGTACACCAACGCTGACGGGAGCCCAAAGTGAGTCGTTCCCTACGCGCCCCGCCGGAGGCGCATGGCACTGTTCTATCAACTGGCCCTTAAATCTGACCCTCCGTTTTCTCGCGACACTCAGTCGAGCGAAGATGCAGTTCTCTGCGCGCCCAAGCGAAACCATGATCAAGAAATTCACCCTACCTGCGACGCCGAGCAACCCCCACCCTGCTCCAGACTGTGGCACGATCTGGGTCGAGTTCGTGGCCGACAAGGGCTCTATCGGAGTCGGACAGATGAAGAAGTTTGTCCAGCACTGCTCCGCGAACGAGTTCAAGGCCGGCATCATGGTCACATGTTCCGCGCTCAGCGCCCAGGCGCGAAAGGTCGTCCAGGCCATGCAGGCGTACACCCAGACCGAGTGCTTCCTGGAGGAGGACCTGCTGGTCAACATCACCCATCACGAGCTTGTCCCGAAGCACATCCTGCTGAGCAGGGAGGAGAAGATCGCCCTGCTGAAGCGGTACCATCTGAAGGAGACCCAGCTTCCGCGAATCCTGCAGAAGGACCCTATCGCCAGATATCTCGGACTCAAGCGGGGGCAGGTGGTGAAGATTATCCGGAACAGCGAAACGGCCGGCCGGTATGCGAGCTACAGACTCTGTGTCTAGGGCGGAGGGGAGACCGATGGGGATCGCTGGGCGGTTTATCCGCATTGCTGCTTTCTAACTCATGGTGTCTATGTTGCCGGGGCGTTGTATATCAGTGCGGAAGGACGCTGCTTTTTCTCGGCGTTTATGGAGCATGACAGGTTGTAAGGTTATCGCCCAAACATGCAAAACGAATGAAATCGTGGGATGGATCATATTAAACACCGTTGGGCAGTATCAAGGTCCCAATCGCCACGGGGATAGTACTGTGCTGGATCTTAATTGATGTGGCGAGTTTGGTACTCCTACAAAATCTGTGCCTCCCGTTGATTGAGATACGATTACATTACACCATGGACCGCAACCATGTCGCATCTAGTCTATTATCTTCTCGCAATCCGCGATTTGAGGTTGTTACAAGCTCGGGTCCGGAACGCCAAAGAGCCGGATTATTTCAGTCTCGCAGAATAAAATAACAATACTTGGGAGGGTATATTCCAGCAAAACGCCTACCATATCAAGCACGCAAGCAAAAAGGGGTGGGTTTAGAAGAAGTGCTTCAGGAAAGAAGCTTGAGGATATCGGCCATCCTCGTCTCCTTCGTCTTCTTGGCGTTGCCTTGCTTCTCTTGGAAGGCTTTGGTGACGAGTTGCCTCTTCTCCGCCTGGATGGCGAGAACCTGCTCCTCGACAGTATTCTCCATAACCAATCGCCAGACGGTGGTCGGCCTCGTCTGGCCTAGGCGATGGACTCGATCGACGGCTTGATCCTCAATCGCGGGGGCCCACCCTAAACGACCGTTAGACATTGATACAAACGGCATGGGGGACACACAAGATTAGATAGTTAGCACTTACAGCTATCAGCTAGGATGACCGTATCTGCCGAAACCAGGTTCAATCCCACGCTGCAAACACTCAGGCTAGCCAGCATGATGCGCGTGTGCGGGTCGTTATCAAGAGCATGAATTGCAGCATCGCGTCGCTGGGGATTCATGCCCCCGTCGATCCTGGTGTACTGGTACTCAGCGTCATCCAGCTGATTCTGGATGACATTTAGGAACGAAGTCCACTGCGAGAAAATCACGACCTTGGAGCCCTTCTTCTTCAATGTTGCCTGCAAGATCTTCAAGAGAGCCTCAGTCTTGGAGCTCTTCGTCTCCCCGTCATACGACGGTTCTTCTTCCGCCAAGGAGCCTTCCGGCGAAAGCTCGATCAGTTTGTCTTCGTCCAGCTCGGCGCGGCACATTGGACACTTGTGCTGCACCTCAACGACCTTGGTGATGCAGCTTCTGCAGAATACGTGCTTGCAATGGGTGATCACTGGGTCGTTCAGCGTGTCGATGCAGACGGGGCATTCTTCCTGACTTTCGACGACGAGGCGAAGAGCCTCTTGTAGCAGCGCCTTGTTTTTATCTGTCAGAGCTACCACGCCCTGCTCATCAAGAAACTTGAGGAGCACTTCAACACGCTTTCTGCACAGCGTCCAATGGCAGCAGCTAGAAGTTGTTAGCTTATCGATGCTCGGCTTCAATCAAAGAACGCTATTGCTTACATCTGACGGAGCCGAAGGAGTCTCTCGAGGACACTTTGGAACATCTCTCCAGGAGCGTTCTTAGCCCTGTTTTGGAACGCTTTCAAGGCACCTTGAGCCTCAGAGCTTGGCAGGAGTTAGATCTAGGAGCTCAGGGCGGAGAAAGATGAGTACTACTTACAGAAGAGCATCGTATTTGTTCTTCTCGTCAGACCGGAACGTAATCCGGTGGATGTATTCGGTCTTAGGCGGCAGCTTGAGGTCCACGAACTTCATGTCCTTCTTTCGTCGGAGGCATAGATCTTGCATGACGGCCTGGAGTAACTTCTCTGCACGAGGCTGGCCCACAGCCAGAGGTCGAGCGATCACGCTATTGAAGATCTGGGGCAGTTGGATTCCACCGGATATGCGAAGGAAGACGAGCAGTGAGTGCAAATCCTTGATGTTGTTGATGCTATATCCATCGAGTCAAGGTCAGTTGGGGCTATAAATCGCGGGATTCAGGGGTGTAGGAACTGACATTGGAGTCCCCGTCAAAACCCATCGAGATTGCGCTTGCAAGGCGCAGGCTGCTACAGCCACCTTTGTCTTCGCATTGCGGATGGTGTGGCCCTCATCAAGAACGACGCGTCGCCACTTCACTTTGAAGAGAGGGCCAAGGTTGGCCTCGCTGGTCAGAGTTCCGTAGCTGGTAATGACCACGTCGAATTTAGGCAAGCTCTCTGCAGCCGCTTGCCTCGCGTTTCCGTGATAGATGAGAACACGCGGAGCATGCTTCTCGTGCACATGGCGCTGGATCTGCTGTTCCCAATTGCTCATGACGCTGACAGGGGCGACGATCAAAGTGCTACCAGAGCCCCCCGTGAGAATCAAGCTGATTACTTGTAGTGTCTTGCCTAGACCCATGTCATCGGCTAATATGCCACCAGAGAGAAGTTTAGGCAGGTCCTTCTGGGCAAAGCCGGAAACCAGGTTGGAATACCGGCCTTTAGCATCACGCCTCCAGAGTTGGACAGGTTCCAAGGAGCCAGGAGCTGGGAACTGGGGGTTCTCCTTGGACTTAAGCCAGGCAAGACCCTATATCACAGTTAGTTTAAACAAACGATCTTCAAAATCGCCGGCGGCTGAGTGAGTCTTGAGGCTAACCTGCAGCTGGTATGGAAGCAACGTGGCGCGAAGCGAGGCGGGCTGGGTAGCCATGGGCATTTTAGAGAGTTGCTCTTCGTCCACGGCCAACGTCTTGATCATATCATCGGCTGTCCTGAATTGCACCGCCTGGCTTGCCTGCATCAGTTCCTCCCAGGAAAGCTCGGGTTCGCTTGAGTTGACTTCGGCTCCGAGACCACCAGTAGCTCGATCGTTAGTCAAGGACATTGCTTGTCGTGACATCTGTTGTCGAGCTGCTTGTTGGCGGGAAATCTCTTGCCGTCGAGCCTCCACGTCCGCTCTCGCTCTCGAACCCGTCATTTGACTTGCGGTAATAAGAAAGTCATCTTTCAGCTGCCTCTCTAGGGTCAACCGCTCAACTTTGTCGCTTGGACCATAGAGTCCGAGGCGGATAGGAACATCGTATTCCCCTTTCTCCGCGGCAAGTTCTGCTTCGATGAGGATCTTATTGCTATCCTACAGAACGTCAGGATCAAGTTTCCTATGGGACACATATGCACTTACCATGTAGGGGGCAAGTCTCTGAGCAAGGGTTCTCGGAAGGTGCCCGATCTGCACTCCCAACACGTTGTTGACCTGGATGGCGTTACGGTCATACTACAGCACGCGTATTAGCCTCATCTGTCC
>Ga0164242_10001724_pt1 | contig 25791 bp, 31 predicted proteins | sample OricomgcompostMG_FD_108783 | JGI IMG/M metagenome (GOLD analysis project Ga0164242, IMG submission 108783) | Miracle-Growth compost microbial communities from Emeryville, California, USA - Original compost - Miracle growth compost (MG) ...
CTCTCGTGGATGTATACCTCCAGCTTGAACATTTCCGGATCGAACTTGCTCTGTCGTGACTGACTAGCGGCGAATGAGAATAAGTGGAAAAGAGAGACCAGTTCCGCCGCGGGAGTCGAGAAGGTATCGTGAGGGGAAGGCGATGTTTGGTCTGGTATTCCGGTCCATGCTCAACACTGGTTGGTCTGGGCTCTAGAGGCTTGGGCCGCTACTACGGTAGTTCGCCCCGGCGCCCACTTGCGGTCTGGGCTGGCGACATGGTTCCACTGAGCAGCGAGCAACTATTTTAGTACCTGTTGAAACTCCTCCAGATCAATTATGCATCCAAGGCCGCTAACCAGAAGAGAAGAGAGAGCAACCAAGGACTCTACAGTTTCCTTATGACTTCCCATTAAAACCGCGCATAGGTGTCAACAGGGTTGAATCAGTAAGTTTTTGTAGGCAAGTTTAACCATCTAATCGCCCGGCAGGCTCTCCACTGACTAGCAATAGGACAGGTAGCTCGCTTCACACGCTCCGCCTCCTGGCGAACCTTACCCGCTCCGTCAATCTAGGCCGAAGTTTGCCCCCCGGTTGGCATCACAAGCAGATTGATGGGATTTCCGCCGATCTCCTTGAGGTCACGATGCACTGTGATTTTCTCGCTCTGGATGTACACACTAGGGGACGCTTTCTCCGTCACGAATGTCACATGCCGCCAGTGCAAGCCCGGGAGCACTAGGTTGTGGTTGAGGTAGTACTCACTCTCGACAATAGCGGACAGGTTGCGAACTTCGCCCTTCCACTCGACAGCCATAACTGACTTGATTACCCCGGGCCCCGAAGGAATGAATGTCTCAACCAAGTCCTGCACAGCCATTTTTCCCCGGCGAAGGCTTGCTCGAGGAAGTCCCGGGTGGTGAAGCAGCCATTTAGGCCGGCCTCTCTATCGAAGGAGATGTTGTGGAAGCTAGAGAACGCAGCACCGCTGCTAAACCGATATGTGCGCTGGTACTTGTAGCCATCTAGGGGGTATGTCAGAGCAGGACTAGACAGGGGCCTGGTAACGTACCGAGCAGCGTAGAGGGCTTGAAAGGATCAGTAGCACCCTCCTTATACTCTGCATAGGAGGGGTAGCCAACAATGGCATGCCCAGCAAGGATCTCAGGGTCAAAGTTGAGATTGTGGTTCAGCTGTGTGGTAAGAAGCCCCTCATTGGCCTTCCCGATGCCTAAGCCGTCATACTTCCTGTCATTGATGATGAACGTGGTAGTGTACTTGACCTCGTTGAACAGTGACTTGTCGAACTCCATGTTGCTCGGATAATATTGTGATGGGGAAGATGAAATTGCTGCAGTGGAATCAGGTTTGGCGAGGTGTTGTAGTGCCTGGTCTTCCTGCCAGAGTAGATATTGGACGATCTAGATGGTAAATATAAATATCCGCTAGATCTTAGCTCCGGTAGTCCGCTCGGTGTATTCTTGGGGTAGTCCTTCCGCGTCCTCTCCGTCGTCGCCTTGTCCGTGCTCCCGTCACCTCATTCACGGCCGTGTCTCACAAACCAGCGAACCCGTAGATGTAGGACACGATCGTATGGTTATTCCACCCAGACTTGCGCTTCTCCGGGGTTTCTCGACTAGATGAAACCTGGATGATAACAAATCAAGATTCTTTCCCCCGTCTAAAGGGCACATGAAGGTCGGCACCATTCGGTCCCGCCAACACACGCAGTTTCAACTATAGCAGTTTCGGCCGTACCAAATTTTAGGGTCATTCTGGACGGATACGATTTAACGTCAAAAGCTATCTAGGTTGCTAACCTACAGCGGGGGGTTTGCTAGACGGTGGTAGCCGTCTTCACATGTTGGTAGCTCAAAGCGCCAACGTCCGACTTTAACGGGGAAATAGCTAGTCGCTCAAGCTGGTGTGAACTTTCCATAGAACAAGGGACCAATCTGGACAGCCGCTAGCCTGCCCTAGCTCTTCCGTCCAAATCTTGGGTAAATCCAAATCTTCGACATGATACATCGCACTTCATAGTCAACGCTCAATCGTGGCACAGGAGAGAGCTGTTAGTGTATTTGTAATGCTTGCTTGCTTAATGACAGGCGTAACCGAAATGATAGTACTTCCACTGAAAGACAGGTGATCAGGAGTTTACAGACTGGTAGTTACAATTGTACAGGTGCTACGCCCCGAAGTAACGTTGTCGTGTCATGCACTTGAGCTGCTTCTCTCATCTACCTAGGTACCTAGGTACTTACCAGATAAGTATCCGTACGCGGATGCACTCTTCGTTGGGTGGGTACCTAGATACAGCGTCACAAATCGTTGCGTCAGAAACTAAAGTTTAACTGATCCAACAGCTGTTGATCGATGCAACAAAAAGCACCGCTAATCGCGCAAATTCTCGGACTGATCTCAACAAGAGCGAGTGGATACGGGATTCCGGAATTTCTAACCCATTAGCCCTCCTTCGTCCATCCCACCGCTCCTCGTTATGTTGCGGGACGATGAGAGTAAAATGGACAGCAAGGACGGTCGTTCGGCGGCTCCACACGATGGGCAAACTCAGGAACGAGAAGAGACCTACACAACGCTTAGCCCATCCCAAAAAAGATGCATGATCAGCATGGCTACCATTGGGGCCTGTTTCTCCCCTCTAGTTAGCAATATGTATTACCCGGCACTGAATACCCTTGCCGATGATCTCAGCGTCGACAACACCCTGATCAACCTCACACTGACTTCCTACATGGTGCGTTCCTTGCTAGTGTCGTGCGTACCATACTCACTTCTCTGACACACATTTCCATCATTGGTCTATAGGTTGTGCAAGCCTTGGCGCCCATCGTCATTGGCCCGTTCTCTGATACCTCCGGGAGACGGCCGGCATATTGTATCTGTTTCGCCCTCTTCATCGCCGCAAACGTCGGTCTCGCCGTTCAGAGTAACTACATTGCCCTCCTCGTACTCCGATGACTCCCGAGCGGAGGAAGTTCCGCCACCGGTGCCCTTGCAAACGCAGTCATTGCCGATATTACAACGAACTCGGAGAGAGGGGCTGCCATAGGATACACCTTTGTAGGTACGCTTGGTTGATTGGTAGGTGACTTATCCTGAACGGCTGCTAATTGCAACGGCTTAGGTGCCTTCATAGGGCAATCTCTGGGGCCCCTTCTCGGCGGCGCCTTGTCCCAGTTTGCAACCTGGAGATGGATATTCGGGTTTCTTGCCATATTTGCCTCGGTATTCTTTCTTCCTTTCGCCCTCTTCGTCCCAGAAACCTGCAGAGCCATAGTTGGACGCTCACCAAAACCGAGCTGGTTCGCCGTCCGCGTTCTTCGAACACCAAAACGCAATATTTTAGCGTCATCAGCCGAGTTCAGAACAACAGGGCCGAGACGGTTCCAACTTCCCAACCCATTAATATCCCTACGGCTCTGTAAGGAGCGAGGAAGCGGGATCATTCTGCTCTCCGGTGGTCTCATCTTCGCTGCGCAGGCTGTGGCGGCTTCCGCCCTACCTTCCCAACTCGCTGCCAAATTCGACTTTGATGACTTCCATATTGGCCTTTCGTGTATTCCGATGGGGATGGGAAGCGTCGTTGCTTCGGTATTTGCTAGGAAATTGCTTGACCTCAACTACCACCGCCATGCATCCGTAAACGACATCGAAGTATCGGAATCTCGTCAACCCCCGAACTCCTTTCCGTTCGAAACAGCAAGGCTGGAGGTGGCGCTTCCGGGGCTATATTTGATGGTTGGCGTATTGGCTGGGTACGGCTGGATTTTGCAAGATACGAACAGCGTACCTGCAATCTTGAGTTGCCTTTTCCTCCTCGGGTTTTTTGGAACTGCGTCGTTCAACGGCTTAAGCATCCTTTTAGTCGACCTGACCCCCTCGCACCCTGGAGCGGCTAGTGCGGCCAACAATTTCCTTCGATGCATACTCGGTGCTGGGGGGAGTGCCATGATCGTACCTTTGATCGAAAGGATCGGCGTAGGTTGGGCTTATACACTTGTAGGCGGCGTATTAACACTTGCCAGTCCGCTTGTTTGGGTAGTCAAGATATTTGGTCCACAGTGGCGAGATCAATGAATTTTGTATTTACACCGCTAAACGTAGGAGCTCCCTGTTCCCATTACATGGCACGAGTGTGGTATCTAGTTGAATCCGGCGTCCGGCGCCTCTCCGCAGAATCGTGTGTGTGCTTCCGTTTCCTTGTCTTGATGTCACTCGGGGCCGGATTTGGGGATAGGTTGATGGTGACTAGCAAACCACTAGTGCGGTATGTGCCTATCTCTTAGTTATCTTCGTTTCAGCTTGTTTTACTCTCAACGTTATCCTTGTGACTCCAGCCTCAGACAACGGCCGATGCCAATGTATCGCCTATTTTGTGGACGACCTCTTTCTCGGCAGGAGCCAGTTCTCCATCCCAATAGGCCAAAATACCCTACGCATTGGGCCCCCCATCCCGAACTCTTCAGCCGGCACAACCTTTCCGATATTCTGCTCCTCTTCGTCGCCACCACTGGAACTCCCATCGTGGTTATCCCCTTTCTTCTTTTTCCTCTTCTTCCTCGGCACTTTTTTCGATGGCCTCTCCTCATCCTCTCTCTCGTGTGGCACCAAATCATTCAAGCCTTCAAACCCCGGAAGTTTGAAATTCCGCATCAGTTCAAAAATAGCCTGCTCTCTATCCTCCGCCTCGACCAACAGATCCATCTTATTCGAACATGGAGGCAGTGTCTTCACTCGTGCGGAGCGGGACCGGCGGTCACGAACATCCACATCCCCCGGCCGGGACTCGCCGTAGGCCATCATTTGACTGATTTTCTTAGATCCCCACGTTGCAGCGACGCGAGCTAATAGCGACGGCTCAGAAAGGTCAAGGGTACCCTCGCGAGCACGACGACGGTCGAAAACGATGTTGTGGTTAGGGTAGTTGATGACAAGGGGGATGGATAGAGTATTGCTGAGTGGGAGGAGGTCGTGGACGCCCCAGATCACGTCGTCATTTTCAAGGACAAGGCGAGAGCGCATTCGGGGCGTGAGGCGGGTCGTGTAGTTGTGCTTGAAACGAGCCAGTGTTGCATCCTTATCAGCGTGGGACCCACCTAGATGGATAGTTGTGACAGCGTCTCGGTCCTGTTGCGGAGGCAGCTTAAGCAACGACAGCAGCTCGTCGTGGTAGCTGATTTCGCGGATAGTCGTGACTACGATTTCGTCGTGCTGGGAGCCAAGCTGAGCGTTCTATGAAAGTGTTAAAGACACCAAACGTAGCGACTACTAGGCGTAGAGTGACGTGATGAAACAGCTAGCCTTGCTGAGTGGTAGCACACAAACCTGGTCAAGATGCATGGTCACACGATGACCCAGTTCTGCAATAATCTTGCCTGCTTCGGCGAGGATATCGGACGCAAATGGTGCAAGCTTGTACCCGTGTTCGGCATGGCTGGCGAAAGGGAACATATCAGAACTAAGTTGCAAAAACTTGATGCCATATTTGTCGTTCCATTTTATCATCTTCACCAGATCGCGAACATTTGATAGGCTCAACTCCTGGAGGAATCTTTGCCCTAGTCGCTCATCCGGCTTCTTATTGCTGTCCGGCCTGTTCGCGATACGGTGTTCCGGTTTCGAGGGCTCTTGAAGCGGATGACGGTGCTCTCTTATCGACGACGGCTGACACGTTCGGGAACAAAAGACAGGCGGGTTCGCGGTACGGAGATACGTGTTTAGACAAGACTGGTCAGAATTTAGTTGCACTTCCGAGCCCAAGGGAGCTAATAGCGGCTGTTGCAGTCGAAGGGAGAACTCACATATCCTAGACGGCCTTTCCATGGAAGTGGAAGATAGCTGCTATTTATGGCTGGGGGTCTGGCAGCGCCTTGTTCAATTGTGTCATCATCAGCACCTCTAGGGCTGACGTGTGCCTCAATATTCGCCTCGCCGCTCTCTTTCGATGTCTGGATGATTTCTTCGGCAGTGGGGAAGCTGCCAATGGTCGTCGGGGAGGGTTCTCGGGCTTCGGGGTCGAGTGTTGTCGCTGGGTGGGATTTTGAGCCTTTCTGTGTCGGAAATTCGTGATGTGCTGGAATGCTACTCTCCGCTAGCCGCAGCTTTTGTCGTTTTGTTTCCTGGCGAAACCCACGCTCCATCTCTGCCAAGAAATCGATCGCCTTCTTGACCCCTGGGCTACTTGCAGCGGCCTTCTCCTTGAAGCGCTCACCGTCCCCCTCACCACCGTCAGCATTCTCCTCGAGTTTCACACCTTCGTTGTATCCTTGGCTGTCTTTACTAAAAGGATTGGCGCTTTTGTTATTCGGCCAACGAAATTCTGCCACTACTTTGTCTCGAGGCTCGTCAATGACCTCGATCGAGGTGGTTTCGGCCCCAGGCTTTCGCTTACGAGGCATGGTGCTGGGACGCTAGCATTGGCTACTGCGTGATGTAAGCCGACGGTTTCACAGTTGGACTAAATGGTGGATTGGACGTGCTATGGAACGACGTTGTCGGGTATAAGTAGGAAGAGGCCGGGGAGCCGGAAGGCGTCGCGGAGAATAACTAGCTGTATGTGAACAACAAAGCGACGAACGGACAAATTATTGGACGATAGGCGCGGGTTTCTACCATTTTAAGAAAAGATGCACCAGTATATTGTGTCGCCTTACCACAGCTGCATAAAGGTAGATTGACGCCTTTGCCTTGATAAGTAAGATAAGGTGGATTATCGTCCGGTAGACCTCTGGGAACTACTACTTACGTAGTCGTGACGGGGCAGGCTCCACATTGGGAATGATGAAGTCATAACAGCAGCGGGCCACATTCCCCGGGACCAATCACATGCGTGTCCCTAGATCCATTTAGGTTCGAGGCGTTTTTTTACCATCACCTTGAGCACTTACTTACTCGAGCTAGTCCCGGTCAAGACCGAAATGGAGACGAGTTGGCATCAAGAGCTGCGCCCTGACTAGCGGAATTCAAACCAGTCCTTCGGAAGTTTTCGAGATGGAAGGCCAATGCTCAATGTAACAGAAGTTAAAACTCTTGTTTCCATGATTAATTATTAGATTTAATGAGTCTAGATGGGCTGTGGCTAGGGCGAGAGTAGGGTTTTGGGATTTGACAATGGGACAAAGGGTGATTGGTTTTGGATTGCTGAGAACTGTCATGTCTTCTGTTAGCTCCTGTACTAGGACACTCAGAAAGTTAGGATAGAAACATTCCAAGACAGATATCCCATTTTTTAACCCGTACTGTCAACTACGTACGGATAGCTGCCTCTACGTTGCAGGGCCAAAGAACTCGCGCCTGACAGTCGCTCCGGATCCCACACCCCGCAGTAACTAGTGCTATCCTGTCGGTGAATGAGCCAAGTCAACACGGCCTGTAACTTACAAGCGAACTCTAATTAGAATATTTGCATTACGTGGACTTTGGCAGTTTTAATAGGCCTGACACTTTTCTCTTTCGTAGTTGCTATTCAATGAGCGGTGTTACCCAGCGAGCATCGTCCAACCGTGTACTTCCGGCCTCAAAGCATCCGTCTACCATGGTCTTGGTCTACGTTCGTAATCCTACGGCAAATCCAAATTGGCTTATCCATAAAATTCTTTTTGCATTGGGGCCAAGGGTATTTCTACTATAAGCTGCAGTCGGCTAAAGTGGTGACATATGGGATATCTTGACCCGGAGACTTTAGGGTATTATTAACAGCACTGTATTGGCCGGTACTTGAATAGAACCTATCCTGTAGACACAACGCCATTCCTTTGAATGTTACCACAAATCTCCACGGAACACCATGAAATACAAGTTTCATCTCCTTTCTGTGGTACTCGCCACAACAGCGTCCGACGCTGCGGTTCTTCCCTATGCATCCGCTGGGATTGCGGCTACTACAAGGAGCACTACTAGTCGCCAGACAAGCGACCAAGCATGTGGACTCGTAGCCAATGCCCAAGGCCGCGGTGCGCAGACTATTGCCCCGTCGATGGCCCTCGATTGCTTGAACTCGGTGGATTTAGACGTTGAGCGGGATGCTGCGCTCGTGGATTAGTGAGATGTTACAATCTGACTCTGCTATCGACACAGGCTTCTGACATTTCGCGGATAGCATAATTCCTCTCATTAGCTTCCAAAGCAGCCTGGCCTTTTTGAAATCGCCACCCTCAGAATACGTGGCAGCGTCGGGGAGAGGTAAGGTCGATATAATCGGGGGATTGGAAGAAATCAAAAAGAATGTCGTGGCGAAGCAGTACAAGTCGCAATACGAGTTTACGATGGCTCTCGAGCAACTTGTGAGTGTACCCATTCCAAATTTTTTGTTCACTATGATTCGAACACCTCTTAGGTCCGAGGGGCGGGAGATAGCCATTTTTCGCTTGGCCCTGCCTTGAATAAGGTATTCATGTTTGCTCGAGATGTGAGTCTCGTATCAATTTCATCAGACGGGGTGGCGTTACCTGAAATATACGAAGTCAGTAAGTGAACAAGACGTATGGAGTTGTTGTTCTGCCCAGGACCACGCGGCTTACCACCGTTTAAAGGCGACTTTATGGCTTCGCTATCTTATGGCTATACCCCGTCTCCCGTGGTAAAGCTAGACGACGAGCCAATACACGACTATCTCACAACCCTGTCAAAGGCGACGGGTCGGCAACACGACCTGGACGCGGGACTGAATAGTCTCTTCCCAAGCAAGGCAAAGGTTGCTACTGGTTTCACAACGGCCGATTATTTTTATATTGGTTCCTACCTCTCCTTGCCGGACGAATCCAAGCTGGAGCTATCCAACGGCACAGTCCTGACTTTCGACAATGTAGCCATCCCCAATGCAAACCTTCTCGGAATCACTTCGGGCGAGGACCTGCATCAAGCCGCCGAGGTTCTCTTTTCCTCTCCAGGCCGCCGTAGTAAAATCATGCTACCCAAGCGCGACGTTCCCACCGCAGTCTGTCTGATCCCACACGGCGACCGTCCCCGGCCACAGAATTGGCCCACTGCCGTTGACGAGCATGTCGACAAGTACGCAGGCGGTTACTTTCTCTCAGGCCCTGACTATAATGACACGGGGGTGCTACAGATGACATCTTTTGAGTCTCTGTACCCCGGTCTAGGTAGCGATACGGACTGCGGCGTAGCCGACATGACAGAGTTCCACCGATTTATAACCTCCTTTGTGAAGAAATTCCGAGAGGCCGGAAAGACGCGCCTAGTCGTGGACATGTCCGCTAACGGAGGAGGGTACGAGGCCGTGTTAGCGGATGTGTTTGACCAGCTGTTCCCGGGGCAGGTTCCCGGCTTCCAATACCGCGCCCGTGCGACGGCGGCAATGGGGTGGATCGCAAATGCAACTTACGGGGGTCCCGGCGCGGAGATGCTCGGTATGGCATTGTTTGACGACCTACATAACGGGTGGCCGGAGGTTTATGGACCGGAGGAGATCGCCGGTGACAATTTCACCCGGGAGGTCTTTCGGGACGTGTTGCGAGAGCGAGGCATAGTGGGACTTAACGATACCGCGTTTACGGAGCCCTTGGTAAAACCTGAGGATATGGTCATCGTGACCGATGGCGACTGCCACTCTGCCTGTGCCATACTCGTGGGCTGGCTCACGAGAGAGATGGGCGTCCGCACCGTTGCTATGGGTGGGCGCCCTGTGGAGGCTCCCATGCAGGCCATTGGTGGAACAAAAGGGGGTGCACCTTACCCGTGGGACACGTTCCAGGCGATGGAACAGCTAGCGGTGCAGATGGCAGGGTTAGAACCTGCGGCCGTGAAGCTGCCGTCACCCAGTTCGATGCCGATTAGGATTTTCGACAATCCTGTGAATAGCATGGACATCTGGCATAATAGCAGCGACGTGCCGGTTCACTTCCTCTGGGAAGCTGCTCATTGCCGGCTCTTCTACACGGGAAAAACGCTGGTGATGGTCGAGGAGATGTGGAAGGCTGTGGCCGACGTCGCCTGGCATGGTGGCAAGTGCGCGGCAGGATCAACGGCCAACGCGGATGGAACAATGGGTGACAAAGCCCCGGCATTCAAGGATGCCCCGATGCCGACCGCAAAGCTAAGCAGGGCGTCTGGGGAACAGTTAGTGAGGGATGTGCGGAAGCTAAGAGCTAGACCACAGAAAGATCGGGAGGCACTAATCCTGCCCGAGGGCCAGCGATGGAGACAGGTAGGTTCAGCAAGAAGCATGGATGGTTCTGATTTCTGGGGTCAATACCTGGAAATGTAGTGTACCCCCTTCGTACGGCCCAGTCCGTCGCGCAGACGAGGATGTATGGTCGACATGGGGCGATTACGGTGTCTAGCAAAAAGGCTACTACTATATATATGGAGTGTTATCCAACGTATTAGATCGAGGCCCTGAATCCTATCGGAATTGACAGAGGGGAGGAAATGGAAATGAAAGGAAGGGGAAAAAAAGAGAGAAAAAAAGAAATCGACAGCAGTGCGATTCGAACACACGCGGGAAATCCCAAGACATTTCTAATGTCTCGCCTTAACCACTCGGCCATGCTGCCTTATTATTAAGCAACGTAAAGCCCATAATCGATGTTGGTGTAAGATCATGCCCGACGTGCCCGCGTCGACCTAGAGTGTGTTGCTTCTCTCAGATTTGGGCTCGCAAAGAAACACTAATATACATCCTCGCTTCTTCACTGCCAACAGGGACGCTCAAGAATCCCCCGCTCCACGCCCTTGTATCTATCCTTCTTACGTTCTGCAAGAATCAGCCAATGTGGGGATCTTACGCTGTGACACCCTCTGCTCGTCTTCGTCCGTGTTGCTCCTGCTGCGTACCTCCGTTAGGAAAATCGCGGTGCGACTTGGTAGGCTTAAGAGCACCGGTTAATGGGGCTATATTGGTTCTGCCATCGCAAGACTGTATATAGAGAGATCTCCTGTGCTTATGGCCTACGACTTCCCACTATGGCAGCTCATTGGTGCTGGGACTCAGCCGCCCTGACATAGGTGGGATGTCGGGGAACAGAAGATCGCCCTTGCGACATGCGTGGTGAACGTAGTTGCAGGCAACCTCCTAAACTTGCCTCCAAGGCAACATCATTGAACACTGCAGTTCACTCGGCCTTAAAGCATCTGTTGCTTTCCGGCCAATCAAACCAGCCTTCCGTGGAACTAATTAGCCCTAGCCCCACGTAAAAACTCTGTTTCTAGTGTTCCAACGCTAGAAACGGCCACCGATTAATGGCGGGCCGAGTTTACGGGAAATAGCTGCCTAAGGAGATACTGGAAATCGGGAGCCTGGACAAGGCATCAGTTTTCTGGACACCAACAGGCGAGTTGATGGGCCACCCTCGTCAATGTAGCTGCGGTATAAGTATAACTTCGACACAAACTCAATTTTTTTGCCCAAGGCCCCTTGCATAGGTACCAAGGGAGACTCTCATCCATCGCTCGTGTCCTCCCCCACTTGCCTACCCTCATCACAGCTGCGAGATCTTCGTCGACTCTGAAAATACCCTTTCAAAGAGGTTGCATTTTGATTAAAGATGATGTACGATGACTTTGGGGCCAAGTCCCAGGCGTTTCTGGACTGGTTTAAGGACCTACCTGGAGCGACATTTCACCCACATATCAACCTCGTGGACATGCGGGATAGAGGCGCAGGTCGAGGCATTGGTGAGTCCTATTAGGGGAAAAGGGGCGCATTCTCTCTCAAGTATCCCCGCTAATTCCTATGATAGTGGCAACGGCAGACATAGAAGCGGACACCGTGCTATTCACCATTCCACGCAGCCGCATCATTTCCACCGCCACGGCGGAACTAGTCTCCCGGCTCCCCTCCGTCTTTGCGGACCCCGGCGGTGATGAGGAGCCAGATTCGGGATCAGCACACGACTCGTGGACGTCGCTGATCTTGGTCATGATTTACGAGTATTTACGAGGTGACGGGTCCCCGTGGAAGCCGTACCTGGACATCCTGCCCACGTGCTTCGACACGCCCATGTTCTGGACGGAGGCGGAGCTAGAGGAGCTGCAGGCTACTTCGGTGGCGTCCATGATCGGCCGGGACGAGGCCGACAAGATGATCACGACCAAGATCCTCCCCGTCATCCGCGCCCACGGCGACGTTTTCTTCGGCCCAGGGTGCAGGTGGGCGGCACTCAGCGACAGCGAACTGACATCCCTCGCGCACCAGATGGGCAGCACCATCATGGCGTACGCCTTCGATCTAGCGCGAGACTCCGGTAGCGACGAAGAGAACTCGGATGGTGGAGAGGGCGACGGGTGGGTAGAGGATCGGGACGGCAGGGGCGTGCTGGGTATGGTTCCGATGGCGGACATGCTAAATGCGGACGCCGACTTCAACGCACACATCAACCACGAGGAGGGGGCACTGGTGGCCACGACGCTGCGACGGATCGCCGCCGGTGAGGAGGTACTGAACTACTACGGCCCTGTGTCGAACGGGGAATTACTCAGGAGATACGGCTATGTGACGTGCCAGTACCGGCGGTGGGATGTTGTCGAATTGCCGTGGAAGCTGGTCGCGGCGCGGATTAGGGACGAGTTGGGACTCAGTCAGGAGTTGTGGGCTAAGGCGGTGAGTGCAACTCTATCCCGGCTAGGGCAGCTTTAATGGTGCTTCACATGCTAATTGTACACAGGAGAAGAAGGCCGACCTTGATGACGTCGAAGATGGCTTCGTTATCGAGTGGGGTAGCGAGGATCCCGACTCAAACGGGCACGTTGAGAGTACCCTCGAGTTCCACGGGCTGCCGGATGAACTGGCCGAGCAGGTCAAGGCGTTCCTGAAGGCTCTCCGGAAGGTCGACCCCAATGGCATGGGAGAGAAACTCTCTAGCTCGGACGAGCGACTCAGGGTCTTTCTCGCAAGCGTGTTGAACGCGTTAAGGGATAGGGAGTCGCAGTTCAAAACGACGCTGGAGGAAGACCTGTTGCGAAGAGAGCGAGAAAATCCTGCTGGGAGGGCAGGAAAGGCGCTGGCGGTACGTGTTGGGGAGAAGATCCTTCTCCAAGAGGCGCAGAAGTGGGTGCGCGATAAGCTGCAGGAGCTGGGGCGAGCCGTGGAGGATGCGGACGGGCCGGCTGCGAAACGACAGAGATACAAATAAGCCGTGACCCCCAGGGAGTGTGATAATAACTTGGAATTCACGCTACCTCCTGAATATGTCTGCCGAAAATCATCCTCAGAATGGACTCCCCCCAATCCATAAAAAGCCCAACGCCGATATCCTGATGCCGAGACTCGCCTATAATCTCGAGCAAGAATTCCACGAGTCCATTGCCTCATATCATGGACGAGTGTAGTTCTGCTGCGCTGCTAGTCGAACCACGTTGTTACCAGAGCTTCAACATCCTACGAACTGGTCCCCCAAATCACGCCGGCTTTGGCTTCTTCCGCACGAGCCCAGTGCCAAGGACGTTTACCTTCGGCCCGCCCGTGCTTCCATGCGCATCCCCGGGAATGCTAGGTGTGTCTCCGCCAGCGGAAGACAGTGGTTGATCTTCCCCCTTCCGCTTCTTCCTCACAAACCCCGCCCCAAGGACATTTACATCCAGCGTGTCGCCGAGAGTTATCTCCGTGTCCGCCGAACGTTTCTTCCTTGTGAGACCGGACAGGTTGGTCACTGCAATATCTCCACCATTGGCTGTCTCGGCCTCCGGGGATGGGGGTTCGCATATCCCGACAATCTCGCGACCCCAGGTGCCGTCGATAGCGACTTCGCTGATCCATCGCTTCGTGCTGCCGGATGCCTTCGCCAAGGTGGAGAAGTCCAGGTGTAGCAAAAGTTCGACCATCCGCTTGTAGTCGTTCTCGTCCACGATCCGTTCACCCCGGCCTTCAGGGGGCCAGTAGTAATATGCTGTCGAAACGGGGCGGTCCAGGAGGTAGTTTCGCTGTTGGGTCTTTACGTGTGGCTGGCGGGGAATGATACGGCCTCTCAGCTTCTTCTTCTTTTTCTTCTTTTCCATCTCTTCTTTCGGTTTAGAGGGGCTGCTCATAGCAGAGTCCAGGGTCGATGTGTGTTTCAATGGTGTCCGTTGAGGGGTGTTTTGAGAGATATCGACACGTCGACGTGGAGGAGTGGATGGCGGATGTGATGGTATTGGCAGGTCAAGTGGTGCCGTCGGAGCGGAAAGAGACTCGTGGGGTTCCGTCCGAGGTTCCGTCCTAGGTTTCTCAGGATCGAACACTAACCAGATAAACCCTGTTAAACGTCCGCTCGAGCATTCCTGGCGGAATGCCATCATCTCCCAAAACTGATCCAGGCTCTTGACGCTCCTCCACGAGCCCGTGCCCTGCTTCCATTTTGCAGCCTCCTGATCGAGCTCGTCGCGAAATCGAGATTTTGGGTCGTCTGGGTATCTAGGGATCAGGCAGCGCGGGGGTACCCAATCGTATTCGGCAGTGTAATGAGAGATCCTCTGCAATGGGTGGCCGACCGTCCACTTGGTAGCGGAGTCTGAATTGCGTGGCAAAAACGCCCGCGTTTCGTAATTATCGAGGCCTGGAACTATCAGATACCCTTTAACATCGCCCCATTGTCCTCGCCCTTTCCGCCGAGACTTCTCGTCTGGGGCCCCGAGAAGGGGATTTAGTACCCGGCACCACCACTTGACGAGCCCGCGGTCATCGAGGACGTGCTTCCCGCTGTTCTCTACGCTGCCGGGGAACAAGTATTGGGACTGCGCACGCGCAAAGAGGCTGACGACTGTTTGGATCCCCTTTCGCTGGCGGTGCTCGACGAGGAAAGTGACGAATGCGTTGGTAACCTCGCGGATTGGGGATGGTGTCCCTTTGGGGAGCCGGAGAAGCTGGAGATAGCCTGTCGAATCGGCTTTAGAGACGAATATTATGGTTGAATAAGCAGTGGTAAAGATGAACACTTCCAACGCAAGTACTAGAGTCTGACTTGGCGAGGATGGGACCTTGCTTGCGCCGAGGGAGGCACGCGTCGAAGGGGGCGCGTCCGTGGTTTCGGCGTCAATCGACACGGCGAGAAAGTGGTTCTCCAGGTATGTCTTGTCGGGCGGATGGCCCGGCGGGGACGAGTAGAGCGCATCGGTACGGTAAGGGGGCGTAGAGAGGTGGTATATGCCGAACTTGGAGCCCTTTGGCAGAACCGCCGCGAGCTTCTCGACAAGGACGGAATTGGTCCGAGGCTCGTGGTTCGAGCTCGTCAGATGAGCTGAAGTCATTTTGCGTTCAAACGAATCAGCTGATTAGGGCGCCAAGGGCCCATGGCTGTCAAACTCCGGAATGCCTTCTGCTCCTCCAGCTCTGGGCAGTCTGGGGAGTCTGGGGAAGGGACTTGTTGGCTGCCCAGCTTCGAGGCATCACGCAGGAAGTACCTAGGTACCTTTCTCCCTTCAATGTTCGATTGACCAATAGAAACGAGAGATTATATTGGGGCCTTGTCGCAGCCGCATTTCCTGTGCTCCTCCGAGGTTTACCCGGCCCTGAGGACCCGGCGATCGGGAATTTTCCGCAGGAAGCTACTATGCATTTGGCCGTCAAGTCGCGAAAAATTGGTCGATGCAGACGAGAGCTCTCTTGACCGCGCGCAGCTTCACCACTTGATCCCCACAGCCGCCCAACGATTCCAATGGCGCTCAACGGCTCTCGGACAGCCTTCACTACGTCCTCCAATGCGTTGAGACAATGTAGATGCTTATCACTGCGTCCCTCGCTCCGACCTTTCTCGTCCTCTCGTCCACTCCAACAACCAGAAGCCCCCGATGCCGAACCCGAGAAAGGTCCGCGGCCAAGATGGTCATACACCCCAGAGGGCATGAAGGGGCCCGGATTTTCCATAAACGTCGTCAAGGACCCACAGCGGAAGATATGGTCGGTCAACGAGGACCCAAAGCTGCTTGACGCCATGTACAATCGCTTCCTCGGGCGAGATGGCGATCGGCTGCTACCGGACGAGATCAAGTGGCTTGCCGTGACACACAAGAGCTTTGATCAGGGGCGGAGAGGCTTCAACACCAAGCTGGCATACTATGGTATGGGACGATAGATCCTTGGCTCGGCGCCTGAATCGGCTGCATAGGGGCTGCTAGCTAACCTTTCTTCCGTTTGCTAGGTCGACAGATCATTGCTCTGGAGGCAACACGGTCGATATTGACAACGAATATCATCAAGGGTAGCTCGACACCCGATCCGCACAACCGAGTGCCTTTTGAGCACCCCGCCCTCGCCAACGTCGACAAGCTGAGCCTGCGACAACCCCAAGATATCATAAGGAAGGAGAAGTTGGCCAAGCTAGCAGTCGATATCGGACTGCCGGAAGTCATCCGGTGGAAACCGAGACTGGTAAGACGCCCATACGATAACTTCTTGATGGTAACGAGCTAACTCATCGTCATGCATCCAGCCTGAAAACCTCGACGGATCCGGCTTAACTGTCGTGCTGAACACAACATTATTTGCCATCGTCGGGGCAATCTCCCTACAACATGGCGCCGAGGTTGCTGGAAGGGTGGCAAGGGAGAAGATACTGAAGCGACTGATACCCGCATAGAGAAGACTGGCTAGTGTATAAATATGTACAATAACAGAGCGGCGACGCGAGGGACGACCTCAATGGATGCACTTCCCTTTGGCGATATTCCGTCACTGACCACTACTTCTCCTACATCAGGGTCTGTTCCCATTCCTGTTTGGCATTTTGTTTCTCTGCATCAGTGCCTTGTGGGGGCATTTGTCCTCAGCTAAGGGGCTGATGACAGTCTGTGGCCACCATGTCCTTGGATTGAACTTGTTCGCCTTGGGACGAAGACAACTTCCAAGGGTGTCCGTGCAACCGCCGCGAAACCAGTTAGCCAGCGTCAACTGAAGATAATGAGGGCAGGGCGTGGTCGAGCAACATATTGAACCTCGCCTTGAAACTATGTTTGCCACGTCTACCAAAATAGGTTCCTCGTATATACATCTAGGTTGATAGGGCAAACACCATATGAACAGCGTCATGGCCGAACTGTATATGGAACAAGTGCAAGCGATTCCCCTCTTTGTTTCCATGCCCAACCGTGCAAGGGACCTGCGGAACCAAATCCAAGGCAGCAGTAGCAAAACCAGTGCTACATCTCTAAGCTTCCTTCCGAGCAGGTTCCAGGCTGCCCGAGGCCTTCGGGCTCAACTTAAATCTCATTTTCATCCCATCCACCGGTTTCGACGTCACTTGGCTCGTCTGGTGGAACAGTTAGCGAACAAGCAAGCTTCTCGTTCAAACCAATGCGGGAGATCACCTACGCAGTACATATTCGCCTTCACCTCGTACTGGCGCTTGCTATTCAGGACCGGCTCCCCTCTCTCGTCCAGCACGTTCTCGCCAAGACCGATCTTTGTGAAATCGTACCGTCTCAGGGTGCATGCCAGAATCACGCGGACCTCGAGATTCGCCAGTTCCTGGCCGATACAATTCCTGGGGCCCCTCTCAAAGGGTCTCCACGCGCTCGGCGGCACGCGACCACCCGTCGCCTGCGCAGGCTTCCCATCCTGCACGACGTCGCTGTTAGTGCGCATCGACGTGTCGACGTCGCCAAGCCAGCGCTCGGGAACGAAGTCGTTGGCGGTGTCTCCGTAGACGGCGCGGTCGCGCTGGATGATGGAAGCACAGTTGTAGAGGACTAGACCGTCCAGGCAAACCTCCGCGCCACTTTCGGGAAGTCGAACCGTCAAACCCGAGCCGGGCATGGACATGCGCGCCGTTCCGGCAGGCGGGTAGAGGCGTAGAGTCTCCTTGACAACGGCCGACGTGTACGACATGCGGCGGGTGACCTCCTCGCCTTGGGCGAGGAGTTTGTCGCGCACGATAGCAGGGTCCGGATCCGGGCCGAAGATGTCATCGAACTCGGCGCGGACGGCGGCAAGGGCGTGAGGGGTGCGGGAGAGCTCGAAGAATATCCACTGGAGCAGGATGCTAGTGGTATCATGCCCCGCGAAGAGAAAGGTCTTGAGCTGGTCAGAGGTTTGCGTGAGGAGTGTCGCGTCGATGGTATCGGTGTCCTGGAGGCTCAGCGAGAGGACGCTTCGGGACTTCTTGGAGGAGGCTAGTTGTTTCTGCTCGGAGAACTTCTGCTTGATCAGGTCCTTGAGTAGCTTATCAATCTGTCTAGAAAGGCGCCATCTGTAGATCTTGGTTCTCGGTTCCATGAAGAACCAAGTTCCGCTGGCGTTGGTGTAAGTAGAGATGAGGTTCTGGTAGAGCCGTATGAATTCGCTCCCGCGCGACTTTCCGAGCTGAGCGTCAAAGTCAAAGTCCATGGCCACGGCACCTAAGACGCACGCATTAGTTTTTAACGAGTATGGTCAAAAGAGGGAGGAGGGGAATTCGGAATGACCCACCGATAATGTCGAAGGTAAGGTTGGTACAGAACTCGTCGAGGCAGAACGCTTCGCCGGTTTGCGCATAGCCGTCGAGATGCTCAAGGAAGTACCAGGTCTTATCAAGAATACAGGGCAGGAGCGTCATGAGATGCTGGGGGGCAAATCCAGGGTTGAACCTCCTCCGCAGTGCCTTCCATTCCTCGGCCTGAAGGGGAGATAAGCAAGCCATCAGTCAGCCTCCTCGCCTCAACACAGGGCTCTCGTCGCGGATTCGTCTTACCTCCTTGTTCAGCAGCGACTCCGTTCCGGTTAGATGGGTCAACTCGAGCAGGGTGGGGGACTTGGGTGTGCTCCAGGGGAACGTCTTCGACGCGCGGGAGATTTGCTCGGCGACCTCGTGGTTGGTGATGATGCCCATAGCGTGGCCCATTGGGCGAAGGTCCAACACCATCACGGACGGGTTACCCATGTCCTCCTTCATTTCGGCGAAGAAATAGTCTTTGGGGCACAGCGTTAGTCTCGACCTAGCCATCCCTTCCCTCGCTGCCGCGCGAAAAGTTCCTCACCCGGGTGGCGATCCGGCGCGCCGCGCTGGATGACCTCATGTAAGGCCTTCATGTGTCCCCATATCAGGGACGACTTAGGCTGTGGAATGCCGGCATATTGCTTGAAGCGTCGGTATCGGAGATCCTGGAACAGATAGAGGAGCAGCAGCGGCACTGCGGCGAAGAGGAGCGGCGTCAACATGTTGCGAATTGAAGGTCTCGGGTTTGCCGACTCGCCCAGTCAAACCTTGGGGGTGTTGTCGCGAGGTGAAGAGTCTCCATCGAGAGGAGGCTCGAGTACTATTATGTTGGCCCGGGCGTCCGCTGATGTCAAGCTTGGCGATGTAACTTCACACGGCAGGCCGAGCACCCGTTGGGGCTACTGATCACGCTAGTGCACGCCCGTTGCAGTGGAGCTCAACGCGGCAACGGGGCATGAATCTGCCCGTACGGAGCAGAAAATGGGACCTTGCAGGGGGGCATTTCGTGGTGTCTCCAACAATTGCCAATCCTGCCACATGTATTGGCCCGTCGACATATTGGTGTGCTCTGTTACTCCGTAGCAGTATTAATACTACATAGGCACGAAGCAACTGCGACCAAGACATCGAGCTGCGACTCGTACTAATTGGCAGTCAAACCGCCTTCCTCTGCCATCCTCGATTGCCAATGAAGCCGCGAATATGGAAGGTCACGTCAGTCAATTACCCCGTACCTAGTCCGTACTACCTCCCAAAGACACACAAGTACCGGGCCCCTCGTTGGTAACCCTTTCGGCCGGGCACTTGGCCAAGCCATATTTTCGGGTTCCATCAAACTCGGACGCGCGATACGAGAAGTTTGCTTGATATCGAAATCCCACGACATGACAGCCAAGAAACCCCTCCAACCGAAGAACGTCTATACACTTCTAACCCCTGCACGGAAAATCTAGCATCAGCACGCGGAGGCAGACAGCTTCCCGATCCACCGGTCAGTAGAGAAAACAATGCACGCGGGTCACGATGCAACAAAGTGCGGCGGATCCTCCAATACAAAGTTGGAATTATGTCTCCAGGTAATAACCAGCGCTTCCAACGGAATAGGCTTGGCGCTGGTTAGCATGGGCCATGCAGGCCAAATGACCTTGTTATCCGGTATTCGGCCCAAACTGACTAGGTACCTACTCTAGATGTGCACTCTGTCATTTACCTTGGTTGCCAGTTCAAGGCTGGATCACACAGACAGACGTTTTCCTTACGGTTTGGCCCTAACTATTTCGTAAAGCTTGAGACTTTGACGCAACGGGTAAATGATTGCTTCGGACCCTATATATCGTACCCACCAACGGTGAATAAATTAGTTCAGGTCAAACCTTCGCCCTCACCAGACCGGCTACCAGCTATAACAGCTACCCTATGCTGGTTTTATGCCCAATCCTTCTCGTTGTACCTCTCTCTCGCTGCACAATCTTCCTCACCGCATACCAACATATCAAGACCATCACATTACTTTACGCCTGACACACTGTCCCCTCCGACCATCATGTCAGATATTGCCCAGCCCCGACAAAGGACGAATCATCCCCTTTGAACAGGATGTCGGACCTTTCCCTAAATCCCACGCCCGAGACCACCCGGGAGTGGGAGCTTCCCGAAACATCTGATATACCCGAGGTGACCAAAATGAAGGATCTTCCTATAACCTTCGTTGATTCCCCCGCCGCTATCTCCGACCTGGTCGACTTGCTGGTTGAATGGGAGGGTAGTCCACTATCTATCGCTGTCGATGTGAAAGGGGTCAATCTTGGTCAGTACGGCAGCATATCCATTATCACACTCATGGTCCCGCCGATTGACGGCACGAGACATGTCTACTTAATCGACGTCTACAACCTCTACGATCTCGCCTTCACCGCCCAGGGGAATACCGGATGGACCATGAGGAACATACTCCAGTCTCCGACAATAACGAAGATATTCTGGATCGTACAACAAGCCTCGGATGCCTTGTACGCCAACTTCAGCATCGAGCTGCAGGGCGTCGAGGACGCCCAGATGATGCACTACGTCCCCCGCCTGTTGAGCTTTATCAAGGATAGGACCGATAGGTACAGCGACGAGCGCCACCCGACCTGGCTCCCCCAGGGCTGTGTCATTGAAGATTATGTGTGGGAGCGAGGACGAAGTCATATGTCGCTATTCGGTTAACCAAGATGGGTACCACCCGGTTGAAAACGAAGGTAACGAGGAGCTTTTGAACAGGCGTCCCCTGTATAAGTATATCCAAGACTACTGCGTGGTGCAAGTGTAGTACCTGCTCGCGTTACGCGACAGGTGCTGGCATAGGCTCGACTCGGCCGAGAAGGAGAAGGCAGCTAGAGATACGAACAAGGGGTTACGAAACTTTGCGTATGAGTATGAGATCGCAGGACAATACCCTTGGCACATAGACGCGGAAGATTATCCGCCTCACGACGAGGACAACGAAGAGGCCAGGCAATTGGAGGACAACGGGGTTATTGTGGAAACCGGGTGGCAGCCATAACTGATGGCCAATGGGCGAGTTGGGGTTTGTGGGGTCACCTATTTTGAGGGAACTTTTGGCTCAACAGGAGGTAGAGAAAGTCCTCGTAACAACATGCCATGCGGTCATTTGCGTTGTAATATTACCTTCTTCCACCGAGATCTCTCTCCACTGCAATTTTTCTTCTCATTTCTCGTGTTAGGAATTCATCGGTGCTCCGTCGGGATTTAATTAGCTCCCTAGGGAGTTCCTTGTTTGGCTTTGCGAGCAGAAACGAAGCCCACATTGGGACGTTTGCCAAGGTGCTTCGGGCCCACGTGAGTAACATCGCAACTTATTTATTTTTTTTACCCTTCGAGTGAGCAGTTTGTCCGTCTAAGGTTTTTCAGCTTCAGAAGTGCTGAATATCCACAGCCCGGCAAAGGTATCCAGCACGTTCTGCCCCTGAGTAACAGTCATGACTATTGAGGACACTACACCCGCACCCCCAGGGCCACCGAATCAGGATGATTCCGATCTCCAGATTGAGCCCATCACCAACGCTCAGGATATTGTCGATGGCTTCGACTGTCTTTGCTCGACATTTGGCCGCCAGACCCGCGATGGCATCTGGATTGCGATGAATCCCGGCTGGGACACGCCCTCGGGAGCGGCTCAGGCCGCGGGGCGGATGGTTGATCGGTGGCGCACGACGACCCGAGATAGCAAGGGCAACATAAACACCACGTTCCTTAAGGCCACCCTGCCACGGAAAGAAGGCGGGCGCGCCATCGTCGGCATGGCGATCTGGCTGCAGGCGTCGGCGGTGGAGGGCCATGGCGACAGGCCGGTCGAGAACATGGGCGAGGTCGTCGACCTCGAGACCCTATATCCGGGTAACCCGGCGGAGCAACGCTACCTGTGCCAGCTGGACCGGTCGCTACATGGGCGGCGCATTGAGGTTGTCAAGGAGAAGGCCGGAGAGTCGCAACCGGCGGTTATGGTGCTGGACCTGTGCGTCGTCGACCCGGCCTTCCAACGGAGGGGCATCGCCCGGGAGCTTGTGCGGTGGGGCCTTAGCGAGGCGGAACGGCGGGGTGGGCTAGAGGCTATTACGGAGGCGTCTAGCATGGGCAGGCACGTTTACACAAAATTGGGTTTCCATCAAGAGGGCTCGGAGATCGAATACGCTGTTGATGCCGAGTTCGCGGACCGTGATCGGCCATCAAATATTTTTATGCGGACGCAACCGCAGTAAGATGTGCTCGCCGAAGTCCGACAGTATCATAGAGCAGCGTAGCGACTGTGACGTCGAAAAATTGCAAAACATTTCCGAGTTGCACAGTTTCGAGTCAGCTTCAAGCACGGGTTACCCAAGGCGTTGAGAGGACTCGGTGCAATTTCTTAAGTCTTAGTACTCCCTATGCACTGAGACACCGGCCGCGTAAGCCGAGTGCTGGCGTGACGTGATGTTGATGAGTGGGCCGAGCGACGAAGACGCCGAGATGGATCGCGAGAAACTGTTGAGAGGGCAGCCAACCGCTGCCAACCCTTGTTATCGTCGGAAACAAGTCGCACAATCACTGTGGTTACGAGGCACCGTCTAGGTTATTTTTTTAGGTAGGTCGCGACTCCCGGATAAGTTACCCTAGATCATCGGTCGCGGCAGTGCTTTGCGAGCCCGAAGAATGCTATTGAGAGACTTTGACGTTGGCGACAGCCTGGGCTTTCCGGAATGAGACCTCTTTTGGGCCAAAGCTGTCGACACGCCCAAGGGTATGTTCCACGCCATGGCAGACGGGCGGCATCAGCAGCGTGCCTTCGGCCGCCACGGATTCCAGTTTTCGTCGGGATGCGAGTGTTCGGGATTGCATTTCTCAATGTCGTTCAGTAAAGAGGAGCACTGCATATTGCCACGATCAGCTGGACTGCTTCAGAAAATTTATCAACTGTCATGACGGCGGTTGAACCGGATGGCAAGGGAGTATTATCCGAGTTGGCGACGAAGGTTTCAGTTTCGAAGTAAGAAGTTTCAATTATCACATGATAGATAGCTGTTTGTGAGATGGCCTCGCTCTTAGGTTTTCTGGCTGCTGGATTCGTTGTTGAACTTGCACTTACATCCGACTCGTCGTCCTGTCACTTCATGGAAAAGGAAATTTTCAAGGACGAAGGATAAAGGGGGTGAGAGGGGGTGAACCAGGGGTCACAACTGTTAGGAGCTCTAGCCCCAACATCGTCTTGCCAACAAGATTACGGTGGGGATTCTTTTTATGTGAGGTTGGTCCGGACCGTGTAAGCATCATATTTTCTGCCCGAGGCCGTCACCCCTGAGGTTCCTTCAATCCAGCCTCTTAAGTCCTCACATCCGGCTAGCCCTTTAATAACCAAATTCTTGATTATCCATAGATAGTCTCGGTTGGATGGCAAAGCTCCTACGCCTTGATACTCAACCTGCAGCCGAGAGCCCTCCAGGTCCCCAACATCCAGGCCCCCGCGCTGAGACGGTAGGACTGCCATATTCAACATACTCGACACGAAGGCCTGCCATGTCAATGTACTTGGACTCAGTTCGCACCTCGTAGTCCGCTTCACGCCAGGACTGGTCCGAGAACCACAAAACAGGCAGGAAGCAGCCACCCACCTTGCTCGCGCAAGACTTGTCGCCACCGACGGGCGCGACTGTACTCGACGCGCCTTGCAGGGTAGATTTGCAATGGGCGAGATCCAGAGCTGGCCAATGCGCGAAATCGAAGGAATAGGATTTGTACATGTTAGCTCATAAGAACGCTAGTTCCAGGAGGCGGCCTACAAAGAGTGGATCTACATGGATGACTCTTTGGGATGCACTACTGCCTCGAAGTTCGTGATGTTCATCCTGGGCATGACATCCGCTTCGAACCCGTTGAAACATTGGCAGTCCGACTCGGCAGCAGCCACTCTTCGAGAACCAACGACAAACCCGAGAATAATAAGCTTCATTTCAACGCGGCAAAGATTTAGCCGATGGGTTCTTGGGATAGCAATAGCTCAGAAAGTCTTATTCATGCCCAACTTTACGAGGTAGTTTATCACCCGCTGCAAGAACTTGATTTGTGTGGAAATAGGCAGGTAAGGTCTCATTTCCTTGTCAGTTAACGACTGTCGTCTGGCCGTTGGTTTTGTAAGAACCTGGAGATTTGTGTCGCACCCAGCATGCACATGGGTCTCTAGTGTCGGCCAATATTGACCATACTGTAGCCATTAGCCGGCTCCACCAACACGCGCAGCGAGTGCCACGATGAAAGGCTGATTATGGTCTCTATCGCGATTCAACCTCCGGTGTCAACGGGGGGCGTTTCTTTCACCCCGCGAAATTGGAGTGGCGGGGAGAACCAAGGCACGGATTCTTCAACACAGACATCCCTAGCATCTAGCGTTCTGGCCGTCGGGAAAAAAACCAAGCAACTTGTGCTTGTCCCGGAGGAGTACACACACACACACTTGCGCCGGTGCTTTCAAGTTTAGTCCAAGCACTCCCCCCTTTCATGGCCTAGTGCCGTTCAGCTATTGCGGCCGACCTGCAAGCCGTGCAGGGCCGCTATGTAAAAAGTAATTCAGATCCAGATTAAGGTACCAGCACATGTCGCTCGGCTTCTGTCTCTGGGGCTTGGGCGTGGTGTAATTTACCGCTTGCCATTGGCTTCTTTCCAGTGTGTGAATGGCTGGGTCAGGGCATTTCTATATTCTCCCTTTACGCATGTACACTACTACACACGTGCAGTATCACAGCCAGATTAAAGGGAATTGCGGCCAGGCAGATTGGAGTAGATCCTTACGATCCTTACCTCGCGTGGAATCTAATAAAAGTACATTTGATAGTCGCTGACTTGGTGGAATCGGTCAAGTCCCGCGGCAAGGCGTGTCGTTATTTCGGATCTCGCATGGGTACGAAACGCATTGCCTGGCACCCGTTGACGTGGTAGGAACGAAGACAGTAGCTGGAGGAACAGGCAATGCCTCCCGTCAGCCCTGTAAAGAATGTTACATCTTCACCATGGTCAGGGATGTCGCCAGCTCTTCTGAGTAGGGCCTTGATATTTGAAATGCTTGGGCCGTCAGGGGTTCCGCCATCCCTTTACCATGTGATGTCATCGGCGAAAGAGTGCCGACGCCTCCCAAGCACATGAAAAAGAGTGGAGGTCAGCCGAGGTTTTGTGCACCCCCATGTACGCCACTCGGGGATTTCGCTTCCAAGCGCGATCGACTTTCCTATTGTGGTAATCAACGCCGCTGCGGGTGCGGGGCGGCCTGGGTGGTCGATCTGCAACAGGAGTTTGGCGATCCTTTTGCTTACCCCCGGAATTCACCCTGCGGATGCGATTGGCCCGGGGGGGTTAGCCCCGCTCAATCCCCAAGATCGCTTGTGGGGGATCTCTTAGCCATTTGGGCAAGGGGGAGCCA
>Ga0164242_10001725_pt1 | contig 25790 bp, 16 predicted proteins | sample OricomgcompostMG_FD_108783 | JGI IMG/M metagenome (GOLD analysis project Ga0164242, IMG submission 108783) | Miracle-Growth compost microbial communities from Emeryville, California, USA - Original compost - Miracle growth compost (MG) ...
GATTCTTAGGATTCTGTGTATGAAGTCATCATATGTATGTAGTAGGTTTAGATGTAGATTCAAGAGCATACTTTACAGCAGCTACTTTAATAATTGCTATACCTACTGGTGTAAAAATATTCTCATGATTAGCTAGTTTATATGGTGGATCATTAAGATTTACAGCTCCATTATTATATAGTATAGGATTCATTGGATTATTTACTATAGGTGGAGTAACAGGAGTAGTATTAGCAAATGCTTCATTAGATATAGCATTCCATGATACATATTATGTAGTTGGTCATTTCCACTATGTATTATCATTAGGTGCTGTATTCTCATTATTTGCTGGATATTACTTCTGATCACCTAAAGTATTAGGATTATATTATAATGAAGTATTAGCTCAAATACAATTCTGAACATTATTTATAGGTGCTAATGTAACATTTATGCCTCAACATTTCTTAGGATTACAAGGTATGCCACGTAGAATACCTAATTATCCTGATGCTTTCTATGGATGAAACGCTGTAAGTAGTTTCGGTTCATTAATATCATTAGTATCAGTTGTATTATTCTTTGTAATAATATATGATCAATTAATGAATGGATTACATAATAAAAATACTGTAGCTGTAGCTAATATATATGCTCCAGATTTTACTGTATGTAATGAGTTATTTAATACATATAGTAAAGCTCCTTCATTAGAATGAGCTACAGATTCACCAGCTTCATTACATACTTATAATACACCAGCTATACAGTCATAATTAAATTATGATTTATTAACTTAATTAATTATTAAGTATGCCCTTTTTACTTTTTATTGAAAGTATAGCAAGGGGTAATAGTTGTAATTATTATAATTAATATTTTACTATTCTATATCCTCTTTTGGATAATTATAATATAAGAGATATATGTAATATATTTATATTTTTTATAAAATAAATTTTTGCTAGATATATAACTTATATATATATTTATATATATATATATATATATAATATTAATTATTATATATTGTAATATAAAATATCTATATTCTATTTAGAATAATAAATAATTTATTATGCCACAATTAGTTCCATTTTATTATGTAAACCAATTATTTTATGGATTTTCAACATTAACAATATTAGTATTATTAATGTCATTAGTTATATTACCAACAATATTATATATATTAGTATCACGTATATATATAACTAAATTATAAATAATAAATATTGTAAAATATTATATTACTTTTTACTATACTAAAATATATTTATTTATAATAAATATATATTAGATCCTAAGGATCTATATAATAATATTAATTATTATTAAGAGTAGAGAATATAATATATATATTCGATATATGAATTCTATATATAATAAATATATATATATAGAAGTATAAATATGATAAAAAAGGAAATAAATATGAATTATATAATAAATTCACCATTAGAGCAATTTGAAATTCAAACATATATATCAACATATAATGAAAATATAGATTTAAGTTGATTAAGTATAACAAGTATAAGTGTATATAATATAATAGTATTATTATTAATAGTAGGTTTACATGTAATAGTATTAGCTAGAAGAAGTATAGTACCAACAAAATGACAAGTAGGTGTAGAAGCAATATATGCTACAGTATATACAGTAGTATTAAACCAATTAGGTGAGAAAGGATCACGTTATATACCATTAGTATATTCATTATTTGTATATATCTTATTTAGTAATTTAGTAAGTATGGTTCCATATAACTTTGCTATAGCAGCTCAATTAGTATATACTATATCATTAAGTATAGCTATATGATTAGCAGTAACAATATTAGGTTTCTCAATACATCGTATAAGTTACTTTAACTTATTTGTTCCTTCAGGAACTAGTTTAGCATTAGCACCTGTATTAGTTGTAATTGAATTAATATCATACTCAGCTAGAGCATTAAGTTTAGGATTAAGATTAGGTGCTAATATATTAGCTGGTCACTTATTAATAGTTATATTAAGTGGATTAGTATTAGATTTTATGTCAGTTTCAATATTAACATTTGTATTAGGTGTATTCCCTATAATTATAATATTTGCTATAGTAGCATTAGAATTAGCAGTTGCTATAATACAAGCTTATGTATTCTGTGTATTAACATCTTCATATATTAAAGATGCTGTATTATTACACTAATTTATATATATTTATATATAAATATATTTTACTATTCTATATATATCTATAGATATATTTATCCCCTTCTTTCCCTCCCCCCTCGCGCTAAAGCATATGCAAGGGGGGGTATTAGTTATATATAAGTAGAATGAATAAATTAAATTATTCAATCTTTTTATTACTCTTTCAATTAAAGTTGAGGGTATAGAAAGATAAATATTAAATATTGAGTAATATGAAATGAATTACTACAATAAATAAAAGGAATAATTGATAGTATGATATAATTATATTATAGAAAGGTGTCATATCATAATTATTAATATATAAAATATATTAATTAATATTAATTAATATATTAAATAATTATGTAAAACCTAATAGGAAACTATGAAAATAATAACTTAGTGAACTGAAACATCTAAGTAACTAAAGGTAATATAAACTAACAAGGAACTATAAGAGTAATGGTGAGTGAAATTATAGTAAAGCTTACAATTAATATGTAATAGAGAAAGTATATATGAATATAGTGGAACTACCACTAAAGCTATAATACTATAATATAAATTAATAGTACTGAAAAGGAAGCATATCATCAGTTATTCTATAAGCAGATTAAGTAAAATATAATTATATTTTATAAAAATCGTACCTTTTGTATAATGGGTTAGCAAGTATTTAGTGATAGTAAGGTATATATAAATATATCAGTTAGCGAAAGCGATGAAATAACAACTCTAAATATTAGATTATAATAATCTAAGAATTATCATTAAATGACCCGAAAACGTATGCTTATATCATATATAAGTAAATAGGGCTTAGTTATTTAATTAAGTCCCTGTTTGACTGAATTGGTTGGTGTTGCAATACCATCAAAGAATGTGTGATAAGGAGTGAAAGACAAATCTGATACGTAAATAGCTGGTTTGCTACGAAATATATTTTAGTATAGCTACGTATGACCTTAGTTCTTTACTTTAATAGTAAAGGATGATAAAGGCAAAGTTAATATAAAATATTATAATATTTTATAGATGATGTATAGTAATTGAATAATACTTGTCTTTAATATATTTATTATATTAAGATGAGTTATATAGGCAGGCTTAATAGTCTTTACTATTATTATTTAACCTCAGAAATCATATTAATGATATACGTAAGTCAGACTATATGTGATAAGGTATATAGTCAAAAGAGAAACAGCTCACTACAAATTTTAAGTTAATAAAGGTTCTTAATTTATAAGTAATAGGAAATAAGGTGAAATAATATAATACACAGTATGTTAGTAGGTTTGATAGTAACCATCTAATAAAGAAAGTGTAACAACTCACATACAGATAATATAAATTTATATTATTCACCGCAAATATACGGACCTAACTTATAAACCGATAATTTGTTTATATATTATAATTAATAATTAATTATATATATGAGGTAGTAGCACAATTAATGAAAATGTTAATATAACATATAATATATATTAGTATTAATATATATTAATTTATATATATAAATAATTTATATAATATAAATATTAATTAATTAGAGAATGCTAACATGAGTAACGAAGAAATATAGTAAAACAATATAATTATATTATATTGAAAATCTATATCACCTAACACATAAGGTATAACTAATAATACAGTTCTTAAGCAATAACTCGAAAGGGTAAATGTGATAGAAATATTAAATATACTAAAGAATACTATATAATTATATAAATATATAATATTTATATATTATATGTGATAGTAGTAACAGGAAGAGTTAGTATATATAATACTGTACCGTAAACCGACACAGGTGTGTTCCCGTATTAGAACAGGGAAGGTGTATTAGTTAATCATTCTTAATGAACTCGGCAAAAAAAATTCTATAAAATTCGATATATAGAATAATATATTAATATTAATTATATTTTTATAATATAATATATATTAAATATATAAAAATAAATAAATAGTACAACTGTTTACTAAAAACACAGCACGATGCAACTACGTAAAGTATAAGTATATTGTGTGAGCTCTGTCCAATGGTGATCTAATAAAACATAATATATTATTGTATTATAATTAACAATCATTAAATGACAGTCTTATCGTGAGGATTATAATGTAGCGAAATTCATTGTCGACTAAATATCGTCCTGCATGAATGGCATAATGATACTATAACTCTATCAAGAATGAACTAAGTGAAATTGAATTAGTAGTGAAGATGCTACTTACCCGTAATAAGACAGGAAGACCCTATACAGCTTTACTGTATACAATAGATTGATGTATATATAATTAAATATTATTAAGACACCTGCCTCTAACCTTTAAAATGGCAAAGGGCATAGGTTAAAATGTAGATCATTTTGTCAGGACTTTGGTCTTGACATATATATATAATTTATTATATATATAAACCAAATAATATTTATATTAATATCATCTTAACTATAATAATAAATATGTTAAACATATTTATTCTTAATATAATATTAAGAAAGTGACATTCGTTGTATGATAGTTTGAGTGGGGCGCTCTTTTCAGCAAAAGTATCTGAAAAGTCTATAGTATAAATATATAATATATATAAATATATAGTATAAACTATATAAATAATATTTAAGTTATATATTAATCTTTAAAGATTAATATCCAATAATAGATTAAATATATGTAATTACATTAGTATAGAAACTAATAAGTATGAAAAATAGTACTAATCTTTAAAAATTAAAGATTGCATAATTCTAAGAATTATGTATATATATAATAGTATAATAGCATAATTACATAGAAATTATAAGATTTACAAATCAAAAAAGCACGTAAGTGTAGTATAGAGAACAAATTAAGCAATTTAGAATAGCATATTGATTACGAATTAAAGTTACGTTAGGGATAACAGGCTGATATTACGAGAGAGTACATATTGTAAGTAATGTTTGGCACCTCGATGTCGACTCGGCTTATCCTACTGGTTGCAGTATCTAGTAAGGGTTAGACTGTTCGTCTAGTAAAAAGCTACGTGAGTTGGGTTAAATACGTCGTGAGACAGTATGGTTCTTATCTTTTATGGGTTTTGTGTTAATATAGGTCATATAATTAGTACGCAAGGATTATTATATGCAGTATCCATGGTTACTATGTATTTATTATATAAATTTTTATAAAAATCACATTATATATAATATATATATATTAGCTAAATATGTAAGATAGAATATAATTTATTATTAAATTATATTTTGATAAATGCTGATAGACTATAAAGCATGAATCGGTCCTATAATTAAACACATTATTAGTGTTAAAGACTATAACATATAAGTGTAGTTACTTATTGTAATAATATCTAGTAATTACTAGATATTTTATTATAGATATAGTATACTAATTTTATACTTATTGTATAATTTCTTATATATAATATATTAATATATATTATACTTACTCAATATTTAATATTATTTAACCCTTGTTTGCTTCAGCAACAAGAATATACACTATTACCCAACTATGCTTTAGCACAGGGGGGGCAGAGATAATGGATATATATTATATATAATATATATTATAAGTAAATAGGGTATGTGTCTGAGTGGTTTAAAGTGTAACTCTTGAGTAGTTATGTATGTTTTTTATCATACCGTAAGTTCGAATCTTACCGTGCCCGTATTATTTAATTTAAATAAAAGTAGTGATGTAGTCTTTATAGTTTAGGGGTAAAACATAGTACTGTTAATACTAATAGATCGGTTCGAATCTGATTAAAGACTAGTATAAATTTATAATAATCTTAATATATATTTATTAAGATTATATTAATTATAACCATTATAATTATTAATGTGGTATTATAATAATACTCTGTCCTACATTGTGTTAAAATACAATATCTTGATTTAATTATATATATTAAATATAAGGTGTGTAGGAATAGAGTTATATAATAAAATATTATGTATATAATAAATATTTTATTAAATAATACAGATTTATTATTAGATGTATTTTATATAGCAACAATATTCTGTGGAATATCTATATTAATACATAGAAATGCAGTTATAAGTATAATATATTTTATGTTAGTATATGTAAATAGTAGTTTATATTTATATTATACAGGATATAATGGAATGCCATTATTAATTATATTAATATATGTAGGTGCTATAGCTATATTATTCTTATTTATATTAACATTAATAAATGTTAAAGAACAAGAAGATTCATTTATACGTAATGAAGGTAGTTATGGTTTATCTATATTTAGAGCTGGTGGATTAGGTAATATATTAATATTAATTAATATATTAATTATGTTATATGTATATATATATAATAATAATGTACAATATGATTTAGGTTCACAAATATATACTATATTAGATAGAATATTAAATATAATATTTAATATAAATGGAAATGAAATATCATTTATAAATAATGATTATTCATTATATGTTAATACACCTATATTAGATTATCCAATATCTACAGTTTCAGAAATAATGATTTTAGGACAAAGTATGTATACTACATATTCATTATTATTATTAATATTAGGTTTAATATTAGTATTATCAATAATAGCTGCAATAGCTATATTAAAATATTAATATATAAAAATATATATTTATTTAAATATGTTTGTTAAGGGATATTACATTTAACAAATATAGGTATAATCCTTAATATATATATTATATATTATATAATATAATATATATAAATTATAATATAAAAAATGATACTAAATTTTAAAGAGACATGAGCTTCAGCATCTATTGCCCCCGTAGGGGAGATAGGTCAAGATTTTAGTACTGGTGTTAATATAGCATTACAAGGTGCTGAAGTATTATTATTTTTAGTATGTATATTATTTAGTGTAGCATTTTTTACAGTAGCTGAAAGAAAAACTTTAGGGTATATGCAAAGAAGATTAGGTCCTAATGTTATAGGATATTATGGTATGCTTCAGGCATTTGCTGATGCTGTAAAATGTTTAATTAAAGAAATAATTATACCTAAAGAATCAAATAAAGCTATATTAATTATAGCTCCTATGATTACTTTAATAACTGGATTATTAGGATGATTAGTTATTCCAGTAGGACCATCATTAACATTAGGTAATTTAGATAATGGTATATTATATAGTTTAGCTGTTGGTAGTATAGGTATATTTGGTACATTATTATCAGGTTGAAGTAGTAATAGTAAATATTCATTCTTAGGAACTATTAGATCTACAGCAGCTTTAATTAGTTATGAATTAATATTAACAACTATATATATAATATGTATAATGGCAATAGGTACTTTAAATATAACATTATTTATTGAATATCAACGTGCTTTATGATTATTATTACCTTTATTCCCATTATTTATAATATTCTATATAAGTACTGTAGCTGAAACTAATAGACCTCCTTTCGATTTAGTTGAAGCTGAAAGTGAGTTAGTTGCTGGTTTCTTTACTGAATATAGTGGTAGTCCTTTTGTATTCTTCTTCTTAGCTGAATATAGTAATATTATATTAATGTGTGCTGCTACAACTATATTATTCTTAGGTGGTTATTTATATTTACCATCTGTAAGTATATGTTCAGATTTAATGTTAAATATATTCTTTGGTACAGATAATCAATATTCTTTATTATATCATATATTAGAAGGTTTAATTTATGGATGTAATTTAGCTATTAAATTAATTATATTAATGTTTACATTTATATGAGTTCGTGCTAGTTTCCCTAGATTTACTTATGATAATTTAATATATTTATGTTGATTAATATTCTTACCATTATTATTTGGTGTTATTTTAATTGTTCCAGTTATATTATATGTATATAATGGTTTACCAGCTGGTATGTTATTCTAATATAATTAATATCAGAATATGTTATATATTCATATATAAATTTTTACTATCCTATATTTTTAATCCAGCTTATACTAAAATATAAACTGGTATGGAATTATATATTTTATTATAAGTAGCATATTAATAATTAACAATTAATTATTAAAATAAATGTCTTCACAGGATATATGTTATATAATTTATATATAAATATAAACCTTTAACTTAATGGTAGAGTGTTAACTTGATAAGTTAATTTGTATTGGTTCAACTCCAATAAGGTTTAAAATTATAATAATAATATTATAGTTTAATGTTTATTCTAATAGTTTAATAGGTAAAACATGAATCTTCTAAATTCATTATCAAGGTTCAATTCCTTGTTAGAATATTTTATAAGTAGATATAAAGTTATCGCCCCTAGCCCTGCTTTAGCAGAGCAAGGGGCATTAGTTTTATAATATAATAAACAGGATAGGTTACAGCTGTTGGTCGCTGTGTTGAGCTGTAAACTCAATGGTTAATTCCGTCATAAGTTCGATTCTTATTCTATTCAAATATATATTATTAAGTATTAATATTAATATAAACATTAGTTTTTAAAATAATAAAGTAAAGTAAAATTAAATATATTTAACCTTAATTATAATATTAACAAAGGTTAGAGATTATATTATAATAATTGTTTAAAATTAGGTATGGAGGATTTGAACCACCACTGTTTTACGTGTAAAGTAAATGCTTTACCAATTAAGCTAATACCTATTAAATATTATTATATAATAATAAATTATAAATCAGATGTAAACCAAATGGTAAGGTGCCTTCTTTGGGTGGAGGAATTAGTAAGTTCGAATCTTGCACATCTGATCTAATTTATATACTACTTATATTAAAATTATAAGTAGTATATATATATTAAAGTCTAAAAATATTAAATTAAATATAAATATATAGAAATATTAAATAATAATTTATTTATTAAATTATTATTAATGGAATAATAATATATTAATAATATTGTATAATTAGCCAGAGAAATAATATAAATAGAAATTAGCTTATATATATATACTAATATTTTTGATTGTGGCGAAATTGGTATACGCGATAAGTTTAGGTCTTATTATTTAATATATGGGTTCGACTCCCATCAATCATATATAAATAATAGCACTCTTAATTTAATAGGTAAAATTATAATTTACGGCATTATATATATAGGTTCAATTCCTATAGAGTGCTAAATATATATACTTATTTTTATAAGTAGAATATAAAATATTATCAGTTTTGATATTTCGTCCCGGGCAAAAAAAGAGAATAGTATAATTGGTAATGCAGATGACTTCAAATCTTCTAATGGTAGTTCAAGTCTGCCTTCTCTTGTTTTTTTTTTAATTATATACATATATATATATATATGTTATATATAGATTAATATAATATTAATATAATAATATTATAAATTAAATATAATACCTTAAGGGAATAATAAAAAGATATGATAAATGTTATTAGGATTATGAATAATAGTATTATTATTTATAGGTTTAATTATCTTAAATAATGCAAGAATATATGAAGGTAAATCATCTCATATATTTGGAGGAGGAGAATTATGAATAAAACGTGGAGGTTTATTTGTAAGTATAGTTATATTATATATAACTATATATTGATGATATATATATAGTAATAATGGAGGTTATGAATTAATAGAATCAGTAAATACTATATTAGTAGGTATAGATAGTGTATCAATATATTTTATATTATTAATAGGATTAATATTACCATTATGTATATTAGGTAATTGAAATAATATAAAAGTAAATATAGGATTATATAATATAATAATAATAACATTAGGTATATTATTATTAATTAATTTTATATGTATAGATATATTATCATTTTATGTATTATTTGAAAGTACATTAATACCATTATTTATATTAATAAGTATATATGGTGCAGAAAATAAAGAGAAAGCAGCATATTATGTATTAATATATACATTAGTTGCTTCATTATTTATGTTATTATCAATATGTGTAACAACTTATATATTAAATACAACATCATATTTAGTATATACTCAATATGTATTATCATTAGATATACAAGTATTATTATGATTAGGTATAATGTTAGCTATATTAGTTAAATCACCATTATATCCATTACATATATGATTACCAGTTGTTCACTCAGAATCACCATTAGGTGGTAGTATTATATTAGCTAGTATAGTATTAAAATTAACAATATATTTAATAATACGTTGAATGTTACCATTCTTATCAGAAGCTACAATATTATATTATCCAACTGTATATATAATATGTATATTAACTATAATAATAACTAGTTTAATAACTATAGTACAAATTGATTTAAAAGTTATAATAGCTTATAGTTCTATAAGTCATATGGCAGTTTGTATAATAGGTGCATTTTCTAATAATATAGTAGGTATAGAAGGATCATATTTATTAGCATTAGCTCATGGATTTATCTCACCTGGATTATTCATAGCTGTTGGTGGTATATTATATGATAGATATCATACTCGTATATTATTATATTATAATGGTTTATTAAGTTATATGCCAATATTTAGTTTCTATTTTATAGTATTATCATTTGCTAATATAGGTACTCCTTTATCAGCTAACTTTGTAGGTGAATTCTTATCATTATATGGTGCATTTAATAACTCACCAATATTTATTAGTATAGCAGCATTTAGTGTATTATTATCTGCAACATATCAAATGAAATTAACTAGTAGAATAACTGGTGGTAAACCTTCTGAGTATACTCATGTAACTAGAGATATAACTAATAGAGAATCTATATTATTATTATCTACTATATTACCAGCATTATTCATTGGTATATACCCTAACTTTATATTAAATTCATTATATACTAATATATCTAATATATTATATATATTATAATATATTTATATTAATAAATATAATTTAATAATTATTAATTTTACTATACTATATCTTTACCTTAATATTAAATCATAGCAGGGATAATAAATAAACTTATTATATAAGTAGTAATTAAATAATTAATTGATCTTATCGTCAAATGGTTATGACCCTTGATCTTCAATCAAGTAGTATCGGTTCGAGTCCGATTAAGATCTACTTGAATATATATATTAATGTATAATATAATAAATATATTATTATTATAAGTAGAGATCAAAATATATAGTTTGTTTGCAACATGGTGTAATTGGCTATCACGTTAGACTCATGATCTTGAGATATGCGTTCAAATCGCATTGTTGCTATTATAAAACCGTAGCTTAATGGTAAAGCAGTTTACTCATAATAAATATTATTAGGGTTCGAATCCCTACGGTTTTAGTAAGAATATCAATCTGGTGAAATTGGTAACCACGACTCACTTAAAATGAGTTGCTTAATAGCTTAAAGGTTCAAGTCCTTTGATTGATAAAATACTTTTTCCCCTGTTGCTATGGTTTAGCATAGGTGAAAAAAGCAAATACTTTAGCAGTGGAGTAATATTATATATATAATATATATATTATATATATGGGGGATATAATTTAATTGGTAGAATATTGATTTTGCATATCAAAAATATTGGTTCAATTCCAATTATCTCCATTTTATCATTATCTTTATAATTAAGATAATGATAAGTATATATTCTATATAATAATAAAGGTGATTATAGTTTAATCGGTTAAAACATATGTTTGTGGTACATGTCATCAGAGTTCAAGTCTCTGTTATCACCCAATATTCTCATAAAATTATTAATTGGGATTAGTATAATTATAATGTGTATTTGTGCTAAGTTGGTTTAATTGGTAAAACTGTCGTTTTGTAATCGACATATATTGGTTCGAGTCCGATACTTTGCATTTAATATTTAAATAATAACATACAATATATTAATTAATTAGGCCTTTATCCTTTGTTATCAAAAGATGGCTAGGAATTGGATTTAATATATGTTCCTAGTCCCTTAAGGGCTAGGGGTAATAATTAGATTATTAGAATTTAATTATATAAATTATAAATAATATAATATAAATATATATATATATATTTATATTAAGTATAAAAATAAATAAAAATGGCATTACGTAAAAGAAATGAGTTTTTAGGTTTAGTGAATAGTTATTTAATCGATTCACCACAACCAAGTAATATAAATTATTGATGAAATATAGGTTCATTATTAGGTTTATGTTTAGTAATACAAATATTAACTGGTGTATTCTTAGCAATGCATTATAGTTCAAATATAGAATTAGCATTCTTATCAGTAGAACATATTATGAGAGATGTTAACTATGGATGAGCTATAAGATATTGTCATGCAAATGGTGCATCATTCTTCTTTATATTTGTATATATGCATATGGCAAAAGGTATATATTATGGATCATATAAAGCACCACGTAGTATGGTATGATATATAGGAGTAATAATATTCTTATTAATGATAATAACAGGTTTCTTAGGTTACTGTTTAGTATATGGACAAATGTCACATTGAGGAGCTACTGTTATTACTAATTTAGTAACAGCAATACCTTTAATAGGACAAAGTATAGCTGAATTTATATGAGGATCAAGTTCAGTAAGTAATCCAACAATACAACGTTTCTTTAGTTTACACTTCTTATTACCATTTATATTAGCAGCATTAGTAGTAATGCATTTTATAGCATTACATACTCATGGTAGTAGTAATCCATTAGGAATAACAGCTAATATAGATAGAATACCAATGCATCCATATTTTATATTTAAAGATTTAATAACAGTATTTGTATTCTTATTAGTATATAGTGTATTAGTATTCTATTTCCCAAATATGTTAGGTGATGTAGAAAATTATATAGAAGGTAATCCATTAGTAACACCTTCAGCTATTGTACCTGAATTCTATTTATTACCTTTCTATGCTATATTAAGAAGTATACCATCTAAATTATTAGGAGTTATAACAATGTTAGCAGCTATATTAATATTATTATTATTACCAACATTAGATAGATCAATAGTAAGAGGTAACTCATTTAGAGTAATATCTAAATTATTCTATGGATTCTTTATATGTAATTTCATATTATTAGGTGCTTTAGGTGCTCAACATATTGAAATACCATATATATTCTTAGGACAAGTAGCTACATGTCTTTATTTTGCACATTTCTTAATATTTATACCAGTAATAAGTATATTAGAAAATACATTATTCTATATTAGTAGTACTAATAATATGAATAAATAATATATTTATATAATATAAATATAATATAAATTGTATTAATTATTATATTCCCCCCTTGCTTTAGCAGGGGGGGAAATAAATATTTATTTTACTATACTATAATTCCTTTATTTATAAAAGTTAAGGATAATATATATCTATATATATAATATATATATAGATAAAAAAATTAATAAAAGAAATGTTAGTAATAGGAATATTAGTACTTTTACTTTATAGTTCATATAATAGTATTCACTGAGATGAGCTTAAAAATATATATCGTATATCAGGTATAATAGTATTATATACAATAATATTATTATATAATAGTACTGATATAATTTATATGGGTAAATCATTAGTATTATTTAATGATTTATTAGTAATAACACCATATAGTGTATATATAAAAATATTATTATTAGTAATAACAATATTATATATAATAAGTAAAAATGAATATATGAAATTAAATAATTGTTATGGAGATGCAGGTAAATATTCATTAAATTATAGTGATTATATTATAATAATCTTATTTAATGTTTTAGGAATGTGTATTTTTATAGAATCATATAATACTATATTAATATATATAGCTATAGAATTACAAAGTTATAGTTTATATATAATAACAAGTAGATATAATAATTCATATTATTCAAGTAAATCAGGATTAATATATTTCTTATTAGGTAGTTTAGCATCAATAATAATATTAATAGGTTTAGTAATATTATATAGTGTAACAGGATTAACTAATTTATATGATATAAGTATATATTTAAATACTATAGATCAAATAAATAGTATAGGTATAGATTATAAAGTTATATTAGGTTATTTATTAATATTAATAGGTTTATTATTTAAAATAGGTGTAGCTCCATTCCATAATTGAATAATAAATATTTATGTTAATGTACCAACTATAGTTACATTATGAATAAGTTTAGTAACTAAAATAAGTATATTAACATTTATATATAATATATTACATAATACACCATTCTTATTTAATATGATAGGTGCTGAATATAATACTGGAATATCTAGTTTAAATATAATTTATATATTAAGTATATTATCAGTATTATGTATGTGTATAGGTGGTATAGGTGGTGTTAGTCAAATAGGTATAAAAAGAGTTATAGCTTATAGTGGTTTAGCTAATACAGGTTATATGTTATATACTATAATAGCTAATAATCAATTAACATTACAAGCTTATATATTTAATATATCACAATATAGTTTAACACATATAAATTGATTCTTAATATTATTAATAACTATAATATATAAAGCTATATATAATAATATATCATATAATAAAGATTCAAATATAACATTAAATAATGGTAATAGTAATTATTTAGCTAAATTAAATGATATATTTGGTTATATAGTTATGAATCCTTATATGTCATTTAGTTATATAGTTACATTAGCTTCATTAATAGGTATACCTCCTTTATTAGGTTTCTATGGTAAATATTATATGATAATATCAGGTATATATAGTGGTTATTTATTTAGTTCTATAGTATTAATATTTGTAAGTGGTATAACAACTTATTATTATTCATATATATTAAATATATTAACATTAAATTTATTTAATAAAGGTAATAATGCTACAACTGGTTTTGCTAATATAGTAAAATTATATAGTTCTCAATATAATAATGTTAAAAATCAAGTAGTTATATTATCATATTTAATATGTTATACAATAAGTATTATAACATTTGCTACATTATTCCCATTATTATTATTAGATATATATACAAATGGTTCTATTATATTAGATTTCTATCAATATACAATATAATATGTTAACTAATTACTCAATATATATATATTTTATTTTAATACCTATAGTTAGTATTGTTTTATTATTAATAAATGTATTATTATCTACTAGTAATATATATAGTGATAAAACAGGTCCTTTTGAATGTGGTTTAACTAGTTTTAGTCAAACTCGTTTAGCTTTCCATGTTTCATTCATTTTAGTAGCTATTTTATTCTTACCTTTTGATTTAGAATTATCTAGTATATTACCTTATAGTTTAAATTTATATCATACTAATTCTTATGGTTTATATATTATGATATTATTTATATTAATATTAGGTGTTGGTTTTGCTTATGAAATTAACTCTAATGCTATTTATATTAATAAACATCATATTAAAAAACATAAAACTATACATTATATAAATTAATAATTATTATCTTCCCCCTACTTTTTTTATAAAAAAAGTGAAAGGTTAGAGGGTACTAAAATAAATAAAATTGTTTTTACTATTCTTATATTATATATACTTTTAAAAGTAGATATATAATATATATGGTACTGTGTTTAATGGTTAAACCGTGTGATTGCAAATCACGCTTCATGAGTTCGATTCTCATCAGTACTTATTGCTCTTACTACCTTTACTATTTATAGTAAGGGAAAAGGAGCGGTAGATATTATATATAGTACTTTCGTCTTATATTATATATTTTAGTATAATAATAAAAGAAAGGATAGTAATATATATAAATTATAATTAATAAATATTAAATATATTCTATTTGTAATAAATATAAATATTACAAAGATATATTATTATATAAAAAAGGTATGTCAAATATAAGAGATATAATATTAAATACTAATAATAAAGAAATAGTAAGTAAATTTAATAGAGGAATATATCAATTACATCCTTATCATTTAGTAGAGGTATCACCATGACCAATATTTACAGCATTCTCATTATTTGGATTAGCATTTAATACAGTATTAGTAATGCATGGTTATATAGGTGTAGTTTGAATAATAGGATTAAATATAATATGTTTAATATATAGTATGAGTTTATGAGTAAGAGATGTTATAAGTGAAGGTACTTATCTTGGTAAACATACATTAGCTGTTAGAAAAGGATTAAATATAGGATTTATATTATTTATAGTAAGTGAAGCAATGTTCTTTGTAGGAATATTCTGAGCATATGGACATTCAGCATTAGCTCCAGCAGTAGAATTAGGAGGAATATGACCACCTGTAAATATACAAGCAATAGGTCCTTTAGAGTTACCATTATTTAATACAGTTGTATTATTAGCTAGTGGTGCTACTATAACATATAGTCATCATTCATTAATAGCAGGTAAAAGAAATGCAGCATTATACTCATTATTCTTAACTATATTATTAGCAGTATTATTCACATTCTGTCAATATTTAGAGTATACTTTTGCAACATTTACATTTAATGATGGTGTATATGGTAGTACATTCTATTTAGGTACAGGATTCCATGCTGTACATATATTAACTGGTACAGTATTCTTATCAGTATCATTATGAAGAATGTATGCTTATCATTTAACAGATACTCATCATGTAGGATATGAAACAACTATATTAATGTGACATTTCTTAGATATAGTTTGATTATTCTTATTTGTATTCTTCTATTGATGAGGATCATAAATAAATATATTTAGATTAAATATATTTAAAAGTTATTTTTACTATTCATTTATATATATATATATGTTATTTATAAGTAGATATAAATATACAATTATAGGTTAATTGGTAGACCCCGTGATTTCCAATCATGTTGTATCAGTTCAAGTCTGATTAATTGTAATTATAACAATAATATTTTATTGATATAATAGTATATTATAATTTATAATAATTTATTATAACTTTAAGGTTCTAATTAATGTATATTTTATAATATAAAAGATTATAGTATAATATAATAATTTATTACAAAGCCCTTAGTAGTTAAAGTAAGGAGGGGATAATAATTATCCTGAAGGATTTTTAAGTAATAAATAATAATAATAAATATAAAAATAAATAAAAATGGTTTTATTCAATAATATATTTGAAATATTAAATAATAATGTAATATTAGCGGATGTACCTACACCATGAGGTATATATTTCCAAGATAGTGCATCACCTATAGCTGAAGGAATAGGAGAGTTACATGATGAAATAATGTTCTATATGATAATAATAATATGTTTAGTAACATATTTATTATTTAGTATAATATTAGGAGCAGGACGTCATGTATTTGCATATAAATATTTAGTACATGGAGCTACATTAGAAGTAGTATGAACAATCTTCCCAGCTGTAATATTAATATTAATAGCTTTCCCATCATTTGTATTATTATATTTAAGTGATGATGTAGTTAACCCAGCTATGACAATTAAAGCAATAGGTAACCAATGATATTGAATATATGAATATAGTGATTTTATAAATGATTCAGGTGAAACAATAGAATTAGAGTCATATGTAGTACCTGATGATTTATTAGAAGTAGGACAATTACGTTTATTAGATGTTGATAATAGAATAGTATGTCCTATAGATACTCATATACGTTTCATAGTTACAAGTAATGATGTAATACATTCATTTACAATACCTAGTTTAGGTATAAAAGCCGATGGTACTCCTGGTAGATTAAATCAATTAAGTACTATAATACAACGTGAAGGTGTATATTATGGACAATGTTCAGAATTATGTGGAACAGCTCATTATGCAATGCCTATAGTTGTAGAAGCAGTAACATTACCTAAATTCTTAGAGTGATTAAATGAACAATAATTAATATATAAATTTTATTAATTAAATATATTTTACTATTCTATATATATATATATATAAGTAGTCTACGACTGTTTAATAAAAAAAAATAATAATTCTATATATAATATAGAATTAAATATAAATAAAAAAGAGAGACCATGGAGATATTTATTAATATAATAATATGGATAATATATAAAAATATGCAAATAGTATTAGCAGGTAAATATATAGGAGCAGGTATAGCTACAATAGGATTATTAGGAGCAGGTATAGGTATAGCATTAGTATTCAGTGCTTTAATAAACGGTACATCACGTAACCCATCAATAAGAAGTACATTATTCACATACGCTATATTAGGTTTCGCTTTAAGTGAGGCAACAGGATTATTCTGTTTAATGATATCATTCTTATTATTATATGCAGTATAATAAAAAGTAGAAATGCTCTTACTACTTATTTAGTAAGTAGTACAGAAAATTAATTTTACTATTCATCTTCCCCAATTACTTTAATAACATAGAAAGTAATTATAAGTATAGTCGGGATAGTATGTTAATAATTAATATATCGCCCCTAACCCAAAGGGCAAGGGGGCATTAGTTATAATTGTTAATAAATATTATTATATTAATAAATAAATATTATGGATAAAATTAAATAAATGATAAATAATAAAGATATATTAAAGAAGATAATATCTAAAACTATTCGTTTAGGTATATTAAATCAATATAATAATATATATAAATTAAGAAATGATAGTTTAAATAAATTACATAATATGAGAATAACAAAATATAATGATCAGTATAATTATTATAATAGAATATATAAATATAATAATAATACATTAATAAATAATGTAAATTTAGATAAAATAGTAAAAAGATGAATAAGTTTATTTTTAAATAGTAAAAATACATTAAATTTATTAAAAAAGGAATTTAGTTCAAATAATAATTTATTAAGTATATATAGTAGTGAACCAATATTTTTACATACAAATGATAAATTAAATATTTATATACGTATATTATTACCTAAAACAAATATAAATAAACGTAATAATATAAATGGAATAAATATAGTATTTAATAATGCGATGAATAAATTATTAGGAAAAAGTAATTTACGTACATTAAATATGATAAATATATTAAGTAAATTATATAATAAAGAAGTTAATATAATACCTATATTAATAAAAGATGGAGGTGTAAGTGAATTTATAATAAGTAATAGATCAGTATATTCACCATATAAATATAATTTAGTTATAAATAAATTAAATAAATATATAGTACCTATAACTAATATAATAAGTAATAATTATATTAATAAAAATTCATTATTTAATATATTATATTATAATAATATAAATAATATTAATAATAATTTAGTTGAATATTCAAATATTAATGATATAATGACTATTTTACCTAATTTAAAAAATCGTTATATTACTGGTTATATATTAAATTATGCAGGTAAATTACCTAAAGCTGATTCTAGTGCTAGAACAACTCATATATTATCTATGGTTGGTACATTACATAATAGTAATAAAATACATCATACATCTTATACTGTAGGTAATAATGGTTTATCAAGTACTAAAGCAACTATAGCTCAATATTAATATATATCTATGCCTTTTGTTTTATACAATGATTTACTATTCAACTAATGTCCCCCTGTCTTCTACTGCTAAAGTAAGGGCTTGTAAGGGAAAAGGTGTTAATAATTAAATATTAATATATTATACTTATATTATAAGTAGATATGATATATTGAATTGTGGACTAATAGGTAAGTCGACCTGAATTTGAGTCAGGAACATAAAAGTTCGAATCTTTTCAATTCAAATTATATAATATAATTATATTTATATATATTGGGTATATAGTTAAATTGGTATAACAATTGCCTTTTAAGCAATATAGTGTAGGTTCAAATCCTACTATACCTATATACTTATAATATAATATTTATTCATTCAATAAATTATTATCGTTTCCTCATTTGTTTTAATAGCAAAGTATTAAACAATAGTATAGGTTATTTATAAGTCTTTATAGCTTAAATGGTAGAGCACTAAACTGAAGATTTAGTCGTATTGGTTCAATTCCAGTTAAGGACATTATATATATATAAATGGATTAGTAGCTTAATGGTAAAGTGTTTGCTTGTCACGCAAATGTATGCTTGTTCAAGTCAAGTCTAATTCGTAAAGAATAAGTTTCTATCGGTAAAGTAGACTATTTGCTAAATAGTTGGATGTAGGTCCTTGTGAGTTCGATTCTCATCTTATTCGATAATATATAAGTAGAATATAATCGTGAATATTAAAGGTCTATTAATTTCTAATATTAGAAATTAAATATAAGACATATAAAGAGTTTGATGTTGGCTCAGTGTAATTGCTATCTAGATACATAATACATGCAAACTTAACGCATATATATATATATTAAATATATATTAATATATGAGTAGTGTAATCGTGAGTATAGTACATAATATTGAACTATTGGATTAGCTAAATACTAGTATAAATTAACTTCCGCCCCCTCCGGGGGCATTAAATAATAAAGAATAATAATATATAAATTATATATTATATTCGCTAATAGTCATAGTATGTATAGCATTAAGTAGTTGGTAGTATAATGACTATCAAGCTGAAGATGCTTAACTGTCTATAGAAGTAGGAATGGTCACGTTGACCTTGAAATACGGTCAATATTTATTAGGTACAGCAGTAAGGAATATTTGTCAATGAGTGAAAGCTTGAACGAGTAATCTAGAAAAGTGGTATATATTGTATATATAGATATAATATATATATTTAGGTATATATATTAATATATTAATATATTTTATATATTAATATATAATTATAATATGATATATAGTAAATATAAAGCTTTTAGTATATATTTATAATGAATAATATATATGAGTAGTCCTAACAAATTAGCGTGCCAGCAGTTGCGGTAAAACGTAAAGGACAAGTAATACACGTAATTGGTATAAAGGGTTAGCAATACTGATCTAATAAATATATTATATAATATATTTATATTAAATAGGTCTAGAATCTATAATTAAGTTATTATGAGGTATATGAGTAACGGTTAAATGTGTATATACATATATAACAACCAATTAAGAAGTAATATAACTAATACATAGATTGACGTTGAGTAACGAAACTTAGAGTATCGAATAGGACTAGTCAACCTATTAGTTCTAAGCGTAAACGATGTATACTAATATTTGTACAATAAATAAAGTATGGATATAAAGCTAATGCGTAAGTATATCACCAGGGAAGTACTGACTAATCGAAGAAACCCAAAACAATAGACGGTTTGAGTGTTAACAGTGGATTATGTAATTTAATTCGATATTACTCGATAAACCTTACCATTATTTGCATATAATATCTCTAATTTTATAATTATAAAATTATATATTATACATGTGCTACATAGCTGTTTATAGCTCATACTGTAAAGTATTAGATTAAGTTCACTAATGAGCGCGATCTAGCTCTTATAAAAATATAAGATGATATAATACTATAGTATTATATATTAGCTAGAGTAAGACAAGTCTTCATGGCCACTATATAATGGGTAATATTACGTAATACAATATTATATACAAAGTCAAATAAAATAGTTCAAATTTTTTGATTAATATTTTATAATATAGACATAATATATAATATATATTATATGTAAAGTAAATACTATATATATAATATGGATTATAGGCTGAAATTCGCTTATATGAAATAGGAATTGTTAGTAATGATGATAAGAATATCATCGTGAATTTTTTGCTCAAGCGTACTAATCACTCATCATTCGGTCGAAGCATGTAGTAGCCGACTCATATTTAATATTATATATATGTTTATATATCGATATATATTTATATATATATATAATATATATGATAAGCACTATTCGTAACGATTGAAAAGTTGAAATATAGTTGTGGTAGAGGAATCTGCTGCGGGAAAATTAATATACTTAACTATCCAATACACTTAATACTATATAAGTAGAGATAATTATATTATCTATCTATCTATTTATATAGATAATAGATACAATGATATATATAATATATATATATATGGTAAGTAAATATATAAAATAAAATGTTATTAAGTAATATATTAATAATAATAGGATTATTAGGATTTGTATATAATAGAAAAAGTATAATAATATTATTAATTAATATGGAAATAATGTTATTAGGTATAACATTAAATATATTAATATGAAGTAATTATTTTAATGATAGTATAGGTTTAATATGAAGTATAGCAATATTAATATTAGCAGGAGCTGAAAGTGCTATAGGTTTAAGTTTATTAGTAAATTATTATAGAATAAGAGGAAATATAAATATAGATAATCAATAAATGATATTATTAGTTATATTATTACCAATAATAGGTAGTTTAGTAAGTGGATTTTTTGGTCGTTATATAGGATATGTAGTGAGTAAACAAATAGCAACATTATGTTGTATAATCTCAGCATTATTATGTTATTATATATATATAGATGTTATGATGTATAATAATATATATAGTATAAATATAGGTAAATGAATATATATAGAATCAATAGAAGTTGATTGAGGATTTATAATCGATGAATTAGCAGTTAGTTTATTAGTACCAGTAGTAACAGTAAGTAGTTTAGTACATTTATATGCTTGTAGTTATATGGCACATGATCCTCATCAAGGTAGATTCTTTAGTGTATTATCAATGTTTACTGGATTTATGATAGTATTAGTAACAGGTAATAATTATGTAGTAATGTTCTTAGGTTGAGAAATGATTGGTGTAGCATCATATTTATTAATTGGTTTCTGAAATACAAGATTATCAGCTGTTAAAAGTGGTTTATCAGCATTATTAATGAATAAATTTGGTGATACATTTATAACTATAGGATTATTTATATTATTACATACATTTGGTAGTTTAAATTATAGTACAATATATTCATTAAGTGTATATATAAATACAGATATATTAAATATAATAATGATATTATTATTAATAGGATGTGCAGCTAAAAGTGCACAATTAGGATTACATAATTGATTATTAAATTCAATGGAAGGTCCTACTCCTGTTTCAGCATTATTACATGCTGCTTGTTTAGTTTGTGCTGGTGTATATTTATTATTACGTTCAAGTTATATATTAGAATATACACCAGTTGTATTATTATATATATTATGATTAGGAGGATTAACAACTATAATAGCTGGATTAATAGCTATAGTATCAAATGATTTAAAGAAAATTATAGCATTATCAACAATGTCACAATTAGGTTTAATGTTTGTAGCTATAGGTATATCAAATTATAATATAAGTTTATTCCATTTATTTAATCATGCTATGTTTAAAGCATTATTATTTATGAGTGCTGGTAGTATAATACATAGTGTAATATATGAAACACAAGATATACGTAATTATGGTGGATTTGCTAAATGATTACCTGTAACTTATATATGTTTAATAATAGCATCATTATCATTAATGGCTACTCCAGGTTTAACAGGTTTCTATTCAAAAGATATATTAATAGAATCAACATATGGTGTATATAATATATCTGGATATATAGTATATATATTTAGTATAGTTTCAGCTACATTAACAACTATATATAGTATAAGATTAGTTTATTATGTATTCTATAATAATCCTAATGCTAATAAATATGCATATCATACTGTACATGAAAGTAATTCAATTATGTTAATACCTATGATTATATTAGCTATAGCTTCATTAGTAGTAGGTTATATATTTAGAGATATATATATAGGTTTAGGTTCACCATTTAATAGTTTATTTACTCATCCTGATAATTTAACTATTATAGATACTGAATTTAGTATACCAACATATATTAAATTATTACCTTTATTCTTAACTATAACATCAGTTATATTAGTTCTTTATATTTATGAATATCATTATAATATATTAACTACATATAATAATAAATTCTTAAGAAATCTATATATATTTGTAAATAATAGATTTATGACAGATCAAATACTTAATAATATATTATTAAGATCAACTCTTTCATTAGCTATGAAATTTAATCAATATATAGATAAAGGATTATTACATATATTAGGACCTACTGGTATATCTAATACTTTAAATATAATGAGTTATAAATTAATCTCATTATCTTCTAATTTATATACTAATACAACTAATAATACTTCAATTAATAGTAATGGTACAGGTATAAGACATCATACTACATATCTATTATGTACTATATTATTTATATTATTAGCTTATAATATAAGTTATGCATTAGTTATATTATTTATATTATTATTATTTATATAATATAAATATTTAATATATAAATATAAATATTTTTACTATCCATAAAATTTATTAACCTCTTTTCTTAGTAATTATGGTTTAGCATAAGTAAGGATTTGGTATAAATATATTAATGATATATAAAATATATTATTTATATAATATATATAAAATGGTTTAGCAAGAAAATATAATGAACAATGAATTATTATAATACAATTATCTATATATTATCTATATATTATTTCTTTTTTAAAAATATAATGGATAATATATAATTATATATAATAATATAATGTAATTCTTACCATTCATTTTGTTTTACTCCCTCTTATTCTCTACTGTTAAAGCAAGTAGAGGACTAGGGTTGAGTAAAAAATGTTTTAAGAATTAATGGATATAATATTAAATATATATAATATATATTTAATTATTAATAGAGAAATATTCTTTATTTATCTTCTACTGTTAAAACAAGTAGGAGCTATTATAATAATTATAAATATATAATATTTATAATTAGATTAAAATAAAAAGAATAAAAGAGTATATAAAATAAATATATATATGTCTTATATAGAAAGATGATTATATAGTACTAACTGTAAAGATATAGCAATATTATATATAATATTTGCTATATTCTCAGGTTTAGTAGGAACAGGATTAAGTATAATAATAAGATTAGAATTAGCTGGTCCAAGTTCACAATTATTACAAAATAATGGTCAATTATTTAATGTAGTAATATCATTACATGCAATAATGATGATATTCTTCATGGTTATGCCAATGGCTATAGGGTTCTTTGGTAACTATTTAGTACCTCAAATGTTAGGTGCAGCAGATATGTCATTAGCAAGATTAAATAATGTTAGTTTCTGATTATTAGTTCCATCATTATTATTAGGTGTAGCTTCAGGATTAATAGAATCAGGTGCAGGTACAGGATGAACAGTATATCCACCATTATCAAGTATACAAGCTCATAGTGGTCCTAGTGTTGATTTAGTTATATTCTCATTACACGTATCAGGTGTATCATCATTATTAGGTGCTATAAACTTTATAGTTACAATAATGAATATGCGTACTAATGGTGTAACATATAGTCGTATGACATTATTTACATGAGCTATATTAATAACAGCTGTATTATTATTATTATCATTACCAGTATTAGCTAGTGGATTAACAATGTTATTAACAGATAGAAACTTTAATACAAGTTTCTTCGAGTCAGCTGGTGGTGGTGATCCAGTATTATACCAACACTTATTCTGATTCTTCGGACATCCAGAAGTTTATATTTTAATAATACCAGGATTTGGTATAGTATCACAAGTAATATCAGTATATTCAAATAAACCAATATTTGGATCATTAGGTATGGTATATGCTATGGCTTCTATAGGA
>Ga0164242_10001726_pt1 | contig 25771 bp, 14 predicted proteins | sample OricomgcompostMG_FD_108783 | JGI IMG/M metagenome (GOLD analysis project Ga0164242, IMG submission 108783) | Miracle-Growth compost microbial communities from Emeryville, California, USA - Original compost - Miracle growth compost (MG) ...
CAAGGACAAGGACAAGGACAAGGACAAGGACAAGGAGACGAAGCCGGCTTCGGAGGCCAGCGAGAAGGAGACGACAGAGCAGCCCCGAGTCGCTCTCAAAGTTCCCGATAGCGTCCATGTTACGATCGACAAGGACGCGCTCAAGGACTATGTGGGACCGCCAATCTTCACATCGGATAGGCTTTACGACGTTACCCCGCCCGGCGTGGCTATGGGCCTTGCCTGGACGCAGATGGGCGGCGCTGCGATGTACGTGGAGGCGATCCTTCAGACCGCCCTTCGGCCAAGCAGCCGCCCCTCGGTCGAGATCACCGGAAACCTCAAGACGGTGATGAAGGAATCCTCCAGCATCGCCTACTCCTTCACCAAGTCGCTGATGGTCAAGGAATTCCCCGACAACCACTACTTCGACAAGGCCAAGATCCACGTGCACGTCCCCGAGGGGGCGGTGCAGAAGGACGGCCCGTCTGCGGGTGTCACCATGACCACGGCGCTGTTATCACTGGCTCTGGACGCGCCGGTCAACCCCGCCGTCGCCATGACTGGCGAGCTGACCCTGACCGGCAAGGTACTGCGGATAGGGGGCTTGAGGGAAAAGACAGTGGCGGCACGACGGGCAGGTTGCAAGATGATCATCTTCCCTGAGGACAACATGTCTGACTGGCTAGAGCTCCCAGAGGTAAGGTTTCTCCGACAATAGATATCCCCCCTTCTCTCTCCCTTTGTCTTGTCTCGCAATTCAGTTTGCTAACCTGTTCTGTAGAACATCAAGGAAGGCATTGAAGGCCACCCGGCGAGCTGGTACTCGGATATCTTCGACCTCATCTTCCCTGATCTAGACCGGGAACAAGCCAACAAGTGTAAAATCTGTGAATGGAAGAAGGCTCACGAGTCCAAGGCGACCGAAGCCGAAGGCGAAGGCGAGAAGGACGATTAGGCAACGCCCGCCAAACCTAGAACTCGTGGCAGCCGCAAAGCTACCAAGAAGTAGACCCGACAGTGGCGCAGGGAGCGCTCATCCTCGCATGTTTCGGTTTAGAGCATCCTTTTCTCTTTTTTTTTATGTTTTCCTCTTGGACCGGCTCTGGGTCCATCCACCTCTCCCTCTCCACCAATAGAACATGGAAAGCATTTTTTGCGAGCGCGGGGAGGAAATAGGGGGGCCGCGGGGTTTAATCCGCGAACAACATCGGCGTTTATCAATGGGCGGAGCTCCCATGGCGATGGCTTGGATGAATTTTAGATGGAAGTGCACATCTTACCCTCGCTCCTCATTCGCGTTGTCGATTGGCTTCATTTGTGTAACTTGTATGTACCTACGATAGAAACATCAAAGTTGTGGTTGGGTGTATGTTTAGGATCAGGAGAGAAACAAGGTTGGGAGGGGATAGAGCACGAGAGCGAGAGCGAGCGAAAGCGAAGAGCGAGTTGTTGGGCCCTCTTCTCCCGCCTTGATTCTTGTCTGCAGATGGGAATGGATAGGCGCCAAACCCGTTTAAAAAAAAAACCAATATAGGCTACAAAGCGAAACCTGCTCGTTGCGACGTGTCAGTCTGACGACACGATCTTTCAAAGTTCGGATGATGTGCGAAGCTATAGCTCTTGCGGCAGAATCGAGGGGTGATAAAGTCTCGAAAAAAATGAAAACGGGGAGCTCATCATCCGAGCCCAGCTTCTCCCTCCAGCGTTCGAGAGCGAATGGAGTCGTCGTTAGCCCCACGACTGCCCTGTGCCTTCGATAGGTCGGGCACCTCCTCCCACCCCCAGACGGGCTGTGACAGAAGCCTGTTGGAAGAATTTGATGCATGCAGGCGCCGTCGATGACGCTGCCTGCCGGGCCCCAATTTCTCAGGCCCAACTCATGCCCAAAGGGCAGCCCAACTCCTTCAATTGGGAAGGATTGCGAAAATAGCTGCGCCCTCTCCATCCTCGTGGTCCTATTTTCCGCAGTAGTGACGGGACGGCGGAGTGCGATTGATGATCCCCCCATCCAAATGCCTACCTACGTAGTAACGGAGCTTGGAGTGGCAATTATTTCTACGATTCAACCCCCCCTCTTGTCTCAATGGGTCGTGTCTTCGCCCCTCTCTCCTTGGGAAATCCCCCACTGCCTGGAGTGGGGTTAAATGGTGAGATCTGAGATAGGGGTTGAGGGGGTGGATGGAGGTGGAGGTTACACGGGATGAGCCTTAAAAACTTTCCACTCTCCGTAATTGAAATGACGGGACCTAATCTGGCCGTCTCGCTAGCTCAAATGTCCCCAATGGGCCCGGAAAGGGAGCAAGACCAAGACATGGAATGCCTGTCCGGAGAGGCAGCGAGACCCGACACCGGAAGCTGCTGCAGTCTAAAAGGCAGATCATCTTGATCACAGGGGCGGGCTTCTCCATACGGTCCACACGACGGGGCTCGGGGCTTGCCGCAGGTCGACTAAAGCTAGCTGCTAAGTCGCGTCGGTAGGTGAGAATCGTTGGCAACCACTGCTTTGTTGTGCAGCCTCAGACAACGTTCCGCAGCCGAGAGAGAGTGCGGGGCTCTTGGGCAGCAATGGCAGGCGTGCAACCGTATAAATCAAATTCTGGTTGCGGGCCAAAAAAAAAAAACAAGCGGCCGGCTCGAGGAACGGTTTCCAGGGCAAGGGCACGTAAGGCAAGGGTTGGTTCGGCATGAAGTTAGCTCGCCGGGCAGATCCGAGTCGCTTGTCCAGTTTGTTTGATGCACTCAAAACGGCCGTCCGTTCCGCCCCCCGGAAGCGGGCTGGATATTGAAAAGGTTGGTGTTAGACGAAGGTGATCTTGGGACGGAGAGGCCGCTATCGGCATGGCAAGTGCCGCCGCAGTCCCATAGGTTTTGTTTGGGGCCGTTGGTGAAGGGATCGGAGACGATAACCACGACCTGAGCGACCTTCAATGACAGCGGTTCGCATCAAACCGTTGCTGCGTTAAGTCAGCTGCCACCAGGATGACATCGACTACAGTCTGTGGTACGACATACATATACACTCACACTCGCTTTTACACTTCTCGAAGCGAGGGGGTAGTATTTACTGCTCGCTAACTGGCTGTGTTCGAATTTGCATGTCGTTGCGGGGACGTCGAGAGAGCGGGGTGTATGGCCTGGCCTCGCTGCTGCAGGCGTCATTGGCTGGCTGTGATGTTGATGAGTTGTCCATTGGCTTTGGAAACCGGTGGGATGTTGTTATACTTTTCTCAGAAACAGCCGCATTAAGGGGGGATCCTGCAGGCTTTGGTTCTGAGCTACATACTATGTTCGCATACATCTGCCAGGAGGCACGTGGGGACCTGGCCGGTTTGCCGGGAATGGAAAGGTGCCTTGTTGAGGAGAGACGCGCGAGGAGGCGGTGAGGTTGAAGTTTACTGCAGGGGGTGGTCTTGTGGAGAAGAATTGTCGAGAGAAACAAACTTGAGGTTTGATGCTCGTGGGTTGGGGCTTGAGCCCCCGAGGCTCTGGCGGTGGAAGAGAAGTACTGCGCCTGGGCTAAGCAATGTGGAAGTCACGTAATCTGTACCAAGGGTATATCGTACATGCGTAGCTCCCCCTACATGCGTCGAAGCCCGTCGGAAAGGGTTGAGGGGTGTGTGTTCGTGTGTGCCATTGCTGCTTCGCACTGCATAACGAGGAGGCAGTAAAGTACTACGCAGATATCTCTCACCCCCCCCTCTTCCCCTATCCATCCATCCATTCGGCGTGATATCGGGGCGCTTGCAGTGCTGTCAGACCAACATTGGGTTGCGTTTTGGTCAGCTCTCAAAAAGTGTGACTTCCGTCTTCAACCTTGGCTGATGTTGTAAATGTTTATGATACCAAGATACATACCCACCACCCCTGTTTCCCGCCGCCGCTAAGAGGGAATGGAAGCGCGCCTTGGAACGGGTACCCCGGCCTCTCCCACCCGCTTCTTTTCCCAAAGCTCCCAGCTCTAATTAACCCGTACTATGTACCCGTAGGTAATCCTGGCGCCAATCCCGCACCGCCTCGAAAAAAATTGACAAGCCATTGGAGAAAAAAAAAAGACAACAACAACGGCGAGCAAACCGGGACACTCAAATGTCTCGCGCTGTTGGCTCAATTCGTCACCTGTTGTTGGCTAAAGGTGGGATGATGGTCAGGCATACATCAGTACCTAGATAGACAATAGCCAGATTCACCAGGGTCCAGTACCTAATAGAATGGGCGCTAGGCTGCCCAAAACCACGATGCTAAACACTCATGAGAGGAAGAAGACAGCACAGCTCCATAGCACAGCTTACACGTGTGCGACCCCACCAACAGGGTCCCCCCCGGTCCCAGCCCAGCCTCCCCACTCCGGACCCTTCCACCCCCCAATTCCCACCCTCCAGAAACTTTCCCAAGCTCTGACGCCAAACCTCCCACAACATGCAGCTGCAGAGTGCACTGCCAGAGCCCCAGACCAACGGGAGACTGCCTCTCATTACCACCTACATGAGCCCGAGCAGTTGCCCGCCTCGTTGTCCGCGACCCTCTTAACCAAATCTCTCACGACCGACCCTCCGTCTCTCTCACTCTCTCTCCCCCTCAAGCAATTCCACTCGCTCGTCCCCTCCCCGAGAGCTATGAACATCGACCTGACCAGGGGCAAAGAAGGCAATTAGAGACTAGCAACCACAGCCAATTGCCTGCCCTGCGCCTGCCCTCCGCCTCGGAACTAGAACGGAAGACCTCGAGCCTGCATGGTCCGTTGTGCGTGTCCTCTCGTCGACCTGATGGACTGCGATGAACCTCCCCCGCTCCTTACATCTGTCTGATGCCTCTGCTATCGGCTACCTGCATGATATTCTGTGCTTGATGTAATCCCCACGACACCCTGCTTGCTTCTTTCCCCGCCTACATTCCCGACTCGACTCGACTCGAACCTCCCCCCCCCACTTGCCTGAAGCTACAAGTTTGCTCGCAACGCCAGCTTATAGATCCTGAGGAACAACGATAACGAGGAACCACACGAACGACAGCCAAGGGTCCTTGCATCTTGCGTCAAGCCTCGATCGCGGCCAGGGCCCTGGTCGAACCCGGCCGACTGGGGCTCGTGGGCTCAAGGCTCATCGTCCAAGAGGCAACAACCTCCTAGCCTTACCCGTAACCCCAGACGTTGCCGGGCCCGTCCCCGTCCCTCACCGCTCTCTCGGCCCGACCGATCCTCGACATTTGATATACTCCCAAGTGCCCCCCACCACCACCACCACCAGCAGCCGAGCCTCATGGCTCAAGGCGACCGGCCCGCGCAAGAGGCAGCCTCGCCAACAGACCATGGCACCAATCTGCAGAGCCTGTGGCGGAGGCTCTTTGGGAGGGATGGTGGCGCTTCCGGCTCGTCGGACGCCTCGTCGTCTAGACAGGGCTCCCCGCAAGGCGAGGACCCGAAGCCGGGCATCATCCGTCGGGTATCGAGGAAAGTGGTCCCGGGCCTGCCGCGGGTCCAAACGTTTAAGAGGCAGCAGTCTGAGCTGCGGAACAACCTGGAGCCTGTGCAGACCACCCCCGCCGAGCGAAGGGCCGTCTCCGTCGATAGAAGAGTACAGGCTTCGCAGAATGGGTCACTGTCTCTGACACAGTCCAATCCACGCACCAGCGCCCCCGACTTCATCAACCACTCCTTTAGTGCCGCCCCCTCCGTGCCCTCTCTGCCTTCGGTGGCCTCGTTGCCCATGAGCCCTGTGGAAGAGAAGGTCCTTGACGACACCGCCCTTGATACCGCTGACCCACACGACGACCCACCAGCTGACGGCGTGCCCGACGACCCACCCCTTGGTGAGCCCGTCGAGGATCTCCCGCATGTGCCAGACGCGGTTTCGATTGTTGATACCCAGTCACTGACCACTTCCCAATACGACGCCATGATCCACGACGAGTTAGAACGAGAGTGGATCCTCAACCTGTCCATGCACTTCCGGGATAAGTCGAAGCGGGAGAAGTTCTTCGTCACCTACCGTGAGCGGCCTACCCTCTGGCGCCGCGTCACCGTGTCCTTAGACTACCGCAATGCCCCGGAAAACTCGCTAGAGTCGGAACTCGCAGATACCAAGTTTCAGCGGGACAAGAGCGCCGAGATCTACAAGGCAATCCGAGACAGCCTCCGGGACATCCAGTTCTACGACACGGTGACCAACCTGAAGCTGCAGACGACAGAAGGCAGACTCCATGTCCATGTGGTAGAGGACGTCAATGTGAGCACAGACTGCGTTGTAGCGGGCCATTGGCCTTGAGATCTGACTTGTTTTCGTTAGGAAATTATCCACTATCCAAGTGTCCGCACAATCCAGCACATGAGATGCCACCGAGTGAAAGAGCGAGATATCGAGTTTGACTCTCACATGTCCGGCTTCGTCTACAAGGTGAGAGTCAACGGCGAAGTTCTCATCAAGAAGGAGATCCCCGGCCCGGACACGGTGGACGAATTCCTGTACGAGATCAATGCCCTCAACCGGCTCAAGCACTCCAACAGCGTCATCAAGTTCTACGGCGTCATCGTTGACGACCGCGGGGAATACGTTAAGGGCCTGCTCATCAGCTTTGCCGAGCAGGGAGCCCTCATCGATGTCATCTACGACAGCGAACGCAGCCTGCCGTGGCCGACCCGCGAGAAGTGGGCCCGGCAGATCGTCCAGGGCCTCTCGGAGATCCACGAGGCCGGCTTCGTGCAGGGCGATTTTACCCTCTCCAACATCGTCATCGACGGCGATGACGATGCTAAAATTATAGACATCAACAGACGAGGCTGCCCCGTCGGCTGGGAGCCTCCGGAGGCAACTCCGTTAATCGAAAACAACCAGCGCATCTCCATGTACATCGGCGTCAAGTCCGACTTGTTCCAGCTCGGGATGGTCTTGTGGGCCCTCGCCACCCAGGACGACGAGCCGGAAAGCCAGGGTAGGCCGTTGCGGATCGGCCCCGACCCCGTGGTTCCGATCTGGTACCGAAAAATAGTCGACATCTGCCTCAGCGACGACCCGCAAAATCGACTCCAGGCTCTTCAACTGCTCGCGATGATGCCCGAGCCCGAGGTGCACGACCCCGCCAAACACGATCCCCAATGCAGCCATCCCAGTCTTCCGTCCATTTCCGTCGACGACGACATTTCGGGGCACGAGTATCTGGTTGACGGCTACCACTCCCCGGCATATCCCTGGGCCTCGCCCATGCGCCCCGCGAACGATTGGTCATATGTAAGCTGGGGACACTCTCACGTCAGCCCGACCGCGGGCATACCTGACGACCCCTATTTCTACCCGACCCGCGGCAGGTCGCCCCCGTCACCGCTTCCGAGCAATCACGGCGGGTGCCAGGGGCCGAGGTACGGAGGCCGGTGGCCTACGAGCTACGAGAATTCCCAGGTGGCGCCATCTGTTGACGACAGCATTCCGGACAGAGCCGAGGATGGCTGCAGGAGCGCCACGCCTCGCACTAGCGGAGAGTCCATCCCCGCTAGGGAGAATCTCATCGGGATTAAACAGGTTGGCGGTTTGGGGCTGGTGGGCAGCGCGGAGGCACAGGTGGCGGAAGATATCACGACAACGAATTTAGAGCCGCCGACAGAGGATGTGGTTGTCAATGGGGTGACCCGACTAGGAGGATCCGATGTTGGTGCTGGTGCTGGTCAACTTTCAGACAGCAGCAACACACCGGTGCAGGAACCTGGGAAACCCGTCGACGATGTGACGGAAGTCCACTTGGATGGCAAATCCGAGGCAGTTAACGAACACACCTCGGCAGTTGAACACACCCAGGCAGTTGACGAACACACCCAGGCAGTTGACGAACACACCCAGGCAGTTTCTGCTCCGGACTCGCCAGAATTGGGGAAAACAGAACCCGGCCAGCAACCGGAGCAGAGTAGCAAGGAGCATCAGCCACCCCACGATAACCACGTGGATCTGGATCCTGCGATTCTTTCGCCCACTACAGAATTGCACACCAAAATTGGGGAAGATGTACGTACTGAGAATTTGGAAGCTCGAACTTCTCCTGAACCACCGGATCTCGGGGGACAGACCGAACCCAATCAGGGGGCGCCGCCCAAACTAGAGAAACGGCCCACGTGGGAGACGGAAATACATACGCGTGATAACGACGAGATTCACGAAGATGCCAATAATAAGACTGAAGAATTGGTGTCAACCTGGAACGGATCCCCCATCGGTATGCCGGCAACACCCCCTCCCAGCGACTCGAAGCTGATCGCTATACGCGACGGCATGGCGGATGATTTGAAGGGGGTTGGCACGGGATGCGACCGTGCGAGCGTTTGGCTGCAGGATTTGATCACAGACGACGACCTTCAGAGTTTACAAAGCAAGGACACGGCCCTTAATAGCACCATGACCAGCACCAACATCATGACGACGACAGATGACCACGCAAAGACACGATAGCAATCATGACTTGTACAGATTTTTTTTAACATCAGCAACCAGGCAAGAAAGCGGCGCAAGCTACTGGGCTTGGGCGTATATTTCTTTTTTTTTAACCCCCTGTGTTCATCTCTTACTTCCTTTTTCGCCTCGGCCCTGGGACGGGACAGTTTCGGGACATTTATGGTCTAAAATGGAGGGAACCCACGAGGACAAATTTGTCTATGTATGTCAATAGGTAGTTTATAGGTTTGCAAGGGTAAGGCGTCAACGGTTGTACTACACATTCTGGACAGTTAATGAAGGCTTTTCTGAGTTTTAAGTTCCGGGCTTTAATCTTGATTGATTGCTTCTCCTATGCGCAGAAGCCCTGCGCAGCATCCGTACTTTGAAGGGAGATCTGACTTTCTTTGTTGCTGCTTATGCGTACAATGGTCGTGCAGAAACGGGTGTGGCGTCATGCAAGCGAGGCAAGCTTGACTGCAAAGAGACTAGCACTCCCGTGAGCCCGGGTTTTCCAGACGTCTTCTACTACACGTGACCTAGCCACAGGGCTGGCTGCTGAAGGTAGCACGGAAAGGGATGGATGTCCTGGATATCAGCAATTCACAGGATTGACTCTGACCCAAGACACTCTCCCCATACATACCAGCAGCCTGCCAGTACGTAGGTGATCTTTTCGGGCTCAAAACCACAACGTGGAATGTAAGTGCAAGGGGTTGAGATGATTAGGGTGAGGTCGAGCAGCCATGTGGCTGGTCACGTGTTTGTATGTTTGTGCAGGCAGGTAACTGTGTATCTGTACATAAACGCTCTTCCAAGGAACCTTATCTACAGACGAGGAATTCCATAGCTCAAGGCAAACTTCCCATGTCGAAGCCATTAAGCCCAAGATGATGACATTTGGCGATTAACTGATTGTTCGCCACCCGGCCCTGAAACAGGCGGCAGGTTAGTTTTAGCGCGGCGCCAGTCTTGTCCTGATGTTGAATTTTCTAAGGTACCTGCTGCGTGTTCGCATTCGCCCGCAGTGGAGTGAGTGGCCAGAGTTTTTACCGGTTGCAGCTCCACCCTTTGGGGAAGCGATGGGTCCGGGTACTAAAGGTGCCACCAGGCCAGGGCATTTGGCAGGAAACACCAACCTCGATTCGGACAGCAGGGGGGGTCGGCCACCAATCAGACAGGGCATTCGAATTGTCCCTTTCCAAAGCTTTCCCCAACATTTTATCTCAACAAAAGTCCCACACGGCAAAATGGAACAAAATGGGAGGGCGCAAACGCGTCCTCAAGGAAGGCCGGAGTGGAAGGTCCCTCGGCTTGTCAAGCTGCTCTACGGATTCATTGGCATGAGCATCAATCACATGGAAGGTGCATGTGAACAAGCTCTCTTATAGAAATCTCCTGATTGTTGTCCTCGTCTTGAGTGGTTGTAGTGTTATCATCGCATCATCTTGTTGATATAAACCCCCCAACGAAGCACTGGCCGACTGGAGGCTGGGCCCTTTCCCCTGCATTGTTGACCTTCTGCGCATAGCTGTTCTTCGCACGATCAACCCCCCTTGTTTGTGGCAAAGCTTCCTTTTTGCCTTGGCCTGCGTCTCGAAAAGGTACTTCCGGGTTATCGGTTCCTTGCCTTCCCTGTCCTCACCCAACCCGCCCACTCACCCACTCACCCATGCACGTCCCCTACCCATATGCGCCACTATCCTCCAAGCTCAATTCCATATAAAACTTCTCCCTCCCCAACCGCACCTCTATCCCTCTCTCACCTCACACCTTCAAACCCCTCCCCTGCTTCGCCTAATAACAAGAGGGAGTAGATATCATCGGTTCAGCCCATAATCCCCCCCTCGCCACTTCGAGATGGCTTCCTCTTCGTCCTCGGGCCCAGTCCCGGCTGAGGTTATCCCGGATGGGACCACCGACTATGTTCCGCTCAGGACCAACAAGAAGTACGACCTGAAGAAGCCCCGTAAGTCCAATCTTCCACCCCAACTCGATATGCCTCGGACGACCCAGGGACTAACACGCAGCTTCGCAGACATCTCCGAGACGCCGATGACTTGGACCAACATGTACAAACATATCAACTGGCTCAATACGATATTAATTGTCATCGTCCCAATGATTGGTCTGGTTTCCTCATATTGGGTACCTCTTCAACTGAAGACCCTAGCCTTTGCGGTCGCATACTATTTCTATACGGGATTGGGCATCACAGCAGGTATGTCAACGCTCACGAAGCACTCAATGGTTCGAATGTTCGGAATACTAAACACAGCGGCATAGGTTACCATCGACTCTGGGCCCACCGTTCATACAAGGCTACCCTTCCGCTGAAGATCTTCTTGGCCGCCGCTGGTGCAGGAGCTGTCCAGGGCAGTGCGAGATGGTGGAGCGCAGGACACCGCAGCCATCATCGGTACACGGACACAGATAAGGACCCCTATTCCGTTCGCAAAGGTCTTCTCTACTCGCATATCGGATGGATGGTGTAAGTGACCCCCCCCCCCAACCCCGAAAATGTACTGTTCAAAAATAGAATCATATCTAACGCCACATCTAGTTTCAAGCAGAACCCGAAGCGACTTGGCCGGTCCGATATCACCGACTTGAACGAGGACCCCATCGTCGTGTGGCAACACAGGAACTACCTCGTAGGTCCTCCACTCCACTTATACATCGCTGCCGCATTGCTAATACCACTTCAGAAATGTGTCATCACAATGGGTCTAGTTCTGCCGACCCTCGTCTGCGGACTGGGCTGGGGCGATTGGATTGGCGGTTACGTACGTACTCGGGCTCGACGTCACCTCTTCAGACACGGAACTAACCCCTCTCATAGGTCTACGCCGGAATCCTGAGAATCTTCTTCATCCAGCAAGCCACATTCTGCGTGAACAGCTTGGCTCACTGGCTCGGCGACCAGCCTTTCGACGACCGAAACAGCCCTCGTGACCACGTCATCACAGCCCTGGTCACTCTCGGCGAAGGCTACCACAACTTCCACCACGAATTCCCTAGCGATTACCGAAATGCCATCGTGAGTTTATCTAATGGACGACTGATCATCGCGCTTGACTGACCTTTCGGTAGCAATGGTATGAGTATGACCCGACCAAGCTCTTCATCTACATCATGAGCTTGATGGGATTCGCCTACGATCTGAACAAATTCAAGTCCAACGAGATCGAGAAGGGGTACGCTGCAAAACTTACCTATAGACGTTTACCATGAGATGAAGCTAACATTTTGCTCAGTCGCCTCCAGCAACAACAGAAGAAGCTGGACCAGAAGCGTGTGGGTCTGGACTGGGGTACTCCTCTAGAGCAGCTCCCCGTCGTCTCCTGGGACGACTACGTTGCCCAGGCCAAGGCCGGCCGAGGCCTCATCGCCGTGGCCGGAGTTATCCACGACGTCACCGATTTCATCAAGGACCACCCCGGAGGCAAAGCCCTAATTTCTAGCGGCATCGGCAAGGACGCCACCTCCATCTTCAACGGCGGTGTCTACCTGCACAGCAACGCGGCTCACAACCTGCTCTCGACTATGCGAGTGGGCGTCATCCGTGGCGGCTGCGAAGTCGAGATCTGGAAGCGCGCCCAGCTCGAGAACAAGGACGCCGCCATGGTCAACGACTCCTCCGGCCAGCGCATTGTCCGCGCCGGCCTCCAGGTCACCCGCGTGGCCCAACCTATTGCCAGCGCCGACGCCGCATGAAGTACGATTACAGATTAGATTGGGAGCCGCTTTTGCATGAAAGTAATGGAATGGGAAAGGCGACCGGTAACGAAAAAGACGCAACTTTGCTTTTTACTCATACAGGGGGGGGGGAAGAATGCCCCCCCTTCCACGTTTTTAAATCTCGTTCATTGGCGTTCATTGAGAATAGGGCATTTGGGAGGGGCGGTCTATCCGGGGAGGCCTTCATGCGTATGGTCTAATGCTTGACCAGTTACGAATCGCACCAAATCAGAATGTCTTGAAGACACGAGTAAAAAAGAGAGGTTTCGACAGGCTTGCTGAGAGAGGATCATGAACATCTCGATGCTTGCTTCGTCGAATATTGGAGCTCGTGCATTGTTTATTTACATTGCCGTCTCGCCCGAGGTATATCTCCTCGCTTAGTGCAGAACATAGACAGACTAGCCAACTTGACAATCCATCTATCTTCACACTAAGAATTGAGGCTCAATACTTTGCCAGGAACCCGGCGGGAGGCGTTGACAATCTTTTTTAACATGCCCATTATTGTATAGGAAGTAAAATCCTCGCCGCTAATCAGCACAAGATGGCGCCTTGGAGTGATGTCAGGTGTACGTCGTTTCTCACATGATCTGATCTGACATTCCTCAACAAACATCGTACGAGAACACGCTTGCCAGGGATCATATCTGGTGACGTGTCGATAGAAGTGCTCGTCTTACGCGAGTGTGTGTGGAGTACTGGCGAGCGTCCGACTCTACCCATCTGCTCTCTACTTCTGTCCCTTTTCTACTCGCCAGGGTCTTGCACTAAGAAAAGGGATCTCGAAATGATGGTCTATCACTTGCTACATAGGCCGTCTTGTCTGGATGCACCCTCCTAAAGCCTATCGCGCCCACAACCCGCGCCATGTCTGAGCAACCCCAAATAGACCTCCTGGAATGTGAAATCACCGCACTGCCGACCGCCCCCCTTCCTATGAGAAGCCCTCGACCGGGGGGGGTTATGTATCCGAAAGAGTGATATGACCGGGTATCTAAGTTTAGTGGTGATGATGAATAGGAAAAAGGGAGTAGAATGAAAAAGAAAACCGTGTCTGAGAAGAGGACGTCATTAAGCTAGGAAAAGTGATAACCCCGCGCCCACCAACCAACCGTGTAATTCGGCTCGCGAGAGGAGATTTGTAAAACAACGCCGGCGAGAGATTCGGAAAAAGGGGGAAATGGAGCCTCCCTCCAGATGGTATCCTTATCCGACCGTGTCCCGGGGGAGCGCGGACGTTTCCCTCCCCTGGATGAACTCTAGATGCAAAGGTAAAAGCGCAACCGCCTCCTGAACCCTAAATATGGCGCTCGCTATGCATGTACTAAGCAAGGAAAGAAGTCCGCCTGTCTCGAAAATGAAATCGCATAAATCCTGCTTCCCCCCAAAAAAAAGCCTGGCCCCCTGGCCAACCCCTTCCATGACTGTGTGCGATGTTGCCGTTCCCTTGTGATAGAATGCCTCGCCTGCGGACTGGATCGGAATCTTGTCGCCGAGCATAGGCCATGCTTGAAGCTAGGCGCGAGGGGCCTCCCATGGGCAAGTGCGGAACGGAGTCTTCAGTCCGGCCAAGCGAGTTGGGATGCAAAAAGAAAAGGAAAGGAAGGCTGAAATCAAAATTCAAAGCCAATATAACATCAATATCCATCATGCCCCTTCCCCCTCCCGCAATTGCATCGCGAGCTTAAACTCCAAAATGAGAATGGGAGGGAGAACAAGGGGAGCGACGACTCCGGGTCTCACTTGAAGAGGCTCCGCAGATCCATCAAACGCCGTCTCGCCGCCTCTGTCCGGTCCATGACCTTCTCCTTATCGCGACCGTCCATGCTGAGGCTAGCGAGCTTCATCTTCTTGTCCTGCAGCTCGAGCATCTTCTCCTCGAAGCTGTCGCGCATAATGTACCGGACGGTGCGTACGGGCCGCTTCTGGCCGAGTCGGTGCACTCGGTCAATAGCCTGTGCCTCGGCGGCCGGGTTGTACTGCGGCTCCATGACGTACACGTTGTTGGCGGTCGTGAGGTTGAGGCCGAGACCGCCAGCCATGATGGACACGAGGATGATGTCCACGGTCGGGTCCTCGCGGAACGTGTCCATGGCGGCCGTGCGGGCGATACGCGTCATCTTGCCGTCTAGCCGGGTGTAGGTTATGCCGGCCTGGTCGAGGGCGACTTGGATGAGGTCGAGATGCGAAGTCCACCCCGAGAACACGACGGACTTGAAGGGCGGCTGGTCCGGATTCTTCTGGCTCTCGGCCTTGGACGCAAGCAGATCCTCGACCAGGGCGCGGGTCTTGGTGTGAGGGCAGCCGTAACGCTCGTCCGACACCACCTTTCCAGCCGATCCCTTCGCCGCGCTCTTAGGCTGCGAGTGAGGTTCGTGCTCGACGTCGGCGCGGGTATGGCGAAGCTCCACGCAGGAGAACCGGACGTGGCTGCTGCAGATTGGGCAGTTCCCGTAGCCGTTGCTGTCGTAGGTGGCGCCGCACATGTCGTCTCGGAAGGAACCGACGCACGGGGCGCAGTAGATGTGGAAGCACGGCGTCATGTACCCGAGGATGTCCTCCTGGCGCTCCGACTCGATGTCCGCGGCATCGTTGGCTCCCAGCTTGCGACCGCACTTCACGCAGTTGTCGTTGTTGGTCTCCTTCATAAGATCGAGGAGTTCGTAGGCCTTTGCCTCCTGGAGAGCCGGCTTGTCCTCTTCGTCGTCACTATCGAGATCAATAGGTGCGTCCGCCGACATTCCCTGGAGCAGTCGAAGGTCGTCATCGCTGAGGAGCTCCTTTCCATGGGCGCAAATCAAACGCAGTCTTAAGATGGACTGCAGGATGTGGATGTAGGTCTTGCCACCCAGGATCTTATCCCGGCCCTGGCCAGTGAGGACCTGCACCCTATCCTGAGCGTTCTTCGCGAACAGGTCGTATATGCGCTGCTCCTCTGGAGAGAAGTCGAGGCGGATAATCTGGTCTGTCCGTGGCGGCAGATCAATCTTGTCCTTCAGGCGCCGAAGGGTAATGGTATCGACCAGAACACGAAGTTTCGGGACGATCTCGGGATCGGCGTTCTTGAACGGCACGACGATGTACTGCAGGAACTTGCTCTTATCGTCAAATGGCTTCAGGCGCAGGAATGCGAGGAGGGCGGCCAGGTCGTCCAGCCGATTCTGAACAGGTGTTCCAGTTACGGCCCACCGGCGACTTGCTTGCAGGCGGCAGACCGCCTTGAATTGCAGAGTGCTCTGCTCACGAATCATGTGTGCTTCGTCCAGGACGATCCGGAACCAGCCTATCTCCTCAAGGGGGAACGGCCCTTTCTTGCCACGATGGCGGGCGGTAAGCTCGCTCGAGACCGAGCCATAGGTGGTAATAACTAGATCGAATTGTGATAGCTGGTCGACATCCTTGATGCGGTTCTGGCCGTGGTAGATGTGATATGTCATCGAACCCGTTTTGATGTGCTGCTTTATCTGCTCCTCCCAGTTGGTGATGGTGCTCAGCGGGCAAATCAAGAGCGTGGCCTTCCCGTTTTGGCGGAGAGGGGTAAGGCCCAGTCCTTGGGCCCTTGGCATATCGAACTGCTTCGAGTGATGCGACTGCTTTTTCTCCGGGGGGTGGGGCTGCGAGGGAGGGAGGGAGGCCCAGTGCGCCGCCCCCGCAACGGTCTTGGTGAGCAAGGAGAGCACACTGAGGGTTTTGCCCAGGCCCATCATATCGGCAAGAATGCCTCCTCTGGTTGGCGGAGGTGGCTCCCGTTGCGTTTGGTTCGTGATGACGTTGTAGTAGAAAGCGTCCCCATTTCTACCTTTCTTCAGTTGCCAGCTCGAGTTGATAATACCGGTGTTGTCGGTAAGGAGCGGAGTATTCCCCTCCTCTCTATGCAGCATGAAGTAAAGAGCCTGCTTCTGGTGCTTAAGCAGCTCGGTGAGCACGCAGTCGCCGGTGTCAAGCTCTGGTAAATCTTCGGATTTCGTCAGGGAGTCAAACACGCCCATGATCTCGGATCGGACTTCCTCCGCGGTGCGCGTGACGGGGGGTGGTTGGGGGTATGTATAGCCTTCTCCGCCAGAGGAGCTGTAGCGCGGAGTTGGTGGACCCCTAACTTCCTTAGAGTGCGGGTTGAAGACCTTAACTCCAGCGTCTACTCGAGGGGGGCTGATGAGGGAGATCATCTTGGCAGCCAAATGCTTTCCGATTTGCTTGGCATACTTTCGAGGGCCGTATACCATCAACTCGAACTTGTACTGGCGGGATGTGGGCTGGCCTAGTTGTTCATCGGGCTGCCTCCGTCGTGACGGGATCCGACAGTCGGTGCGGATTTGCAGGGGAGAGTCCAGAAGGGCGGCAAGACCGTTGGCCGTTTTGGGGTCGACGAGGCCAAACACCTGTCTAGTGTAGTCGTAGACGTGTATTTTACTAGTAACTTCGTCTGCTTTCCTTCTCAGGATGACCTTGACTTGGGGCCAGTAGTCGCTGCCGCCTATCGACATCATGCCGGGCTTCGGTGAAGGGACCTTGTGGCAGTTAACCAGGGCACCCTCAACCATGCCTAGGCAGACCTCCTCGTCCTTTTCTGGATCCTTTGACTTGTCGATGGTGCTGGGATCCTCGTCGTTCTCGGTCAGGTCAACCGTCTCGACGCGCCTAGCTAACGGTGTTGCTCGAGCCTCGTCCTGTTTGTCCCTAACATACTGGCTGAGCGCCGCAAGGCCACCGCCGTGGAAGCCGCCGCCGGCACTGGGCACGTCGTCCTCGGTTTCGGTCTTCCTGCGCTTCGGCTGGGGCACATCGCTTCGGTCCTGAACCTTATTCATTCGCTCGACGAAATTGCCCACGCCGTTGCTTACGGGCAGGGACGTGGCGACATCTTGAGGCGGATGGTGGCCATGATAAGGCAAGGCATTTGGAATGGGGTTAGCGGCAGGGTCAGCGCTCGAGAAATGGAACTCGAGCGGAGCGGAAGGGGGTAAATTGTTCGCCATCGGACGGGTGAGAGAAGTGAGCAGCGGTTGAGACTGGGGATTTGGAAGGGTGTTGGCACGCTTCGGGTTCAAGAGCGCGGTGGGGTTCCAGACTGGCTGGTGGGTTATAGGAAGGGGCGACCCATTCGCATCTTGAAGGGAAAAAAGGTTAGTGACAGGCTCTCAGAAAATCTCGGAAAGAACTCGGGGCGGTAGGAGAGGCCGTCGGAGTCGGCGGCTGACGAGAAGCGGCCAGACTCGAGAGCGGATGAAAGAGGGTAGGTAGGTATACTGACCACCTGCATGGTTATTCGACGTCATCCTGCCGAGTGCTCCTTGTTCCCAGGAGGGCTCTCCGGTAACGTGCAGAAAATGTAAGAGCTACTTGGTGGGCGTGGACGGCAACTTCATGACAAAAGCGAAAATATCGGCTTGGTTCGATGGTGGGGTAGTCATGAAGGGAACCGAAGGCGGCGGTGGGCGACAGAGGCGTAGAAAACGGTTGTTGGGGTAGTTCGGCGAGGCTACCGCTCCTTCCCAGTTATACTAAGAAACAGGCCACCACTTTTCGTATCCTGTGGACTGCCTCAGGGTAGGGGCTTGCAAAAGAAGGCGAGCTGTGAGGTCGATGGTAGAAAAAAAAGGCCGATACCGAAAGCACACCAGGCGTCTTGAATCGCGATTCGCGAAGCCGATACGATTATTAAGTGGTCCACGAGACCCTGCACAGACCGTGGTTGAGCCGCGGCACGTGCCCTATTTTGATAGATTGCCCCACCCCGGCGAGGCCCCACTACGAGCAGCGCCCCAGAAAGAAGATAGGCAGATAAGTAGGGCAACCTTGATGGACCTCCGCGATGTGGCCCACTTACGTAACCTGGGGTAGAGCTTCGCTTTCACACGCCCCTGGGCTGAGACATGGTCTTGCACATTCTGGGAAGATGTGCTAATACCTAATTAATGATGCATTGCGTGTACTTAATAGCTTCCAATCTGGAGGCCTGGTATCTATCCGTGCCCTAGAAGGTTATTACAGTGTCTTCCCAAAGGAAGAAAGGAAGTACTGAGGATAGATCCATCCTCTTCCCGACTCCCCCGATACCAATAATGTACAGTTCCTCTACAAGGCCCAAACTGGGGGCCCTAGAACAGGGTGATGATAGAACAACCGTGCCAAAGTCAAGTAATGCTCTCCGAGTCTCGTGGTGCCAATCCCTATTATAACCGCGGGTATGGAGAATCGGAAGTGTTAAGAAATAAAGAAAACTCGCCTTCGTTCGATCATCCAATTCTTGTTCCCCCTTTCCCCGTATCATTTTCCCGCCCTCAGTTTTCCTCCCTCGTTTTTGCTCCTTTATTTTCCCTCCTCCTGCCTCCTCTGAGACCCGATCACAACATCGAGCTGAACCTGCGGCTCGATCTCGGCCGCGGGGAAAGACGTAACGTTATCGTGGTCCCGGCGCCGACTCCTCGTCCTCTGGCGCCGTCTTCTGGGGGGTGGCTCCGTAGCGTTGGGAGAGCGGGAGCGGGAGGGGCTAGCACTGCGCCGGCGTTCGAGTTGGAAACCCACAAAGAAGCGTTTACGAGAGGGCGAGGCGGAGGGGTCTCTCAAGCTGCGAGACGGGTTGCGGGATGAGAACGCTGACAGCGCGAGGACAGAGGTCGACCGGTGCCGCCGGCGGCCCCGGAGGGTGGCGGACTCTCCGGACAGGGTCTTGGCCGTTGCGACGACGACGAATGGGGCCGGGCTCCTCCTCCTTTTTCGACCCCTCTGCATCTCTGGTTCGGGTGATAACATGGCTTTGGTATTCGTAGGCTCCTCGGGGCCTATGGTGGCTTCGGTGCTTGTTGCCATGTTGCGTGGTTGGATTTCTCTTCCTCGGGTTCTTTGCGTCCGTCCCTTGGCTTTGGTGGTTACGTAGTAGGAGTTACACGAGCTGCTTACAACCCAACCCGGCACAGTCGTAATTGATTGAATTACTCGCCGGTACAAAGAAAGTCAAGTCCTCAGGTGCTTGACGGGGCAACAAATAAATGGAGAAAGCTGAAGTGTAACTCGAACCTGAACACGAAAGGGGGGGGGCACACGCCCGTTTAAGTAGCCCCGACTTATAGCCAATGGTGGGAGGGCTGACGCCGGAATTGAGGGGTTGCACGGCTCGCAATGTACGTAGTAGTTGGTTGTTGTGCGATGTCCAAGTTATTGCGGAGGAGCTTCTCGGTGTTCGCCCCGATCTCCTAGTGAGCTTGGCGATGACTTGGAGCTGTCTGTCTGGCTTGGATAGGTCGAGACCGGCCCTAAATGTACTACGTAGATACCTATGGAACTGTTGGTTACCTAGGTAGTGCTCAAGGGGGCGGCGGGGTGATGAGGTGGGTGTGGCCTGGACTAACTCTCCGGGCGAACTCCAGTCAGCCATGTGAAAGTTTGTACCTTTCGTCAAGTCAACCGTGTCTTTGTATCCTCTGATCGCTGAGAGACGCGCTGCAAAGTCGGAAATCTTGACACAAAGGGGCCGGAATTCAGGAAGGTGCAAAGGGCCCCAAATTGGCATGTTGTATGATGCCCTCTTCGCCTTGTTATAGTTGGTTGCGACTCGCGATGATGGTCTGATTCGCGCGTACCCTCCCGAAAGGTTACACACCCGTCCACCCCTCCAAATATGTTGTGTCGCACACCAGGGACGCGCCGCTCGCCACTAGAAGCGAAGCAGGAGAGGGGTGACTCAATTAACGAGGTTATGCCCAATCTTACAAATGCCCTTATGTCCGTTTGTAGCTAATGTAAACCGTTAACCATTCCGTGTGGGAACTAACTCGCAATCTCAGCAGGTAGGTGAGAATTCGAGAGTCGCGTGTTGTATACAGGTATTATACATGTCCGTGTTGGACCTCCCCTTTATTGTTTAGTCGTCCCGTCTACTCACTCCTCCTTGACAATCCTCACCAACTCCGACCTCTCCACATCCTTCCCGTCCAACGGGCCTCCGGTAGCCAGCAGCCTCTTCATCGCCTCGCCGGTAGCCGCCTTGCCCGTAATCCCCTCCGCCGCAAGCTCCGCCCTGACATGGCCAACCATGCTCCGTAGCTCGGCCTCTCCGACGCTCTCGATCCCGCTGCCGTCGGCGTATTCCTGCAGCACCCTGACCTGGGCCTCCTCCTTCTCGACGAGATCCTGCCTGCCGGCGTCGCGGAACTCGGCGGCCGCGTCCAGCGAGGAGCGCGCTTGTTTGCGCAGGAGAGCCACGAGCTGGGCGTCGGTCCTGATCGGCGAGGCCGTTTTGCTGGCGTTGAGCGTCGCCGAGAGCACGGAGCGGAGGACCGTGAGGCGGGGCGCGTCTTTCGCCTTCATGGCTGCTTTCAGGTCACCCTTGAGTTTGGAGAGGAGCGGCGGCGGTGCGGACTCGGAGGAGTAGTTTCTTGATAATCGGAGGCATCGTAGGGAGAGGCTTGTCGGAGCAGCAGCGCGGTGGGTAGCTGGTAGGTTGAAAGCGGTCCCGAACAGGCGCACCGGGAGGAGTTTGGTCGCCATGGCAGCAAGATTCTTTCTTTTTTTTCCAGACTTGCGCGAGGGAATTGAGGTAATAGTCGTAGATCGAAATGATGGACGGGTTCGTAGTCCGCCGCTAATAAATCGCCCGTTAATAATAATTATGCCTGATCTCTTTTTGGACCTGGGGAAATATGAGCGTGGCTACCACGAACAGAAAAAAAGTGAGGAAATCAAAAAAGAGGGCGGGTTTAATTGGCCAGCAAGCCCCAATTGGAAGATCGCCAGATGCAGCCCCGGCCTGGCTGCAGCCCGCTAAACCCCAGTCGTTTGTGCCCTGGCAAGCCTGGACGGAGGACACAGTGAGTACCCGCAGCACTGGAAGTTGCTTACCTTCTGGAAGCCACAGACGCGCGGAAAAACGTGTAGGCTACCTACTCGAAGCGGGAGACCAGTCCACCTTACAGTCCTCCATGATAGAACGGGGATTGAACGTCAGACACATAGGAACAGCGTGGAACAGAGCAACTGCCTCCCAGGTTCACAAGTCCCTTCGGTACGTGGGATCGAGTAGGAGTTACCATGGTTTTCAGCACAGACAATGTAGTCACCTGACTTTCGCGCTATCAGGGGTCCCCAGCAAGAATGGGGGTTCGACAGGGATCGGATGCCTTACCCGTGCCCAGTCTGACGGACGATGCAATTACGGATGCACTCAACCAAGGGGAAGGGGAAGGGGTGGTGGCCAGTATCGGCAAGTAACGGCCTGCCCAACGGCCTGCCCAACAGTCCCAATAGACCACCGCGTATGGTGTATGGGAACGGAGGAAGCCGAAGCCGTCACTGTGTGAGAGACTCCCCAGTTAGAGTGGTTCCTGCGACCCTTGTGTGTGTGCGCCTGGCATGTCAAATCGCAGAGGCATTGCGACGAGAAAGGGGGAATCGGTTGGGCATCAGCCGGGGGGAGGAGCAGGGAGGTGGAATCGATGAGGGACTCGGTATGTGTGATTCGAGTGTGATGAACAGCGTCTAGTAGTCCACCGCAATATCCGGACCCAGACTGTCGGGACCGTAGCTGCCAACTAAAGTGGATATCAACCGCCTGTAATTCCCCTTTTCTTGTTCTCCCCGTCTCTGTTCCCATTACACTTGCAATATGGACGCAATACAAGTAGCTCCCTGCCTCCTACCTACTACCTACTACCTACCAGTAGCCAAGGTACCTATCTGCCAGCCGGGGTAGCAGCTCTGCCTACCTTAGGTAGGTAGGTACTCTGTATCATGAGCCATTAGGACTAACACCCCAGTTACCACTCTCTACTTCTTTTTACTATACTTACCTACTCGTGGACCTCTCTCTCAACTTTCTCAAACTTCCTACTCCCACACACGGGCTAGAGGATCGTCACTATGCCTACCCGTACTTTCTCTTCCTGTTGTGAGCCAGCTATGCTTCCCGATTCTCAATACCAGGTCCTTGCTTTGTCACCGGATTCCGAACCCTAAAGTTGCTTTCTTTTGCCGCCTATCCGCTAACGACGACGGGCCGCTTTGCTCGCTAGTCCCATTGATCGATGGTGTATTGCAAAATGAAATCTTAACTAAGGTACTCCTTCCTCATCTGAGTATAAAGACAGGAGAAACATAAAAGGAAAGAGCGAACAACCTAGACAAACAGACGGCGGGGCCAAAGTTGTGGGGGGTCGTCACTATCCCGCAGCCAACGGCCAACTGCCGGCAGAACCAACTACCCTCGACCGCAAATCCATGCTATGCTGCCCGACAAGGGATATCAAAATGCTGAGAGAACCGCTATACGAAACCGTCATCATCGTTACCATCGTCAGTTCACTATCAGCGTCTGTTGATTCTATTTCTGCTTCTTCGTCATCATCATCGTCGTCATCCGTCGTCTGTCGTCGTCGTCGTCGTCGTCGTGGTGATGACTTTCTAACTCAAGCAACCCAGCCCAACGCCGGGAACACCTCCTCAACATGCTGCTGCCATCAAATCATAACGGTGCACCCCGCGTCAATGCTTGACGCGCTTTCGCGAGTCGCCGCTCCGCCCACTACGGTGGTGATGTGAACCACCTTTGGAGTGTCCGCTGCTGCCAGGCTTGCGCCCGATGCACACATATCTGCCCGTCATGTGGTTAGACTTGCATGGACACAAGGGAAGAGACTATGCGGCTGCCTCTCAACGGAACAGCAATTGCGGCACTTACACCGGGAAGTAGGCCTGTCAGGCAGCATCCAAGTCAGCCATTGTAACGAATGAGAATCTAACACCATGTTCTTGTCCGCTGAGGCATTTGCCATTGGGTACCCGTACCTTGAAAGCCGGGTTATCAGCCTCGATTCGCGCCTGCGCCACAAGGAGCTGGACATCTATGGGTGTCATCCTTCACTTAGAGTCAGTATCGATCCATCCTAGGTTTTATGCTGCTTCTCTCCTTGTCACGCACCCAAGACCCTCGGTAAAAGGGTATGTCGCTAGAGATGACAGGAGTTGATGGACGTTGTTTCGATTCGCTGTTCCAATATCGCGGTCCCGGGGATCTATTTATTCTCATTTAGAATCAACTTCCTTTGGATGTGTTGAGGAAGAGGAGGGCTGATGGTTGATGTACCATTTGACCAGCCGCTCAGGGGCAGAGTTAGCAGCCGACCCTCGACCTCGACGAATCCCGCTCCTGTCATCCAGTTCTGCAGCTGCAATGCTGCTCGCGGGTCCTTGAACTGCTGCAGGCTTTGCAAGTATGTGCTGGACCAGACTCGCAACGCGTGATCTATAATCAACCAAACCGGTCAGCCTTATGGAAATCCATACTCCATCGACGCCACGATATCCGCTTACTATCCGTCAAAGTCCCGTTATCCGACTGTGCGTTGAAATATATCTCCACCATCTGGCACCACCCCCCTGGACGCAAGACACGGAGGATGTCGGCCATATAATTCCTCCATCTGTTGGCATGGATGCCGCCCGCCATCATTCGGCTGTTGACAAGGTCGAAATAGTTCGAAGCGAAAGTCGACCTGTTGCGCCTGTCAGATACTGGAAAAGGCTACCGACGGAATAGTTGTGCTGCCTCACGGACTGTTGAGGTCATCCACCTGAAGGTCCAGGTTTTGAGGGATGCTTTCCGGTGCCATATTGGGGTAGATGTCGATGCCGACCACCTAAATCACCAAATCAGCTGCGAACTAGGGAGGATTCAAAGCCGGGGCTTGAACCCGCGCGTGCCGCATCTAGAGAAGCTACCGGCTCCGGACTCGAGAACTCCGAACCCGCTGCCGCCCCTTTATCCAGCTGAGGTGGGAACACCCAGGTTGAACAGGGAGTCGGGCATCGATGGATGGTACGATACCTCGGGCCGGCCTTCTGCTTGATGGACGCTATCCAACCGGGAACGAGGTACTAGGGAAGGCTTCACGAACCTCGCAGGTCGGATACTGCTCGGCAACTTCGATGGCCCACGAAGCCGAGCCGAACCCGCATTCGAGGACTCTTCTTAGTTGGGGCATCGCTGGAAAGATCAACCTATTCTCGAACATCCTATTGAAAACTTCGTGCATCGTACGCAGGCGCTCCGCTTCGTCCTACCATATGTCGAATAAGGATCGCGAGCCGAGTACGGTCGTGGGGGGGTTGGGCGGCCACTTACCTCGTCGACAGGAGCGAAATAGACGCTATTTTCGAGGGCATAGCGCTGATACTCTCGGTCGTGGTGCACAACCGTCTCGACATACGTGTTGTCGAGCGGAATGGTCTGGAGTTCGCTATCGACGGCTTAGCATCCCACGCTACACATAAATGCCAACCGCTCCGAGAACAGGACAGCGTACCTGTCATCCATGGGGGCCGGCTGTGTTACTCTATTCACCAAGCAAAGAGGGTGCGGTTCTTCCCAGAGGAGTGGTAAAAGGATGCAGTGGTATGGAAGATTTTGCCACTTCGAGGGCCGAGTATTAGGTATTCGGTGTCTGGATCCGTGAAGGCTTTCATGGCGTTAGGGCGGCCTGTAAAGGACGGGATGGGTGCAGTGCTCTTTAACCCCCCCTGCTCTCGGGACAGTTGTCAAGCCAGCACAAAATGCCTGGCCACATGCCTCTCTAAGCAGTGGTACTGGGTTGTGTCTGGCACACCTTTAAAATGAGAAAAAGGGCTTGCTACGAGCATTTGTGGATCCCTTTCCCGGGACAGGTATCTCAGATTGGCCGCCGGGAGACTTTGCTCCCCACGATACTGTTGTCGATCATGGGCTCTTTGGTACATACATCAGACCCTCTGGACGGGACGGCTTGCCTACCTACCTAAAGGTACCACCTACTTGCGGGCCTGCGTCAAAGGGCGACCAGGGCCTCGATATATGGAAACGGCGAACGGGGGCTTGGAGAGGCTGGGGGAGGGGGGAGGGGGGGGAGGGAACCGTCGAGTCATGGGGCGGCACGCCTACTCCTTTGCGGATGTACTGTGTAGGAGGCAGTAAAGGCAGGTATCTCACGCGCATTAAACCCCCGAAAAACAAAACGCCAGCGGCGTAATGGCGGAAGATATTGCTGCCCAAGATCGGCCAGTGAGCCGACCACCAGGTACCTACCTAGCGCTCATAGAAGTTTGGCCAGCAACGGCGGGGCCAGGGGTGATGCGAGCAAATATGATCCGCCGAGGCTTCGACGGCTGCTAGCTTCGGACGAAGAGGTATGTCTGGTCTCTGATTGGAGAGGCGTGGCCTTGAGTGGGAGTTTGATGTGTTTCCCTCATCAAGCTTGCAGCCCCCTCCCACCCCAAAGAGGCCCTCAACTAACCTGTTACAGCACTCATGAGCCACCACTATATCCCATCCTGGTGCCTCTGCGGGTCTTCATTTTCGTCAGTAGGCGGCCCCGGCCTGTTGCCAGGCCCCTTCAGCTCAGCCGATGCCGCGAGTAGCGTCGCTCATATAATAGGATGCATGTTAAGGACACTCGCATGTACCTCAACCATACAAGAGGAGGCTCCGACGGTCATGCGAGACCGAAAACCGGGTCCTCTAGGAAATCAGTGAGGCCTTAAAGGGGGCGGGGGGGTTACGTGAAGAGTAACTTCGACACAGGCCCCCAAAACTTGACCCTGCCCCCGGATTTCTGAAAGTCGTGTCCGCTTTTCCATCTATCTCCTACCCCCCCCCCCCCCTTCCCTCCCCC
>Ga0164242_10001727_pt1 | contig 25769 bp, 32 predicted proteins | sample OricomgcompostMG_FD_108783 | JGI IMG/M metagenome (GOLD analysis project Ga0164242, IMG submission 108783) | Miracle-Growth compost microbial communities from Emeryville, California, USA - Original compost - Miracle growth compost (MG) ...
GCCGACCGAGTAGGGCGGGAAGTTGTAGTGCAGCATGAAGGCCTGGTAGCTGAGGCCTTCCAGGCCATCGATCATCTGCTCGCTGTCCTTGGTGCCCAGCGTGGTGGTGCAGATCGCCTGCGTTTCGCCGCGGGTGAACAGCGCCGAGCCATGGGTGCGCGGCAGGAAACCGACCATCGCCTCGATCGGGCGGACCTGGTCGAGCTTGCGGCCGTCGATGCGCGCGCCGTCCTTGAGGATCGCGGTGCGGACGATGTCGGCCTCGATCTTCTTGGTCAGCTTGTTGGCGGTCATGCTGGTCTGGCCGTCGGCCTCGGCGTAATGCGCCTTCACCTTGGCCCGGGCCTCGTTGAGCGCGTCCGAGCGGGCGGATTTGCTGGTCAGCTTGTAGGCGGCGGCGATGTCGTCACCGACCAGCTTCTTGATCTCCGCCTTCATCGCCGAATTGTCGGCGACCTGGAGATCCCACGGGTCCTTGGCGGCCTTCTCGGCGAGGTCGATGATCGCGTTGACGACCTTCTTGCACTCGTCATGGGCGAACATAACCGCGCCGAGCATCTCGTCCTCGGTCAGTTCCTTGGCCTCGGATTCGACCATCATCACCGCGTCTTGCGTGGCGGCGACGACGAGATCGAGGCGGCCTTCCTCCAGAGCGGTGGCCTGCTTCGGGTTGAGCACGTACTCGCCGTCGATGAAGCCGACGCGGCAGCCGCCGATCGGACCCATGAACGGCACGCCGGAGATGGTCAGCGCGGCCGAGGCGGCGACCATCGCCACGATGTCGGCCTCGGTCTCGCCATCGTAGGAGAGGACCTGGGCGATGACGTTGATCTCGTTATAGAACCCTTCGGGGAACAGCGGACGGATCGGCCGGTCGATCAGGCGGCTGGTGAGCGTTTCCTTTTCGGTCGCTCCGCGCTCGCGCTTGAAAAAGCCGCCCGGAATGCGGCCGGCGGCGGAGAACTTTTCCTGGTAATGGACGGTCAACGGGAAGAAGTCCTGCCCTTCCTTGACCGACTTCGCGGCGGTGACGGCGCACAGCACCACGGTTTCGCCATAGGTCGCCAGAACGGCGCCATCGGCCTGACGGGCAACGCGCCCGGTTTCCAGAGTGAGGGTCTTTCCGCCCCACTCCAGCGATACGGTTTTCGTGTCGAACATTGAGTTTTCCTTAGACCCGCCGGCCCTATTGCCTGGCGGGGTTTGCTGCCGGGTATTCCGTCCCGGTCCGGTGTGGGGCCCTGTTCAGCCCCGAGGCCCCTTCACCGGATTGTGAAGGATGCCGGATGCAAAGAGCGGCCTGCCAAGGGGCCGCTCCGCCAAACTGTTATTTCCGCAGACCCAGCTTCTGGATCAGGGCGTTGTAGCGCTCGACGTCCGTTTTCTTGAGGTACGCGAGCAGCGTGCGGCGCTTGTTGACCATCGTCAGCAGGCCGCGGCGCGAATGGTTGTCCTTGTGGTGGTCCTTGAAGTGCTCGGTCAGGTTGCGGATGCGCTCGGTGAGGATCGCGACCTGCACTTCCGGGCTGCCCGTGTCGTTCTTGGCGCGGGCGTTGTCCTTGATGATTTCCTGCTTTTTCTCGGCAGTGACCGACATTCATTCTACTCCGCGGTATCGGCGATGTTGAAACCCCTGACGACTTTCGCCGTCCCCGCGGTGACTTCCATCAGCGCCACCGGAATGGAACCGGCCTTGGCAAGGAAGAGCCCGTCGGGTTGGGGCAATCCGGAAAGGACCCGGCCCTGGCGGACCGCCTGCGCGCTTTCCGGGTCGAGGGGGAGGGCCGGGATACCGTCCAGCCCCGCCTCCAGCGGCAGGAGGTGGTCTTCAAGGCGCGCGCCCTGACCGATCGCGTTCAGTTTGTCCAGCGAAATCGCCTGGGCTTCGGTGAAAGGACCGGCCTTTACGCGGCGCAGGAACGTGACGTGGCCGACCGTGCCCAGCGCGTGCGCGATATCGCGTGCCAGGCTGCGAATATAGGTGCCCTTGCTGACATTTGCCAGGAGGGTGACCGAATCCGCCAGTTCGAGCGGAGCCCTCGGATCGAAGCCGTCGGGGCGTCCGGCGGTGGTGGCGAAGGTGGAACGAAGCGGCCGCCAATCGCCGGCGTGGGTCATCTTGAGCGAATGCACGGTCACCTGGCGCGGCTGCAAATCGACCTTCTCGCCCGCGCGCGCCCGGTCGTAGGCGCGCTCGCCGTCCACCTTCAGCGCCGAATAGGCTGGTGGGACTTGCTCGATATTGCCGGTAAAATGCTCCAGCACGGCCGCGACGGCCGCGAGGGGTGGGCGATGGTTGCTGGTGCGCACCACTTGCCCCTCGGCGTCGAGCGTGCCGGTTTCGCTGCCGAACTCGACGGTGAATTCATAAGTCTTGTCGCTGTCGAGCATCCGCCCGCACAGCTTGGTCGCCTCGCCGAGCGCGATCGGCAGCACGCCTTCGGCCAGAGGATCAAGCGTGCCGCCGTGACCGACCTTGACCTTGCCGAAGCCGGCCTGGCGCAAGTTACGCTTGACCGCGGCGACGGCCTGGGTCGAGCCCAGGCCGCGCGGCTTGTCGAGGATGATCCAGCCATCGGGCATCGGCGGGGCTTAGCGGCGCCGCCGGCCACTGTCAGCCGTTCAACGGTGCTTGTGCTGGCGCGGCGGAGGCGGGCCGTCGACCCGCATCAGCTACTGGATCGCGTAGTGCTGCCCGCGCACGACGACGGACGAGAACTTGTCCAGCCGGTCGGTCGGGCCGGTGTCGAAGCCGATCGCCGTGGTGTACGGCAAATCGAATGCCGATGTCATCAGCGTCGCGCGATACCAGTGGCGGGCGCTGTCCTGAATGTAGAGTGTCCGGTCGCCGGTCTCGCGCCAGTCGCGAATGCCGCCGTGGTTGGCGAACGGGATGCTCGCTTCGGGCGTCGCAGGCGCAGCGGCCCGGGCGAAACTGGCTCCCGCCGGCGCTGCGACGAGGCCGAGAGCGATCAGGGGAACGATCAAAAGCTTGCGCGTCATGGTGAATGGTCCTGGTTCCTGCGGACCCCTTCCAGCTTGAGAAATGGGAACAATCGGCCGATTTTCAAGGTGGTGAGGAGTCTACGCCTCCCTCGGCCAGGCGAGGGCGCGGCCGTGCTCGCGAACCGCCGGTGGCCAGCCGTGGGTGAAGTGATCGTAGCCCACTCGATTACCTTTGTAGAGTTCGCGGACGGCGTCCTCGAAATGCGGTTGGTTGCCGGCCATCACGCTGAGGAAGCGATAAGCGGCGTCCTGTCGATCGCGCGCGCTGCGGCCCTGGCGCATGGCTTCTTCGACCAGCGCGCGCAGGGTTGCCGAAGCGCCCTTGCGCTGGCTCGCCAGCCATTGCCAATGGCGCGGCAGCAGCGTCACTTCCTTCGCGGTGACGCCGAGCGAAGGGCGGCCCCGCGAGCGGGGCGGTGGAGCGGCTTCTTCGCGCAAGTCGAGATCGACCTGCCGCCCGCTCTCATCGAACGCCAGCAAGTCCGAACTGCGCGCGAGCGGCTGCAAGGCTCGCATGGCCGGCACGACCTCGTCTGGCCGGCCCTCGGCCACGAGTTCGTCTTTCAGGAATACGGTTACGATCATGGATTGCCTCCGGTGAGAGGCGCTCAATAATTATCAGGATAAAAATTGTCAATATGTCTGGGTAATATTTGCGCTGCCCGAAACCCATTGCGCCACCGCGTCGAAGCGGGAGAGCATCCATTCCACCGGCGGGCTGATCAAGTGACCGAGAATGCCGCTGGTCGGTCCGTACCAGCTCAGCGCCACGAGCACGAAGAACAGCGCCATGCCGACTCCACGCAGCTTGCCATAGGCCTGCGCCCAGCTTCGCGGCAGAATCCCCTCGACGATATGCGAGCCGTCGAACGGCGGGATCGGCAGTAGGTTGAAGAACGCAACGAAGACGTTGATCGCCACGAAGTAGCTGAACGCGAGCACCAGAAAGCCGGGAACGCTCATGTCGGCTGGAGCGCCGCCGCGCACCAGCAGGCCGATGGCGAGCGCGCCGATCGCGGCCATGACCAAATTGGTCAGCGGCCCCGCGGCGGCGACGGCCATCATGCCGAAGCGTGGGTTCCTCAAGCGCTGCTGCACCACGGGAACGGGCTTGGCCCAGCCGAATATGGGCGCTCCGGCGAGCGCGAGCAGGCCCGGCAGGATCAGCGTGCCGAAGGGATCGACGTGGCGGATCGGGTTGAGGCTCAGCCGCCGCCGTTCCTTCGCCGTCGGATCGCCGAGTGCGAGCGCGGTCCACCCGTGGGCGACTTCGTGGAAGACGATCGCGAAGATGAGCGCCGGCACCAGCGCCAGCGCGGTCAGAAGGGTTCCCGTCATGCCGGTTTAGATGGGGTGCGGACGCGTCGAGCGGAAGGGCGCGTGTTCGGTTCGTCAGTCAAGCGTAACCGGACTGTGCGAATCCACCTGTGGCGGAGGCACCGAGCGGCGGATGGACTTGATGGCGCAAGTGCGCATGTCGTCGGGAAACTCGACCAGCGTGAAGCGATCTATCCGGCTGTCGGGGGAATTGTTGCGGAAAACCGCGAACTGCAGTTGCACCGGGCCTTTGAGGCAGCCTCGGTTGAGCCCGAGGCGGTACCAGCGATTGGTCTGGTCGCGAACGAACAGCACATCGCCGTGCCCGCGCTCGAACTGCTGGATATTGCCGTAGGCGATCGTCGTCTCTTCGTCCGATACGCCAGCCAGCCGAGGACTCGCCGATGTGGCCGCGACAGGCGTGGCAGCAAGGGCTGCGACAAGAGCGAGAGCGATCTTCATGGCGGAGTTCCTTGGGTCGCCCGTCTCATGCCAGATGGGCCGTGAACCGGCTCTGAATTCATTTACGTCTGGTCGAGATCGCGCGCCACTCGCGGATCGTTCAGCAGCCGTTCGATCCGGTCAGCTTCGTCGAAGCTCTCGTCGGCACGGAATTGCAGCCTGGGCGCGAACTTGAGGCCGAGCCGCTTGGCGACTTCGCGTTGGAAGAAGGCGGTGTTGGTGCGCAGCGCTTTCAACACCGCCGTCTCGTCCTCGCCGAGCAGCGGCTTGACGTAGGCTGCCGCGTTTCTGAGGTCGGGCGTCATGCGCACTTCGGTAACGCTGACCGCGTGCGCGGTGAGAGTGTCGTCGTGCGCCTCGCCCCGGGCGAGCAATTCGGAGAGGATGTGCCGCACGCGCTCGCCGACCTTGAGCACGCGGACGGATTGTTGTTCGGGCGTGGTGGTCTGACGGGCCATCTTAACTGTCCATCTTCTCGAGCATGCGCCGCAGCGAGCGCACGTTGCGCGCGGTGCTGCGCAGCTTCAATTTCCGCATCGCCTGGCCCAGCTTCGAATCCGCGACGCCTTCGCGAAAGTCGACGAAGACCTCGCGCGTTCCCGCAGCGAGCCGCTCCGGCCCTTCATAAGCCTTGGCGAAATCGTCGAACGTCTGCTGATCGAGCGGTTCCGTGAGGAAGAGCGTGTGGACGAACTTGTCCTCGTTCTCGCCGGCGAAGGGGTTGTCGGCGATCGCCGCCGCCAACTCGTCACGGCTGCGCACCGCGGCGAACGTATCGATGCCGAAGCGGTCCCTCACCACATGAGCGATCTTCTCGGCGAGCCCGTCGGACGGCCGCTGGTCATGCGAGAACAGCACGTTGCCGCTGGCGACCACGGTTTCGACTGCTTCGAAATCCTCGCGCTCCAGCGCTTCGCGCAGTTCGGCCATCTTCAACCGGTTACCCCCGACGTTGATCGAGCCGAGCAGGGCGACATAGCGGGTCATCGCCAGCCCTCGATCCACGCGCCGAGGACCCGGTTGGAGCGTTCCGCCAGTGTCGGACCGAAGCGCGCCGCGTCCGCGCGGATGGCGCGCGGGTCGCGGCCGCTGGCGATCAGCTCGGAACAATGGCCGACGAGCCAGGCCTCGATTTCGGCGGCGTCGGTTTCGAGGTGGCATTGCAGCCCGAGCACGTTCGGCCCGAGCGAATAGGCCTGATGCGGGCAATGTTCGGTCGCAGCGAGCAGCGTCGCCCCTTCCGGCAGGTCGAATTGGTCGCCGTGCCAGTGAAGCACCGGCCAGCCGCCGAGTGCCTTGAGCGGGGATTGCTCGCCGGCCTCGGTGAGTGTCAGCGGAGAATAGCCGATCTCCTTCTCCGCCATCGGCGCCACCTTCGCGCCGAAAGCCCGCGCCATCAACTGCGCGCCGAGACAGATGCCGAGCAGCGGCCGTCCCGAGGCCAGCCGCCGCTCGATCAGTCGCACTTCGCTGGTCAGGAAGGGATAGAGATCGTCGTCGAACGCTCCGATCGGCGCGCCGAGAACGATCAGCAAGTCGGGCTCGGCCGCATCGATCGCGCCGAGTTTCTCCCGCGCCGGATCGACATAGCGGATCGCGAAGCCGCGGTTTTCGAGCGCGGCATGCCAGACGCCGAGATGCTCGAAGCCGAGGTGGCGGATGGCGAGGGTACTGCCCATGTCAGTCCCTTAGCCAAGCATCAGTCTAATGGAAGAATGTCGTCGGCCGAAACGTCCAAGGCCTCGGCCAGTTTCCGCCATAAAGACGGAGAACCTCGGCCTTTACCGTTCTCGATCTCCGACAAAAATGCTTTGCTCGTTCCCGCAGCCTTGGCGACCTGATCGAGCGTCAGTCCACGATGGTTTCTCCACACGCGCAGCGCACTTTCACCGTCGATGATTCGATCGACCATCTCGGCCGGCAGATACTCCTCGCCATCCAACCTGCGCTGCTCGGCCACTGCCGCAGCTACGGAATCTGCCTTGTCTTCGACAATCTCAAGCAGCCGTTCGTAATCGTCGATGGGTAGTACTGCCATTTTCTGCCCGGCGATTTCGACAATCTGAGCACCCATTTCCTGCCTCATCAATAGACCGATCCACGTGGCCCGATGTGGTCAATCCACAGCACGCCATCCTCAATTCGGAAGATGACGCGCCAGTCTTGCACTCGAAGTCTATACTCCGATCTGCCTTGGAGTCTTATCACGTTCGCACTTTGCGAAAGCGGATCTACGGAAAGCTCTTCGACCTTCTGGCGGATCAGCTTCCGCTTGTCGGACCGCAACAAGGCACGAACAGCGGACTTCGAGAAACGAATCTCCACGACGTCAATTTAAACCCCAACCCAAGCAAAAGCAAGCCGAAGTTCGAGAATCACGAACTCACAGCGTCCGTTCGCGCTCCTCGACCTCGAACACCTCGAGCATGTCGCCCGCCTTGATGTCGTTGGTATCGGCCAGCACCACGCCGCATTCGAGGCCGGCGCGGACTTCGTCGACGTCGTCCTTGAAGCGGCGCAGCGAGGCGATGGTCGTCGCCGAGACGATGACATCCTGACGTGTGAGCCGGGCGAACAGGCCTTTGCGGATCGTGCCCTCGGTGACCAGCAGGCCCGCTGCCTTGTCGCGCTTGCCGGCCGGGAAGACCTGCTTGACTTCGGCGCGGCCGACCACGTTCTCGATCCGCAGCGGGCCGAGCACGCCGGCCATTTCCTTGCCGATCTCTTCGGTCAGGTGGTAGATGACGTCGTAATACATCATCCGCACCTTGTTGCGCTCGACCAGTTCGCGCGCCTTGGCGTTGGGGCGCACATTGAAGCCGACGATCGGCGCGCCAGAAGCGGCGGCCAGCGTCACGTCGCTTTCGGTGATGGCGCCGACCCCGGCGTGGAGCACACGCACCTTGATCTCGTCGTTCGAAAGGTTGTGCAGGGCGCTGACGATCGCTTCGACCGAACCCTGCACGTCGGCCTTCACGACGAGCGGATATTCGACCACGTCGCTCTGCAGGCTGGTGAACATCGTGTCGAAGTTGGTCGGCGCCAGCGCGGTGCGTTTTTCCGTCGCCTTCTCCTGCCGGAACGCGGCGACTTCGCGAGCTCGCGCCTCGTTCTCGACCACGGTGAGCTGATCGCCGGCCATCGGCACGCCGCCGAGGCCGAGGACCTCGACCGGCACCGCCGGCCCGGCTTCCTTCACCTGGGCGCCCTTGTCGTCCACCAGCGCGCGCACGCGGCCGCTCTCGGTGCCGACGACGAAGACGTCGCCACGCTTGAGCGTGCCGCGGGTGACGAGCACCGTCGCGACCGGGCCGCGGCCCTTGTCGAGCTGCGCTTCGATCACGGTCGCTTCGGCGTCGCGGTCGGGGCGCGCCTTGAGCTCGAGCAACTCGGCCTGGAGCAGGATCTTCTCGATCAGCTCGTCGAGACCCTTGCCGGTCTTGGCCGAAACTTCGACGTCCTGCACGTCGCCGCTCATCTCCTCGACCACGATCTCGTGCTCCAGGAGGCGTTCGCGGATGCGCTGCGGGTTGGCCTCTGGCTTGTCCGCCTTGGTCAGCGCGACGATCATCGGCACGCCGGCGGCCTTGGTGTGATTGATGGCCTCGACCGTCTGCGGCATGATACCGTCGTCGGCCGCCACCACCAGCACCACGATGTCGGTCACGTTGGCGCCGCGGGCGCGCATCTGTGTGAACGCCTCGTGGCCGGGCGTGTCGAGGAAGGTGATCTTGTCGCCGCCCTTCGTGGTGATCTGATAGGCGCCGATGTGCTGGGTGATGCCGCCGGCTTCGCCGCGCACCACGTCGGTGCCGCGCAGCGCGTCGAGCAGCGAAGTCTTGCCGTGATCGACGTGGCCCATGATCGTGACCACCGGCGGGCGGGGTTTCAGCGTCTCTGCCGGATCGACGTCGGCCGTCGTGTCGATATCGACGTCGCTTTCGGAAACGCGGGTGATGTTGTGGCCGAATTCCTCGACCAGCAGCTCGGCGGTGTCCTGGTCGATCGTCTGGTTGACGGTGACCATCATGCCCATCTTGAAGAGCGCCTTCACCAGGTCGGCGCCCTTTTCGGCCATGCGGTTGGCCAGTTCCTGCACGGTGATCGCCTCGGGCACGACCACTTCGCGCGCCTGCTTCTCACGTGGCTGGTTCTGCCCGGCGAAGTGGGCGCGGCGCTCCTTCTCTCGCGCACGCTTGAGTGCGGCGAGCGAGCGGGCGCGGGCGCCTTCGTCCTCGTTGAACGCGGTCTTGACCGATAGCTTGCCGCCGCGGCGCTTTTCATCGCGGTCGGCGCTGCGGTTTTCGGCCCCGCCGCGGCTCGGCTTCTTTTCCTCGCGCTTCTTTTCCGGACGCTTGACCTCCGGCCGGGCAACCGGCGTGAAGCGGCGCGGTGCGGGCGACGGTGTCGTGCCGTTGCCTTGCGCTTCGGCTTCCTCTGCCACAGGCTCGGCGGCCTCCGGCTCAGTCGGCGCAGGGGCAGGGGCAGGCGCTTCGGCTTCGGCCTTGCGGTTCTCTACGGCGCGGCGCTTCTCGTCTTCGAGAGCGCGCGCTTTCTCTTCCTCCTCGCGGCGGCGTGCTTCCTCGGCCAGCCGCAGACGGTCTTCCTCGGCCTCGCGCTGCAGGCGCGCGACACGCTCCTGCGGAGTCTCGGCGGCAGGAGCGGGAGCGCGCTTGGGAGCGGGCTTCGGCGCCGGGGGCGGAGGTGGCGCGGGCGCAGGTGCGGGCGCCGGCGCGGCGGCCTCCCCGGGCTTGCCGAGCACGCGGCGGCGCTTGACCTCGACCACCACCTTGTTGGTGCGGCCGTGGCTGAAGGTCTGCTTGACCTCGCCAGCATCCAGCGAGCGCTTGAGGCCAAGCGGCTTGCGGGTGCGCGGGGTATCTTCGCTATCGCTCATATGGTCTTCAACAGTCCTTCAAAATTCAGTTCACGGCTTCGCGCGCGGACCCAGCCGCTCGCTCGCCGCATCCATCGGCCGCCTCGGCGGCGCCCAGAAAGGTCAGCAGGCGCTTTAGCGGGGCCGCAACCCGCTCCGCCGACTGGGCGTCGGCCAGCGCCAGATGGACGACATTGTCGCGGCCCAATGCCACAGACAAGGCCGCGCGGTCCAGTGGCAGGCGGATGCCGCAATGGCCAGAGCCTTCCGCGTCCTGTCCGACACGCCAGGCTTGGTCGAGCTTGCGGGTCCCGTCCTCGCTGGCATCGGCTGCATGGTAGAGCGCGGCGACGCCGCCGCTACGCGCCTCGTTCGCGATGCGGTCCGAGCCCAAGATAAGGCGTCCGCTGCGCATTTCGAGGCCCAGCCGGTCGAGAAACGCCTTGCGCAGCGCGTTTTCGGTCAGGGCCGGCAAGTCGCCGGGTATCGTCAGCGGGGCGCCCTTGAAGGCGCGCGCCAGCGCCCCCTTGAGCTTGCCGGTCGCCAGCGCCGTCTCCAGCTCGTCGCGGTCGACGCCGATCCAGGCGCCGCGTCCGGGCGCGCGGGCGAGGGCGTCGGGCAGCACCTGGCCTTCGGGCGAGATCGCCAGCCGCACGAGATCGTCGCGGGAGGCGATCCGCCCGGTGAGGACGCAGCGCCGCTCGGGCCCATCTCCGGACCAGGCGGTGTCAGGAACCCCTAGCGGCTCATTGCGAGGAATCCGCATCGGCGGCCTCCTCTACAGGAGCGGTGGCGGCCGGCTGTTCGTCTTCGAACCAGTGCGCGCGGGCGGCCATGATGATCTCGTTGCCCTGCTCTTCGGAGAGGCCGAACTCGCCGAGCACGCCGCCCTTGTCTTCCGGACGCGGGCGGTCGCGGCGCATCGGCGGGCCGTCGGCGGCAGGCTGGCGGCGGCGCGGAGCTTCGCGCTTCTTGGCGATCAGCTCGTCGGTCGCCAGATCGGCGAGATCGTCGAGCGTCTTGATGCCGGCCTTGCCGAGAGTGACGAGCATCTGTTCGTTGAGGTGCGGGATTTCCGCCAGCGCATCCTCGACGCCGAGGGCGCGGCGCTCGTTGCGGTAAGCCTCTTCCTGTCGTTCCAGCGCTTCCTTGGCGCGGTTCTGCAGCTCTTCGGCCAGTTCCTCGTCGAAGCCTTCGATCGAGGCCAGCTCGTCCATTTCGACGTAGGCCACTTCCTCGAGCTCGGCGAAGCCTTCGGCGACGAGCAACTGGCTCAGTGTCTCGTCCACGTCGAGTTCTTCCTCGAACATCTTGGAGCGTTCGGCGAATTCGCGCTGGCGCTTCTCCGAGGCTTCTTCCTCGGTCATGATGTCGATCTGGCTCTCGGTCAGTTGGCTGGCGAGGCGCACGTTCTGGCCGCGGCGGCCGATAGCGAGCGAAAGCTGGTCGTCGGGCACGACGACCTCGATCCGGGCCTCTTCCTCGTCGAGCACCACGCGGCTGACGGTCGCCGGCTGGAGCGCGTTGACGACGAAGGTCGCCGTATCCTCGCTCCACGGGATGATGTCGATCTTCTCGCCCTGCAGCTCCTGCACTACCGCCTGCACGCGGCTGCCCTTCATGCCGACGCAGGCGCCGACCGGGTCGATCGAGCTGTCGTGACTGATCACGCCGATCTTGGCGCGGCTGCCCGGGTCGCGCGCGGCGGCCCTGATCTCGATGATGTTATCGTAGATCTCGGGCACTTCCTGGGCGAACAGCTTCTTCATGAATTCGGGATGGGCCCGGCTGAGGAAGATCTGCGGTCCGCGGTTGTTGCGCTCCACCTTCATGATCAGTGCCCGCACGCGCTCGCCGACGCGGGCGGCTTCACGCGGGATCTGCTGGTCGCGGCGAATCACGCCCTCGGCCCGGCCGAGGTTGACGATCACATGGCCGAACTCGACCGACTTGATCACCCCGGTGATCACTTCGCCGGCGCGATCCTTGAATTCCTCGAACTGCCGTTCGCGCTCGGCGTCGCGGACCTTCTGGAAGATGACCTGCTTGGCGCTCTGCGCATCGATGCGGCCGAGGTCGACCGGCGGCAGCGGATCGACAATGTAGTCGCCGATCTTCGAGCCCGGCTGGAGCTTCTCGGCTTGCTTGAGGTCGACCTGCTTGAAGTAGTCCTCCACTTCCTCGACCACCTCGACCACGCGCCACAAGCGGAGGTCGCCCGTCAGCGGGTCGAGCTTGGCGCGGATGTCGTTCTCGGCGCCATAGCGGCTGCGCGCGGACTTCTGGATCGCTTCCTCCATCGCCTCGATGACGATCGCCTTGTCGATCATCTTTTCGGAGGCGACCGAGTTGGCGATCGCGAGCAGTTCGGCCTTGTTGGCGGAAATCGGACTGGCCATCAGTCTTCGACCTTCTCTTCTTCGGTTGTTTCCAGGATTTCATCGGCGCCGCTCATGTCCAGCGGCTTCGTTGCGGCGATCAGCTTGTCGGTCAGGACCAGCTTCGCCGAATGAATCTGTTCGAACGGTACAGCAAAACGGCCGTGCTTGCGATCTTCGATCTGCACCTGCCCGCCTTCCACGCCGAGCAATTCGCCCCGCAGCTTGCGGTGATCGCCGGCGGGCGCGTTGAGCGACACATTCACCTCGTGCCCGGCCCAGTTCGCGAAATCCTTCGGGCGGGTCAGCGGACGATCGATGCCGGGGCTGCTGACTTCGAGGTTATAAGCCCCTTCGATCAGTTCCTCGCCGCTTTCCTCGATCGTGTCGACCACGTCGGAGACTCGGCGCGAAAGAGCCATGCATTGCTCGACGATCAACTGCCCCGTCGCCGGGTCTTCGGCCATGATCTGCAGCGTGCGCTCCTCGCCGCTGCCGGTCAGCTTCACGCGCACCAGATCGAAGCCGAGCGCTTTCGCTTCGGGTTCGATCACTTCGGTCAGGCGCGCGATATCGGCCATTCGCTCTTTCGTTTGAGTGACGGTTGGAACAGGGTTCGGGCCGGCCCCCTGAGGCGCCAGCACCAGACTTTGTTACCAATGTCGGGATGAGGCGCAGATAGGCGCGCCTTGCCTGCTTTGCAACGGATTAATCCATTCATCGTCATTGCGAGGGGCGAAGCCCCGCGGCAATCCAGGACGGTTCTGTGCGGCCCCGGATTGCCGCGCCGCCTCCGGCGGCTCGCAATGACGGAACTTTTAGGTTTCAGCCGCGAAGCGGGCGGCGGTTTCCCGCACCAGCGCGATCATGTTCGGCACGCCCTGGGTGCGGTTGGAGCTGAGCTGGTTGCGCAAGTCGAACGGTTCCAGCGCGGCGGCGATGTCGGTTCGTGCCACTTCGGCAGCGGGCCTGTCCTGCACCGCGCTCAGCACGAGCGCCACGATGCCCTTGGTGATCGCCGCGTTGCTGTCAGCGAGAAAGTGTAGGCGCTCGCCTTCGATCACCGGATAGACCCACACCTTGGCCGAGCAGCCGCGCACCAGCGTGGCGTCCGTCTTGAGCGGTTCGGGCATCGGATCGAGTTCGCGGCCGAGCTCGATCAGCAGGCGGTAGCGTTCGTCGCCGTCGAGAAATTCGTATTCTTCGCGGATGTCGTCGAGGCTGCGCATGCGCGCGCCTCTAACTATTCGAAAGCGGAGTGCAAACCACCTTCGTCATTGCGAGGGGCGCAGCCCCGCGGCAATCCCGGACGGATCTGTGCGGCCCCCGGATTGCTTCGCTTCGCTCGCAATGACGAAAGGGAGGGGTGATTAAAGGTCCACCCCGCTGGCGATCGCTTCGAGCTTGCGGATGCGCTCCTTGAGGTCGGCGATCTCGATCCGCGCGGCGCCTTCGCTCGCGCCGCCTTCGATTTCGCGGTGCGGGCGGGCCACCTGCAATTCGCGGTCCTTCAGGGCCAGCCAGCCCTGCCAGCCCTTGAGCGCGGTGGCGGCGAGCACGACCAGGCCCAGAAGGGCGCTGGCGGCGATGAGCAGGTCCTGGGTCAACATGATCCGGTTCCTTTCGTAATTACTTCTCGCGCAGTTTCTCGATCTCGTCGGAAAGCAGGCGCGTCTCGCGGCCGTCGGTGGCGATGCGTTCGAGCACCTTCACTCGTTCGCGCAATTCCTGGACTTCGCGTTCCAGCTCTGCCTCGCGGCCGGCGTCGAGCTTGTGAATTTTCCCGTTGTCGTCTTGGTAGGCGCCGAGTTTGGCGAGATGCTTCGAGCGCCAGGCGCTGTAGATCATGCCGGCGACGCTGATCAGGAGGATGAATTCCCACAGGTTCATCGCTGGTTCCCTTTCACTTCGCGCAGGCGGTCGATCTCGTGGCCCAACTGGTAACCGCTGTCGGTGACGATCCGTTCGATGCTCACCAGGCGGTCGTGCAGCGAGCCGATCTCGGCCCGCAACTGGGCATTCTCCTGCGTCAGCAGCTTGACCCGCTCCTGCGCCTCGTTGGTGACCTGGGGGTGGAGCGGCTTGCCCCACATGCTTTCCAGTGGATAGCCGTGCTTGATCTTCTGGCGGGTGTTGTAGAACCAGCCGGCCACGCTCACCGTCACCACGGAAACGGCGCCGATCACGCCGACGATGACGATGGTAAGAATATCACCCGGGCTCATCGGATATTCTCCCCGGTCTCGCGCCGGTCGCGCAGCGCTTCGATCTCGTGGGCAAGGCCGTAGCCGCGGTCGGTAACGATCTTTTCGAGCACGATCAGGCGGTCCTGCATGGCTTCCACCTGATCGGTGAGGCGCTTGTTCTCGCTCTTCAACGCCTCGACCTGGCTCGGGCTGTCGTCGCGCAGACCGGCGAAACCCGCCCGGCGGGCGCGGTGGGAGGCCCCGAACGGAAAACCGTGCATCGGCAACCCCTGCTTGGCACGAACGGCGCTCTTCATCACGCCGGCGAACATCGCCATGCCGATGATGATGAGAACAAATTGCTGGCCATCCGACATTATTCCAATCTCCTCAGTTGCGCGAGTTCTCGCGCTGGTCCTCCAGCCGGTCCTCGACCCGGCGCTGATCGCGCAGCGCCTCGATCTGGCTGGCAACGTTGTAGCCGCCGTCGGTGACGATCCGTTCGAGCACCCGGATGCGGTCTTCCATCTCGGCGATGCGGCTTACGTACTGCGCAGCTTTCTCGGCGCTTTCATGAGCAGTCGACTTGATGCCCATTTCCGCGAGCTTTTGTTGGTGCTTGGTCCAGATAGCTACGATTGGGATCATCATGGCGAAGATCGGGACCAGAATTCCGAGGTCGTGCATGGAAACTCCCCTTCAGGCGCTCAGCGCAGCCGCTCGATCTCAGCCGAGAGGCGCGGATTGCTGGTCACGTAATAGCTCTCGACCTCGGCCAGCCGGCGATCGACGTCGCGGAAGCGGGCGCGGATCTCGCGCGCGGTGCGCTGTGGGCTCTGCCGCACGCGCTGCCAATAGCGCTGCTCCTGTTCGTCGACGTAGAGGTGCGGCGGCTTCTTGTTCAGCGCCAGGCCGGCGAGGAAGTAGAGCGGCAGGATGCCGCCCGAGGTCATCCCCACCAGCACCAGCATGCCGAGGCGGATCCAGGCGACGTTCACGCCGGTGTAGTCGGCGATCCCGGCGCAGACGCCCATCAGCTTGCCGTTCTGCTTGTCGCGGTAGAGCGTGGTGCGTTCGCTGGTCACTTGCGGGCGCCTTTCTTGTCGGCCAGCAGGCGATCGAGCTCGCGCAGCGGCTGGTTGTCGATTTCGCGGTCCGCCTGGAGCCGCGCGGGCTTGAAGTCGGGATTGTCGGCGGAGACGAGCCGCTCGACGGTGTCCATCCGCTCGTCGAGGCGCTTGGCGAGCTGATAGAGCTCCTCCAGCAAGACCTCGTCGTCGGTGGTGATCGTCGCGGCGGTCTTCCACTTCGTCACATAGTGCATGATGATCCATGGCAGGCCGAGCACCACGGCCGGAACAATGAAAATCTCTTCGCCCACGGATCAGTCCTCCTGCTTGTCCGTCGCGCCGCCTTTGCCGAGCGCGCGTTTCATTGCCTCGAGTTCCTCGTCGATCTTGTCGGAGCCTTCGAGAGCGGCGATCTCGTCCGCCAGGCTCGGCTGACCGGTGCCGTCGGCGATCGACAGCGCATCGGCGCGGCCTTCGGCGTAGTCGACCCGGCGCTCGAGCTGATCGAAGCGCGCCAGCGCGTCGTCGACCCGGTCGTTGGTCATCAGGCTGCGCAGCTTGACGCGATTCTCGGCGCTTTCCAGCCGCGCGGCGATCTGGCTCTGCCGGCTGCGCGCTTCGCGCAGGCGATTCTGCAGCTTGGCGATGTCCTGCTCGTAAGCGCGCAGGGCGTCGTCGAGCACGGCGATTTCCTGCTTGAGCTGCTCGGCCATGTCGCCGGCCTTCTTTTTCTCCAGCAGCGCGGCGCGGGCGAGGTCCTCGCGATCCTTGCTCAGCGCGAGCTGCGCCTTCTCGGCCCAGTCTGCCTGGAGCCGGTCGAGCTTGACCGTGTGGCGGTGCATTTCCTTCTGGTCGGCGATCGTGCGCGCGGCGCTGGCGCGAACCTCCACCAGCGTTTCCTCCATCTCCATGATGATCATCCGGATCATCTTGGCCGGATCGTCCGCCTGATCGAGCAATTCGTTGAAATTGGCCGCGATAATATCGCGGGTACGCGAGAAAATACCCATCCAGACGCCTCCGGAAGAAAAAGAGCTACGAGTAGGAGTCGGGCTCGTGCGGAGCCGCTCGATCTCACGATCGATCCGCGACGCCTCGCGCTCGTCCCGCGCGTTGCGGCGCGGGCCGATCGGAGTCAGCGGATTGATCGGATCACGGCTCATGCGAGCGCAACCAGCGGAAAGCCGATGGTCGGAGCGCCCTCGTGGTTCACCGCCGCTGCCGGCGCGTCAAGCTGCACGCTCAGCGCGTAGACGTTGAAGGTGACCATCATGACCACGCTCACCAGCGCGGCGATGCCGAGCTTGCTGGTAAAGAAGTGGCGATCGAACATCGGTTGGTCCTCCTGATTTAAACCTTATGCGGTCCTATCAGCAAGCGCCGTGCCATTTCGTGCGAATGGCGGATTTCCGCGAATTCGTCTCGCTTGCGCCCGCGCTGCTATGGCGCATATTGCCAGAAGTTGGGAAAATACGCTAAGCATCGGGCATGGAGCGGGACAACCAGTTCATCGGCCAATCGGGCGCCTTTCTCGACGCCGTCGAGCGCGCCAGCCGCGCCGCGCCGATGCGCCGGCCAGTGCTGGTGATCGGCGAGCGCGGCACCGGGAAGGAACTGATCGCCGAACGCCTGCACCGCCTGTCCCCCCGCTGGGGCGAGCCGCTCGTGACGATGAACTGCGCGGCGCTGCCCGAAACGCTGATCGAGGCCGAACTGTTCGGCCACGAAGCGGGGGCCTTCACTGGTGCTACCAAGTCTCGCGCCGGAAGGTTCGAGGAAGCCGACCGGGGTACGCTGTTTCTCGACGAACTGGCGACTCTGTCGATGGGCGCGCAGGAACGGCTGTTGCGCGCGGTCGAATACGGCGAGGTCACCCGCATCGGTTCGAGCCGTCCGGTTCGGGTGGACGTGCGCATCGTCGCCGCGACCAACGAGAATCTGCCCCGGCTTGCCGACGAAGGAAAGTTCCGTTCCGACTTGCTCGACCGCTTGTGCTTCGAAGTCATTACCCTGCCGCCGTTGCGGGTGCGCGAAGGCGATGTCGAAGTGCTGGCCGACTATTTCGGCCGGCGCATGGCGGCGGAGATCGGCTGGGAGCAATGGCCGGGCTTCGCCGAGCATGTCGCGCGCCAGCTTGAGGATTATTCCTGGCCCGGCAACGTGCGTGAGCTGCGCAACGTGATCGAGCGCGCGGTCTATCGCTGGGGCGACTGGGAGGAGCCGATCGGCCACGTCCAGTTCGACCCGTTCGACAGCCCTTGGAAGCCGGCGGCGAGCAACACTGCCAGGCGCTCCGAAACCGAATCGAACGGCGGTCATCAGGTCTCGCAACCTCGCGCCGACTACGACGCTGTTAGCGACCTGCGCTCAGCGGTCGAGGCGCATGAGCGCGCCATTGTCGAGCATCATCTCGGCCGCAACCGCTGGAACCAGCGCCAGACGGCCAAGGCCCTCGGCCTGACCTATGACCAATTGCGCCACTGCATCCGCAAGCACGGACTGGCTGACGCGGAAAGCTAACGCCGGAGATTACCCCGCCCGGACGCCATGCAGCATCCAGCAAGCTTTGCACCCGTCTGCGACACATTTTTACCAAAAGAGACCGGACAGAGGCGATTGCGGATGGCATATCCTGTTCATCGGCAGACGCCGAGAGATGAACAAAGGAACGCTATCATGAAAAAGATTCTCTTTGCCGCTCCGCTGGTTCTGGCCGCGGGCGCGGTGCTCGCTACTCCGGCTTCGGCCGCGACCTGGAACAACGCCGGCCAGTTGCGCGCCGAAATCGCCCAGCTCGACAAGCAGGTCGATCGGACCCGCGGCCTCTCGAAGAGCGAGAAACGCGCGCTCGAACAGCGTGTCGATCGGCTTCAGGCGCATTACCGCAGCTATGCCCGCAATGGCTTTACCCGCCGCGAGATCAGCCGGCTCAACACCGAAATCAATCAGGTCCGCACCGCGATCGCCCGCCAGTCTCACGACCGGAACAATCATCCGGGTCGCAACCATCGCTAAGGCTTGAGCCAAGCGAAGTTTTGTTACCTTGTCAGCACGGGGCCGGTAGGATTAGGCGGCAAGCCATGTCCGACCGGCCCCGCACCCTTTACGAAAAGATCTGGGACGCTCACGTGATCGAGCGTCGCGATGACGGCACCTGCCTGATCTTCATCGACCGCCACCTAGTCCACGAAGTGACCAGTCCGCAGGCCTTCGAAGGCCTCAGGATGAACGGCCGCAAGGTCCGCCATCCCGAGCTGACGCTGGCGGTCCCCGATCACAACTTGCCGACCACCGCGCGTATCGACGCCGAAGGCAACCGCGTGCCGATCGCGGATGCCGAGAGCCGCGAGCAGCTCGCCGCGCTGGAACGCAACGCGCCCGAGTTCGGGGTCCGTTACTTCAGCGCCACCAGCCGCGAGCAGGGCATCGTCCACGTCGTCGGGCCGGAGCAGGGCTTCACGCTGCCCGGCGTGACGCTGGTCTGCGGCGACAGCCACACCGCCGCGCACGGCGCGCTGGGCGCGCTGGCGTTCGGCATCGGCACCAGTGAGGTGGAGCATGTGCTCGCCACGCAGACGCTGCTGCTGCGGCCGTCGAAGACGATGCAGATCGCGGTCGAGGGCGACCTGCCGCCCGGCGTCAGCGCCAAGGACCTGATCCTCCACATCATCGGCACCATCGGCACCGCCGGGGCTACCGGTCATGTGATCGAATATCGTGGCAGGGTCTTCGAGAAGATGACCATCGAGGAACGCCTGACGGTCTGCAACATGAGCATCGAAGGCGGCGGCCGCGCAGGCCTGATCGCGCCCGACGAAACGACGTTTGCCTACCTGAAGGGCCGCCCGTTCGCGCCGAAGGGCGAGGAATGGGATAGCGCAGTCGCCTATTGGCGGACGCTGAAGACGGACCAAGGCGCGACATTCGATCGCACCGTCACCATCGACGCGACCCAGGTCCAGCCGACTGTTACCTGGGGTACCAGCCCCGAGGACACGGTCGCCATCGGCGGCGTGGTGCCCGATCCTGCGAGCTTCGCCGACCCTTCGAAACAGAAGGCCGCGCAGGCGAGCCTCGATTACATGGGCCTCGCACCGGGGCAGCGGATGGACGAGGTCGAGGTGCAGAACGTCTTCATCGGCTCCTGCACCAACAGCCGCATCGAAGACCTGCGCGCCGCCGCCGCGATTCTGAAAGGTCGCAAGAAGGCGGATAACGTGAAGTGGGCGATCGTCGTCCCCGGCTCGGGCCTGGTGAAGGCGCAGGCCGAGGAAGAAGGGCTCGACAAGGTTTTCATCGAGGCCGGCCTCGAATGGCGCGAGCCCGGCTGCTCGGCCTGCCTCGGCATGAACCCCGACAAGGTGCCGGCTGGCGAGCGCTGCGCTTCCACCAGCAACCGCAACTTCGTCGGCCGCCAGGGCCCCGGCGCGCGCACGCACCTCGTCAGCCCGGCCATGGCCGCGGCCGCCGCTGTGACCGGCAAGCTGACGGACGTGCGGGAACTTGCCGATTAGGGGCACCTGCCTGTGTGAAGCGGTCACCGTGACCGTGCCGCGCAAGCCGGATTACATGAACTCGTGCGACTGCTCGGCCTGTTTCAAGCTGGGCAATCTGACCGGCTACTTCCCTCCCGGTGAGGTGTCCATCGAGGGCGAAACGAAGCAATTCGTCCGCTCCGACATCCAACCTTGGATCGCATTCGTGTTTTGCCCGACCTGCGGCGCCAACCTCGGTTGGACTTCGCTCGAGCCGCTCGACCCGCCCCGCATGGGCATCAGCATGCGGCTGTTCGATCCGGATGAATTGGTCGGCGTGCCGATCCGCTTCCCCAACGGCCGCGACGCGAACGACGGCGGCGACTGGCCCCCGCCGCGCCACGCGGAGGTGCCGTTTGCGCGGAATGCGCCGTTCTGATCGCGCATTTTGTTGGAAAGGAAGCCCGGAAATTGCTTTCCTACAGCACCTGCCTTGTGCCTTACCCGGTGGGATGAACAGCGCCTCCGAGTCCCTTCAGCCCGAAGCAGCCCAGGCTTTCCTTTCGCTTGTTCGCGGATGGGCAGTGGCACACCATCGCATGGGCATCGACGACCCAAATAGAGCGCGGCGTATGGTGAACTTAGGGAACTTCCGCGGCTCGCGTCGGCCATGGACGGCTGCCGTTCGCTCTGCCAAGCAATGTTGAGAGAGGAGCCCCCATGCCGATCACAAGTTTCGAAGGAAAGACCGCGTTCATCACCGGCGGCGCCAGCGGCATCGGCCTCGGCATCGCCAAAGTGCTGGTATCGCGCGGCGCCCAGGTGGTGCTGGCGGACCTGAGGCAAGACCACATCGATGACGCGCTCGCCGAGTTCGCCGGCGGCGGGCAATCCAACGCGGTCAGCGCGATCAGTCTCGACGTCACCAACCGCGCCAAATACCGCGAAGCCGCGCAGAAGATGCAGGACGAGTTCGGCGGCGTCGATATCCTCGTGAACAACGCGGGGGTCGGGTTGGAAGGCCCGGTTCTCGAAGCGACATATGCCGATTATGACTTCGGCATCGGCGTTAACCTCGGCGGGGTTATCAACGGCTTCGTCGAGTTCGTGCCGCAGATGGTCGCGCATGGCCGCGGCGGGCATATCGTGTCAACGGCCAGCCTGGCGGCCGAAGTGGTGATGCCCGATCACCTCGCGATCTACGCTGCCAGCAAGGCCGCGGTGTGCCATTATTGCGAGGCTGTGAAGGGCGTGCTCGGTACGAAGGACATCGGCGTTTCGATCCTGCTGCCCGGCCCGGTCAAGAGCCGCATTCACGAAGCGCACGAGAACCGCCCCGAGCAGTTCCGCGCGGAAAGCGGTTACAAGTCGAGCGAGGAACGCCTCTCGCGCCGGATCGTCGGCGACGACTGGATGGACCCGATCGAGGTCGGCAATCTCGTCGCCGACGGAATCCTGTCGAACGCCACTTATCTCGTCACCCACGGCGTGTTCCGCCCGGCGATGCAGGCGCGCTTCGATGCGGTGATGGCCGCGACGCCGGACCGGACGGAGCCGCTGCCCGATTTCGGACGGTACAGGGATGAGTGATCCTCCCCGGCACGGGGAGGGGGACCACCCGCAGGGTGGAGGAGGGGCACCCTCGGCAGCTCGCAACGCAAGGGATTGAGCAAACGCGGGTGCCCCTCCACCATGCTTCGCATGGTCCCCCTCCCCCGATGGAGGAGGATTGTAGGAGAAACGAAATGGAAAATCTCACCGGCAAAGTCGCCTTCATCACCGGCGGCGCCAGCGGCATCGGCCTCGGCATGGCGCGGGCGTTCCTCGCCGAAGGCATGAAGGTCGCGCTGGCGGACTGGAACGAGGATCACATCGCCAAGGCGCGGGCGGTGCTCTCCGGCAACAACGCAGCGGTGTTCATCAAGACCAACGTCGCCGATCGCCAGTCGCTGCGCGACGCCGCGCAGGAGACGCTCGACGCGTTCGGCAAGATCCACGTCCTGTGCAACAACGCCGGGGTGAACGGCGGCGGCACCGCGGCCTCGGAAGACTTCGACGATTGGGACCGCGCGCTTTCGGTCAATCTCGGCGGCGTGGTCAACGGCACCAAGATCGTCGTCCCGATCATCCGCGCGCAGGGTGAGGGCGGGCATGTCGTCAACACCAGTTCGATGGCCGGAATCGTACCACTTCCGGGCCTCGCCGCTTATTCGACCGCCAAATACGCGGTGCGCGGGTTCTCGGAATCGCTGAGGATGCAACTCGCGCCCAAGGGCATCGGCGTCTCGTGCCTGTTCCCCGGCGCCACCCGCACCGCGCTGGTGCCGCTGCCGGAAGACGATCCGGAGCACATCAAGGAAGAAGGCGCGCCGCAGTTCCTGAAGGACTTGTGGGATGCGATGCGCGGCGCGATCGATCCGCTCGATACGGGGCGCATGGTGGTCGATGCAATCAAGGCCAACCGCTTCTATATCTTCACCAATCGCGAATTCCTCGACGAAGTGAAACAGCGCCACCGCGAGATCGAGGACGCCTTCCCCACCGACGAGCCGACTCCTGGCCGCGTGAAGTTCGAGACGATGCGCGCGCAGATGGTCCGCAATCTGATGGCGCCCGGCAATCGCCCCGTTCCGCAGGAAAGTGAGGAGGACATGAAGCTCGACCTCGGCTCGCAGTCTCCGGCCGGAGGGCAATAGGAACAGTTCACCTCCGCCGCGACCGCTGGTATCCTCGCAGTGCTGAGTCGGGTCGTTAGCGAGGAGAACGCGCGATGAGCGAAGCAATCGACGAAGCCAAACTCGAGCAACAGATCCATAAGGTCATCGGTGACGTCGCCGGCGCGATGAGCCTGTTCATGGCCTACCTAGGCGACCGGACCGGCGTGTTTGCGGCCATGGACGGTGCCGGCCGGCTGACTTGCGACCAGTTGGCGGTGAAGACCGGCCTGAACCCGAAGTACCTCCACGAATGGCTCGGCGCGGTCGCGGCGGCGGGTTACATCGCCTTCCATCCGAACGACGAGACCTTCGAACTGACGCCCGAGCAGGCCCTCGTATTCACTCGCGAAGGCCAGCCCGCGAACATGCAGGGCTTCGTGCAAGTTCTCTTCTCGCAGTTCGAGACGCACGAAAAGGCGGTCGAGACTTTCAAGTCCGGCAAAGGCCGGGCATGGAGCGAGCACACGCCATGCTGCTTCTGCGGCACCGACCGCTTTTTCCGCCCGGGGTATGCGGCGAACCTGGTCGAGAACTGGATACCGGCCCTCGCGGGCGTGGAGGCCAAGCTCAAGGCGGGGGCCAAGGTGGCTGACATCGGCTGCGGGCACGGCTCCTCGACCGTGCTGATGGCCCAGGCCTATCCCAGTTCGACGATCCACGGCATCGACTTCCATGCGCCATCCATCGAGATCGCACGAGCCAGGGCTGCCGAGGCGGGGGTGACCAATGTCAAGTTCGAGGTCGCCAGCGCGCAGGACTATTCCGGCGAAGGCTTTGATTTCGCCTGCATCTTCGATGCGCTGCACGACATGGGCGATCCGGTCGGCGCTGCCCGCCATATTCGCGAAACACTCGCGCCGGGCGGCACCTTCATGCTGGTCGAGCCGCTCGCCGGCGACACGATGGCCGAGAACATGCACCCGATCGGGCAGATATTCTACGCTGCCTCGACAACCGTGTGCACACCGGCCTCGCTGGCGCAGCCGGTCGCCTTGGGTCTGGGCGCGCAGGCGGGGCAGAAGCGGCTTACCGAGGTGTGCCGGGAGGCGGGCTTCGCCAATGTCCGCCGAGCGGCCGAGACGCCGACCAACATGGTGCTCGAAGTTACGGGATGACAAGAAGCCGCGCGGAGACGGCTGGCCTCCGCGCGGTCTTGCGGATTGGGACGGATCAGCCCCTGCTGGGGCCGGCGTACTTGGCCATCGCCGTCTGCACTCGCTCACGCAGAGCGGAGTCGGTGGCGATCGCCTGGCCGATCTCGTTATAGCGGGCCGCATCGAGGCCCGTCGCTTTCACGGCGTCGGCCATTTGCGTCTGCTTCGCCGTGTCGTCGAGGCTGGTGTTGGCGTTGATTGCCTGCACCTTCACCGTCGCCTGGGCGAACTGATCGACCTCCTGGTCTGACACCTGGGTGCTCGACTGTGCGCCCGCACTCGAGTCGGGCGTGGCCGCACTGGCGGCAGGTGGCGCATCCGCGTCCGGAGCCGGCGTGCCCGGGGGCGGTGCCGTATCCGGTTGCGTGGGGGTAGCCGAATCCTGCGGGGGAGGAGCCTGACTGGCGTCCTGCGCCGGCGCTTGGACGGCCGTGGCCGCGAAAGCAAGGGCAATGAGAGAACTGGAGAAATATTTCATGATACTTTCCTAATATTACAGTTAGAGGAAGCCGTAAGGAGCGGCGATGATTGTTCGATTATTGAAAAGGGATGTCTATCCAACCCCTTGAGAAGGGGAAGGTGGCCATAAGGATTGATGGCGACAATATGGCGGGCGGCGAATTGTGCTTACGATCCGTTCGGTGGAATGGCCTTATTCTTCCCCCTCTTTTCACCTCTTCTATACCTCTGTTAGTCGTGGTTTCCGCCGAGAAGTTTGTGGCCGGAAAGTCCACGGGCGGTTGACGCTGACGGTCTCGTCCCCGACAAAACAGGAAAGAGGGAAGGGGTTGCGGATGGCCACGACATTCAGCGCGGCGATGGAGCGGACGCCGCTCCGCATGTTTCAGATCGCGACGTTCGCCATTTGCATGCTGGTGCTCACTTGCGACGGGATCGACCAGCAACTGCTCGGCATCATCGCGCCCAAGGTGATCGCCGCGTTCGGAGTGGACAAGGGCACTTTCGGCATCGCGATGAGCGCATCGCTGGTCGGCTTCGGCATCGGGGCCTGGAGCGGCGGCTGGCTCGGCGACGCGGTCGGGCGGCGCTGGTCGCTGGCTATCGCTGCGGCCGTCTTCGCGCTCGCGACCGCGGGCGCCAGCCTGGCAGCCGGCGTATGGCCGCTGGCGGCGTGGCGCGTGGTCGGCGGGCTCGGCTTCGGCTCGGCTTATGCCAACGCGATGGCGATGACCGGCGAATGGCTGCCGGGCCGCTGGCGCTCCGTTGCGGTGACGACGCTATCGGTCGGCACGCCGGCCGGCGGCACGGTGGTCGGCTGGCTCGCGCCCGACCTGGTCGCCTCCTACGGCTGGCGCGGGGCGTTCATCGCCTTCGGTCTGGCGACGTTCCTGGTGGTGTTGCTCATCGTCGGCGTCTTGCGCGACAGCCCCTCGTTCCTGATCGCCCGAGGCAAGTCTGCCGAAGCCAAACGTGCTGGTGAACGCTTCCTCCGGCGCGAAGTCGATCTGCTGCCGGAAACCCACGCGACGGATGTGGAAGGCGGCTCACCCATCGGTGTCCTGCACCGCACGAATCTACGCTTGAACATCGGCGTCGGAATCACCTTCACCGCTTGCGCGTTGTGCGCCTACGGTGTGCTCAACTGGTCGACCACGTTCCTGACCGCGAAGGGCTTTACGCTCGCACAGGCCGGCAACGCGGTGTCGATCGGAGGCCTGACCTCGATCATCTCCTCGGTGGCTGCGGGGCTGCTGGTCCACCGGTTCGGCTCGAAGGCGGTGTTCGCCACCGTCAGCGCCAGCCTGGTGGTGTCCTTTGTCGTCTTCGCCTGGTCGGTCGAACGCCTGCCTTCCGTTCCTTCAGCCGACGATCGTTTGCTGGTGGTGGTGATGCTGGGCCTCACGGCAGCGATTTTCAGCGCCGGGATGGCCTCGATCTACGCCTTGATGACTCACGGCTATCCGCAGTCGTGCCGCTCGGCGGGGATTGGCTTCGGCATCTTCATGGCCCGCGTAGGCGCAATCGCTGCCAGCGCGCTGGGTGGCTGGCTGCTTGACCTCGGGCACGGCAGCACGATTCCCTATTTCGCGGCGCTGACCGTCAGCGCCGCGCTCGTCTCGGCCTGCGCTTTCATCGTCGACCGCCACGTGCCGCCCGCGCCGCGCAA
>Ga0164242_10001728_pt1 | contig 25765 bp, 27 predicted proteins | sample OricomgcompostMG_FD_108783 | JGI IMG/M metagenome (GOLD analysis project Ga0164242, IMG submission 108783) | Miracle-Growth compost microbial communities from Emeryville, California, USA - Original compost - Miracle growth compost (MG) ...
AAGCTTTCCCGCCGCGAGGGTTACGCCCTGCACCCGAAAGCTCACAAAGCCCTGGCTAAGCGCACCAACCTGCCTGGCCAGGCTCCGAACTACCGTTCTCGCAGCAAGCCGAGTCAGTACTCGTTGCAGCTGCGCGAGAAACAGAAGGTCAAGCGCCTGTATGGCCTGCTTGAGAAACAGTTCAGCAATCTTATGGCTGAAGCTTCACGTACGCAGGGCCAGTCCGGTGCGACCCTACTGCAATACCTGGAACGCCGTCTGGACAACGCGGTTTACCGCGCCGGATTCGCTCCGAGCCGCCGCGCCGCCCGTCAGCTGGTGACCCACGGTCACTTTGTCTTAAACGGCCGCCGCGTCGATATCCCGAGCATCCGTCTGCGCATCGGCGACGAGATCACCCTGCGCGAGCACAGTAAGGGCACCGAGTACTTCAAGAAACTCGATGATGTCTCTCCGGCTCCGTCGACTCTACCTGCTTGGCTGAAAGTCGACCGCAAGAAGACCGCTGTTACCGTTACCAACCTGCCTCTGCGCGACGACGCCGAGCCAGAGATCAATGAGCAACTAATCGTCGAGTATTACTCACGCTAAGGGAAGGACAAGCGAGAAGAACTATGTCAAAAATGATTCACACCCCAGGACTTGTAGCCGTCGATGACCACTCCGCCACCAGTAGTACCTTCGTGGTCGAACCGCTGCAGAGCGGGTACGGCATGACCCTTGGTAACAGCCTTCGCCGCGTGCTGCTTTCCAGCATCGCCGGTGCCGGCGTAACCAGCTTCAAGATTGAAGGCGCCACCCACGAATTCACCACCGTTAACGGTGTCAAAGAAGATATCGTCGGTATCATGCTGAACCTCAAGGGCCTACGCTTCCGCGTATATGGTGACGAGCCGCAGACACTGCGCATCACCAAAAAAGGTAAGGGCGCGGTAACCGGCAAAGACATCCAAGGCAACGCCGATGTCGAAGTCGTCAACACCGACCAGCTGATCGCTACTGTCGATGACGACAAAGCAACGTTCACTATGGACCTCGTGGTCGATACCGGCCGCGGCTACCGCACCATCGAAGAAAGTACTGCCAAGAAGCAGAGCGACTTCATCGCGGTCGACACTATCTTCAGCCCGGTACTACGCGTACGCTACAAGGTCGAGAAGACCCGTGTCGGTCAGGTAACCGACTTGGACCGTCTGAGCCTTACCGTCGACACCGATGGCACCATCACCCCGCGTGACGCATTCGAAGAAGCTGCTGCCGTCCTGGTCAACCAGTACACCGCACTAGCCGGCAAGACTCGCGTCGCTACTGAAGAAGTCAGCGAAGCTGGTGCGAGCGCTGGTGCGCTTGGCGCCACCGGCGACGACTCCTCATTGCTGAACACCTCTATCGAGGACCTGAACCTGACCGCCCGCACTACCAACGCCCTCATCAACAACGACATCCACACCGTCCAGGACCTGTTTTCTCTGAGCGATGCGGAACTGCGTGACCTGAAGGGCTTCGGCAGCAAAGCGCTCGACGAAGTTAAGGATAAAATCGCGGAGTTGGAGCTTTAAGATGCATCGTCACGGATACAAAGGAACGAAGTTCCATCGCGAACGCGATCAGCGCGAAGCTCTGTTGAAGAGCCTCGCCGAATCGCTCATCATTCACGAGTCTATCGAGACTACGCTACCGAAGGCGAAAGCCGTCGTACCGTACGTCGAGAAGCTCATCACTAAGGCCAAGAAGGGCGACCTGCACAACCGTCGTCAGATCATCGCCGCACTGCAGCAGGTTAGCACGGCTCACAAGCTGGTTGACGAGATCGCCCCGAAGCTCGGTGGTCGCAACAGTGGTTACTTCCGTATCAAGCGCACCAGCCTTCGCCGCGGTGATAACGCCGAACTGGCCCGCGTCAGCTTCGTTGACGATCTCAAGGAAGCCCCGGTCGCTAAAGCTGCTACTAAAGTACCGGCTGAAGCGGCACCTGCAAAGGAGACGAAATAATGAAGACCTATAGCGCCAAACCATCTGACGTAGTCCGCAAGTGGTACGTCATCGATGCCGCCGAAGCTCCGCTCGGCCGCAGCGCGACACTCATCGCCACCCTGCTGACCGGCAAAGGCAAGCCGCAGTTCACCCAGCACATCGATTGTGGTGACTTCGTAGTCGTCATCAACGCCGGTAACGTCAAGGTCACCGGCAACAAGCTGGAAGACAAGATGTACTACCGTCACAGCGGTTACCCGGGCGGCCTCCACGAGGCAAGCCTGAAAGACGTGCTGAACGGCAAGACGCCGGAACGTGCTATCTACGAAGCGGTGCGCGGCATGCTGCCCGTCAACAAGCTGCGTGACACACGTCTGCAACGGCTCAAGATCTACGCAGGTGCCGAGCACAACCACGCTGCCCAGCAACCGGAAGCAATCTCAGTGAAAGGGAGTAAATAATCATGGCTGCAGCCCACTATTACTACGCGCTCGGTCGCCGCAAAAGCGCTACTGCCCGCGTACGCCTGATGAGCGGCAACGGGACCATTACGGTCAACGGCAAGCCTGCTGAAGAATACTTCGCCAGCAGCAAAGCTTTGCTCGCCGACCTGCACAAGGCATTCACCGTACTCGAACTGCCTGTCGGTAAGTACGATGTCTCCGCTGTCGTCAGTGGCGGCGGTCACGCCGGCCAGGTCGACGCGATCCGTCTTGGCGTCGCCAAAGCGCTTGTCGCCCAAGACGAGAACCTCAAGGGTACGCTAAAGCGCGCCGACCTTCTTTCCCGCGATCCACGCGAGAAAGAACGCAAGAAGTTCGGTCTCAAAGGCGCCCGCAAACAGCGCCAGTTCACTAAGCGTTAATCGTTCGGTCGGACCAACAAAAGAACTCCAGCTATACGGCTGGAGTTTTTTAGTGTACGGATAACCAGGTGAAATCTAGAAGAAAAGGGCAGGGCAGTCGGGTAGTACGAAGAAGTGATCGGGGAAAAGGAGGGGGTGCGGCCGCCCGTGCAGTGCGCTTACGCGTCGCTGTGCGGCCGCACCCCAGGTCTCACACCAGTTCCAACCGGTGGACGACGCCGCGCTGAGCGGTACCGAAGCCGAAGCCGAGGAACTGCAGGCCAGGGAAGCTCTCCTCGAGCTCCTTCTTGGTGTCGTCGATCGGCACGGCAGAGTCGTGGTAGTCCTGGATGCAGTACTGCAACCGGACACCGCACTGCGGACACTGCCAGTGCACACCCGCGTCGCCAGTCGTGATCGGCTGGTTGCAGTTGCCACAGCAGGCTCCCTTGCGGCCGACGATCGCCGAGCAGCGCATCAGGTATACCTGGTGCGAGTAGTCGCTCGGCGCCGCCTGAACGGTAGTGGTCTCGGCCACTGTAATCACCCTCTTCGTATCGTGGCATGCCCTGCCAGATGGTGCCTCATTTCGTAACGAAGCAGTAGTAATATCCCACCGTTACACTTCTATGTCAAGGTATAGACGCTATCAGCCTGGTTGACATACGCCAATTCCCATGATAGCCTCGTAGGGTAATGAAACGGATCGCAACACTAGTCCAAATCTGCGCCAAGCGTTGGTTCACCATGCACTATGTCAGTGTCGTGGCGATTTGTTCTGTGCGTTCGTAACCTAACTACTCGAAAATACCGAAGAAACCGCCACCTAGAAAAGGAGGCGGTTTTTTATATAGCAAACATAACCATAAGAGAGACAAGTATCATGACCGAGATAGTGACCAACCCACCTGATACGCTTCAGAATGCGCTCGATATCGTAGCGGCATGGGAGCGGGGTGAAACCACATTGAGTCCCGACGGTGTCGCAGTCGCAGTATTCCTGCAACGGGCCCAGATCGGCCGGCTGAGTACCAGCGCGGCAGTAGAGATAGAAGCATAAAACGTTACCATAAACAGTGTATAGGTTATAATGAAGACAATGAGTAAACCGGTGATCTTAACAGGTCTGCGTGCCAATAACGATTTGCATATCGGCAATTATTTCGGTGCGCTACTACCGCTGATCGACATGGCCAAGAACCATGCCGACGAGTATGAGATCAACCTGTTCGTACCCGATCTGCACAGTTTCACGACGCCCATCGATCACTCGCAGCTGCATGACCAGATCGTGCACAATCTGCGCCTGTTCGTAGCCGCCGGTCTGCCGCTGGACCACCCCAACATCCATATTTATCGCCAGAGTTACGTCCCGGCCCACTCTGAGCTTACGTGGATTCTCGACAACTTTACCGGCTTCGGCGAAATGAGCCGAATGACCCAGTTCAAAGATAAGTCCGCCAAGCTGAACGCCGACCGCGTGAGCGTTGGCCTGTTTAATTATCCAGTCCTCATGGCTGCCGATATTTTGCTCTATGGCGCACTGTATGTGCCGGTTGGTGACGATCAGAGCCAGCACCTGGAATTTGCCCGTGATATTGCCGAGCGTATGAATAATCAGTTCGGTGAACTATTTATTGTGCCGAAACCGGTCAAAGAACAGCACGCATTCTTCGGCAAAGAGCAAGGCCTACGCATTAAAGACCTTGGGGACCCGAGTCGCAAAATGAGCAAGAGCGACGAGACAGGCAAGGGCATCATCTTCCTCGGCGATAGTCCCGAAGCGGCTGCTAAGAAAATCAAGAGCGCCGCTACCGACAGCCTGGGCCGCATAGATACGGTCAGCCAGGATCAGCCGGGCATCACCAATTTATTACAAATTCTGGCGCTGACCACCGGCCGCAGCCTGGCGGAAGTCACCAGCGAGTACACCGGCCAGGAGCAGTATGGGCCGCTCAAAACTACCGTAGCTGAGGCTGTCAGTGGTTTCCTCGCAGACTTCCAGCAACGCCTGAACCAGGTGGACGACACCCAGCTGCTCGCCAAACTCGAAGCCGACGAACGACACATGAACGAGGTCGCCAACGCGACGCTCCTCAAAGTACAGAAAGCCGTAGGCTTGAGGGCATAATGCCAAATTTAGAAATAAGCAGAGCACAACGATTAGATCAGAAAGTCGTCGAACTGATACCTGACCTCAGCCGGGGATTCGCGGCACGTCTCATCGAAGATGGTAAGGTGACCGTAAACGGCACGGTGCAGACGAAGGCCGGACACAAACTGCGTGAAGGTGATGAAGTAAGCGTAGATTACGATGCATCCCAGCTGGCTGAAATCCCGGACATCGATCTGCCAGTGTTGTACGAAGACGATGATTGCGTCGTCATAAACAAACCGGTAGGTGTCTTGAGTCATAGCAAGGGGGCATTCAACCCGGAAGCGACCGTCGCCACGTGGCTTCGTGCTCGGCTGAAAGGTCTGAGCGGTGAGCGCGGCGGCATCGTCCACCGGCTCGACCGGGCGACATCTGGCGTGATGATCTGTGCCAAGACGCCTGAAGCACTGAGCTGGCTACAGAAACAGTTCGCGACTCGTAACGTCCATAAGACCTATGCCGCAGTCGTTGCCGGCCACATGGACCCCGAAGAAGCCATGATAGACATGCCCATCGAACGCAATCCCAAAGCTCCCGCCACTTTCCGTGTCGGCGCCCAGGGCAAACCCGCCCAGACCACTTATAAAGCCGTCAAGATGAACGAAACATACAGCTTGCTCGCCCTACGCCCTCGGACCGGCCGGACCCACCAGCTCCGTGTCCACCTCAGCCACTTCCATCATCCTATCGTAGGGGACACGCTGTATGGCGGCGAGCCGGCAGAACGGCTGTATCTGCACGCCGAAGCGCTCGAAATCACCCTGCTGAAAGGGCACGAGCGTATGACATTTGCCGCTCCTATCCCGCCGGAATTCATCCAAAAGGTCAGCTGACGTGGCCTGGGTAGACGACTTTTTGCAGCATCCTGCACATGCCGTATTGGTGACCGGTCCGTCGTTAGATGCGTCCGCAGCGGCTCTTGATGCGGCACAGAGGCTTCTGCAGGGTCACGAAGCATACCTCCGGCACGTCCAACCCGATGCCAAAGGTACCATCTCTATCGAGCAGATCCGTACCCTCATCGCCTTTTTTCAGTTGAAGGTGCCTGGCAAGGCCGCCATCCGGCGGGCCGCCATCATCGAACAGGCCGAGGCTATGACGCGCGAAGGCCAGAACGCCTTGCTCAAACTGCTGGAAGAACCGCCGGCCGACTCGGTATTACTGCTTACGAGCAGCCAGCCGCAACAGCTGCTGCCGACCATCCGCTCACGTACCCAGGCGGCTCACTTAGCAAGCACCGTTACCGCCCCTGATAGCGAAGCAGTCGAACTGGTGAAACGAGCGCTCGGCGGCACGACATTCGACCGCTTACTACTTATAGATGGGCCGCTCAAACCCAAAGAGGTGGCCACGGCCTTCACGGCTACACTGGCCACCGTAGCCGCCGCCAGTCTCGAAGCTGCCGCTCGCAAGGGCAGCCAGACAGCCCGCTGGCAGCAGATATTACAGGCCGCACATATAGCCGAAGATGCCTTCGCCCGGAGTGGTAACACCAAATTGGTGCTGACTGAACTTATGCTTGCCCTGTAGCATATGCTATACTGTACCCCCAGATATGTATGAGTTACTCATCGTCGCCGCGTTCGGCATTTTGGGCGTAGCGAGCACTAAACTCCACACCGACGAGTTCGGCGATGTTTCCCGCAAGGTCGGCGATCGGATGGGCAAACTATGGGATATCGCCCACCAAGGCATGCGGGAAAACCGGTTCCTGCGAGCCGAAAAGGCATTGCTCACCATTCTGAAAATCGACGAGAAGAACGCCGCGGCCTATAACCGTCTCGGTATTCTCTACGCCAAACAGAAAGAGTACCGCGATGCCATCGACTGTTTCGAGATCGCCAGCTCCATCGAAGCGACGCCGTCATCGTTGCACAACCTCGGGCTTATCTACTACGAAACTGAGAACTACGAAAAGGCTGGCATCGCCTTTGAGGCCGCACTGAACTTAGAAGAGAACCTCGCCGCCCGCCACGTCGCCTACGCCAAAGTGAACGAAAAGCTGGGCAACGAGAAACTGATGTTCCAGAGTTTGGAACGTGCCGTCGATCTCGAGCCGAACAAAGAGACGTACACCTTACTCAAGCAGGCCTATGAAGAGCGCGGCATGCAGGCCGAGGCTGATATGATCAACGAGAAGCTGAAGCGGCTGATCGTTCCCTCTGGCCGGCCGAAGCGCATCCTACGTCCGCGCCGCGTCGTAATATAAGACTGGGTGGGTTGTGTTATAACCCCTGTTTTGGTACACTATCGCGGTAGTCTGGCAGAGATACGCCGACATAGCTCAGTGGCTAGAGCGGCTGTTTTGTAAACAGCGGGTCGTGGGTTCGAATCCCTCTGTCGGCTCCAAAATACCACCGGCTCGGTGTCCCGCAGGAGGGAAAAAGAGCAGTCGGACAAAATGTATTCCATTTTGCCCGCACGATAGTTCAAGCGTGAGCGAGAACTATATGCAGAGCCGAAGAGAGAACCTTTTTCGCGCGAAGCTATATGAGAAAAACCGCATAGGTTTTGTCTCTATTACCGCGCAGGGTTAGTGAAGCGGTCAAACACGGGTGACTGTAAATCATCTGGCTCAGCCTTCGGGGGTTCGAATCCCTCACCCTGCACCAAATCAAGAAGCTGCCCACAGTGGCGGCTTTTTGATTTGGCCGAGACGAATTTGAACTTCAGAAAGTAGTCGAATCCCTCGCTCCAGAAAAAATTTTAGAACAAAGTATCGATGACTGCCGGGACTGGAAAGCGTACGCGCCGTCCGCGAACGATGATATTGCCACCGATATAGTATTGGGTACCCGGTATGCTGTATTCGCACGTTTCTTGTATAGGGCAGATGCCACAAGAAGCAGCATAGGCCTTTTGTTGTGCCTGGCTCGTGGTATTTACCACATTCGGAACCAAATAGGTGCTCCTGCCATTACGGCGCTCACGACCAAGCGGCTCTATGGTAACGTTCCCCGGATACCGTCCGCAGAGCGATTCCGATAATAACCACACCGCATCGCATAACCGAAGAGGATTGACGTTTCTTTCCTCTGCATAGTCAAAATACAGACCACGCAGGGCCGCAAGGGTCTCTTTGGTGAACAGGTTCGTCCCATGCGGCACAGGCTGCCCGTAGGGATCGGTAAAAGTGATCATTTCGTTGGCGATACTCACTCGCATGACGTGCAGGTCGACAGGGATAGGGAAGTTAAACGGCTTGATGAGGCCTTCATCCATAAGATAATAGATGATCATGCTGGTCATCTTTTCCTGAAAGCCTACAAAACCCTTACCGGATCTGTTCTGGATCAGCTCCTGGCTTTGTTCATAAGTACTAACTCCGTCGAAAATATTACGCGGGTCACCTTCGTACCGTTCCTGCAGGCGCCGGGCGTTCTCAATCCACTGTCTGGCTACCGTGCCCTGGAAGCCAAGCCCATGGTTTTTCAGAATCGTCTCCAGCGCAGGAGCATCATACGACTGGGCGTAGGCGCAGTTGAAAAGTTCGGGGTGATTATCGTACACCTTGGCCATGCGCTTCACGGCATCATTGGACTTTATGCCCCCGCGCATGTAGTAACACACGTTGAATAAGAACACGGCATGGTCGACAGAACCTTGCTCGAGCGTCTCCGGCATGTGACGAGGGTCATGCGGCAACCGTACGCTATCAAGGTTATAAGGCGGTTCGCTACGACCATATGCATCGAGCAATCTATCTAAGAGTGGATAGGCGTGGTCTTTATGGATAGTAATATCCAATTTTTCGCCTGAAGGAGGCAACACTTCCGGTATATAGTCCTCAGGTATCTGCTGTTCTAGTGCGAAAGATTTGGGGGAGGGTGCGGCAACTACCTCATCGAAAAGGAATAAAGGTTCTCCGTATTCTCCTGAAGTCATGCGTTACATTTAACCGTATACGTCAGACCCGCACAAGCATGAGCTTATCAGGAGTGAAGCTTAAGCTTTCATCTGGATGGATTAGATACAGCAAATATATGGAGCGATCCGACGTTTGATCCTATCTAATGCATTGGTCTTCTGTTAGATATTTTACAACTCGCTTATGGTTGTAATTCCTACATATTTAGGGCATGCTTAGTGCATGGTCATGACAGTGGAGGAGTCGTTAGCAGGATTTGAGCTACCTGCTGAGCGTCCCGAATTGAATATCGGGGAACAGATTGTCACCGCGCCGCTCGACGTCGATTCTCTTATAGATTTATCACAGATACGCGACCGCCAGCACCCCCGGTTCAGGGAGTTGAAAGATGATATCCGCAACAACGGCCTGGACAACGCTATCAATGTCGCCCAGGTGACACCTCGCCGGCTTGCCGAGTATATCCGGTTCGTGAACCACACGTGGGGAGCTCATTACCGATTGCGCGATTTCAAGGATGTCCAGCAGCCGGACGGCCGTTTCAACCTCATCGTGGCCGGTCACAACCGCACCCAGGCGGTACGGGAAATCGCCGCCGAAGTACGCGAATCGACCGGTGTGGATTACCGGGTTACCATCCCCTCCAAGCTTATGAACAATCCGACCGTGGACCAGATCATCAAGAAACAATATTCAGAGAACATCCATAGCGGTGTAGTCAGCGAGCGCGAAGCAATGGTGACCGTAGAGCGTTATCGGTGGGGTCTCGGCAAAGACTGGCACAGCCCTGAGCAATTCATTGCTATGCAGTCGACTGACGGCCGTATGCAACGCAATCTGCGGGATACATTGTATTTTGAGCGGCTGCCTGCGATTATTCAAAAAGACGTCTTTGACCGCCATATGCCGTACCTGGCCGGTGTAGCTCTGGGCAAAGCACTGCCGCTCATCCATGATGCTAAGCGCATAGAGGCCTCGGCACCGTACGGTCCTCTCACGAAAGAGCTGCACGATGAGATCAGCGCCACCGTGGAAGTAGTGCTGCGTGGTCTGACGGCGCACATTACCAACCACCCGACCATGCGCAAGAACGCCATTACCGCCCAGACATATATCAAGAGCGAGGCCGCGACATACAAGAGCATAGTGACCCGCGCGACCGGCAGCAGTTCGCAAGACATAGGATTCGATGAGCTGGACCTGCCAGAGATCACCATGGCCAGCCCCCTGGAGCAGGCCCGTAAACAGCGACACGCAGCCGAGCTTGAACTGGCCCGGACCTTGCGCAAACTTGCCCTCAATCCTCACCAGGATTCCACCGAAGCGCTGCTGCGCTACGGCGACATCATTCCGGATCTGCAGGCGACCATAGCCGGTGACGTAACCAAAGCCAACGAACTGCTGTATGAAGGTCTTAACACACCCCCTGACGCGGAAATCTTGCCGATGCTGTTCGAGGACCCTGCCGTCGAACAGATCGCCGTATAGCCCTAGGGCGTAGAGTGTTGTAGCAACGCTTTTTGGCCTCGCATTTGACCCGCGTATCTGTTACAATAGCCTGGTCAATCGGTCTGTTAGTGCGTCTTACAGACACCTGACAAGCATACGGATGCCGCGATAGCTCAGTGGTAGAGCACTTCCATGGTAAGGAAGGGGTCCTGAGTTCAAGTCTCAGTCGTGGCTCCAGATAGACATATAAACAAGTTCTTTCTTAGGAAAGGACTTTTTTATTTAACCTCCGTAAACTCATGGTTAGAGTTCATGAGTGCTGCATAGAGGCTAGGGGAATGATGTTGTGTGAAATATCACTTGACCGCCGGTACTATACGGGCGTATAACAGGGTTATTAGCCTAAAAATAGAAAGTTAGGATATGGAAGCTTTGGAACACTACAGCGTTACCGATAGTCGGCAGACGGTGGGCGCGGAGCTGCGCTTTAACACCTTCGAGGTCTTGATGCAGCAGGTCGATGCCGGTAAACTTACGTTTGAAGAAGCGGTCAACCAATATAAGCAGCGCGAAGTGCTGCCAGGTGTTATCGATACGGCGCTCCAAGCCTAAGTGGCGACTGTTTACATTCCCTCGCCTATCTGTTAAACTAAACGGGTTATGGCGAAAAAAGGCGACAAGCGCAAATTGGTCGGACTCGTAAGCGAAGAGTCCGGTGAGCGCATTTACTACACCAGCAAGAATACGATGAACACGACTGAGAAGTTGAGTCTTCGTAAGTACAGCCCGAAGCTGCGCAAGCATGTGCTGTTCGTAGAGACCAAGAAGAACCTTGGCCGCAACGAAGTCAAACCGCGCAAGCACTAGAAAACTTGCTGACCATATAAAATACCGGCCGTGGAGCCGGTATTTTTATTGCTGCAGGTCAAGCAATGTATTGATGAGTTCAGCGTGGCTCCACACCAGGGGCGTGACAGACAACGGTGTACTATCGGTAGGGTTTATCTGCTCGCTCAGGACGCCGCTTGGCAGCGCACGCTCAAGCGCCCATGCCACGATCCGTTCAGCTTCAGGGGTACGGGCCAGCTGCAGATAGTACTGCGCGACCCAAAGCGTCGTGACAAACCAGGGATTGCCAAGATAGGGCGGCTCGCTTACGAAGTAGACATCGTGCTCGTAACGCGGTGCCCCACCGGAGGGCGATTTGTCGAGCAACTCGTCTTCGATAACCTTGAAGGTGCTGCGGATAGCCTTGCTGCCGAATGCTTTGGCGCCGAACATGAGGGCGGCGTAGGCACTCGATACATCAAGGGTGTTATCGAACTGTAACGAGCCGTCCTCCTGCCGCAGATAACCTTTGCGAAACGCCCCGCGTTGCTCATCAAACAATAGGTGACAGCCATCGGCAATCTCCTGAGCCGCATCGCGCCAGCGGACCGCATCATCGGGGAACTCCAGCACATCAGCCAGCTTCGCCGCTGAAAGCAACGCCTGATACACCACGGCGGTCGTATACGTAGTGGTCAGGAACTTTTCTTCCCACAAGTCGTAACTGGCATGAGGTAATTTGGTAGCTTCATCGCGGAAACGCGCCATGAAGTTGCCGGCTGGCTGAATGAAGGTGGTGTACATGCTTTCCATGAACTCTTCATCCTTGCTCGTCTCGTAATATTCGCCGAGCATATAGACGACGATGGCTGTCTCGTCCTCTTGGATGGCCAGCTCACTGTGGCGGCCGTGCAAGAGCGGATGCCAGGTGCTGCCGATAGCCCGGTCCGGCTGGAACTTGTGTGCCAGGTATCCGTCAGGATGGACGATATCGCGGCAAAAACTGAAGAAGCGTTGCGGCTCATCGGTATAACCCAGCCGTATGAGCGGCCACATGGCATAAGCGCCGTCCCGCGGCCACACGTAGCTGTAGTAGTCGCGGCCATAGTTATAAATACTGGAGTCGCAGCTGGCGATAACGCCGCCTCGTTTATCGGTGTGCGCTTTGATGACCATCAGCGACTTCTTGACCGCCGTCTGTTGTGCGACCGACATTGTTTCCAGATGCGGCAGGGCAGGCGTGAACCATTCGCGCCAGTACGCGCGCACCAGATTGAGCCGGGCGCTCAGACCCGAGGCCAACAGCTGAGTGTGTATTTCTTCGGCACTATACTGTGAATCCGCAGCGACTACCCAATAATCGACCGTCTCGCTCGTCTGCGGTTTGGCAACGAAGCCACAGCGCAACGTTGAATCGACGCCGCCGTGCTCTACAGCGTTGTTACTGAGTTCACCATCTTCAGCGTCACGCCAGGTACCTTCTTTGCCTTCGACGCCAGACAGACCGACAGTGAATTGGTCGAGCCCGCTGCCATCAGCCTTCTGGGCGTAGATAAGCAAGCTACAGCGGCCTTTGTAATCGAGTAAGTAGTTGCCATCGGGCACATACAGCGCCGTATCACCACGACCGGCGCGGGATATTTGGAAGACCTGATGGAAGAAGACACGTATTTCGCGCTCGCGGTCGGTATGGTTGTGCACGGTGACCTGACGGCAGAAGGCGTTCACTTCATGATCAACGAAGTCGCGCAACTCTAGCTCGAGCCCTAGCGCCTCGTTCCGTAGATTTACTTTGCTAATCAACGCGTCCGTCTCTGAATTAACAGCTACCTCCCAGCTACCGTCATCCACCCACGAGAACGTATCATCCACCCACACGCCGAGTTTATGTGGTAGGCTGCGGGCCGTCGTCAGGTTATCGAGCCCGACATACGGATAATAAAAATCGTGGACCAGGCCATCTTCGTTCAGACCGACCGTCAGGCTGCCATTGCCAAGCATTACGGGGCGGCCCATCAGCGCTGTTTCTCCACCCTCATCATACCTATACCAAGGCGCCTTTCTCGGCGAGGCGGAATTTCAGATCGTGGTAGGCGTTCATGAAGGCGACGTAAGCGTCGTAAGGGTTTTCGTAGGGGCTGAAGTAGGCATGGATGTCGCCATCATTGAACCACTTGGTGCACATGTAGTAAAAATGGTCGCTCGTCTGCAGGCGCCGCCAGTCTTCGATAAAGCCTAGATCGCCGGTGGCCAAGATAGCTTCTTTGAGCTCGTATAACGCCTGGATGGCAGAGACCTGCATGCTATTGCCCAGCCAGGCGGATAGATCGCGTTCGGTATCGGCCCAGGTGATGGTCTGTGGCACGTCCATCTGATCTTTCGGCTCGTTAGCATCGATAACCTCTGAAACGGTCATGAAGCTGTTACCTTCACGCTCCAGCCACTTCCACGGCAGATGCTGCAGGAATTCGAAGATACCCGTCTCGTGCCACTGATGCTCGCCGAACGTCTCGTAATCCATGAAAAGGTTGAAGTTAGTCGCATCACCGGTCTCATTCAGCCAGTGTGTGAACTTATCGGCAGTCAGCGGCCATTCGCTCCATTCACGATTGCCGAAGCGGAAGGCGATATCATCGCTCAGTTTGTAGTTCTTCATGAGCAGCCGGATGTTATCGGTGTAGGTCGGCCGATAGACGAAGTTCGGGCTGCGCCAGTCCAGCACTTTATCCCAACCTTCGGTCAGAATACCTTTATAGCCGGCCTTATCAGCCCAATAGGCCAGGTCATTGTTGTAGCTGAGCTCGGTATTGCGGAACACCTTAGGCGTCTGGCCGAACAGCTGCTCGACCTTTTCCCGGTGCATGGCCACCTGCGTCTCGAACTCTTCGCGGTCGTAGAAGAAGGCGAGGCTGTGATGATAGGTCTCGGCTACGATCTCCACCCGGCCGGTCGCCGTCAGCTCCTGGAAGCTTTTCAGCACATCCGGTGCCCAGCGCTCCAACTGGTCGAGTACGGTACCGGTGATGCTGAGCGAGAGTTTGAACTCGGGGTGCGTCTGCAGCAGTTCCAGTAAGCGGCGATTGGTAGGTAGGTACGATTTTTCGGCGACCTTTTTCAGGATGTCTTCGTTGCTGGTGCGATCACCCGCCGGGGCATCGAAGTAGTCGTGGTGTACACCGGCATCGAAAATGGTGTAATGCCGGACGCGGTACGGCTGATGGACGTGCAGATACAATACTATGGCCTTGCTCATGCGGGCACTCCCTGGAGATGGCGGTTGTAGACGGCATGCACCTTATCGGCGGCAGTGTCCCAGCTCATGCGACGCAGTTCCGCCTCGGCGTTTTGTAGCAAGTCCTTACGTAGGGCAGCGTTCTGGATGGCAGCAGTCATCTGGTTTGTCATTTCGTCGACGTCCCAGAAATCTACCTTCAGCGTACTGCGCAGTATCTCGGCCACGCCGGATTGTTTACTGATAAGCGTCGGCGTGCCGAAACCGATGGCTTCGAGCGGCGTGATACCGAATGGTTCGGATACGGAAGGCATGACGAACAGATCGGCGACCATGTAGCTGTCGCGCCACTTCTTGCCGCGCTGGAAGCCGGCCAAGATGACGTTCTTACCGATACCAAGCTCTGCCGCCAGCGTAATCAGTTCGTAATACTGCTCGCCGCTGCCGGAAATCAAGAACAAAGTCTTAGGCTCGCGGTAGACCACTTCTTTGGCGGCGCTGAGGAAGTTCACCAGCCCTTTCTGGACCGTCAACCTGCCGACGTTCGCCACCACATGGTACCCCTGGGTCTTCATGTACTCCAGATAGTGGTAGGCGTTATCGCTGCCGAGTTCCATAGCCTCGTTGATCACCGAGTGATCGATACTGTTGTGTACGACCTCTATTTTATCGGCCGGAATACCGTAATCGGCTACGATTGCATCTTTGGTCAGCTGACTGACCGCCAAGATACGGTCGGCCATCAGCATAGCCGTTTCTTCTATTTCGCGGACCAGAGGATTACCGGCGTTACCACCGGCTCGGTCGCGCTCTATGGAGTGGACGTGCAGGATAAGGGGTACGTTCCGGACCTGCTTGGCACGCAGGCCGGCGCGGAAGGTCAGCCAATCGTGGGCATGGACCACATCGTACTCACGTTCGGTCGCCAGGCGGGCGACCGCATGTTCGAATACCTGTTGCTGGCCATAGATATCCATCCATTCCTCATGGCCGTCCTCGTAGACATACTTGTAGCTGTCATACGCACCACTGTTCGTCAACACGATCTTAGCGCCTTGGGGATGGGCCGGCGTCACAGTCATGAACGGCGCATCATGGCGTTCGCTATAGGGCAGTACGAATTCGATATCGACGTCCTTTTTAGCAAGAGATTTACAGAGTTGATAGCAGGCGACGCCTAATCCACCGCTGTTATGCGGAGGCAATTCCCACCCAAGCATCAGTATTTTCATGTCGCCTTTTGTCTCTGTTTAGGGTCCAACCCGTAGTATAAACGACAGCGTGATTAAGCGCAACCGCAATAACAGATTGCGGCTTGGGTTTAATGCTCATCCACAAGCGGACCGGCCGATTCCTTGGGGTAGGGAAGCAAGCCATCGGCATTGTGAGACCACTGTTCCAGCACATTCTCGATGATTTCCCAGCTCCGTATCACCTCGGCGCTGCTCGCAAACAACGTCTGATCACCGCGGATTGCATCGACGATGACGCGTTCGTACGCTTCGGCCGGGCGATCACCGCTGAAGGCAGCCGCGTAGTCAAGCGTCATATCGGCGCCAGCCATCTCGCTCTTTATACCCGGCCGCTTCGCTTGTAAGTGCAGCGTGATGCCTTCCTGGGGCTGTATGCGAAAAATAAGTTTGTTCTGCTCCTCAGCCGCGTCATCCGACTGCCGGAAGCAGACACTGATTTCGGTACGCTTGGCATCGAGCGCTTTGCCAGTCTCGAGCACTAGTGGTACACCAGTCCACGTATCATTATCGATGGTGAGCTCGAGCCGGGCATATGTCTCAATGTTCGAATCAGGGTTCTCTACTTCATCGCGGTAGCCTTCGTACTGACCCCGTGCCGCTTTAGCTGCAACTTGATCGGGTGCGATCGGCCGCACCGCCTCGAGCAGAGCCTGTTTGGCTTCGTGTATACCGTCGCTGTCCAGATTGCTCGGCCGTGCCATGGTGGTAATGGCCAATAATTGCAACAAGTGGCTCTGAATCAAATCACGGAGCGCGCCCGTCTGCTCATAAAAGTTCGCGCGGCCTTCGATATCGAGTCGTTCGCGCGCCGTCACGGTTATATGGTCGATATGACGGCGGTTCCAAATGCTCTCGAACAGCGGGTTGTGCAGCCGGAAAGTCAGGATATTCTGCACGGTCTCCTTGGCGACATAGTGGTCGATACGGTACACCTGCGCTTCGCTGAAATGCTGATCGAGCACACCGATGAGCTCCTTGGCGCTGGTCAGATCATACCCGAATGGCTTTTCGATGAGCAGGCGTGGCAGGTCGCCACCAGGGAGTGCCGCATTATGACCGGTCTGGCCGAGCAGACGGATGATGGGCGTGAATGCTTGGCTCGGGATGCTCAGATAATACAGCCGGCTGCCATGACCGGGCATGCCGGCCTCAATCTCCTGCAGGCGCTCTAACAGACCCTCATACTCCGTCTGGCTCAGCAGATCCATCTGCCGCATCTCGGTCCGCTCAAACAAGTACTGCGCGGCTGCATGATCGTAGTCCGCCTCGCCGACGAAATCAGCTAGCTGCCGGTACACGTCCTCGAGCGACACATCGCGGCGCGACACGCCGATGATGTGCAGCCATTCCGGCAACTCACCCGCTTTCGCCAGATGATACAGGGCCGGCAGTAGTTTGCGCTGCGCCAGATCACCGGTGATGCCGAAGATGGTGAGCGTGAGCGGCTCTTTCAGTCGTTCGTAATTCACGGCTAGTTCTGCGCCTCCGGCTCGTGAGCCACCTGTTCCCGCAGGCCGGCTTCAGCGCCTTCACCATTCAGATTGTGACCGCCGAACTTGTTGCGCTGTGCCGCGACGACTTTGGTCGCGAAGTTCACGTCGCCTTGCTGTGAGGCGACTCGAACGTCGAATGCCGCCTGAATAGAAGGCAGGGCGATGCCCATTTCTTTGGCGACATCGAGTGTCCAGCGCGCTTCACCACTCTCGGCCACATAGCCACTGATACCATCCATGATCGGATTTTCACGCAGTGCGTCCCGGCTCAGCTCAGTCAGCCAGCTGGTAATGACACTGTGATGCTGCCAAAGGTCCGCCGCCGAAGCCAGGTCGATGTCCTGATAAGGACCGTCGTGGAGCATACGGAAGCCCTCACCGAGTGATTCCATCATGCCGTATTCGATGGCATTGTGGACCATCTTCACATAGTGGCCGGCGCCGGACGGACCGAAGTGGAAATACATGCCGCCGGGCTGGACCAGCGTCTTGAGTGCCGGCTCCAGTACAGCGAATGCTTCAGCACTGTCGCCCCCGCACATCAGCGGGAAACCGTTCTGGTAGCCCCAGATGCCGCCGGATACGCCGACATCGAGCAGCTCCATGCCGGCCGCTTTCACCTTTTCGTTCAGCGCTTTGGTGGCGCGGAAATCGGAGTTGCCGCCATCGATAAGGATACTGCCAGGCTTAAGCAGGGAAAGCCACTCGTCCACCTGCGCATCGACTACCGTATCCGGCAGCATGATCCAGATCACGACTTGGTCATCGCCGAACGCCCGGATCACTTCATCTTTAGTGTAGGCTTTGAGGGCACCGTATTGAGCGACCTCATCGATGGGTTCGGGGCTCCGGTTGTGGGCGATAACGGTATGTTCTCCGCTTTCTGCCAGTTTACGGGCAATCTGCATACCCATGCGTCCCAGACCTTGTACGGCAATCTTCATCAGTTGTTACTCCTTATTTTCTCATTGGTCATTATACGTTCGGCGAAGCTAAAATAAAGCGCGCTTTTAGGGTGTACCGTGCGCTATATCGAGATCGGTATATACCTGTGCCTCCGCGATATCGTACAGCAGTTCGCTCGGCAGCTGCGCGAAGGGCTCGGTGTGGCGCTGTAAACGCTCCAAAGCCTCCCGCTTGGTGTCGCCGTATGCTAACGCATACGCGATATGCACATGGCAGAGTGCCGCATAGGTGAGTGTAAGGCGAGTGAAATCCCGCCACTCATACCCGGCCACGGTCGCTTCGTCTGCCAGGGCAGCAGGGGAATCCGGCAAGATGCCGGCGATGTGCCCATCGGGGCCGATCCCGAACTGCGCGATGATGACGTCAGCCGAGGCGAAGGCCGCCGCTGCCAGGTCAGCGTAGTACGCGACCGTCTCATCGAGCGACAAGTCGCGCGCCAAGACATCGGTCCAGGTAGCGGGACCAGGTTCAAAACCGGCATCACGGAGCTGGCGGTAATTGCTATCGGCGTGACCGGGAGCCCCGTAACGTTCATCAGTGGGCAAGATAGTCAGATTACGCAGATATGTCTCGGCCTGCGTAGCGACCTGGCGCATCGCCGCTGCCTCTGCGGCGATGTTGGAGCCACCGCATACCAGCCACAGTACCCGTTTATCGGCCCCTAGTTCTTCTATCAGCCGTGCCGCTACGGCCTGCACCGCTTCATCGGTAGTCCCTCTTATGTATTCCATGATGGTAGTATAGCACTATACTTTGTATAGCATTGGTATTACCTAAACATTACCAGATAGCCTCGGGGTGTTCTGTGAAATATCTCATGTCGGAGGAAGCGGTTTTCGACAATACTATCCAAGGTCCGAGCAAGACCTTGCTGCCGCGGCTAATCTGGAGATATACCTATATGAACCGAGACGAGATAGAACGATCCGCTAATAACATCGAGAAACGGCTGACTTCGCCCATCGTGCCGCTGATCGTCGCGGCGGCAGTGGTCGGCGCTTTCGTATACTTGAGCTATCTGCTTCAGCAGCGGTACCGCGGCGATGCGTTGCCCTATGCTATGGCACTCGTCGCCGAGCTGTACGTCATCGGCCAAGGCTTCCTATCGTTCTGGACTATCTTGAGTGGCCGGTTCAACCCGCGCAACTTCGAATATCACCGAGCGCAGGATAACCTGTACGAAGCTTCCGTGGGCAAGACGGCGGTCAAGATCCTGGACAAGCGGGAGAGGGAAGTCGCCCGGACGGTACAGATGTATGTCCACCACCGCAAAGTCACGGTCGATGTATTCATACCGGTATACGGCGAGCCGGTCGAAGAGATCCGCCAGACCGCAATCGCCGCGCGCGATATGTACGGCCTGCACCGCACCTATATACTCGACGACGGCAAATCGGATGCGGTCGAGGAGATGGCACGCGATATCGGCGTAGAGTATATCCGCCGACCGACGAACGAGAATGCCAAAGCCGGCAACATCAACTATGCACTCAGCAAGACACGGTCGACCTTCTTCGCCATCCTGGATGCCGATTTCGTGGCTGATCCGCATTTCTTGTATGAGACCATTCCATTCTTCGAGAATGACAAGCTGGCGTTCGTACAGACACCGCAGTATTACGATAACCTCGGCAATTTCGTCTCGACCGGCGCGAACTTCATGCAGCACGTCTTTTATTCGCTGATCCAGTCGGGCAAGAACCGGTTCAACGCGGCCTTCTGCGTCGGGACCAACGTGGTGTTCCGTAGGGCTGCCATCGACGCTATCGGTGGCATGTACGACAAATCCAAATCGGAAGACATCTGGACATCGCTGAAATTACACGAACACGGCTACGATTCCATCTACATACCGAACGTACTGGCAGTGGGCAAAACCCCCGAGACACTTAAAGCGTATTCCAAGCAGCAGCTGCGCTGGGCGACCGGCAGTTTCGAGATATTCCTGCGCCATAATCCACTCTTCGCTCGTAAACTGACAGCCGAGCAGCGCCTGCAGTACTTCGCCACCACCTCGTTCTACTTCGTCGGCTTCTCGGTATTATTACTGCTGCTGTTGCCGCCGCTCCAGATATTCTTCAACTTATCACCCATAAACGTACTGATTCCGTTCTGGCAGTGGGCGATCCTGTACAGCAGTTTCTATCTCACCCAGCTGCTGCTCGGCTTTTACACCCAGGGAGGTTTGAAACTGCAGACGTTGTTGCTGGCCAATGCCTCGTTTCCCATTTATATCAAGGCGTTCTGGAATGCGCTGCGAGGGCGTGAGGAGACTTGGCATGCCACGAACGCGGTCGGCAAATACGACTCACCGTTCAATTACGTACGCATGCAGATGTACGTCTTCATTTTCCTGCTACTGACATCAGTAGTGGGTATCGTGAAGGCGAAGTATACCCAATCGTTCTCGATCTCGCTCGCCTGGAACGTTATCAATACGCTGATTTTCGGATATTTCGCCCGGGCTGCCTGGCATGAAGCCAGACAGCTCCGGCGGCTGCAACGGCAGGCCAAACGACAGAAGAACATACAGATCCAAGAAGGGAGTGTAGCATGAGTATCTGGGCACGATTCAAATTTTTATGTGGTATTATCTGCGTCCTGGTTGTGGTCGGCCTGTTGGTACTGTACCTAAATGACGCTATGTCGACGGTACGCGCCCAGAAGGCAGAGCTAGGGGCGGACACCACGACCGTCGGCGTGGACTATCCGGGGCTCGTCACTGAGCAACGGGTGACGGAAGGTGACAAGGTGACCAAAGGGCAGACTTTGTTCGTCGTCAACAGCCCGCAGCTGGCGACTGATCTGGCGCAGGGAACCGTCAGCCGGAGAGCCCTTCCATTTGAAGTCGACAAGACCGGCGATATCCTGGTGAAGGCTAACGCCGCCGGTGAGGTCGAAAAGATCGACTATCTGAACGGCTCCTACGTGCCCGGTGGTGCCGTAGTGGCTACGCTCGATACGGCTAACACGCTCTACATATCCGGCCATTTCCATCTGTCGCCGCCCGATTATGCCCGGCTTAAAAAAGGCAGCACCATGGACGTGACATTTCCTGACAACACCCGGCTGAAAGCCCGCGTCTACAGCATCGCACTCGAACAGGACGCCGACGTGGTCGACACCGTCGTCAAAGCCCGCCTGCAGGGAGCGGACCGGACCGGTTTCCGCTTCCCGGTCGGGACACCCGTCGAGGCATCGCTGAAGCTCACCCAGCGCACTTGGTGGCAGGATGTCACGCATTTCTTTACGAAACTATTTAAACCGACGGCAGGATAATGGCCCGGCCGACATATGCTGTGAGTAGCCTAGTGCTGATAGTCGTGCTCGTGGTAGCCGTAGGGTTGTTCGTGTGGCGCGATACGGCACTCCGTATAGGGTCAGGAAGCAGCAAGAATCAGCCGCTCGTCAGTCAAGCCGCCCTACGCGCATTGCCGCATAAAAGCGCATCCGCCGCAGATACAAGTCATTTGGGCAAAGGTCTGATACCGCCGGCCGATATGTGGCTGAGCGGCCTGGCACTGCAGAAGACACCACAGGCGGTATACCCACTGCCGCTTAGCTTTCTCGCGAAAGACACCGGCTTTGAAATCGGTCTGCCGACCGTTACCTCGACGCCTACCGAGATAGCCGGTGAACACGTACCGGGCATGACCGCCCAGCTGGACGCCACCGGTTATAAGCTGACCCGTTACGATAAAATGTCAGCCATGCTGACCTACTCGAATGGAAGCCGGACACTGAGCAAACTGATCTTAAGCGAAGGTTCACCGTTCGTCTTCTATACGGCTTCCACCAAAAATACTTTGCACTTGAGCGGCATCAATCCTGCAGATGTCTTAGCGCATGAACATCATTACGTGCGTTACCGGTCAAACGGACACATCTACGCCGTCAGCAGCCCGGCAGCCGAGGTCACTGTATCAACCAGTGGAATAGACATCGCACTCGAGCCGAATGACACGGTGACCTTGTATGGCTTGCCCGGATCGAAAGACGTCTTACGGCCATACGCGGGTAACGTTATCCGTTCCGTTTCGGTAAGTCACCGGCAGCAAGGAAATAAGGTACAGACGAGCTTCGATTACAGGACAGCTAATGGCAAACCCACCGTATTTGCCGTGCCGACGTATGAGACCGTCGCAGGCACTCATCTTGCCCATTATTCCAGTGTATACGGTCAGATGGCGGTGATCGCCGGTACCAGGTTTACCGCGACCGTCCCAACCGTCACGCCAGACGATGAACTCGATCTCTCGAAGCTGGCCGTCAACCAGAAGAACCAGCTGCGCGGACTGCTGGCCAAGGACGTAGCAGCCACCAAAATCGACCAGCACGACAGCTATTATGCCGGCAAGCAGCTGGCCCGGGCGGCAAACCTGCTCAGTATCGCTGAACAACTTGGCCAGACGAACGCCGCCAATACGTTGAAACACCGACTGACCCAAGCTTTCACCGAACGGCTCAAGCCAGGCTATTTCTATTACGACACAACCCTCAAAGGGGTTGCCGCGACTACAGCCGCATTCGGCTCACAAGATTTCAATGACCACCATTTCCATTACGGCTATTGGCTGTATGCCGGCAGTATCATGGCCCATTATGACCATTCGTTCGTCGGCGCTTACGGCGACCAGCTGAATCTGCTAGCAGCCGACATCGCTAGTTACGACCCTGGCAGTCAGTTCGCCGTGACGCGTTACTACGATCCCTATGCCGCCCATGGCTGGGCCGATGGCCTCGCACCGTTCGCTGATGGCAATGATCAGGAATCAAGCAGCGAAGCCATCCACGCCTGGAACGGCGTGGCACTATGGGGAAAAATCACCGGCAATACGGCACTCGAGCAGACAGGCCAGTGGATGCTGGCCAACGAGAATCATACCGCAGCCGCCACCTGGCGCTCGGTCGATACATCGGACCCGGCACTGCGCAGCTACACCAGCCCGGTCGTCGGCATCGCGTTCGGCGGCAAGCGTACCTACAGCACGTGGTTCAGCGATAAAGCGGCGGCCAAACTTGCTATTCAGCTCATCCCCATGGATCCGAGCATGGCGATCAGTTTTGCTTCAGACAAGCACATCGATCAGACCATCCACGCCAGCATACAAAATGCCGACTATAACGTGCCGCTCGGTGACTATGCCCTGATGTATTTGTCGCTTGCGAAGCCCCCAGAGGCCGCCCAACTGTTGAGTAAACAGACCGTCATCGATGACGGCGATTCAGCCACCTACCTCCATGCCTTCGTTTTTACGCAGCTTAGTAGCTGAGTAAGTTGCAACGACACAGGGACACTCGGGCGGCGGCAACGGTTCATACCTCCGGCGATTCGTGCGTGAAGGACTGGCGCTCGATAATATGATGTGCCAGGAGATTGACCTGCCCCTGATTGAAATAAGGTTTCCGCGCCGGATAAACGGTGCGCAGCAGATTGAGGTGGAGGGCAGAATTGGCGAGCGGCATAAGCGTATCAGGCTCGACTCGGTGCAGCACGCTCTTGCCGCTCCGCATAATCTATATAGAAGCCGCAATAACTCTTATATACCTGCGATAACCTGTTCCTGCATCTGGCGGCCAAGCAGCTCCCGGAATTCCTGGCTGATAGGAATCAGCTCTACTGGTTCGATAAACCGTTCACCCATAGCATGATTGTCTCACGTTATAATCCCCGGAATGCAACATAGAGCAGTCGAAAATTCCTATTGGTGACGGTGGTACACGGCGCGATATACCGCCATGAATACGATACCGAAACTCACAAACATGCCTATGAGCACCAGCGCAGAGGAAGGAGATAGAAGATTCAGTATAACGAGCACCGCACCGACCACCGCACTAATCGTGCCCACTATATAGTAAGCGTGTAGGCCGCCCCTTACCCAGACGAAATCACGCACCGGGTCCATCTTAGCAGGATCGAATAGCACAGTCAGAATGGTACCGATAGGTTCGGGATCCAGCACTCCAGGGTTGCTGAGCATCTGCAGCTTCTGACCGGTTTGCGGATTGGTGAATTCCACCACACGCAGCCAGAGTAAGTTCGGCCCATGGCTGATATCATTAGTGACAATAAGTTGATCTGACGGGAACTGCTTGTAGCCGATGATGGTGGCGGGCACTGTAATGGCCCGATCGGTATTTCTCAATAAAAACTTGGCAACCACTATAAGCGCCAGTCCGAAGATTATAAAACCCATGCCTGGTCCGACAGTTTCCATATGCCGCAGTATATATTCGCTAACGCACTAAGTAAATAGACGGGAGTTACCGAGAATTATCAAGTAATAAAACTATATCTGGATGGGGAAATTACTGCCTAACGAGTTTATGTCCGCGTTCGATATGGGTGACGCCTAGGATAATACAATTACCGTAATAATTTGTCTGGTTAGAACTGGTCTTACAGCGAAGTCGCGCAAGGGATATATTTACTTTATTTGCCATTTTATGGTATAACATACTTAAGTTTACTCGTTTCTGAGTCAGCTTCGTTCTTCTACATTTGGGAGGAAGTCATGTTCCTGGACAACCGTCACTCCAGAGGAGGATGAGATGGAAAAAGCAATAGGTCCCATCGCAGTCATAGGAGTGCTGTATTGGCTCGCCATGGCGGGAGCGGTGGCGATGGCCATCGGCGTCGTGATGTACATAATCTGCGGTATCGTCTGGATTCTTCTGATCGGCTGGTTCCTGCGCAAGGTCTGGGAAGGAGTGAACACTCCGCAACACCTGGCAGTCGTACTGGGGGCGATCTTTGGAGGACTGACGCTCGCTGGATTGACGTACCTGATCGGCAAGCACTTTGCCTGGCCGGCGCGGTCGTATTTGTGGGTTGACCATAAAGGTGACACCGGCAATCCGATCGGATTCACGTTCCTGGGCTGCATTGCCGTGTTCTGCCTGCTGCTGTGGCTGTTGCGCTACGAGAACCGGATGCTCTGGTTCGTGGCGGGGCTGAGCCTCGTGCTCGTCGCTCCGATCTGCTCGTTCCTGGGAACGACCATAGCGGTCGGCAGCACCGATAAGGCCTACGCCGAGGCGGTCTGTACTGTGTCGGACAAAGCCGTCCATACCGTGCAGTACATACTCAAAAGCTCAAACAAGCGAGCACAAGTCGCTGAGCTGGAGTACGGTATCGACATGCCCAACCATCAAAGTGAAGGCTGGCTCAAACCGGCCGATCTACCCTGGTCCGTGACCAAACAGTACAGCGCGTCGGACGACCAGTGCTACAGCATGGGGTTTCAGCTATACTCCAAGGATATTGCAGGGAGTTCCAGCGAATTCAACCGTGCTTGGACGGGGTCACTGACATGCAGCGTCGTCGTTGATGGGGTCGTTAAGGACACACAGACTGTGACCTACGACGGTTCGTACGGGGAAGGCTACTGCTCGGGGTAACCCTCATGGAAGAAGCCTATCCTCCCACTTCCAGCTCGTCTGGAAACCGCGTGGTACCCCAGGGAGTCCTAAGAAGGAATATACCCTGAGGTACCACGCACACAATTATCACAACATATAAAAATATCTCCGCCTTACTAAGTCCGAGATATATACACTACTTTACAGGTTACATATTGGCAGGGGTAGTAGGAGTCGAACCTACCTCTAAGGTTTTGGAGACCTTTATACTAGCCGATGTACTATACCCCTGCGTCCAAGCGTACGCCGCTATCTCGTTTTGCCCTGCAAGCAAAAGC
>Ga0164242_10001729_pt1 | contig 25749 bp, 24 predicted proteins | sample OricomgcompostMG_FD_108783 | JGI IMG/M metagenome (GOLD analysis project Ga0164242, IMG submission 108783) | Miracle-Growth compost microbial communities from Emeryville, California, USA - Original compost - Miracle growth compost (MG) ...
TCCTGCGCGCGAACCTGTCGTTCCGCTCGGTCGTGTTCCGCCACGCGGTGCGCATCAGCCTGCTGGTCGCGGGCTCGGACCTGGTCTGCCGGCTGGTCAACGTCAACCGCGGCTACTGGGTGCCACTGACCGTGCTGGTGACGCTGCGACCGGACTTCGCGAGCACGTTCCAGCGCGCATTCATGCGCGTGCTCGGCACCTTCGTCGGCCTGGTGGTGGCGACCGTCCTGGTGCACTTCGTCCCCGGCGGGCAGTGGTGGTCGGTCGCGCTCGTCCTGATCTTCTACTTCGGGCTGCGCTTCTCCGGGCCGGGCAACATCGCTCTGCTGGCGACGTCGCTCGGCGCCCTCGTGGTCGTCCTGCTGGAACTGAGCGGAGTGCCCGCGCACAGCACGCTGGACATCCGCAGCGCCGACACCGCCGTCGGCGGCGGGCTGGCGCTGGTTGGCGCCCTGCTTTGGCCGTCCTGGCAGCGCCGGCAGGTGCCGGACCGGCTGATCGCCCTGGTCGAGGCCTACCGACGCTACCTGCGGCTGCTCGCGGACCCCGGCGTGGACGAGTCCGACCTCGCGTCCGCGCGGGCCGCGGCTCGCCTGGCACGCAGCAACGCGCAGGCGTCGGTCGACGCGGCCCGTGCCGAACCGGTGCGTTCGGGCGGCACCGTCGAGCTCGGCGAGACCGTGCTCGCGCACACCCACCGTTTCGTCCACGCGCTGCTGACCGTCGATGCGGTGCGCGCGGGCCTGCACGAGGCCGGGCTCGTGCCCGAGCTGCGCGAGCTGCTGATGCAGTCCGACGAACTGCTCGGTGGCGTCGTCGTCGCGCTGCGCACACTGTGCCCGCCGCAGCGGTTGCCGAAGCTGCGCCCGATCCAGGAGGCGTTCGTCGCCGAGGTGCGCGACGCCCCGGACCGGCTCGGCGGCGCCGGCAACACCGACGCGATGCTCTACGCGACCGACCGCATCGCGAACAGCCTCGACACGCTGGTTGCCGAGCTACGCCGGCAGCTGGAGCGCCGCGCGCCCTCGTCGGTGCCCTCGCTAACGTCGCCGGCATGACCAGTTCGTCGCCGTTCGCCGATCTTGCCGCCTTCGCCGCGTTGCCCCGTGCCACCGGGCTCGCGCTGAGCGCCGATGGCCGCCGGCTCGTCGCCGTGGTGCAGGAGCCGGACGCCAAGGGCGCGCGGTACGCGAGCGCGCTGTGGGACGTCCCGCTCGACGGCGGCCCCGCCAGCCGGCTCACCTGGTCCGAGCAGGGCGAGTCGGCGCCGGCGTTCCTGCCGGACGGCTCGCTGCTGTTCGTCTCATCGCGGCCGCGGCCGGAGGGCGAGGACGAACCCGCGCTGTGGCTGCTGCCGCCGTCGGGGGAGGCGCGGGTCGTGCTCGAGCGGCCCGGCGGCGTGGGTGGCGCGGTCGTCGCGCGCGACAGCGGGGCGTTCGTCGTGTCCGGGTCGCGCTTGGCGTACTCGACCGACGCGGACGACCGCGAGCGGCGGACGACCCGCAGTGACCGCAAGATCAGCGCGATCCTGCACAGCGGTCTGCCGATCCGGTACTGGGACCACGAGCTGGGGCACGAGACGCCCCGCCTGCTGTACAGCTCGGCTGTGGAGTCCGAGGTCGTCGACCTGGCGCCGGACGCCCGGCTCGAGTTGTTCGAGGCGCACGCGTCGGTCAGCGCCGGCGGTCGCGTGGTCGTCACGGACTGGCGTCGGCCGGCGGCGTTCGGCAGGACGGACCTGTGCGTCGCCGTGTTCGACGTCGCCGCCGGCACCCACCGGGTCTGGCACGAACCGGGCTTCGAACTGGACGGGCCGGCCGTCTCGCCCGACGGCGCCCGGATCGCGGTGCGGCGCGAGAGCATCGCGACGTTCGCCGCCCCGCCGTACCCCGAGCTGGTCGTCGCGCCGGTCGACGGTGGCGCGACGATTCGCTGCGAGCTCGGCGACCTGCATCCCACCCAGTGGGTCTGGGCACCGGACTCGCGCACGCTCTACGTCACCGGCGACCTGCACGGGCGCGGCGCCGTGCTCGCGCTCGACGCCTCGACCGGCGCGCTGCTGCGCACGGTCGCCGACGACGCGGTCTACACGTCACTGGCCGTCGATCCGTCCGGGCGGTTCCTGTACGCGCTGCGCAGCACGCTGGACGTGCCGCCCGCGCCCGTCCGGCTCGCCGCCGACGGTGAACGGGACGTCCCGGTCGCGCTGGGTTGCATCACGCCGCCGCTGCAGCTGCCCGGCTCGCTCGTCGAGCTGGACGTCCCGGCCGCGGACGGTGCGTCGGTGCACGGCTGGTTGGTGCTGCCCGCGCCCGCGGACCGTCCCGCGCCGGTGATGCTGTTCATCCACGGCGGGCCGTTCTCGTCCTCGAACGCCTGGTCGTGGCGGTGGAACGCGTGGGTCGCGGCGGCCCGGGGCTGGGCGGTGGTGCAGCCGGACCCGGCCCTGTCGACCGGCTACGGCAACGGGTGGCGCGAGCGGGCGTGGCCCTACCGGGCCGAGGAGGTCTTCGCCGACTGTGCGACCGTCCTCGACGCGGTGCTGCAGCGACCGGACGTCGACGAGACACGCGTCGCCTGCCTCGGCGGGTCGTTCGGCGGGTACATGACCAACTGGATCGCGGGCAACACCGACCGGTTCGGCGCCATCGTCACACACGCCGGGCTCTGGGCGCTGGACCAGCAGCACTCGACTAGCGACATCTCCGACTACAAGACCTCGATCTTCGGCCATCTGCCCGACGACCACCCGGACTGGCACGCCGCGAACTCACCGAACAGGTCCGCCGCCCGGGTGAGGACGCCGCTGCTCGTCACCCACGGCGCACGGGACTTCCGCGTGCCGTTCAGCGAGGCACTGCGGTTGTGGTGGGACCTCGCCAGTCGCTGGGACGGCGACCCGGACGAGTTCCCGCACCGGTTCCTCGAGTTCACCTCCGAGAACCACTGGATCCTCGGGCCGGCGAACTGGCAGATCTGGTGGGACACGATCCTCGGCTTCTGTGGCCAGCACGTCCTCGGCCGCCCGTGGACACCCTCAGCCCTGCTGTAGATCATGCTGTGCAGACGACACCGGCCGGATCCCGCGAACGGGATCCGGCCGGTGTCCGGTTGTGCTGGGTGCAGATCTCACTCGACCGCGAGCAGCGGCTCGAGCTCGACCTCCTCCTCGGTCAGCTCCGGCTCGTCCTTGCGGGTGCGGATCGCGAACGCGACCAGCAGCCAGGTGGCCGCGAGGAACGCGGTCGCCATCCAGAACGCGTGATTGGCGCCGACGACGAACACGTGCTTGGACGCCTCGGCCGGTTTCAGACCGGCCGGCAGGTGCTTGGCCGCGTGGTCGCTCGCCGCTCCGAAGATCGTGACGAGGACGGCCAGGCCGACCGAGCCACCCATCTGCTGCATGACGTTCACGAGGCCCGAGGCCGCGCCGGCGTCCTTCGGCTCCACACCGTCCAGAGCGGCGGTGGTCAGCGGCACGAACGCGAGCCCGTTGCCGGTGCCGAACACGAGCAGCGGCAGCAGCAGGTCGACGTAGGTGCTGCTCGCGTCCAGGCGCGTCAGCCAGAACATGCCGGCGAGCGAGAACGTCACGCCGATGATCATCAGCCGGTGTGCGCCGACCTTCTCGACCAGCACCCGTGCCGACAGTTGCGAGGCGATGAACACCGCCGCGGTCAGCGGCACGAACGCGAACCCGGTCTTCAGGTCGCTGTAGCCGAGGACTCCGCGCAGGAACTGCGTGAGGAAGAAGAACATCCCCATCATGCCGGCGACCAGCATGAGCCGGGCGACGTAGGAGCTGCTGCGGTTGCGGTCGGCGAACAGGCGCAGCGGCGTGATCGGCGCGACCGCCCGCCGCTCGGCGAACACGAATGCCCCGAGCAGCGCGATGCCGGCGAGGAACGACGCGATCGTGGTCGCGTCGGCCCAGCCGTCGCTGGCGGCGTGGACGAACCCGTAGACCAGAGCGGTCATGCCGAGCGTGGACGTCAGCGCGCCGGTCAGGTCGAAGTGCCCCTTGGCGCGCGGCGTCTCGACCAGCAGCGGACGGGCCAGGGCGAGCACGGCCAGCCCGATCGGGACGTTCACGAACAGCACCCAGCGCCACGACGCCCACTCCGAGAGCATGCCGCCGGCGATGAGGCCGACCGCGCTGCCGCCGATGGAGACCGCGGTGTAGAGACCGATCGCGCGGGTGCGCTCACGGCCCTGCGGGAACATCGTCATGAGCAGGGCGAGTGCCGACGGCGACGCGAGCGCGCCACCGATGCCCTGGACGGCCCGCGCGGCGAGCAGCTCCGCGGCGTTCTGCGCGAAGCCGCCGGCCAGCGACGAGAACGTGAACAGGCCGATGCCGGCAAGGAACACGCTGCGCCGCCCCAGCAGGTCGCCGGCGCGCGCACCGAGCAGCAGCAGGCCGCCGAACGTCAGCGTGTACGCGTTGACGACCCAGGACAGCCCGGCCGAGGAGAAGTGCAGCGAGGACTTGATGTCGTGCAGCGCGATGTTCACGATCGTCGCGTCCAGCACCACCATCAACTGGCAGGTGAGGATCAGGGCCAGGACGAGAGCGCCGTTGGCCGGGGAGAGGAAGCTGCGTCGCGCGGATGGTGCCGAGGAGCCGGCGACGCGCCTGGGTGACGTGGAGATGGACACGAGTGCAACCTCGAAAGTCGTAGTAGCATCGAATGAAGCGGAAGGGCCCTCCGGTAAAGAGAACTATACGGAGGGTGCCTCCGTTTCGCAAGTGGTTATTCGGAGGTGTCTCGTGACCCGCTCAGCCGGGGCCGCACGCGCCGGCGGTCCGGACCGCGAGGCGGCCGGTGTCCAGCGACCGCAGCGCGCCGACGCGCGCCGCAACCGCGATGCCCTGCTCGCCGCGGCCGTCGAGGCCTACGGCGAGCGCGGCGTCGACGCGTCGCTCGAGGACATCGCGCGGCGGGCCGGCGTCGGCATCGGCACGCTGTACCGCCACTTCCCCAATCGTGACGCAGTGACCGAAGCGGTTTACCGGCGCGAGGTCGAGAACCTGAGCGACTCCGCCGACCAGTTGCTCGCCGAGCACGATCCCGAGCAGGCGTTGATGCTCTGGATGCGCCAGTTCGCGGTCTACGTCGGGCGCAAGCGCGGCATGGCGATGGCGCTGCGGGCGACCCTGGGCTCGGACAACGAGCTGTTCGCCTACACCCACGACCGCATCACCCAGGCGATCACGAAGCTCGTCGACGCGGCCGCGGCCGACGGCACGATCCGCGGCGACGTCGACCCGTCCGACCTGCTGCGGGCGATGAGCGGCATCTGCATGGCCGCGGACACGCCCGGCTGGAGCGACCGCACCGGCCGCCTGATCAACCTGCTGATCGACGGTATGCGCTACGGAGCCCCGGGCTCGTCCTGAGGCTGCGCGTCAGGACGGGAAGCGACGGCCGCCCAGCCGGCGGACCGACTCCGGAACGGCGATGCCGGCCCGCAGATCCGGTGCCGGTCGCGGTTCGCCGGGCGTGGTGACGAGCGGGACGACCCCGGCCCAGGCGTCGCCGGAGATGTCGTCGTCCGGATCGTCCGGCCAACCGGCGGACACCTTGAGCGACCAGCGTTCGATCGGCAGCGCGAGCACCAGCGTCGCCGCGAGCTCGCGGGGCTCGGGACGGCGCAGCTCGGCCACCCGGCCGGGGAACAGCCCGTCGGTCACCACGTCGAGGGCACGCGCCGCCTCGTTACCGGTCAGCGTCGTGCACCTGCCGAACAGCACCGCGCTGCGGTAGTGCAGCGACGACTCGAACGCCGACCGTGCGAACACCAGCCCGTCGAGCGCCGTGACGGTCAAGCAGACCGGCGCGCCCTCGGCGATGCGGCGCATCCACCGCGATCCGGTCGAGCCGTGCGCGAGCACGCGGTCCCCGTCGCGGACGACCGCGGTGGGAACGACGACCGGGTGGCCGTGGTCGATGACCCCGAAGTGTCCGACGATCGCGGTGTCCAGAAGCCGGTCGAGCTCGGCCCGGTCGGTGCTGGCCTTCTCGCGGAGGCGGGTGATCTCGGTACGCGGCGTCGTCATCTGCCCATGATCGCGTTGACCAGGCCGGCCACGCGGGACGACCTGCCGTTGCGGTTCTCGGCCGAATCCGCCCAGGTCATCGCCTGCAGGCCGGCGTTGGCGCCCAGCCAGCGCAGTGGCTCGGGCTCCCACTGCCGGCTGCGGTGCCCGACCCAGGGCAGCCGGGTCAGCTCGGTATCGCGGCCCACCAGAAGGTCGGCGAGCGTGCGGCCGGCGAGGTTGGTCGTCGACACCCCGTCGCCGACATAGCCGCCGGCCCAGCCGATGCCGGTCGCGGGGTCGAGCCCGACCGACGCATGCCAGTCGCGGGCGATGCCGAGCGGTCCGCCCCAGCGGTGCGTGACCGTCGCCGACGCGACCATCGGCAGGAGGTCGACCAACGTCCGGTGCAGCGCCGCGAAAACCCGCGCGTTGCGGTCGTAGGACGGATCGATGCGCGAGCCGAAGTGGTACGGGGCGCCCCGCCCACCGAACAGCAACCGGCCGTCGGCGGTGCGCTGGCCGTAGATGATCAGGCGCCGGTAGTCGGCGAACGTCTCACGCTCGCGCAGCCCGATCTCGTGCCACACCGAGTCCGGAAGCGGCTCGGTGGCGATGATCAGTGAGTACACCGGAGCGATCGCTCGACGATAACCGTCCAGCCGGGCTGTATAGCCTTCGGTCGCACGGACGATGTGCGTCGCGCGGACCACGCCGCGGTCGGTGGTGAGCCGGTGCGGGCCGATGCGCTCGACCCGAGTCTGCTCGGCGATGCGGACGCCGCGCCGCTCGACGACGTCGGCCAGGCCGCGGACGAGCCGCGCGGGGTGGAGTGCCGCGCAGTGCGGCGTGTACGTGCCGCCCAGGACGTTCGTGGCGTTGAGGCGTGCGGAGGCGTCCGTCGCGTCGAGCAGCCGGAGCTCCAGGCCGTACTCGTCGCTCTCGCGGACCTCGGCCCGCGCGCGCTCGAGCTGGGTGGGCGTGCGCGCGAGGTCGATCGTCCCGCCGCGCGCGAACTGAGCGTCGATGCCCTCGGCCTCGGCCACCCGCGCCACCTCGGTGACGGCGCCGCGCATCGCGAGGTACTGCGCCACCGCGGCGTCGCGACCGACCTCGCCGGCCAGCGTCGAGATGCCGACCGGGTACAGCGCCGAGCACCACCCGCCGTTGCGGCCGGACGCGCCGAAGCCCGCGACCTCGGACTCCACCACGGTGATCCGCAGGCTCGGGTCGAGCTCGGTCAGGTAGTACGCCGTCCACAGCCCGGTGAGACCGGCGCCGACTATCGCGACGTCGGCGTCGGTGTCACCGGCCAGTGGCGACCTGGGTCGTACCGGCTCCGGCAGGGTGTCGAACCACAGCGACAGCTGCCGGTAGTCAGTCATGTGAGCACGGTATCCAGCTCGACTGCGGAGTAGCCGTGTGCCTCGGCGACGGGCGCGTTGGTCAGCTTGCCGTCGTGCGTGTTCAGCCCGAGGGCGAGCGCGTGGTCACGGCGCAGCGCGCCGCGCCAGCCATGGTTCGCCAGCTCGACGGCGTAGGGCAGGGTCACGTTCGTCAGCGCGTAGGTCGAGGTGTGCGGCACCGCGCCCGGCATGTTCGCGACGCAGTAGAAGACGGAGTTGTGCACCGTGTACGTCGGGTCGGCGTGGGTGGTCGGGCGCGAGTCCTCGAAGCAACCGCCCTGGTCGATCGAGATGTCGACGAGCACCGAGCCCGGCTTCATCCGCGACACCAGTTCGTTGCTGACCAGCTTCGGCGCCTTCGCGCCCGCGACGAGCACCGCACCGATGACGAGGTCGGCGTCGAGCACCGCGCGCTCGATCTCGTAGGCGTTCGACGTGATCGTCTGGCAGTGGCCCTGGTAGATCGCGTCCATCTGCCGCAGCCGGGCGACGTTGCGGTCGAGCAGCAGCACCTCGGCCTGCATGCCCAGCGCGATGGCGGCGGCGTTCTGGCCGGAGACGCCGGCGCCGATGACGACGACCTTCGCGGCGTACACCCCGGGGACGCCGCCCATCAGCGTGCCGCGGCCGCCGCCCTGGCGCATGAGGTGGTACGAGCCGACCTGCGGGGCGAGTCGGCCGGCGACCTCGGACATCGGGGCGAGCAGCGGCAGGCTGCCGTCGCCGAGCTGGACGGTCTCGTAGGCGATGCCGGTCGTTCCGGCGGCGAGCAGCGCGTCCGTGCACGCCTTGTCGGCGGCCAGGTGCAGATAGGTGAACAGCACCTGGTCCTTGCGCATGCGGTGGTACTCCTCGGCGATGGGCTCCTTCACCTTGAGCACCATCTCCGCCTCGCCCCACACGTCGTCGGCGGTCTCGAGGATCTTGGCTCCGGCCGCGACGTAGTCCTCGTTCGGGATGGACGAGCCCACGCCAGCGTCGCGCTCGATGACCACCGAATGGCCGTTGGCGACCAGCTCGTGCACACCGGACGGCGTGATCGCTACCCGGTACTCGTGGTTCTTGACCTCGCGGGGGATACCGACCTTCATCGTGCTGCCCTTTCGTGTGCTGACGTCGTTGTCAGGCGTGGTTGTCCGGTGGTTGTTGGGCGTGGTTGTCCTGCGTGCAGTCCTACGTACGCTCTGCCGCGATCGTGAACGAAGCACCCGTCGACCCGCCAGAGGGCTGAGCAAGATTCGCTAGATTGGCAGAATGTCATCGGAAAGTTCGGCGCCCACCCGGGCCGCGGCTGCCGCGCCGAAGGATGTTCTCCCCGTGCTCGACGATGTCGACCGGCGGATCGTGCGCGAGCTCGCCGACGACGCGCGGCTGCCGAACAACGCGCTCGCCGAGCGCGTGGGCATCGCCGCATCGACCTGCCTGGGCCGGGTGCGCGCGCTGCGCGAGCGTGGTGTCATCCGTGGCTACCACGCCGACATCGACCCCGCCGCGCTCGGCCGCCCGATCCGCGCGATGGTGGCGGTACGGCTGCAGTCGCACGCGCGTGGCCACATCAACGACTTCATGGCGAAGATCGCGCGGCTGCCCGAGGTGCTCGACGTCTACTTCCTCGGCGGCGCCGACGACTTCCTGGTGCACGTCGCCGCCGCGACCACGGAGTCGCTGCGCGACCTGATCGTGGTCAACCTCAGCGGCAACCCCGACGTCGCCCTCACCGAGACCAACATCGTGTTCGAGCACGTGCGTGCCGGTATGACGCACTGAACTGCTGCCACACTGAACCGGCTCCGGAGCTGGCGCGTACTTACGGGTGACCTGCGACGACCGCATGCCGAACCTGCGAGGTGCTTGTGCTGCACATGATCGACGGGCTGCCCGCCCACGTCCTGCTCGTCCACTTCATCGTGGTCGGCCTGCCGCTGGCCGCCTTGATGCTGGTGGCCAGCGCGGTGTGGCCGGCGGCGCGGCGCAGGCTGGGCTTCCTGAGCCCGCTCGTCGCGCTCGGCGTGCTGGTGCTCGTGCCGGTCACGACCAGCGCGGGCCACTGGCTGATCAAGCACGACTTCGGCCCGACCCCGCCGCCCAACGCGCTGCACCACGAACACCTCGGTGACTGGGTCTGGACGTGGGCGGCCGGGATCTTCCTGATGTCCGCGCTCGTGTGGCTGCTGGGCCGGCGCGAGGACGCGCGGGGGACGGCATCGGCTGCCGGACCGTCCGGCGTGCGTACCGCGACGGTGCCGCGGTGGGCGACGGCCGGGCTCGCCGTGCTGTCGGTCGCGGTCGCCGTCGGTGGCGTCTACTGGGTGTTCCTGACCGGTGAGGCCGGCGCGCACCTCGTCTTCGGCGGCTAACCCGCCTTCGGCGGGCCGAGCCTCCTATCCCGCCTTCGGCGGGAAGAGGTGCCGCGGGAAGGCGCCGGCCTTGGCGACGATCCGCGACAGGCCGCGGCCCAGTTCGATCAGCCGGGCTGTACGTTGCTCGCCGAGATGCAGCCAGGCTGCCGACGCGAGCTCGTCGGTCTGCTGCTCGAGCTCCGCGCGCAGCTGCATACCGGCCGGCGTCAGCTCGTCCCCGCTCATCAGGCCGCGCTCGGTGAGCGTGGCGACCGCGGCGTCCCACTGCGCATCCGACCAGCCGCGCAGCGCCTTGGCGGTCTGCACGGTGAAGCCCTGCCCGGTCGCCGTGTGCGTCACGATCGACTCCAGCCCGGTGAGCCCGGCGGCGGTCAGCGCCATCGTGTGGCCGTCGCCGCGGTGCTCGCGCAGCAGCGTCGCCGCGTGCCACAGCTGCAGGTGGGCTTCGTCCGGCTCCGGCAGTCCGGCGTGGGCTGCGTAGAGCGGTCGTCCCTCCGGGCGCAGTGCTGTCGTCGCCTCGCGGGCGAGCCCGGCGAGTTCAGCCAGTTCCGCCGACGCGAGGACGTCCGCGCCCAGCAGCCGGCGCAGCGCGAGGTCGGCACCGCGCCAGCGGGCGGCGACGACGGCGTCGGGCGTCGCCAGCGTCCACGCCCGCGGGATGTGCCGGGCGATCAGCTCGGGATTGAAGTTGACGAACGTCGCGGTGGTGACGGCGGCCGGCACCGCGCCCATCGGCGCCGAACGACCGGCGAAGTACGCCATCCGGCCCGGCTCCAGCCCGGCCGCGACCAGTTCGTGCTCGGCGTCGTCGGCGAAGTAGATCAGCGCGTGCAGGGACTCGGTCGCGCGGTGGGCACGTGCGGCCACCCCGTCGGCGAGCCGGGACTGGGTCGTCATCCGGCAGACGCTAGCCGACACAGTGGCGGCACCGTGCCGCCACGTCGGCACGGGGAAGGGAGGCCGGCAGCTGCGATGCCGGCCTCCCTCGGAACCGCACCCTAGGAGCGTTGCGTCAGACGAGCGTCAGCTCGCCCGGAGGCGCTCCCGGGATCGTGCCTCAGAGCCGGGTCCACGCCTCGGTCAGCACCGAGCGCAGGATCTGCTCGATCTCGTCGAACTCGCTCTGGCCGATGATCAGCGGGGGAGCGAGCTGCACGACCGGATCGCCGCGGTCGTCCGCGCGGCAGTACAGCCCCGCGTCGAACAGTGCCTTGGACAGGAAGCCGCGCAGCAGCCGCTCGGACTCGTCGTCGTCGAACGTCTCCTTGGTCGCCTTGTCCTTGACCAGCTCGATGCCGTAGAAGTAGCCGTCGCCGCGGACGTCGCCGACGATCGGCAGGTCGAGCAGCTTCTCCAGCGTCGACCGGAACGCGGCCTCGTTCTGCAGGACGTGCTGGTTGAGGCCCTCGCGCTCGAACAGGTCGAGGTTCGCCATCGCGACCGCCGACGACACCGGGTGGCCGCCGAACGTGTAGCCGTGCGGGAAGTAGTCGCTGCCCGTCCAGAACGGCGCCGCGACCTTGTCGCTGACGATGCAGGCGCCGATCGGGGAGTAGCCGCTGGTGAGGCCCTTCGCGCAGGTGATCATGTCCGGGACGTAGCCGAACTTGTCGCAGGCGAACATCGTGCCCAGCCGGCCGAACGCGCAGATGACCTCGTCGGACACGAGCAGCACGTCGTACTGGTCGCAGATCTCGCGGACGCGCTGGAAGTACCCCGGCGGCGGCGGGAAGCAGCCACCGGAGTTCTGCACCGGCTCGAGGAAGACACAGGCGACGGTGTCCGGCCCCTCGAACAGGATCGCCTGCTCGATCTGGTCGGCGGCCCAGCGACCGAACGCCTCGAGGTCGTCGCCGTGCTCGGGCGCGCGGTAGAAGTTCGTGTTCGGCACCTTGATCGCACCGGGCACGAGGGGCTCGAAGTACTTCTTGGCGTCCGGGATGCCGGTGATGGACAGGGCGCCCTGCGGGGTGCCGTGGTAGGCGACCGCACGGCTGATCACCTTGTGCTTCATCGGCTTGCCGACCAGCTTGAAGTACTGCTTGGCCAGCTTCCAGGCGGTCTCGACGGCCTCGCCGCCTCCGGTGGTGAAGAAGACCTTGTTCAGGTCGCCGGGCGCGTAGTCGGCCAGCCGGTCGGCCAGTTCGATCGCCGGCGGCGTCGCGTAGGACCACAGCGGGAAGAACGCGAGCTCGGAGGCCTGCTTGTAAGCGGCTTCGGCGAGTTCCTTGCGGCCGTGGCCGGCCTGGACGACGAACAGCCCGGCCAGACCGTCCAGGTAGCTCTTGCCGTTGGTGTCGAAGATGCGTGCGCCCTCGCCGCGGGCGATCGTCGGTACCGGCGTGTCGGCGTAGGACGAGATGCGTGTGAAGTGCATCCACAGGTGTTCGTGCGCGGCGGCCGAGAGACGATCGGCGTCGTGCTGGGTGGCGGTCTGTTCGGTGGTGGTCATCGGGCACCCCAGTTGTAGGTCTGTTTGACGAGCTTCAGGTAGAGGAACGTCTCGGTCCGGGTGATGCCCTCGATCGAGCGGATCCGTTCGTTGATCAGCCGCAGGAGGTGGTCGTCGTCCTCGACCACGACCTCGGCCAGGATGTCCCACGAGCCGGCGGTGACGACGATGTAGTCGACCTCGTCGATCTCGTTCAGCCGCGCGGCGACCTTCTCCAGGTCGCCGACGACCGAGATGCCGACCATCGCCTGGCGGGCGAAGCCGATCTGCATCGGGTCGGTGACGGCCACGATCTGCATGACGCCGGATTCGACCAGCTTCTGCACCCGTTGCCGCACCGCAGCCTCGGACAGACCGACCGCCTGGCCGATCGCGGCGTAGGAACGGCGGCCATCGGCCTGCAGTTGCTCGATGATCGCCTTGTTGACCTGATCGGCTGTCACTCGCGACGGTCCGCGGGGCATGACGACGATTTTGGCCTGTCAAGACCTAGCTTGGCAAGCGAATCCGTAGTAGAAAACCAAATCAACAACGTAATCCGGCAGAAACACAGGTATTGCACCCTGGCGGTGTCTGACGCAGGATCGTCGCACCGCACTGGGGAGGGACGATCGGCACCGCCGCGCGAACAACGCGCTCGAGCCCCGGGAGATCCATGGACGTGACGACGTCATCCGCAGCGCCCCCGCGGCCTGCGCCCGCATCCGGCCAGGCCGGGTCCGCCGGTGCGCCCGGCGCGCCGCAACCGGCCATCGAACTGGTCGGCATCGCCAAGCGGTTCCATTCCCGGCGCGGCGTGGTCACCGCCGTCGAGCGGGTGGATCTCGTCATCGGCGAGGGCGAGTTCTTCTCCCTGCTCGGCCCGTCCGGCTGCGGCAAGACCACCACCCTGCGCATGATCGGCGGCTTCGAGGAGCCGACCGAAGGACAGATCCTGCTCTACGGCAACGACGTGGTCGGCACGCCGCCGAACCGGCGTGACGTCAACATGGTCTTCCAGTCCTACGCGCTGTTCCCGCACATGTCGGTGTTCGACAACGTCGCGTTCGGGCTGCGCCGCAAGTCGGTCGACAAGGCCGAGACCCGGCGTCGGGTGGGCGAGATGCTCGAGCTCGTGCAGCTCGAGGGCAAGGCGGACCGGCGCCCGCGCGAGCTGTCCGGCGGCCAGCAGCAACGGGTGGCGCTCGCCCGCGCGCTGGTGAACCGGCCACGGGCCCTGCTGCTGGACGAGCCGCTGGCCGCGCTGGACCTCAAGCTGCGCCAGGCGATGCAGCTCGAGCTCAAGCGCATCCAGCGCGAGGTCGGCATCACGTTCATCTTCGTCACCCACGACCAGAACGAGGCGCTGACGATGTCCGACCGCCTGGTCGTGATGAACCAGGGCAAGATCGAGCAGCTCGGCTCGCCGCGTGAGATGTACGAGCGTCCGCGCACCCGGTTCGTCGCCGGCTTCATCGGCACGTCCAACATCCTGTCGGCCACCGTGCAGCGCATGGACGGTTCCACAGCCGTGCTGCAGACCAACGCCGGGGATTCACTGCTCGCGCCGGACGCGGCGTCGGTAGGTGCGAAGGTCGGCGCGCCGCTCGAGATCACGGTGCGTCCCGAGAAGATGGTCATCTCGACCGGCCAGCCGGACTCCGGCCGCTGCGCCATCCGCGCCCGGGTCCAGGACGTCGTCTACCTCGGTACGTCCACCCAGTACGAGATGCGCACGAAGGACGGCACCGCGCTGACCGTGTTCCTGCAGAACGCGTCCGACGCCGAGGACGTCGCCCGGCACGGCGACGAGGTGTGGATCTCCTGGCGTCCCGAACACTCGCTGGCCCTCGCCGACACCGCTCCGGCGGCGAGCCCGGCGGTGAGCGGGGTGGCCGAGTGAGCGACCAGCAGCTGCCGCCGGAGCTCGTGCGCGGCCTCACGATGCCGCGCACGTCCGGGACATCGCGCCGGCGGTTCCTTCAGCTCGGTGGCCTCGCCGCGCTCGGCCTGCCCCTCGCCGCGTGCAGCATCTCCGGCACCGGCAGCACGGGCGGCAAGGTGCCGGGCGGCCTCCCCAACCTGGTCGAGTCGCGGACCCAGATCGCGAACTTCTGGGCCAAGCAGAAGAAGGCCGGCAAGCTCGACTTCGCCAACTGGCCGCTCTACATCGACGTCGGCAAGGGCAGTGATCACCCGTCGCTGGACGAGTTCACCAAGAAGACCGGGATCAAGGTCAGCTACAACGAGGTCATCCAGCAGGACGACAGCTTCTACGGCAAGATCTCGCCGCTGCTCGGCTCCGGCCAGGGCACCGGCTACGACCTGATGGTGATCACCAACGGCGTCTTCCTGGACGACCTGATCGAGCGCAACTGGCTCATCCCGCTCGACCAGAGCGCGATGCCGAACTTCTACGCCAACGCCTCCGACCTCGTGCGCGACCAGAGCTACGACCGCGGCAACGTGTTCACGATGGCCTGGCAGTCCGGCATCACCGGGATCGGCTACAGCAAGAAGCGCGTCGGCCGCGAGATCACCAGCTGGAACGACCTGCTGGACCCGAAGCTCAGCGGCAAGATCGGCATGTTCGGCGACAACGAGGACCTGCCGAACTCCGCGCTGTGCGCGATCGGCGTCAACCCCGAGTCGTCCACGCCCGACGACTGGCAGAAGGCGGCGGCGTGGCTGAAGAAGCAGCGCCCGCTGGTGCGCAAGTACTACGAGCAGGACTACGTGGCCCCGCTGACCCGCGGTGACCTCTACGCCTCTATGGCGTGGTCGGGCGACATCTTCCAGGCCAACGCGAACGGCGCCGATCTCGAGTTCGTCGTGCCGGAGGAGGGCGCGCCCATCTGGACGGACAACATGTGCATCCCGCTGCACGCCGCGCACCCGCGCGACGCGATGATCTACATGGACTACGTCTACCAACCGCCGGTCGCGGCCGAGATCGCCGACTACGTCAACTACATCACCCCGGTGCCGGCCACGCAGCAGATCTTCGCGAAGGACGCTCAGACCGCGACGAAGGCGTCGGACAAGGCGTACTACCAGAACCTGTCGACGAGCCCGCTGGTCTATCCGACCGCCTCGGACGAGAAGCGGCTGCACCGGTACCGGGTGCTGGACCAGGCCGAGCTCAAGGCGTGGGACCAGCTCTTCGTCCCGATCTACCAGTCATGACCGCCACCGCTCCGCCGCTCGCCGCGCCCAGCGGGGCGACGCGGCCCGTCACCCGCCGGCGTCGTCGCTCGCCGCTCGCGGTTCTCGCGCCGTACCTGATGGTGCTGCCCGCGTGGCTGTGGCTCGTGATCTTCTTCCTGGCGCCGACGATCACGATGCTGTCGGTGTCGCTGATGACCGGCGACGACCTGAACGGGTTCAAGCAGACCTGGCACTTCAGCACGTACTCCGATGCGTGGAACTCCTATCACGTCCAGATCCTGCGCTCGCTGGAGTACGGGCTCGTCGCCACCGCGCTGTGCATCGTGATCGGCTACCCGGTGGCCTACTGGATCGCGTTCAAGGGCGGCCGGTTCAAGTCGATCCTGCTGTTCCTGCTGCTGCTGCCGTTCTTCGTGTCGTTCGTGATCCGGACCCAGTCGTGGGAGTTCATGCTCGACGACCACGGCATGGTCATCGGCCTGCTGCACGACCTGCACCTGATGGGCGTCATGACCGACGTCCACCTGGCGAACAGCAAGGGCGAGTTCCTGCAGACCTCGACCGCCGTCGTGGGCGGGCTGACCTACAACTTCATCCCGTTCACGATCCTGCCGATCTACGTGGCGCTCGAGCGCGTCCATCCCTCGCTGCTGGAGGCGTCGAGCGACCTCTACGCCAACAAGGCGGTGGCGTTCGGCAAGGTCGTGCTGCCGCTGTCGATGCCCGGTGTGTTCGCAGCCGTGCTGTTGACCTTCGTGCCGGTGGCGTCGGACTACGTCAACGCGCAGATCCTCGGCGGGCCGAAGAACACCATGGTCGGCACGGCGATCGAGACCGAGTACTTCACGAACCTCAACTACCCGACCGCAGCCTCGCTGTCGTTCATCCTCATGGGCGTCCTGCTCGTGGGCATCTTCATCTACGCCCGCGCCCTCGGCACCGACGACGCGCTCGACATGGCGGCGATGTGAAGGGGGACCCGCGATGACCGCGATCGCCGGCGCCGCTCTGGAAGAGGCGTACGAGCAGGACCACCGGCCGGGCCGGCGTCGCCGGCGCCTGCGTGGCGGCTGGCTGCTGCCGTTCTGGAGCTGGGTGGTCATCCTGTGGCTGCTGGCACCGATCGTCGTGATGATCGTCTTCAGCTTCAACGACGGGAACGGCAAGGCGGTCAGCTTCAACTGGCAGGGCTTCACGTTCAAGTGGTACTCGAAGCTGAACGCGTACTCCGACCTGACGTCCGCGATCCTGAACTCGATCACGATCGCCCTGCTCACCACCGTCATCGCGGTGGTGCTCGGAACGCTGATGGGCGTCGCGCTGGGGCGGTGGCGTTTCCGCGGCTCGGGTTCGGTCAGCCTGCTGCTGTTCGCGAACGTCGCGGCACCGGAGGTCGTGCTCGGTGCCGCGCTGCTCAGCCTGTTCCTGACGCTCGGCATCCCGCGCGGCTACACGACGATCCTCATTGCGCACGTCATGTTCAGCGTCGCGTACGTCGTGGTGACCGTGCGCGCCCGGATGTCCGGGCTCGACCCGGCGCTCGAGGAGGCTGCGCGGGACCTCGGCGCCGGGCCGATCTCGACGTTCTTCCGGGTGACGCTGCCGGTGATCATGCCGGGCGTGCAGTCCGGTGCCCTGCTCGCATTCGCCATGTCGATCGACGACTACATCATCACCAGCTTCGTCAACGGCTCCACGCAGACGTTCCCGCTGTGGGTCTACGGCGCATCACAGCGCACCGGCGGCAGCGTGCCGCCACAGGTCAACGTCATCGGCACGCTGATCTTCGCGTTCGGCGTGCTGCTCGCACTCAGCGGTGCGGTCGCCAGCCGCAAGAGAGCATGACGTCCACCCGGTCCTACGCGCACACCTACGCCGACGCCGAGCCGAAATCGTTCTGGCTCGACTCGCCACACGCACCCGACCCGGCGCCGCCGCTGTCGGGCCGGGACAGCTGCGATCTCGTGATCGTCGGCGCCGGGTACACCGGGCTGTGGACCGCGCTGCAGGCGAAGGAGGACGACCCGTCCCGGGACGTCCTGCTGCTCGAGGGACACACCGCGGGCTGGGCGGCGTCCGGGCGCAACGGCGGGTTCTGTGCCTCCAGCCTGACCCACGGTCTCGCCAACGGGCTCGAGCGCTTCCCGGACGAGATGGCCGTGATCGACCGGCTCGGCCAGCAGAACCTCACCGCGATCGAGGACACCGTCCGGCGCTACGGCATCGAGTGCGGCTTCGAGCGCGTCGGCGAACTGGGCGTGGCCACGGCCGAGTACCAGCTGGACGACCTCGCGCACGAGTCCGCGGAGTACCGGCGCTTCGGGCACGACTCGGTCGTGCTGGACCGGGACGAGGTGCGTGCCGAACTCGACTCGCCGACCTACGTCGGCGGGGTGTGGAACCGGGACACCACCGCGCTCGTCGACCCGGCCCGCCTCGCGTGGGGCCTGCGTGCCGCCTGCGTGTCGCTCGGCGTGCGCATCGCGGAGCGGACGAGCGTCACCTCGCTGCGCCGCGACGGCGCGGGCGTCCGGCTGACCTGCGAGAACGGCGTCGCTGTGCGTGCCGGTCGCGCCGTCCTGGCGACCAACGCGTTCCCGAACCTCGTGCGGCGGCTGCGCCCGTACACCGTGCCGGTCTACGACTACGTGTTGATGACCGAGCCGCTGAGCGCCGAGCAGCGCGCCGCGATCGGCTGGAAGCAGCGCCAGGGCGTCGGCGACTCGGCCAACCAGTTCCACTACTACCGGCTCAGCGCCGACGACCGCATCCTGTGGGGCGGCTACGACGCGATCTACCACTGGCGCAACGGTCTGCGGCCCGAACTCGACCAGCGCCCGGCGACGTTCGAGAAGCTGGCCGGTCACTTCTTCACGACGTTCCCGCAGCTCGAGGGCATCCGGTTCACCCATCGCTGGGGCGGGGCGATCGATACGTCCACCCGGTTCTTCGCCTTCCAGGGCACCGCACTGGGCGGTCGGGCGGCCTACAGCCTGGGCTACACAGGTTTGGGCGTGGCGGCCACCCGCTTCGGTGCACAGGTGATGCTTGACCTGCTCTACGGGCGTCGCTCGGAAGCGCTGGCGCTGAAGGCGTTCACGTCACGACCGCTGCCGTTCCCGCCCGAGCCGGCCCGGTGGTTCGGCATCGAGCTCACCCGCCGCGCGTTGGCCCGCGCCGACGAGCACGAGGGGCGCCGTGGTCCCTGGCTGCGCACGCTGGACCGTTTGGGGATGGGCTTCGACTCGTGATGAGGTACGTGGGTGGCTAGGTACGGTGCGCAGTTCGGTCCGGACATCACGTTCCTCGGCGTCGACCGGTGCGACTGGTCGGACGCGTCGACGTACGCCGACGCGGACGTCGTGATCCTCGGCGCTCCGTTCGACGGCGGCACGTCACACCGGTCCGGCACCCGGTTCGGACCGCAGTACATCCGCCAGACCTGCTACCTGCCGCACGACGGGTCGCGCCCGTCCCTCGCGATGCGGGTGGACGCCCTGCAGGACCTGCGGGTCTACGACGCCGGCGACGTCGAGATGTTCTCCGGCGACGCCGAGCGGTCCGTCCGCGATCTACAGCAGGCCGTGTACACCGTGACGTCGAAGGGTGCGCTGCCGCTCGTCCTCGGCGGTGACCACACCATCGCGTGGCCGGATGCCGCCGGCGTGGCCCAGCACCTCGGCCAGGGACGCGTCTCGATGATCCATTTCGACGCGCACGCCGACACCGGCAACATCGAGTTCGGCTCGCTGATCGGCCACGGCCAGCCGATGCGCCGGCTGATCGAGTCCGGCGCGCTGCGCGGCGACCGGTTCCTGCAGATCGGGCTGCGCGGCTACTGGCCGCCGCCCGAGACGCTGGACTGGATGGCGCAGCAGCGCATGCGCTCGTACGAGATGACCGAGATCGGCACGCGCGGGCTCGAGGAGTGCCTGACCGAGGCTTTCGCGATCGCCACCGACGACTGCGACGGCGTGTTCCTGTCGGTCGACATCGACGTGTGCGACCCCGGGCACGCGCCCGGCACCGGGACGCCCGAACCCGGCGGGCTGACCGCTCGGCAGCTGCTCGACTCGGTACGGCGCATCGCCTACGAGCTGCCGGTCGTCGGCGTGGACGTCGTCGAGGTGTCGCCGCCCTACGACCACGCCGAGATCACGTCGTTCCTGGCGAACCGGGTTGTCCTCGAGGTGCTGTCGGGCATGGCGCGGCGCCGCCGCGACGCGGCCGAGGGCACGACCTGGGACCCGCGCCGTCCGCTGCTCGACGGGCGCTGAGCGGGCCGAGCGCTTACGGGCCCTGAGCGGGCCGGGCGCTACTTGCGCCAGGACGTGCGGCGGCGCTGGAAGTCCCAGATCAGGACGATGAGCAGCGCAGCCGTGAAGCCGACCAGCCAGAACGCGCCGGAGTGGTTGTAGTGCGTGGTCGTCAGCATCACCAGCAGGATGATCGCGACGACGTATCCCGACACGCGGGCCCAGCGACCCCACTCACCGTGCCATCCCCAGTCCTCGGGATGGTCGTCCGGGTGGTCGGCCTGGTAGTCCTCCGGCGCGCCGAGCTCGGGACGCTCGCTGTGCGGGTTCAGGGCCATGCCGTCATTCTGGCATCCGCCCGACCGGCTGCGCGGACCACCCCGCCCGCCTCGTTACGGTGGACGCCATGCGCATCACGGGTACCGGGCACGCCGGCGTTCTGATCGAGACGGCGCACGGGTCGATCCTCACCGATCCGTGGGTGAACCCGGCCTACTTCGGCTCCTGGTTCCCGTTCCCCGACAATTCGCAGCTGGACTGGGACGCACTCGGGCAGGCCGACTACCTCTTCGTCAGCCACCTGCACAAGGACCACTTCGACCCGGCGCACCTGGCCAAGCACATCAGCAAGAAGACGACGATCCTGCTGCCCAGCTTCCCGACCAGCGAGCTCGAGGACCAGCTGCGCGACCTGGGCTTCACCAGCTTCGTCCAGCCGGGCAACGAGGAGATCGTCGACCTCGACGGCCTGCACGTGATGATCCAGTCGCTGACCTCGCCGACGGACGGCCCGATCGGCGACTCGTCGCTGTGGGTCTACGACGGCGCGCACCGGGTGCTGAACCAGAACGATGCGCGCCCCGCCGAGCTGGACCTGTTCACCGAGCTCGGCCCGGTCGACGCGTACCTCGTGCAGTTCTCCGGCGCGATCTGGTTCCCGATGGTCTACGACCTGCCGGCGCGTGCGAAGCAGGCGCTGGGCACCGCGAAGCGCGAGCGGCAGTTCGACCGCACGCTGCGCTACATCGAGGAGTGCAACGCCCGCTTCGTGTTCCCGACCGCCGGCCCGCCGTGCTTCCTCGACCCGGAGCTGTGGGGCTTCAACGACATCTTCGGCGACGAGTCGAACATCTTCCCCGACCAGACCGTCTACCTGGAGTGGCTGGCCGAGCGCGGCCACGACGAGGGACGCCTCCTGCTGCCCGGCTCGGTCGCCGATCTGGACGCCGAGGGCTGCCCGGTCACGCATCCGGTCGACCCGGCGACGATCTTCGGCACCGGCCCGGACCGCAACGAGACCAAGACCGCCTACCTGCTGCAGATGCAGGCCCGGCGGCTGCCTGAGATCGAGGCGCTCAAGCAGACCTGGGCACATCCGGACATCGACGTCCTCCAGTCGCTCAAGAACTGGTTCGAGCCGTTGCTGAACGAAGCCGACCACATCGTGAACGGCATCGGGGGCGGTGTCCGACTCACCTGCGAGGACGCCGAGCGCGGGGACGTGGACGTCCTGATCGACTTCGTCGCGCGCGAGGTGGGGCCCTACGCCGACGAAAAGGTCCGCTACCGGTTCACCACGCGGCGCGCCTACATCGAGCAGCAGATCGCCGACCACGAGATCGACTGGAGCAACTCGCTGTTCCTGTCCTGCCGGTTCGCCGCGCAGCGCATCGGCCAGTACAACGAGTTCATCTACATCTTCTTCAAGTGCCTGTCCGAGGAGCGGCTCAACTACGCCGAGGGCTGGTTCGTCGAGCAGAACGCCGCCGAGGCCGCCGAGACGATCACGCTCGACGGATGGGACATCCAGCGGCGCTGCCCGCACCTCAAGGCCGACCTGACGAAGTTCGGTTCGGTCGAGGACGGCGTGCTGACCTGCCAGATGCACGGATGGAAGTGGCGCCTGGCCGACGGCAAGTGCATCACCAGCGTGGGTGGCCAGCCGATCCGCAGCGCCCCGGCGGGTCAGGCCGTCCCGGGGGAGCCGGTTCCCGCCGTCGAGCACGGTGCCGAGCAGTTGCACCACGACTCGGAGTCACTCGCCGCCGACTGACCTCCAGTGGTCACTTGCGCGTCGAGTGGTCAGTTACAACTGACCACTCGACGGCGCAACTGACCACTCGATGAACCGGACGTCCGGGCCGAGCCGCGCGCGCATGACCTCGACCGCCGCGGGGTTCTCATCGATCAGCACGAAGCGCCGGTCCAGCTCGGCCGCGACGGCGCCGGTCGTCCCGCTGCCGGCGAAGAAGTCCAGGACGCGGTCGCCGGGACGCGAGGACGCCTGCACGACGCGGCGCAGGATCCCGGCGGGCTTCTGGTTCGGGTAGCCGGTCTTCTCCCGGCCGGCGGTGGGGACGATCGTGTGCCACCACACGTCGGTCGGCAGCTTGCCGCGTGCGGCCTTCTCGGGGCCGACGAGCCCGGGCGCGAGGTAGGGGATGCGCTCGACGGCGTCCTGATCGAAGAAGTGCCGGCCGGGCGTGCGGACGTACACGAAGATCGTGTCGTGCTTGGCCGGCCAGCGGTCACGCGCGCGCCCGCCGAAGTCGTAGGCCCAGATCAGCTCGTTGAGGAACGCGTCGCGCCCGAACACCGCGTCGAGCAGGAGCTTCACGTAATGCGCTTCGCGGTAGTCGATGTGCAGGTACAGCGTGCCGGACTCGGTCAGCAGCCGCCGCGCCTCGACCAGCAACGGTTCGAGGAAGCCGAGGTAGTCGTCGAAGACGTCCAGGTACCCGTGCCGGGCCTGCTCCACCGTCGAGTAGCGACGGCCGGCGAAACCGGTGCGGTCGCCGGACTCGTCATTGCGGACGGTCGTGAGCGTGCGCCGCGTCTGCACCTTGCCGGTGTTGAACGGCGGGTCGATGTAGATCAGCTGGAACGACCCGTTCGGCAGGGTCGGCAGGACGTCCCGGCAGTCGCCGTGCACGACGACGTCCCGGTCGAGGGGAACGTCCTGCGCCCCGATGGTCACGTGGGGCCGGAGGGATTCGAACCCTCACTGGACGGCACCTAAAGCCGTTGCCTCTGCCGTTGGGCTACGGCCCCGCGCGGAACACGATACGGGCGGTGGTCAGCGGCGGGCGGACGCGCAGCGGATGCAGAGCGTCGCGGCGGGCCGGGCCAGCAGCCGTTCGGCGCCGATCGGCTCGCCGCAGGACGCGCAGATCCCGAACGTCCCGGCGTCCAGGCGCACCAGGGCCGCGTCCAGCTCGTCGATACGGTGCAGCGCGCGGTCGAGCAGCGACTGCGCCTGAGCGCGCTCGAAGCCGATCGTCGCGCCCTCGGGATCGTGCTCGTCGTCGCCCGTCGTCGAGTCGGCCGAGGCCAGGATGTCGGCCAGCGTCGCGCGCAGCGACGCCGCGTGGGCCAGCGCCTCGTCGCGTGCGGCGAGAAGCTGATCGCGCAGGGACCTCAGATGCCCAGGTCCTTGCGCAGCTTGGCGACGTGCCCGGTCGCGCGCACGTTGTACTGCGCGACCTCGATCACGCCGCTCTCGTCCACGACGAACGTCGAGCGGATCACGCCGGTGACGGTCTTGCCGTACATCGTCTTCTCGCCGAACGCGCCCCACGCCTGCAGGACGCTCTTGTCGGGATCGGACAGCAGCGGGAACGTCAGCGCGTCCCGGTCGCGGAACTTCGTGAGCTTCTCGGGCTTGTCCGGCGAGACGCCGAGCACCGCGTAACCCGAGGCCGCGAGCGAGTCCAGGCTGTCGCGGAAGTCGCAGGCCTGCTTGGTGCAGCCCGGGGTCATCGCCGCGGGATAGAAGTAGACGATCACCTTCCGGCCGCGGAAGTCCTTGAGCGAGACGGACGTGCCGTCCTGGTCCGGCAGGGTGAAGTCGGGCGCCGGGTTCCCCGGCAGGAGGCGGGCCATGACGCCACGGTATCCGAGCCGAACCGATACGCTCGCCGAATGACCTCGCCGGAGCGCAGCGCGGAGGAGATCCAGCGCGAGATCGAGCAGGCCCGCGTCTCGCTGGCCGGCTCCATCGACCAGATCGTCGAGCGCACGAGCCCGAAGCGGCTCGGCGAGACCGTGAAGCAGACGCTGCGGGCCAAGGCGCAGACCCCGCAGGGCAAGGCCGTGCTCGGCGGGGCGGGCGGCCTAGTGGTCGTCCTGGTCGTCCTGCGCGTCCGCCAGGCACGGCGCAACCACCGTGCCAACTCCCGCTGATCGGGCCGGTCACCCTTCCGGATATCGTTCAGCGCTTGGTAAGACTTCGTTCATAGAGCCGGACAACACGCACCGGCGACAGCCGTTCTGCGAGGAGTGCCGTGCCCTTCCGCCTCACCCCGCGTGACAGCGCGTTCTACGCGATGTTCACCGAAGCCGGGCAGAACGTCGCGGACTCCGCGGACACGCTCGCGGGGCTTCTCGACCCGAACGCGAACCGCGAGGCCATCGCCCGCCAGCTGCGCGAGCACGAGCACGCCGGCGACGCGGTCACCCACCGCATCCTGCGCTCGCTGAACACCAGCTTCGTCGCGCCCTTCGACCGCGAGGACATCTACCGGCTCGCCGGCGCACTCGACGACGTCGTCGACGCGATGGAGGCCGCCGCCGACTTCATCGTGCTCGCCGATGTCGGCAAGCTCCCCTCGCTGATGGCCGAGCAGATCACCCTGCTCGCGAAGTCCGCGCACGAGACGGCCGACGCGATGGGCCGGCTCAGCACGCTGCGCAACCTCGAGCCGTACTGGATCGAGGTCAACCGGCTCGAGAACGAGGCCGACCGCGTGTACCGCAAGCTGCTGTCGCGCCTGTTCAGCGGCGACTACGACGCGCTGACGATGGTGAAGCTGCGCGAGGTGGCGGACGGGTTCGAGGAGGCCGCGGACGCCCTCGAGCACGTCGCGAACGCGGTGGAGACCATCGCCGTCAAGGAAAGCTGAGCGTGAGCACCACCGCTCTCGCGGTCATCATCGTCGTTGTCGCGCTGGGCTTCGACTTCACCAACGGCTTCAACGACGCTGGCAACGCGATCGCGACCTCGGTCTCGACGAAGGCGCTGACGCCGCGCATCGCGCTGGCGCTCGCCGCCGTCATGAACATCGTCGGCGCGCTCATCTCGACGAAGGTCGCGGGCACGATCGCGACGTCGATCGTCGCCAAGGAGCCGACCGGCAAGCACGGGCTCGTCCTGGTGCTGGCGGCGCTGCTCGGCGCGATCTGCTGGAACCTCACCACGTGGTACTTCGGCCTGCCGTCGTCGTCGTCGCACGCCCTCATCGGCGGTCTCGTCGGTGCCGGCCTGGCGTCGACGCAGGGTGTGAAGTGGAGCGGCGTCGTCGACAAGGTCGTCGTCCCGATGGTCGTGTCGCCGCTGGTCGGCTTCGGCCTGAGCTACGTCTTCATGGTCGCCGTGCTGTGGATCTTCCGGAAGGCCAACGCGGTGCGCGCGAACCGCAACTTCCGCTGGGGTCAGGTCGTGTCGGCCGGCGCGATGGCATTCGGGCACGGCACGCAGGACGCGCAGAAGACGATGGGTGTCATCGCGCTGACGCTGTTCGTGGCCGGGCACAACGGCGCCGCGTCGCACGTCCCGATCTGGGTGATCTTCTGCTCGGCCGGCGCGATCTCGCTGGGCACCTACATGGGCGGCTGGCGCGTCATGCGCACGCTCGGCCGCCGGATCTTCTCGCTCAGCCCCGTCAGCGGGTTCTCGGCACAGACCGTCGCCAGCGGCGTCATGCTCTCGGCGGCGTCGCTGGGCCTGCCGGTGTCGACCACCCACGTGATCAGCACGTCCATCATGGGTGTCGGCGCGACGCGCCGGCTGTCGGCGGTGCGCTGGGGCGTCGCGGGCAACATCGTCACGGCGTGGATCCTCACGATCCCGGCCGCGGCCACGGTCGCCGCGCTGATGTGGGCGATCCTGAACCCGCTGCTCACCTGATCCGGGGCAGCGTGAAGCGGACGGCATCGCCGGGGCGCACCTGCGCCGCCCGGCCCAGATCGGCGTCCAGGACGGTCGCGATCACCGGATAGCCGCCGGTCACCGGTGCGTCGGGACCGAACAGGATGGGACGCCCGTCCGGCGGCACCTGCAGCGCGCCGGGCAGCGTCGGCTCGCTGGGCA